>Ga0233425_10001578_pt1 | contig 50354 bp, 51 predicted proteins | sample Watercolumn_Towu_2_FD_181712 | JGI IMG/M metagenome (GOLD analysis project Ga0233425, IMG submission 181712) | Freshwater microbial communities from Lake Towuti, South Sulawesi, Indonesia - Watercolumn_Towuti2014_140_MG | ecosystem: Environmental > Aquatic > Freshwater > Lake | place...
GGATCGACCATTACAACCAGCAGGCGCCGCACAGCGCCTTGGGGATGCAGTCACCGGCGGAGTTCTACGCGGGCTGGAGAGTCAAAAACACAAACCGACCTGTCCAAAATTAAGTGGGGCAGTACACCGAGCAGACCATGCAGCCCAAGCCGAAGGAATGGATCGGGGTGTTGCAGGTCCTCTCGGGCGGCACGGATAAAAAGGAGTACCAGCTCACCGGCCGCATCGTCCTCATCGGGTCGCAGGACGGTTCGACGGTGAAGCTCACCGGCTGGTTTGCCCCGAAGGTGGCGGCCATGATCAGCCGCCGGCCGGCCGGCTACAACATCAGCCTCTCGGAAGACGGCAAGAAGGTGCTGGTCAACGGCACGCCGATTCAGGGCCGGGCCGATCTGAAGGACGGGGACCTGTTGGAAGTCGCGGGCGTGAAAATGTCGTTCTTGCTGAAGGAATAAGCCGCCTGCGGCAACCCGACGCCTCTTGCTGCGTCAAGCTCCGGATCAGGACGAATCTCGTGCAGGTCTTCTCGTTCCCCTCCATGCGCTCCGTCATCCTGCTTATGCTCTTGCTCGCCGGCTGCGCCGGTCCACGGTTGGTCGAGTACCTGCCCTCCGTCCAGGGCGTGGCGACTCAGGCTGACGTGAAGCGGGATATCGGCCCGCCGCTCAGGATCTTCCCGCCGGACAAGAGCGGGGACGTCTGGATCTACCGGGAGCTCAACTACTCCCACAATCCTCCGTTCGGCGTCTCAAGCTGCGTCGAATACGTGCTGACCTTCGACCGGAAGCAGGTTCTCCAGGAATGGACCGTCAAGGAGTGGCCGCCGCAATCCTGCCGGTGACGGCGCGACCCTGCCCTGTGTCCCATCAGCCCATGAAAACAGAAAAGCCCCGACCGGATCACGGCCAGGGCCTTGACGAGCATCGCGTTCGTTTGGTTGCGGGGAGAGGATTTGAACCTCTGACCTTTGGGTTATGAGCCCAACGAGCTACCAGGCTGCTCCACCCCGCGGCCGGATACTAACAAAGCGGCTGAAGCGAAGTCAAGGTAAGGCCGGTCGTTGATTTCGCGCCGGTGGCGTGTTAACACAGCCCCATGCGTATTGTCTTCATGGGCACGCCGGAGTTCGCCGTGCCGTCGCTGGACGCGCTGCTTCATTCTCCCGATGACGTCGTGGGTGTGGTGACGCAGCCGGACCGGCCGAAGGGCCGCGGCCAGGAGCTGGCCCTCTCCCCCGTCAAGCTCGTTGCCCAACGGGCGCAGATTCCAATCTTGCAGCCGCTGAAGATGAAAGACCCGGCGTTTCTGGAGGCGCTGCAAGCCTGGCGGCCGGACCTGATTGCGGTGGCGGCGTTCGGGCGCATTCTCCCCAAGATGATTCTGGATCTGCCCCCCAAAGGCTGCGTCAATGTCCACGCGTCGCTCCTGCCCAAGTATCGCGGCGCCGGACCGATCCAGTGGGCCGTCATCAACGGGGAACGTGAAACCGGGATTACGACCATGCTGATGGACGAGGGGATGGACACGGGGGCGATTCTGTTGCAGGAGCCGGTCCCTATCGCGGCGGACGACACGGCCGGCTCTCTGTCGGTCAAGCTGGCGGCGGTCGGGGGCCGACTGCTGCTCGAGACCCTCCGCCGTCTCAAAGAGGGACGACTGACTCCATGTCCGCAGGATTCCAGCCAGGCCTCGATGGCGCCGTTGCTGAAGAAGGAGGATGGATTGCTCGACTGGTCCTTGCCGGCTGCCGCCATCGTCAACCGGGTGCGCGGCCTGTCGCCCTGGCCCGGCGCCTATACGTATCTTGGGGCGGATCGCTGGATCGTCTGGAAAGCCCAGGCGCTCGACCGATCGGCGCCGGCTGTGCTTCCCGGGACGATCGTGGAGGCCGCGAAGGAGGGGTTGTCGGTGGCGACCGGCTCCAGCGCGCTCCGCGTGACGGAGGTGCAGCCGGCCAACAGCCGGCGGATGTCCGTGGCCCAATACCTGGCCGGCCATACGCTTGAACCGGGCCTCCGGTTCGGTCCTCCTCCGCCGACTGCGCCCTCATGAAACCATTGCAAGGGGCGAGAGCGGCGGCGCTGGAGACGCTGCTGGCCGTCGACCGCGCGCGCGTCTATGCCGACGACGCGCTGGATCAGAGCTTGCGCCGCGCCTCGCTGGATACCCGCGACCGGGCTCTCGCGGTGGAACTGGTCTACGGGGTGCTCCGGCATCGCCTGACCCTCGACTGGCGGCTTGATCACGTGTCGGAGCGGCCGATCCGGCGCCTCCCCCATCCCGTGCAAGCGGCCCTGCGCCTGGCGGCCTACCAACTGCTCTACCTCGACCGGATCCCCCAGTCCGCCGCGGTCAACGAATCGGTGGCCCTCGTCAAAGCCCAGCCAGGCGCGGGATCGCGATGGTCCGGTTTTGCCAACGCGGTGCTCCGCAGCTTGATCCGGGAGCCGGCCCAGGCCTGGCCCGATCAAGACAAAGAGCCCGCGACGTTTCTCTCCGTTCGCTATGCTTGTCCCGCCTGGCTGGCCGAGCGGTGGGCCGCTCGTTTCGGTATGGCCCAAGCGGAGCAGCTCTGCCAAGCCACCCTGACGATTCCGCCGTTGACGATCAGGGTCAACAGCCTGCGGAGCACCCGCGAGGCCCTGGCCGACGCGCTGCGGTTGAGCGGCTCCCAGGTCACCCCGACCTTGGTCAGCCCACTCGGCCTGGTGCTGGACAAGTGCGGGCTGATTACCGACATCCCCCAGTTCGGCGAGGGACTGTTCTACGTCGAGGACGAGGCGGCCCAGTTGGTGACCGGACTGCTGGCCCCTCAGCCGGGCGAGCGGATTTTGGACGCCTGTGCCGCGCCGGGAGGAAAGGCCACGGCCCTGGCGGCCTTGATGGAAAATCGGGGCGACGTGGTGGCCATGGACCAAAGCTCGGCCCGTTTGCAGCGGCTTCAGGAGAACTGTGCAAGGCTCGGCGTCCGGATCGTCACCCCGCTTCTGGGCGATGTGATGCGCGGAGGACAGGCGACCGCCCGACCGTTCGATCGTATCTTGCTGGACGCTCCCTGCAGCGGGCTGGGTGTCTTGCGGCGTCATCCGGAGGGAAAGTGGCAGAAGCAGGCCGAATTGCTTCCCGCCCACCGGAAGCGGCAGCTCCTGCTGCTCGAATCGGTGTGCCGTCTCTTGCGGCCCGGCGGCTGCTTAGTCTATAGTACCTGCTCCACGGAGCCGGAGGAGACCCTCGACGTGATCCATCAATTCCTGTGCAAGCATGCGGAGTTCCGCAGAGAATCGGTTGCGGCTGCCCTGCCGGCGAGCGGCCGGGAGTTGATGACCCAACAAGGCGACTTGTCGACGGCGGTGAATCGTTTTTCGATGGATGGATTTTTCGCCGCCCGGCTCCGAAAGGCTGGTGCCTGATGGCGCGGCCTTCCCTGCGGATCGCTCCATCCATTCTCTCCGCGGACTTTGCCCGTCTCGCCGAGGAGGTCGCCCGCGTCGAAGCGGCCGGCGCCGACTGGCTGCATGTGGACGTCATGGACGGCCACTTCGTCCCCAACCTGACGGTCGGACCGCCGATCGTCGAGGCCTTGCGCAAGGTGACCAAGCTTCCGCTGGACGTGCATTTGATGATGACAAACCCCGATGCGTTCATCCCCGAATTCGCGGAGGCAGGGGCCACCTATCTGACGGTCCACGTGGAGGCCTGTCCGCATCTGCATCGCACCGTCCAGTCCATGAAAGAACGGGGCGTGAAGGCCGGCGTGACTCTGAATCCGGCGACCTCGCTGGCGACGGTGGAGGAAATTCTCGGCGAGGCCGACCTCCTGTTGGTCATGTCGGTCAATCCCGGGTTCGGCGGGCAACAGTTCATCCCGTCGGTCCTGGACAAAATTGTGAGGGCCCGGCAGCTCATCGACCAGACCGGCAGCGGCGCGTTGCTGGAGGTGGACGGCGGCGTCAAGGTCGACAACGCCGGGCGCATCATCGAGGCCGGCGCCGACGTGCTTGTGTCCGGCTCGGCGATCTTTTGCGGCGCGGACTATGGCGCGGTGATCGGCGCGTTGCGTCGCGCCTCGCACCGTACGGCTCCTGCGTCCGGCGTGGCGCCGGCCGGCCGGCCGGCGCGTCGGCTGTGATTGGACAACCCGGTGGATACCCTCTCTCAAATCGGCAGCCTCCATCCCCTTGAGGTCAAGGTGCTGACCGTGCTCGGCCAGCACCAGGCGCGTCCTCTTCGCCAGGAAGATATCGGGCAGGCCGCCGGCCTGGAGCCCTCCCAACTCAGCATGGCCGTGGAGTGGCTGCTGGCGAAAGCGCTGCTCCGGGTGGACTCCGAAGTCGTCACGCCGATCGTGTCGTTGAGCAAGGTGGGCGAACGGTACTTCGAGAAATACGCCCCCATCGAACGCATTCTGTCGGTGGTCCGGGACGCCAAGCAGACGGGCAAGCGCATCACCATCCAGGACCTCCAGGCCCGCGAGGGGTTGGAACCCAGCGAAATGAGCGGGGCTGTCGGGAGTCTGAAGAAGGAAGGCGCGATTCGGATCGTGCAGGGCGGGCAGGTGGAGGCCACCGGCGGGCCCAGCCCCTTGGCCGAGTCCTTGCGGACCCTGCTGAAGGATCTTCACGGAGCGCCCAGGGAGCTTCACGCGTTTCCGGAACCCCTACGCCGGGTCATCGAGCACTATGCCGTCAAGCGGGGCAATCCCAACGAGCCCTTCCGGATCGACGATCGGGTCGAACGCCGGTACCAATTGACCCAGGCCGGGCAGGAAGCCGCGCAGACGATCGCGACCCAGGGCCTAGGCGACGAGGTTTCGCAGCTCACGCCGGAGCTGCTCAAGGACGGGTCCTGGCGGTCGAAGCGCTTCCGGCAATATACGATCAGCCTGCGGCCGCCGCGCCTGTCGGCTGGGCGCCGGCATCCCTACCGCGAGTTTCTGGATCTGGTCAAACGCAAGCTGGTCAGCATGGGATTCCAGGAAATGCGGGGCTCCCTGGTCGAGACCGAGTTCTGGAACATGGACGCGCTGTACATGCCGCAGTTCCATCCGGCGCGGGCCATCCACGACGTCTACTTCGTCAAGGAGCCGACCCATGCGCGGGAGATCGCCGAGCCGTTCCTCTCGCGCGTGGCGGAAACGCATCGGAGCGGCGGCGACACGGGCTCCGCCGGCTGGGGCTATGCCTATGATCGCGAACGGGCCAAGCGGCTGGTGCTGCGCAGCCAGGGCACGGCGGTGTCGGCGCGCAAGCTGGCATCCAGGCCCGCGGTGCCGGGGAAGTATTTCTCGATCGCCCGCTGCTTCCGCTACGATGCGGTGGACGCCACCCACGCCTGCGATTTCTTTCAAGTCGAAGGGATCGTCCTTGGGCCGGACATCAATTTTCGCACGTTGCTGGGGCTGCTGAATTTGTTTGCCGTCGAAATGGCGCAGGCGAAGGACAGCCGGTTCCTGCCGGCCTACTTTCCTTTCACCGAACCGTCCGTCGAGCTGCATGTCAGGCATCCCAAGCTGGGCTGGATGGAGCTGGGCGGGGCCGGATTGTTTCGCCCGGAGGTGACGCTGCCGCTGGGCGTCGAGGTGCCGGTGATCGCCTGGGGGCTGGGGCTGGATCGAATGGCCATGGTGGCCTTGGGCATCCACGATATTCGAGACCTGTTTTCCACCGATCTAGACATGCTGCGGACGACCCGCGGACACTTCTAACCAAGAACGATGAACGCGGAACGATAAATGATGAATGAAAGAGTCCGGATCTCTGCCATTCGGCATTCATCGTTCAGCATTCATCATTGGATTCCGTAAGACATGCCGACCATTTCCATCAACCTGAAAGACTTCGAACAGCTCCTCGGTCCCGCCGCGCTCGGGGAAGCCACGGCGGGGGGAAGCGTCTTGACCGCCGAGCGCCTGGAGTCGTGGCTCCCGCTGGTCAAGGGCGAGCTGAAGGATCACGACCACGAAACGGGCGAGGTGCGGGTTGAACTGCAGGACAGCAACCGGCCCGATCTCTGGTCCGCCGAAGGCGTGGCCAGACAGATTCGGATCAAGCTGACCGGCGCCGCGCCGGCCTATCCGTTCTTCGGCGCCAAGCCCCAGGCAAAGCGGCGCCTGCTCGTGGCGCCGGGTCTGGAGAAGATTCGCCCCTATGTGGCGGCCTGTACGGCTTGCGGCTATGCGGTGACCGAGGCCGGCCTGGCGCAGTTGATCCAGGTGCAGGAAAAGCTGACCGACATCTTCGGGCGGAAACGCAGCACCGTGTCCATCGGACTCTATCGTCTCCCGGAGATCGTCTTTCCGGTCACCTACGATCTGGTCAAGCCCGATGACGCCCGGTTCACTCCTCTGGGCTTCGATGACAAAATGTCGCTGCGCGAGATTCTCGCCTTGCACCCCAAAGGATTGGAGTACGGGGCGTTGATCGCGGGCCATGACCGGGTGCCCCTCCTGCGGGACGACGAGGGGCAGGTGCTGTCGCTCCCTCCGATCATCAACAGCCGGGAGATTGGGGAAGTGCGGGTCGGAGACCGGGACCTCTTTGTGGAAGTGACCGGCACCGATCTGGTGATGGTCGTGCTGACCTTGAACATTCTGGCGGTCAATCTGGCGGATCGGGGCGCGGCCGTTGAGCCGGTGCAGGTGACCTATCCCTATGAGACGGCGCTGGGGAAATCCATGCCCACGCCGCTGGATTTCGGCCGGCCACGGTCCATTCCCATCCAGACGATCCGTGAAGCCCTGGGGGTGCCGTTGGAACCGAAGCAGATTCGGGAAGCCTTGTCGGTCTATGGGTGCGAGGTTCGGGGGTCGAAGGACAAGTTGACGGTCAAGCTGCCGCCCTACCGGAGCGACCTGATGCATGCGGTGGACGTGGTGGAAGACGTGGCCATCAGCCGCGGGTACGGGTCGTTCGAGCCGGTGATGCCGTCCCAGTTCACCGTGGGCGGCCTGTCGCGCGTGGAGGAGATGTCCGACCGGATGCGCGAGCTGATGGTCGGGCTGGGGTTCCAGGAAATCATGGCCAATATCCTGGCCTCGCGGCAGGAGCTGATCGAGCGGATGCGGCTGACCGGAAGCGAATGGGATCGCATCGTGGAAGTGGACAATGCGATGTCCCAGACCTTCAGTTGCCTGCGGCAGTGGATTGTCCCGTCCCTCCTGCGGGTGGAGGCGGCGTCCACCCGGTCCTTCTATCCGCACCGTCTCTTCGAGGTCGGGGAAGTGGCGGTGCCTGATCAGGCAGCGGAGCTCGGGTCACGCACCCGGATGGCGCTCGGCGCGCTGATCGCCCATGCCAACGCGAACTTTTCCGAAGTCCATTCCAGTTTGGACCTGCTGCTGTTTTATTTGAACTGTCCCTACAGCCTGGAGCCGGTGGCCCACCCGTCGTTCCTGCCCGGCCGGGCCGGACGGATTCTGCTGCACGGCCGGGCCATCGGCCTGATCGGCGAGCTGCACCCGGAAGTCTTGGAGCAGTGGCAGGTGACGATGCCGACGGTGGTGTTCGAGCTGGAGGTGGACCAGTTAGCCGGGGAAGCCGTTGAAAAGTCATAAAGTCTGAAAGTCGTCAAGTCCTGAAACGGGCCGGACTTTCTGACTTTCAGACTTTCGGACTTGTGAGCGGGCTAGGTCGAGGCGGTCTGCTTGGCCATAGCCGCCAGCTGGTCGAATCCCGCCGGGTCCTTGATGGCCATATCCGACAACACCTTCCGATCCAGCAGCACGTTGGCTTTTTTCAGCGCATTGATGAAGCGGCTGTAGGTCAATCCGTGCTGGCGCACCGCGGCGCTGATCCGGGTGACCCAGAGGCGCCGGAAATTCCGCTTCCGCTTCTTCCGCTCGGCATAGGCGTAGGTCTGGCCCTTGTCCACCGATTCGGTGGCGCTTCGGAACAGCCGGCTCTTTGCTCCGTACTGGCCCTTGGCGAGTTTTAGCCGCTTCTTTCTCCGCTGCCTGGTCTTGGGACCGCCTTTTACGCGTGGCATGTCTTGTTCTCCTTACCTTAATCGTTGTCGTCAGTTGACGGCTGTCGGCTGACAGCTATGTGGTATACGGAAGCAACCGATTCACCGACATGGTCATGGTCTGATCCACGGGCGCCGTACCCTTGAGTCTCCGCTTGCGGTCGCGGGCCTTGCTGGTCAGGATGTGCCGCTTCCCGGCCTTGCGCCGCCGCAGCTTGCCGCTGCCGGTCCTGCGGATGCGCTTGCTGGCGCCGCTGTGCGTCTTTAATTTTTGGCCTGCCATCGTCGTTCTCCCTTCCCGAGTTGCTTGCTCTTCAGTGTCTGCTGTTCAGTGCCCGGTCCATTCCCGGCACGCGGGTCACTTGGGCGCGACGATCATGATCAGACTGCGCCCTTCCATCCTGGGCGCGTACTCGATCGTCCCGTTTTCCATCAACTGCTGCATCACGCTGTTCATCATCGTGCGTCCCATTTCCTGGTTCGCAATCTCGCGCCCCCGGAACGTGACCGTGACTTTGGTCTTGTTGCCTTCCGCCAGGAACTCCTTGACCTGCCGGATTTTGATCTCCAGATCATGCTTGTCGGTGCGGGGCCGCAGCTTGATCTCTTTGACCTGCGTGGATTTTTGATGCTTCCGGCTCTGGTGCTCTTTTTTCTGGAGCTCGTATTTGTACTTTCCGTGATCCATGATCCGGCAGACCGGCGGCGCCGACGTCGGCGCCACCTCGACCAGATCGTAGCCCAGTTCCTGGGCCTTCTTGAGCGCATCGGGCGTGGGCAGGATGCCCAATTGCTCGCCTTCAGGCCCGATTACGCGCACTTCCCGGACTCGGATTTCCCGATTTACACGCAGTTTGGGGACGATACGACACCTCTCAGAAAAAGGGTTATGGTCACGACAGGCCCTGCGACAGATCGGTCCTGATCAGGTCAATGGCCGCCAGCACCGGCTGGCTGCCCTTATCTTCGCCGCCGCGCTTGCGGATCGACACCGATTCGGCTTGCTGCTCGCGGGCGCCAACGACCAGCATGTAGGGAATTTTCGCCTTCTCGGCTTCGCGAATTTTATAGCCTGCCTTTTCGTTCCGCAGATCGACGTCGGCGCGTAGCCCGGCCGCTTTCAGCTGTTCCGTGACTTTCACGGCATAGTCATGCTGGTGCTCGCCGATCGGCAGCACCAGCGCCTGGACCGGCGCGAGCCAGGTGGGGAAGGCCCCGGCGTAGTGTTCCACCAGAATGCCGAAGAAACGTTCGATGGACCCCATCAACGCCCGGTGGATCATGATCGGCTGGTGGGCCTTCCCATCCTCGCCCGTGTAGGCCAATCCGAACCGTTCTGGATTGTTGAAGTCGATCTGGATCGTGGAACATTGCCAGGCCCGGCCGAGTACGTCCTTGATCTTGATGTCGATCTTGGGACCGTAGAAGACCCCCTCGCCCGGGTCGATCTCATAGGCGACGCCCCGTCCCTTGAGGGCCGCTTCCAGGGCGCTGGTCGCCAGCGCCCAGTTTTCCGGCGCGCCGACGGACTTTTCAGGCTTGGTCGAGACGTAGACTTCGAATTCCGAGAAGCCGAACGTCCGGAGCACGAAGAAGGTAAAGTCCAGGACCCGGCTGACTTCGGACTCGATCTGGTCCGGGCGGCAGAACAGATGGGCGTCGTCCTGGGTGAAGCCGCGGACCCGCAACAAGCCGTGCAGCACGCCGGTTCGCTCGTACCGATACACGGTGCCTAACTCGCCGTACCGGATCGGCAGGTCCCGGTAGCTGCGCAGGTGGCCCTTGTAGATCATGATGTGGAACGGGCAATTCATCGGCTTGAGCTGGTACTCGCTGGCCTCCACCTTCATCGAGGCGAACATGTTTTCCCGGTAGTAATCCACGTGCCCGCTGGTCTTCCAGAGATCCAATCGCGCGACGTGGGGCGAATAGACCAGCTCATAGCCCTGCTTGATATGCTGCTCCCGCCAGAAATTCTCGATCAGCAGGCGGACCAGGGCGCCCTTGGGATGCCAGAGGACGAGGCCGGGCCCGATCTCGTCCTGCAGCGAGATCAAGTCGAGCTCTTTGCCGAGTTTGCGGTGGTCCCGCCGCTTGATCTCTTCGAGCTTGGCGAGGTGGGCATCCAGCTCCGCCTGGGTCGGGAAGGAGGTTCCGTAAATCCGCTGCAACATCGGGTTGCGCTCATCTCCCCGCCAGTAGGCGCCGGCGCTGGAGAGTAGCTTGAAGGCCCCGACCCGTCCGGTGGACGGCAGGTGTGGTCCGCGGCAGAGGTCGATGAAATCACCCTGATCGTAGAGGGACACGGTCTCGTCCTCGATGCTTTCGAGGATTTCGGCCTTGTACAACTCGCCGCGCTGTTTGAAGAAATTGATCGCGTCCCAGCGGCGCATCTCCAAACGCTTGAAGGGGTGGTTGGCCTTGATCAGTTCCAGGGCGCGGGCCTCGATTTTGGCCAGATCTTCCGGCGCGAACGGCCGTTCGAAGGCAAAGTCGTAGTAAAAGCCCTCCTCGATGGCCGGGCCGATGGTGACTTGGGCCGAGGGGAACACGTCTTTGACCGCCTGGGCCATGATATGGGTGCTGCTATGTCGGTAGACTTCTTTGCCCTCCGGGGATGCGAAGGTGATCGGCTCCACCGTCGCCGGTTCGGTCAGAGCCTTGCTCAGGTCCACGGGCGTGCCGTTGACCTTCGCCGCCAGGATGTCCGGGCTGAGACGGCCGGTTGTTCCGCTCAGGGCTTCACCGACGGTGCAGCCGTTCGGGACCTGGCGGGTGGTTCCGTCCGTCAGGGTGATCTGAATCTGTTGGGTCTCGATGGGCATAGGGTTCAAATAAGAAAAGGCATCACGATCGCCGCGGGACCCATCTCCCGGAACCTCTTCGTTCCTGCGGGAATCGTCCCGAAATCATCTGCGGCCGGACCGGCTTGGGGAAACCTTCAACGCATGGACGTCACTGCGCTTGTGGTTCCCTGTTGCCTGCGACCTCGCATCTGACTCCGTCTCCCGCAATCGAATGGGTTCTCGTCCCTGGCGACCTGATGCCTTCGTTCCGCGAAATGGTAGGCGCGGACGGTCTTGAACCGTCGACCTCTACCGTGTCAAGGTAGCGCTCTCCCCCTGAGCTACGCGCCTAACATCAGGGGCCATGCTAATATAGCCCAAGCGGCACTGTCAAGAATTTCGCCTGGATAGGGGGCAGGCAAACGGATGCAGCCCGTCCTTGATCGAGCCGGCTCTGTTGTGGGCGGATGCGTTCTACGTTCGGCGTGCTCGCTCTCGTTTGACGGAAATCCGGAACTCGGTGATTTTCTTGCGGAGGGTGTTGCGGTTCATGCCCAGTAAATCCGCCGCTTGCATCTGATTGCCGTTGGTTTCCCTCAGCACAAGCGTAATCAACGGTTCTTCCACCGCCTTGATCAAAATCGGATGCAAATCACGGGCGGAGCCGTTCTTCATGCCCCTGACAAAATCTCCCAATTTTGACTTGATGTAGTCGTCGAGCGAGAAATTCGGATCGGCATGGTTGGCCGAGGGGCCGGCGCCGTTCGAGAGGGCGTGGAACATGCGGTGGGTCTGCCGGAGCACCGCGCGCGATCCCGCGACGACCACCGTTTTGGCCGGGTCAATGTGCCGGGAGAGTTCCGCCAGTTCCTGGGGCTGGTTCCGTTTGGTTTCGATGATCACGCCGTCGAACGTGCGCTTGGCCGAAGCCCGAGGCAACGAGGCCATATCCTTGGCCACCGTAATCGCCGTGTCCTTGAAGTCACGCTTGATCTGTGCCTGGAGGTCAGGATCGGCAGTGAGCAAAAGAATGCTGACGGCGGCTGTTCGGGTCGGCATGAAGGCACCAAGAAGAAGAGGGCGGGATTATCCTCCACCGGATTCCGCCAAGTCAACGGATAAATCGGACCGACTCGGCTGGACAAGTCGGTTGGGAAGAAGCAACAGTGGTGCCACGATGCCACGGTCGTCGATTCTTGCAATTCGGCCGGATTTCTTGGGGTGCCTCCCGAATTAAGAGCTGGAGCAGGCCGAAAAATTGGTCAGCCGTGTCGGTTTTTGTTGTCCCGGAGTTGAGGAATCGGAATATTTCATCGCTCGTGGCGGCATGGAAAGAGAGGGGTGTTTTCTCTGGCCTTGGGGCCAGAACTTGGGGACGGGGATCTAGTCTCCGTAGCAGAGGCCATGGCACAGGTATTCCGAACCATGGAAATGAGGCAAGGGACAAGCTCTGCCCAGCGTGAGGCAAAACTGACTTGACATTTTAGGCGATGAGGCTGTATAGATATGCCAATGTTATTTCCTATCGGAATACTCATGAATGGCGATTCATGAAAATCTCCTTGAAGGCGACATATGGCGTGCTTGCGGCGCTGGATTTGGCCTTGAATGACAGCACTTCGCCCATTCAGGCAAAGGCGATCGCCCGGCGTCAGGCCATTCCGCTCCGTTTTCTCGAGCAGGTCCTGAACGCGATGAAGAACGCCGGACTGGTCGACAGCCTCCGTGGCGCTCAGGGAGGCTATCTCTTGGGCAAACTGCCGGAAGAAATTTCCCTGGCAGACATTGTGGAAGCGTTGGACGGCACTCTTTCGGCGCCGAGCGGCCATCGAGGGGCGGGACGCCACAGCAAGGGGGCATCAAGGCCGGACCTGCTCTTGGCCGACGTTTGGGAGCGGGTCCGCCAGGCGGAGTTGGGCGTATTGAATGCCGTGACGCTTAGCGAGCTGGCAGAGCGCCACCAGCAGCTTGATCGTGAGCGGACCCTCATGTACCACATTTGAATCACGGACGATCGTTGGATTGCCGATTGACGATTCCTACTGCACAGCGTCAATGGCTGAATCTGAAAAAATGGAGCAATTCTCATGAGCACTCCACGGACCATACAGCCGGTGGCTGTGCGGACCGCCCCCATTCCGCCGGACATTCTCGAGGAAATCGAAACCTTTGAAGGCGAAGCCCAGCACCTCCAGGCCGGGGATGTGTCCAACGACATCTTCAAGCCCTTCCGGTTGCAGCATGGGATTTACGGGCAGCGCCAGCCGGGCGTCCAGATGGTGCGGATCAAGATCCCCTTCGGCGGGATGACGGCCAACCAGTTGCGGCGCGTGGCCGAGCTGGCCGACCGGTACGGGACCGGCGTGGGTCACGTGACCACCCGTCAGGACATCCAGCTCCACTTCGTCGAACTGAAGGATGTCGGGACGGTCATGCGCGGGCTGGCCGAAGTCGGCCTGACCACCAGGGAGGCCTGCGCGAACACGGTGCGCAACGTGACGGCCTGCCACTTGGCCGGCGTCTGCCAGGGCGAGGTGTTCGACGTGACGCCCTATGCCAAGACCGTGGCCTTGCACCTCTTGCGGAACCCGCTCAACCAGAGCCTGCCGAGGAAATTCAAGATCGCTTTCTCCGGCTGCCGGCACGACTGCGCCCTGACGCCGATCCACGACGTGGGACTGTTGGCGGCCAGGCGCGAGGATGGTGCCATCGGATTCCGCATGGTCGTCGGGGGCGGGCTCGGCTCGGCCCCCCGCATCGCGCAGCTGTTGCGGGAGTTCGTCCCGATGGACGAATTGATCCCCACGATCGAGGCGGTCATCAAGGTCTTCGATACGCTGGGCAATCGCAAGAACCGCAACAAGGCCCGGATGAAATTCGTGATCGACAAACTGGGCTTCGACGAGTTCAAGCGCCGCTGGGAGGAGGCCTATGTGAGTCTGGGCCATGCCCGGCCGGATCATGGTCCCATCAGACTGCTCTCGCACGCCGACGAGCCGGTGCCGCTGATCATGCCGACGCCCGTTTCGGGCAACGGCGGAAACGGCAACGGCAATGGATCATCGGGCAACGGCCACGGGTCCGCTGAAACGCCCTATCAGATGTGGAAACGGACCAACGTGGTGCCCCAGAAGCAGCCGGGCTATGCCGCCGCGGTCATCAAACTCCAGATGGGCGATCTCACGGCGCAACAGATGCAGTTCGTCGCGGACCTGGCCGAGGACTATTCCAACGGAAATTTTCGGACCACCATCAACCAGAACCTGATCCTGCGGTGGGTGCCGGAAACGAGATTGCCGGCCCTCTATGAGGACCTGGCGGCGCAGAGCCTGGCCGATCCGGGCGCGGAACTGGTGGAAGACATCATTGCCTGTCCCGGCACCGACACCTGCGGCCTGGGCATCACCTCATCCAAGGGATTGGCGCGGGCCATGGCGGAAGTCTTCCCGCCCGGGCGCGTGCCCGAAGACTTGAAGGACGTGAGCGTCAAGATCAGCGGCTGCCATAATTCCTGCGCCCAGCACCACATCGCGACGATCGGCTTGCACGGCGTGGGCAAGCGCCTGGGGGACCATGTGGCGCCCCACTATGAGTTGCACCTGGGCGGGCAGGTGAACGGGACGGCCAAGATCGGCCAGATGACGGTGAAACTGCCGGCCAAGAGCGTGCCGGCGGCTGTGACCCACCTCCTCACGGTCTATCGCCGGGATCGGCGTCAGGGCGAGAGCCTCCCCTCCTTCATCACGCGGGTGGGCAAGGTCGCGCTGAAAGAAGAGTTGATTCCCTATACGATCGTGCCGACGTTTGAAGAGGACCCGACCTTTTATTACGACTGGGAAGGGGAAGAGGAATTTATCCTGGAGGATCTGGGACCGGGCGAATGCGCCGGCGGCGCTTTGGAGATGATCGGCGACCGGATCCTCGAGGCGGAGCAGGAACTCTATCAGGCCAAGTTGCTGGCGGAGAAACACCAGTATTCTGTTTCGGTCAACAAGGCCTACCGGGCCGTACTGGCCGCGGCCAAGGCTTTGCTGGTGACCGAGGGGCTGGACCCGGCCACGGACGCAGAAACCTTTGCCGAGTTCGAGCGGCGGCTGGGCCAGCGCAGCATCGTGCCGGCCCGGTACAAGAACCTGGGGGGGCAGGCGGGTGATTTGGGCCAGAAGGACAGCAGCCAGGAATTCGCGCAGGCCAAGATCGCCTTCGCCCGCGGATTCGTGGAGGTGTGTCGGGCGGCGACGGAACAGATCGGAAAAGACTTGAAGCTGGCGCAAGCAGGCGAGGCCGAGGTGTCCGCTATGCAGGCGGCGGAGGCCAAACCCCCTTCCCAGCCCGTTGCGACCGGGCCGGAGGCGGCGGTCTATGATCTCCGCGGTGTGGCCTGCCCGCTCAATTACGTGAAAACCAAGCTGAAGCTGGAGATGATGGACGCGGGCGAGCGGCTGGAGGTCTGGCTGGACGCCGGCGAACCGATCAAGAACGTGCCGATGAGCCTGCGCAACGACGGACACAAGATTCTGTTGGAAGAGCCGTTGGAGTCGACGGCCGCCCACTTCAAAGTGTTGGTGGAAAAGGTTGAAGGCTAAGGAGCAATTGTGACGGACAAGGCGGCAGTCCCAACCAGACCCTCCGACGAAGAATTGAAAGCGTTGAGCGACTCCTTCGAGTCCAAGCAGCCGCAAGACGTGCTCGCCTATGCCCTGGAACGGTATCGCGGGCGTATCGTGCTGGCCTGCAGTTTTGGGGCGGAAGACGTGGCCTTGGTGGACATGATCCACCGGCTGGATCCGAGCGCGCCGCTCTTCTACCTGGATACGGATTTCCTGTTTCCCGAGACCCTTGAGGTGCGGGACCGGATCGTGGCCAAGTACGGATTGCGTCCCGCGCAGGTGATCCAGGTGAAGCCGCTGTTGACGCCCGAGCAGCAGGCGGCTCAATACGGAGCGGAGCTCTGGGCCAGGCAGCCGGACCAATGTTGCCAGCTTCGCAAGGTCGAGCCGTTGACCCGTGTGCTGAGCGGCTACGAGGCCTGGATCACCGGCATCCGGCGCGATCAGGCGGCGACCCGCGCGAACGCTGGGCTGGTGGAATGGGACAAGAAATTTCAGTTGGTCAAGTTCAACCCGCTGGCCCGCTGGAGCGTGGCGGAGGTCTGGGCCTACATCAAAGTCTATGAGGTGCCCTACAACCGGCTGCACGACCGCGACTACCCCAGCATCGGCTGCACCCATTGCACGGCACCGGTCCAGTCCGGCGCCGATCCGCGATCCGGCCGGTGGCAGCACTTCGCGAAAACCGAATGCGGACTCCACAAGTAAACGCTGAAGACGGAACGCTGAATGATGAATTCAACCGGAACCGTCATTCATCACTCATCATTCAGCAGTCATCATTCGCGGTGAGGGCCTAGAGATGAAGAAGCTGGCCGTGATCGTGACCGGGGGAAGCTACAACAACCTGTTGCAGGCCTGCGAATGGATCCGCATCGCCGCTGCGTCCGGCGCGCAGGTCAGCGTGCTGTTTCGGGACGAAGCGGCGTCCAAATTGACACACGAGAGGCTGAAGCAGTTGACGTTTTCGGATGCCTATAAGGGGCGCGAGTCGAAGGTGCGCGACATGCTGCGGGAGCGGAAACGGCTTGATGTGCCGGCCGTGCTGCGGGAGGTCAAGGAAGCGGGGAATGTCAAGTTCTCGGTCTGCCGCGAGACGATCGAGTATTTTGAGATCACCGTGGATCAGTTGTTGCCCGAACTGGATGAGGTACAGAAGGCCGAGGCCTTCTGGAAGGAAGCGGTCGCGCCGGCGGACCAGGTGCTGACGTTTTAAGAATGGGAGGGGATGACTAATGGTTGACGGCCAATGACGGAATTCTCGCAATTCATCGCCAAAATCGGCAAGGGCCAGAAGGCCTCCAAGGACCTGACCTGGGAAGAGGCCAAGCAGGCGATGCGGATGCTCGTCGAGGGGCAGGCCACGCCGGCGCAGGTCGGCGCCTTCCTCCTGGCCATGCGCGTGAAGATGGAATCGATCACGGAATTGGCCGCCTTCACGTCGGCTGCACGGGAGTATGTCCCGCCCCTGCCGGTGCCGCGTCACCTGCCGCTGGTGGATTTGCCGACGTACGTGGGGAAGCAGGACACCTTTCACGTGTCCGCGGGCGCGGCGATCGTGGCCGCCGCCGCTGGGGCGTCGATCCTGATGCACGGGCATGAAGGCATTCCGGAACGGCCGGGAACCGTCGCGATCCTGGCCAAGCTCGGCCTTCCGACCGACCTGCCGCCCAAACAGGCGGCCGAGGAGTTGGCCGCAAAAGGATTGGTCTATCTGGATATCGCCCTCTACCATCCGCCGGTTGCCCGGTTTCTGGACCTGCGGCGCGAATTGGGGGTGCGGAGTCTGTTCCATCCGGTGGCCAAAATGTTGAACCCGGCCCGGGCCGCCTCGCAGGTGATCGGCCTGAGCCATCCTCCCTACTTCGAAAAGACGGCCGAGGCGCTGCTCATGCTGGGCGGCAAGCGGGCACTGATCGTCCGCGGGTCGGAGGGTGAGCCGGAACTGTCCATTGCGTCGGTGACCAGGCTGCTCGAAGTGCGGGACGAGCGCATTGTGCCCTTGACGCTGACGCCCAAGGACTGTGGCCTGCCGCCGGGGAGCTTTCAAGCCATGTCCGGATTCCCCCCTGGGCAACTGGACCAGGAGGCAACTCTGTTGCAGCGTATCCTGCACGTCCAGGTGCGCGGCGGACAGCGGGACTGGGTGGTCTTGAACGCGGCCATGCTGCTCTATGCCGCCGGCAAGACCCAGTCCATTACGGCCGGTGTTCCGCTGGCGCAGCAGGCGCTGGACAGCGGCGCGGCGGCCCGGAAGCTGGAGGAATTGTCCGGAAGCCATCAGCTATCGGCTATCAGCTCCGAGGAGCGCGCATGAAGCATCTCCGCCAACTCGAAGACCAAAGCGTCTACATTCTTCGCGAAGCCTACAAGCATTTCGACAACCTGGCCATGCTCTGGTCCATGGGAAAGGACTCGACCGTGCTTTTGTGGCTGGCCCGCAAGGCGTTCTTCGGCCACGTGCCGTTCCCGTTACTCCATGTGGATACCAGCTACAAGATTCCCGCGATGATCGAGTATCGGGACCGGCTGGCCCGTGAATGGCGGCTGAACCTGGTCGTCGGCCAGAACAAGGAGGCCCTCGCGGCCGGCATGAACCACCAGATGGGCCGCGTGGCCTGCTGCACGGCGCTCAAGACCAACGGGCTGAAACAGCTCATCGAGCAGAAAGGCTACACGGGCATCATTTTGGGCGTGCGGGCCGATGAAGAAGGCACCAGGGCCAAGGAGCGATACTTCTCGCCGCGCGACAAGCACGGGGACTGGGACTTCCGGGATCAGCCGCCGGAGCTCTGGGATCAGTTCAAGACCGCCTTTCCGCCGGGCACCCACATCCGGATTCACCCGCTCCTGGACTGGACGGAGATCAATATTTGGGAATACATCAAGTACGAGAACATCCCCTTTATCGACCTCTATCTCGACAAGGGCGACGGGATGCGGTACCGCAGCCTGGGCTGCGCCCCTTGCACCACCCCGATCAAATCCACGGCCAAGACCGTGGATGCCATCATTGAAGAGCTGCGCCACACCACGGTGGCCGAGCGGTCCGGACGGGCGCAGGATGAGGGGCGCGGGATGGAGCTGCTGAGGAAAGACGGGTACATGTAACCGTGGCGCGATCGAAAATGCCGGGTGTGTCGGCCAACCAGCAGTGGCGCGCCAGTCATACGAGCAGGATGTTGAAAAAGTCCGCCAGCGTCGTTCTCGCATCGCTCAGAGGCTCCACGTACGGCAAGGAGTACGCGTCGCCTCTTTGCTCGTTGCGGCCTCGCTGGACGGCCTTTTTGACCATCCTGCGGGGGATGCTCCTGTCATCTCGGTCCAGCGAGCCATTGGCATCCGAGTGGTTTCGCAATAGTTTGTCAACAGCCTGCTAGCAGGCAATGATTTCCCTGGCCCATGAATAAGGTGTCGCGCCACGCGACAGAATTAATTGGATAACCAAATGGCGACCGCACGCGAAAAACCGAACGAGACGATGAACATTGTCATCGTCGGGCACGTGGACCATGGGAAGTCCACGCTGCTGGGGCGGCTCTACGCCGATACCGGCTCGCTTCCCGACGGGAAGCTGGAGAAGGTGCAGGCCATCTGCCGGCAGCAGGGCAAGGAGTTCGAATACGCCTTCCTCTTCGACGCGTTCCTGGAAGAGCAGGAACAGGGCATTACGATCGACACGGCCCGCACGTTTTTCACGTGGAAGGGGCGCCAGTACATCATCATCGATGCGCCCGGCCACAAGGAGTTCCTCAAGAACATGATCTCCGGCGCCGCCCGCGCGGAGGCGGCCCTGCTGCTGATCGACGCGCTGGAGGGCGTGAAGGAGCAGTCCAAAAAGCACGGGTACCTGCTGTCGCTTCTGGGCGTGAAGCAGGTCGCGGTGGTGGTGAACAAGATGGACCTGGTAGGGTACCGCCAGGACGTGTTCGACGGCATCGAAAAGGAATACCGGGACTTCCTGGGCCAGTTGAAGGTGGTGCCGGAACGCGTTATCCCGGTGAGCGCGAAGCTCGGCGACAACATCGCCTCCCGCAGCACCCACATGGCCTGGTACCAGGGCCAAACCGTGCTCGAGACGCTGGAGGCGTTTCGCAAGGAAACCGCCCGCGTGGAACAACCGCTTCGGTTCCCGGTGCAGGATGTCTACAAGTTCGACGCGCGGCGGATCATCGCCGGCCGCCTGACCGCCGGCCGTTTGAAAGTCGGCGACCGGCTGGTCTTCTCCCCGTCCAACAAGTCGGCCAACGTCAAATCCGTGGAAGCCTTCAACGTCGAACCGTCCCCGACCGAGGCCACAGCCGGACAGTCCGTCGGGATCACGTTGGACGAACAGATCTTCATCGAGCGCGGCGAGATTGCGTCCCGCCAGGAATCCATCCCGCTCGTCTCCACCTCCTTCCGGGTCAACCTGTTCTGGCTGGGCCGGCGCCCGCTGGAGCGCGGCCGGAAGTACCAGCTTCGGCTGGCCACCCACGAAGTGGACTGCGAGGTGGCGGCGATCAATCGGATCGTCGACACGGCGGATTTGGACCAACGGCAGGGGGGGAGCGTCGTCGAGCGCAACCAGGTGGCGGAGTTGACGCTGCGGACGAAATCCCCGATCGCGTTCGACCCATACCACGCCTTCGAGTCGACCGGCCGGTTCGTAATCGTGGACGAGTACGATATCGCCGGCGGGGGCATCATCACCGACCTGGTGCATGACGAGCAGGAGTTTTTGCGCGATGAAGCCAGGCGAAGGGATTTTGCCTGGGTCAAAGGAGAAGTGGGGGCGGAAGAGCGGGCGCAGCACTACGGACATCGGGCGGCGGTGGTGCTCCTCACGGGAGCGCCGCAGACCGGCAAGTCCTTCCTGGCCCGCAAGCTGGAGTCGGTGCTGGTGGCCGAGGGCCGTCATGCCTATCTGCTGGAGGGGGAAAACCTCCGGCGCGGCCTGGATGCGGACCTGGCCGGATCAGACCAGGCCGGAACGGACGAGATGGCGCGCCGGTACGGCGAAGTGGCCCGCCTGCTCATCGACACAGGTCTGATCGTGGTATCCACCACCAAAGCCTTCGGGGCTGCCTATGCGCAAGCCGCCCAAGCGATCCGTACCTTGGTGCATCCGGCTCCGGTCATCACCGTGCATATGAGCAAGGCGGTCGAGGAATCGCCTCCCGACACGGACATCCAGTTTGCCGGGCCGAAGGACTTCGATGAGGCGGCGCGCCGGATCATCGAAGAACTCAAGAAAAAAGGCGTCCTGGCGCAGGCGATCGGGGGCAAGCCGACGTTTCAGTATTCAATTTGAGCGGTTTGACTCCCTCGAAACCCCTGTGTTACCGTGCCGATGCTGTGAAACCATCAGCACTCAGCCTTCAGCTCTTGAGCGGAGATTGTTGCTGATGGCTGAAAGCTGACAGCCTCTTGGGAGTACTGCATGGCCGATAAAGACCTGAAATCCATCCTCAACAAGCTCCAGTACAGCGACGACGCCAAGGTCGTGCAGCAGATTACCGCGCAGATGAAGCAGGTGCAGGCCCGCATGGCCGGCATCCGGCACAAGCTGGTGGTCATGAGCGGCAAAGGCGGGGTCGGCAAGAGCATGACCACCGTGAACCTGGCTCTGGCGCTGGCCCGTCTGGGGCATAAAGTGGGGCTGCTGGACGTGGACCTGAACGGGCCTTGCGTGCCGCGCATGCTGGGCATGCATGGGCAGGCGCTCACCATCACGCCGGAGGGGGCGATCCCACCGGTCGGTCCGTTGGGGGTCAAGGTCGCGTCCATGGACTTCTTTCTGGGCGCTGCGTCGCCCGTGCGCTGGAAGGGGCCGATGGACCTGAGCCCGGTCTGGCTCGGCCTCATGGAAATGAACGTGATCCGCGAGTTCCTGGCGGATGTGATCTGGGCTGAGTTGGACTACCTGCTGACCGACCTGCCGCCCGGGGCCGCGGCGGACAAGCCGCCGGTCATCGCCGGGTTTATCCCGGACCTGGCCGGGGCGATCGTCGTGACCACGCCCTCCGAGGTCGCCTCCGACGTCGTGCAGAAATCGGTGACTTATGCCCGGGACATGGGCATTCACGTGCTGGGCATGGTGGAGAACATGAGCCGGTTCCGGTGCCCTTCCTGCGGCGTCGAGCACGAACTGTTCGAGGGGGACACGGACGCCATGTGCGAGGCGTTGAATGTGCCCTTGCTGGGCCGCGTCCCCTTCGATCGGACGCTGGCTCGAACCTTCGACAAGGGCCTGCCCTTGTTGGACGCCACGTACCCGACCATCCAGCGCTATCAGGAGATCGCGGAGCGGGTCCAGGCGATGCTGGACTATAAGAAGGTGTTGGCCGAAAAATTATGAAGAGCGTTCAGCGGTCAGCCATCAGCTTTCAGCTTTTGAGGAGGAGGCCGGAATACTCTTTCATCTTGACGCTGATGGCTGAAAGCTGTGCGCTGATTGCTGCCCGGAGGGTGTTATGAAATTCGTCTGTTTGAATTGTGAAACCTACATGACCTTCGAGAAGGTGGAAAAACCGGCGGAAGGTTCGCTGGGCGTCTTTTTCGCCTGCCCCTCTTGCAGCGCCAAGTTTTCGATGGTGACGAACCCGGGCGAGACCCAGATGGTCAGTTCGCTCGGCGTCAAGCTGGGCGGCCGCACCGAAGCGGCCCAGCCCTTTGAAATGACGAGGGGCACGCTCAAAGACGAGGCTCTCGCCGGCTCCGGCCAGATGGCCGCCTACCTGAACGAAAAGATTCAGGCCGGCAAACCGGCTGCGCCTGCGGCGGGCGTCACGGCGGGCGCTGAGACGCCGGCCAAAGAAGGCGAAAAAGCGGGCGGGTGTCCCTTCTCCGCCATGGTGGCGCAGATGGGGTTGACGTCCAGCCAGCCAGGCACGTCGGACTTTACCTGGACCCCGGATGCGAAAGAGAAACTGGACCGGCTCCCCTCCTTCGTCAAACCGATGGTACAGAGCAGCATCGAGGCCTATGCCCGTAAGAACGGCCTGACTACCATCACGTTGCAAGTGATGGACGATTCCAAGAACGACTCCAACGGCGTTACCTGGTCGGCCGATGCGGAGAAGCGGCTGGAAAACATCCCGGACTTCATCCGCCCCATGGCCCGCCGCGAGATCGAGCGGCTGGCGAAGGAGCGCGGCGCCACCACGATCACGGCGCAGGTGATGGACGAAGCCAAAGACAAGTTCATGAAGTTCATGTAGCGGCCCCTTCGGATTGCGCCGTTGCGGCAAGGGCTCATCCTGGGGATGGGCCCTTCTCATTTTGGAGCGGAACCGATGGACGCCAAGCCGTCAAAAAATCACACTGTGGCGGGCGTCCTGTCCGGCCTGATGCCGGGGCTCGGGCAATTCTATTGCCGGCGGTGGGGAAAGGGCGCGGGGTTTCTCGTCGGTGCCCTGGTCATCGATGCCGGGCTTGGGGTCTCCGAAGGCATACTGAGCCTGCTGCAAGGGGCGCTGACCGGGGCGTCGCTTCCGAACGGCGGGGCCATTTTGCTCCGCTCCCTCCCGTTCCTGGCCCTGGCGGCCTGGAGCATCGTAGATGCAGTGGCGACCGCCAAAGCATGTGACCTGCCGCGCGACGCTTCCCAAGCGGATCGGTGACCTGCCGGCGGCCGGTTCGGCGTTGACTCTGCTCTCGGGGGTATGTTAGAACGACCGCGTAAATACAGATGATTGTTGACATTTGGGGGGACTGAATCATGGGCGGCCATAGTCACTGGGCCACCACGAAGCGGCACAAAGCTTCGGTAGATGCCAAGCGCGGTAAAATCTTTACCCGCATCATCCGCGAGATCACCATTGCGGCCCGGGCAGGCGGCGACCCGGACGGAAACCCGCGCCTGCGCCTGGCCATCGCCAAGGCCAAAGACGCCAACATGCCCGGGGACACGCTGAAGAAAGCCATCCAGCGCGGCACGGGCGAACTGCCCGGCGTCACCTACGAAGAGTTCACGTTGGAAGGATACGGGCCGGGGGGCACGGCGGTGCTGCTCGAAATCACCAGCGACAACCGCAACCGCACCGTCGCGGAAATCCGGAACCTGCTCACGAAGAACAGCGGCAACATGGCCGAGGCCGGCGCCGTCTCCTGGCAATTCCACAAGAAGGGTTTGATCGTGGTGGAAAAGGGCAAGGTGGAGGAGGACAAGCTCCTGTCCCTGGCCCTGGACGCCGGGGCCGAGGACGTGAAGGTGGACGAGAAGACCTTCGAGGTGATCACCGAACCCCATGACTTCGAGACGGTCAAGAAGGCCTTGACCGACGCGAAGATCGAATCCTCTCTGGCCGAAGTGACCTTCGTGCCGCAGAATTATGTGAAGCTCCAAGAGAAGGCGGCCGAGCAGATGCTCAAGCTGATGGAGATCCTGGACGAGCACGATGATATCCAGAAGGTCCATGCGAACTTCGACATTCCGGACGAGATCATGGAGAAGGTGGCGGCAGCAGGTTAACGAACGATGAATGCTGAACGATGAACGCTGAGCGACAGCTGTTCGCCCTTCATTCAGCGCTTCGCATTCATCACTCCGCGTTGCCTCGACGATGATCGCCTCACTGACCGGCCGGCTGGCCTTCAAGGCTCCCTCTCACGTGACGCTCGATGTCCACGGCGTCGGGTACGAAGTTCTCATCCCCCTCAGCACCTTTTACTCCCTGCCGGAGCTGAATGAGCTGGCGTCGCTCAGCGTGCATACCCATGTGCGGGAGGATGCGATCCAGCTCTTCGGCTTCCTGACCCTCTTGGAGAAGGAGTCCTTCATCCTGCTCACGGGTATTTCCGGCATCGGCCCGAAGCTGGCCCTGAGCGTGCTGTCCGCCCTGAGCGTGGCCGACCTGATTTCGGCGGTGAGAGCCGGCGACGTCGACAAGCTGGCCACGGTGCCCGGCGTCGGAAAGAAAACCGCAGCGCGGATCGCGTTGGAGATCAAGGACAAAGTCGAGCGGTTGGCTCCCGGAGCCGCGGCCTCGCCGGAACCCGCTTCCGCACCCTTGAATCAGCTCCAGGAGGACGCCTTGTCCGCGCTGGTCAACCTGGGGTACAAGCCCGCCGAGGTCAAGCAGACGCTCAAAGGCGTGGCGGCCAGGTCGTCGTCGGCAGGCACGTTGAAAGAAGTCATTCGAGAGGTTTTGAAGGACCTGGCGAAGGGATAGTCCATGCAACAGGGCCAACAGGGCGTTGGGTCGAAGGTCCTGGCCGTAGGCGGACGGCTGTTGCTGGTCCTGGCCTGGGCAGCGCTCCCCTCTGCCGTTTCGGCCGAGGACGAAGCACCCAAGAGCATCCGGATGACCTGCGGAACGTGCCCGTCCGGCTATGCCAGGACAGGGGTCACGCTGGCGCCGGAGGTCTGCAAAGACGGCGCCCCGGTCCTGGTGGAATGCGTGCCCATCGGCACGATGAATCTCCTGGCGGTCTGCGGGTCTTGTCCCGATGGCTATCGCCAGGTGGGCTACTCGTCGGTGCCGGCCCGCTGCGGGAGCGAAGACGGGGGACGCATGAGTCAGTGCCAGCTTGAAACGTTCGAAAACCGGCTGCCGGACCCGACCCGGGGGAGCCTGTTCTGTCCGCCGAATTGCGCCGGAACGATGCCGACGCCGGGGCAGGGGGCGATGCCGTCCCCGCCCAAGTACGTGCCCGCTCTGAAAGATGCGGCGAAGGAGGGCAAGTGAGCGGGCCGTTCCGTCCTTGGATGACGAGCCGTGAGGTGCCGGGGTGACCGACCGGATTGTGGCCAGTCAGATGACGGAGGATGAACGGGGGTTGGAGGCCACGCTTCGTCCCCAGACGCTCGAGGAATATGTCGGGCAGGAGCGGATGAAGGAATCGCTGCGCATTTGCATCGAGGCGGCGAAACGCAGGGGGGAGGCCCTGGACCATGCCATCTTTTACGGGCCGCCCGGCTTGGGCAAGACCACGATCGCCCATATCATCGCGCGGGAAATGGGGGCGGCGATCCGCTCTACCTCCGGCTTGGTCCTGGCCCATGCAGGGGATCTGGCGGCGATCCTGACGAATCTTCAGGAGCGCGACGTCCTCTTCATCGACGAAATCCACCGATTGCCGGCCTCCGTCGAGGAGGCGCTCTATCCGGCCATGGAGGATTACCAGCTCGACTTGGTCGTCGGGCAGGGACCTTCGACGCGCACGATCAAGCTGGACCTGCCGCGCTTCACCTTGATCGGGGCGACGACCAGAGCCGGGGCCTTGACCTCGCCCCTGCGGGAACGCTTCGGGCTGGTGAACCGCCTGGATTTCTATACGCCGGCCGATCTCCAGAGCATCGTCACCCGCTCGGCCGGCCTCCTGGGCATTCCGATCGCCCCCGAAGGGGCTGCGGAGATTGCCGGCCGCGCGAGGGGAACTCCGCGCATTGTCAACCGCTTGATCAAACGGGTTCGCGACTTTGCGCAGGTCAAGGCGGAAGGACACATCTCCCGCGACGTGGCCCGCGAGGCCCTGGCTTGGCTGGGCGTGGACCAGGCCGGGTTCGACGAGATGGACCGCAAGATTCTCCTGACGATTCTCGAGAAGTTCGGTGGCGGGCCGGTCGGGGTCGAATCCCTGGCGGCAGCCGTCAACGAGGAAAAAGGTACGTTGGAAGACGTCTACGAGCCGTTCCTCATTCAATCCGGCTACTTGGAGCGGACTGTGCGCGGCCGCCAGGCCACCAGGCTCACGTTTCAACACTTTGGAAAGACTAAGGATTTACTGACATAGCCAAGAAGCCGTCAGCAATCAGCCCTCAGCTTGCGAAACCAAAATCCCCGACAAGTGGCTCCGAACTGAAGGCGGAATGCTGAGAGCTGACGGCACCCCAAATCCTTCGAATCCTATTGATAAATCTTGCAAAGCTTGGTTGCTTCCTGTACCATTTCATGTCTGGCCGCGGGTAGGAACAGGGCTGTGGCCGGTTGAGCAACCTATGGCGAACCGACAGGACATCCAGCAGTTCCGGAAGGAGATCGATCGGATCGACGACGAGATCCTGCGTCTCCTGAACGAACGGTCCAAGTCCGTCATCGAAATCGGCAAACTGAAGAAGGAAGCGGACAGCAACGCGAATCTGCATACCCCCGGTCGGGAAGCGGAAATCGTCAACCGCCTCATGGCCCAGAATCAGGGCCCGTTTCCCAACGAGGCGATCCGTCCCGTCTATCGGGAAATCATGTCCGCCTCTCTCTCGCTGGAAGGGCCCCAGAAGGTCGCCTACTTCGGGCCGGCCGCCACGTTTACGCATCTGGCCTGCATCAAGAAGTTCGGGGCTTCGGCCCAGTATGTTCCGGTCAACAGTATCAAGGATGTGTTCGACGAGGTTGAACGGGGACGGGCTAACTTCGGGGTGGTCCCGATCGAAAACTCGACCGAGGGCGTCGTCAACTATACCCTCGACATGTTCGTCGATTCCACCCTGCTGATCTACGGCGAAGTGCTCCTGGAAGTGTCCCATAACTTGCTCTCGAAAACCGGACGCATCGAGGGCATCACGAAAATCTATTCGCACCCGCAGCCCAGCGCCCAGTGTCGCCACTGGCTGGAGACCAATCTGCCGCAGGTGCCGGTCTCGGAAGTGGCCAGCACGGCCCGGGCCGCCGAAATCTGCGCCACCGATCCCACGGCGGCGGCCATTGCCTCGGAGTTGGCGGCGCAACTCTACGGGTTGAAGATCATCAAGGCGCGGATCGAGGACAATGTCCACAACTTCACCCGCTTTTTGGTCCTCTCGAAGAAGGCGCCCGAGCGGACCGGCAAAGACAAGACTTCGGTCATGATCTCGGTGAAGGACAAGGTCGGCGCCCTCTACGATCTGCTGCGGCCTTTCGCCTCGCACGGCCTTAACATGACCAAAATTGAATCCCGTCCGTCCCGTCGCAAGGCCTGGGAGTACATCTTCTTTGTGGATGTCGAGGGGCATGTCGAAGAGGAGCCGGTGAAGAAGGCGCTGGAGGAGATCAAGGGCCGGTGCCTGTTTATGAAAATTCTGGGGTCTTATCCGGCCCATAGCTAGCAGAATGCTGAAAAAGGCCCCCAACTTTGTTCTCGGCCGCGCGACCCCTCAACGTACTCCTCCAGTACACCTCGGGGCCTCGCTTCCTGTGGCCGCGTTGGATGGCCTTTTTGAGCATCCTGAAATCCGGTGTTCCTTGTGTCCGTGACGCGTAAAAGGTGCATCGCTGTATTGCGGTAACTGTATGCCATTGAACGTCCATCCCGATATCGCATCCCTGACCCCCTACGTTCCCGGCAAGCCGGTGGAAGAGCTGGAACGGGAACTGGGGATTCCCAAGGCCATCAAGCTGGCGTCCAACGAGAACCCGCTTGGGCCTTCGCCCAAGGCTCTGGCCGTGCTTGCCGAGGCCACGGCCACGTTGCATCGGTATCCCGACGGAGGCGCCCATAAGTTGCGCGTGGCCTTGGCGGATCGCTGGAAGGTCCAGCCGGACCAAGTCATCCTGGGCAACGGCTCGGACGAGATTATCGGTCTCCTGGCGCGGACGTTCCTGTCGCCCGGCGATGAGGCGGTCATGGCCGACCAGACCTTCGTGATTTACAAGATGGAGGTGACCGCCGCGCATGGGAAACCCGTCATCGTCCCCATGCGGGAGGGCCGCCATGATCTGGCGGCCATGGCGGAAGCCGTCACGCCGAAGACCCGGCTTCTCTTCTTGTGCAATCCCAACAATCCCACCGGAACCATGGTGACCGCGGACGAAGTGGATGGTCTGATGGCGCGCGTCCCGGAGTCGGCCATCGTGGTCTTCGACGAGGCCTATTACGAGTATGTGCAGAGCCGGAAGTTTCCGGACAGCCTCGCCTATGTGAGACAAGGCCGGAACGCGATCGTGCTGCGCACCTTTTCCAAGATTTACGGCCTGGCCGGTCTGCGTATCGGCTATGGGGTGACGACGAGGGAAATTGCGGGGTATCTGAATCGCCTCCGTCCCCCGTTCAATGCCAACAGCCTGGCCCAACGGGCTGCCTTGGCCGCCTTGACCGACGAGGAGCATATGGCACAGAGCCGCGCGCTGAATCAGACGGAGATGGTTGCGGTCCGGTCCGGGCTCGCCGCATTGGGTTTCCAGCCGCTGCCGAGTCAGGCGAACTTCCTCTATTTCGACGTCGGCCGAGACGGCCGGGAGGTGTTTCAGGGCCTCCTGCGCGAGGGCGTCATCGTCCGCCACATCGAAGGCCGCATGGTGCGCGTCACGGTCGGTCTCCCCGAAGAGAACCGCCGGTTTCTGGCCGCCCTCAAGAAGGTTGTGGGGACGTCAACAAGATAGACGGTTATTGGAGGAGTACGAGGCTGTCATGATTATTGTGCTGAAACCCGAAGCCACCGAACCCCAGATCGATCACTTGCTGGATCGGCTGCGCGAACTAGGTTTGAAAACGCATATGACGCAGGGAGAGGAGCGCACGATCATCGGCGTCATCGGCGACGATCGGATTCTTCAGAACCAGCCGATCACCGCATTTCCCGGCGTGGAAAGCGTCACGCCCATCCTGGCCCCGTGGAAGCTCGTCAGCCGCGAGTTCAAGAAGGACAACACGGTCATCGACGTGGGGGGCGTCAAGGTCGGCGGCCAGAAGCTGGCGATCATGGCCGGTCCCTGCGCGGTCGAGAAGCTCGAACTGACCGTGGGCATCGCCCATGAGGTGAAGGCGGCCGGGGGCAGCATCCTGCGGGGCGGGGCCTACAAGCCGCGCACGTCGCCCTATTCGTTCCAGGGCGTGGGACGGGAAGGGCTGGACTACCTGCTCGAGGCCAAGAAGCAGACCGGCATGCCGGTGGTGAGCGAGATTCTGGACACCCGCGACATCGAGCTGTTCCTCCAGAAGGCGGACATCATCCAGATCGGCGCCCGCAACATGCAGAACTTCGAACTGCTCAAGGAGGTCGGCGCCTACGACAAACCGGTGCTGCTGAAACGGGGGCTCTCGGCCACGCTGAAAGAGTTTCTCCTGTCCGCCGAGTACATCATGTCCCGCGGCAATCGCAACGTGATCCTCTGTGAGCGCGGCATCCGCACGTTCGAGACCCAGTATCGCAACACCCTGGATCTGGCCGCGGTGCCGACGCTCAAGGAACTGTCCCATCTGCCCGTCATCGTGGACCCCAGCCACGCCACGGGCAAGTGGAATCTGGTGGCGCCGATGGCCAAGGCCGCCGTAGCGGCTGGCGCGGACGGCCTGTTGATCGAGGTCCACTCCAATCCCGAGTGCGCCCTTTGCGACGGGGAGGAATCCATCAAGCCGAGCAAATTCAAGGAATTGATGCAAGACCTCCGGAAGATCGCGGCGGCGGTCGGTCGGGAGATCTGAACGCACAATGTTGAATGATAAATGCAGAATGATGAATGGTCCGGCTCTTGCCATGGGCGGCTTCGGCGTGAATGCATCACTCACCATTTATCATTCATAATTCGTCTATGGCCGTGCATTTCAAGCAAGTGGCGATCGTCGGAGTCGGCCTGATCGGCGGCTCGCTGGGGATGATCCTCAAGCGGCGGGGGATGGCCGATCAGGTGGTGGGCATCGGCCGGCGCGTGGAAAACCTCAAGACTGCCGTGGAACTGGGCGCGATCGATCGGTATGTGGCGGACGCCAAGGAAGGCATCGCCGGCGCGGACCTGGTGGTCCTGGCGACGCCGGTCGATACCTACGAGCGGCATCTCAAGGAGTGGGGCGGGTTGCTGGCCGAAGGGGCGATCGTCACCGATGTCGGCAGCGTAAAGGGGGCTCTGGTCGCGCAAGCGGAAGGGCTGGTACCGGAACGGGTCTGCTTCGTGGGCGGCCATCCGATCGCCGGGAAGGAAAAGACCGGCGTGGCGGCCGGCTCCGTGGATCTCTTCACAGGAGCCCGCTGTATCTTGACCCCCACTGCGCAGACCGATGCGCGCGCGCTGGCCACGGTCCGCGAAGTCTGGGAAACAGCCGGTTCCGTCGTACTCTCAATGGATCCGTTTCTGCACGATCGGGTCCTGGGCGCCGTCAGCCATCTGCCCCATGCGGCGGCCTTCGCCCTGATCAACGCCCTGACGGAGGTCAAGGAGCGCCAGACGCCGGAGCTGGATTTGCTGGCCTATGCGGGAGGCGGGTTGCGCGACACGACCCGCATCGCCGCCAGCTCGCCGGAGATGTGGCGGGACATTTTTCTGTGGAACCGGGACAACGTGGCGACGCAGATCGATATCTACATTCGCCATCTTCAGGAACTCAAGCGGCTCATCCAGGCGGGGGACGGGCCGGGCATCGAAAAGGAACTGACGCGGGCCAAAGACGTGCGGGAGCGGCTGAACAAGTCATGACATCGTTGACCGTCACACCGGGGGGAGTCTTGCGCGGCACCGTGACGGTGCCGGGAGACAAGTCCATCACGCACCGGGCCCTGATCCTGAGTGCGTTGGCGGAGGGGGACAGCCTGGTAACCCGCTACTGCCGCGGGGAAGACTGCCTGAATACGATGCGGGCCCTGCAGGCGATGGGCATCCCCATCCAGGAACAGCCGGACCGGCTGCTGGTGTCCGGCAAGGGTCTGTGGGGCCTCTCCGAGCCGTTCCAGCCGATCGATTGCGGGAACTCCGGCACGGGCATCCGGTTGCTGGCCGGACTCCTGGCCGGGCAGGACTTCTTCACGGTTCTGACAGGCGACGAATCCATCCGGCGACGTCCGATGGGCCGGGTGGTCAAGCCGCTGCGCGCCATGGGCGCGACGATCGCCGGCCGCAAGGGCGGCGATCTGGCCCCTCTGGCCATTACCGGCAGCCGGCTCACGGGGATGGCCTATCAATCGCCGGTGGCCAGCGCGCAAGTGAAGTCGTCGCTGCTCCTGGCCGGTCTGTTCGCCGAAGGGCAGACCAGCATCACGGAACCGAGACGGTCACGGGACCATACGGAGCGACTGTTCCGATTTTTCGGTATTCCGATCAGAGAGCAGGGGCAGGCCCTGGTGTTCGATGGGCGGCCGGCCACGGGCTGGCAAGGGGTCAACGAGTTGCCCGTGGCGGGAGACTTTTCAGCTGCCGCGTTTTTTCTGGTGGGCGCGTCGCTCGTGCCCGGGTCCGACGTGACGATCAGCGGCGTGGGCGTCAATCCCACCCGCATCGGCCTGCTCACGATTTTGCAGGAGATGGGGGCCGATATTCAGGTGCTGAATCCGAGGGAAGAGGCGGGAGAGCCGATTGCGGACCTGCGGGTAAGGGCTGCGTCCTTGCGCGGCGCGACGATTGGAGAGGCGCAGATTCCGCAAACCATCGACGAGTTCCCCGTGCTCTGCGTGGCGGCCGCCTATGCGAAGGGCCGGACGGTGATCAGCGGCGCGGGCGAGTTACGTGTGAAGGAAAGCGACCGCATCGCCACGATGGCGTCCGAACTGCGCAAAATGGGCGCGACGATCACCGAGACACAAGACGGGATGGTCATCGAAGGCGCGGCGGGGCGACCGTTCAAAGGGGCCTCCTGCCACAGCCACGGGGATCACCGTGTGGCCATGTCCATGGCGGTGGCCGGGCTGGTCGCGGACGCCCCGTCTCGGATCGACGATACAGCCTGCATCGAGACGTCGTTCCCGGGGTTTGAGCGTACACTCTTGGGACTATTGGCGAAACCATGACCCGATCGACAATGTCGGCCAAATCCGATGGCGCGGCGGCGGTCCCCACCGCGACCTCGCGGCTGATCGTGACCCTGGACGGCCCGGCCGGCGCCGGCAAGAGCACGGTGGCCAAGCTCCTGGCGTCGCGGCTGGGCTACCTATATCTGGATACGGGCGCCCTGTATCGGGCGGTGGCGTGGAAAGTGCGCGAGGCTTGCGTCAATCCCTCGGATGCGGCGGCGGTGGCGGGGTTGCTGCCCACGACCAAGGTCGCGTTGGAGTATAGGCCCGATCAGCCCCTGGTGTCGGTCGACGGGCGGGATGTGACGGAGGAAATCCGCAAGCCCGAGATCAGCCGGCTGGCCTCCCTGGTTTCGGCGATTCCGGCGGTGCGCGAATGGCTGCTCCCGGTCCAGCGGCAGATCGGCTCGGCAGGCGGGATCGTCGCCGAAGGGCGGGATCTGGGAACGCGCATTTTCCCCCAGGCCCAGGCCAAGTTTTTTTTGGACGCGGATGTGGCGACCAGAGCGGCCAGACGACATCATGATCTGGCCGAGGCCGGCCAGGCGTCGCGGTTGGAAGAGACCCGTCAGGAGATCGAGATCCGAGACAGGCAGGACCGGACCAGAGAACTGGCCCCCCTCGTCCCGGCGCCGGACGCAGTCCGGGTCGACTCCTCGGCGCTGACGGTGGAGCAGGTGGTCGACCGGCTGTTGGATGTGATCGCGACCAAACTGTGAGCGGAATCGCGTATGCGTATCTGTGGGTGGCCTGTCAAGCGATCGCCCGGCTCTGTTTCCGGTTTCGGGTCCGAGGGCTGGAACTGGTGCCCAAACAGGGGGGACTGCTGATCGCGGCGAACCATGCCAGCTACCTGGATATTCCGCTCGTGGGCTGCGGACTCAGGCGGCGGGCCTGGTACTTGGGCCGCCAGGACTTGTTCGGTCCCAACTGGGTCAAAGCGGTCTGCCGCTGGCTGGGATGGATCCCCATCCGGCTGGGCCGATTGGATCGGGAAGGGTTCGGGAAGGCGATCAGCCTGATCAAGCAGGGACAGGTCGTGGTGATCTATCCGGAAGGTACGCGCACGCCGGACGGGGCTTTGCGGCCGGGCAAGCCGGGGATCGGCGTGATCGTGGAGGAAACCCGGTGCCCCGTGGTGCCGGCGTATATCAAGGGCGCCTTCGACGCGCTGCCGATGGGCAGGACCTGGGTGCGGTTCCGGCCGATCGACATACGGTTCGGGGCGCCGGTGGATTTCACGAAGGATCTGGAGCGGATGACGGGGAAGGAATTCTACAAACACGTGAGCCGGACTGTCATGGAGCGGATCGCCGAGTTGGGGCAGGTACCCCCGCCGGCTGACCGGTCCGTCGGTCAGGCTGCCGGGTCTCTCAGCGCTGAGTGAGACCGGGTGTTTCGGCGGGCATGGCGGCCCAGAGAGGGCTGCACCGCCGCCACGTTTACCATCAGCATCCGACGGGAGTCGGAAGTTCAGAAAGTTAGGATCATACGCATGGACATGGCAACGAAGCAGGGGGGCGAGGTGATGGACCGGGTGGCCTTGGAGGCTCTGTACGAAGAGACCTTCCGGAACTTCGAAGAGGGCACGATCATCGAGGGCCGCGTGGTGGCGGTCAGCAAAGACAAGGTGGTCGTGGACATCGGGTACAAGTCGGAAGGGATCATCCCGGCCGATCAGTTTGTGCCGGAAGACCTGCAGGGGCTGAAGCCGGGCGACCGGCTGCAGGTCTATATCGAGGAGCGCGAGGATGCCGACGGCAACCTGGTCTTGTCGAAGGAAAAGGCCGACAAGATGAAGGTGTGGGAGGAACTGGAAAAGGCCCACAAGGACGAGAAAGTCGTCGAAGGCCGGATCATCTCCCGCATCAAGGGCGGCATGATGGTGGACATCGGCGTGAAAGCCTTCCTGCCCGGCTCGCAAATCGATCTGCATCCCGTGCGCGACCTGGACGGCCTGGTCGGCAAGACCTTTCCGTTGAAGATCATCAAGATCAATCACCGGCGGGGGAACGTGGTCGTGTCGCGTCGCGTCCTGCTGGAGGAGACCAGGGACAAGAAGCGGCAGACGACCCTCTCGACGCTGAAGGAAGGCCAGTTGATCCAGGGCATGGTCAAGAACATCACCGAATACGGCGCCTTCATCGACCTGGGCGGGATCGACGGCTTGCTGCACATCACGGACATGTCCTGGGGGCGGGTCGGCCATCCCTCCGAACTGTTCGTGATCGGCGACAAGGTGGAAGTCATGGTGCTGAAGTACGACCGCGAAACGGGCCGCATCTCGCTCGGCCTCAAGCAAAAAGGCGCGGACCCCTGGACGAACGTGGGCGGCAAGTACCCGGTCGGGACCAGGGTGAAGGGGCGGGTCGTGAGCCTGACCGACTACGGCGCGTTCATCGAACTGGAGCCGGGAGTCGAAGGGCTGGTGCACGTGTCCGAAATGTCCTGGACGCATGAAGTCCGGCATCCGTCGCGCCTGGTCTCGGTCGGGCATCAGGTCGAAGCGGCGGTCCTGAACGTGGATCCGAACAGCCGGAAGATCTCGCTGGGCATGAAGCAGACCGCGCCGAATCCCTGGGACATGGTCGAGGCCAAGTACCCGAGCGGCACCCGCATCGAGGGGAAGGTGAAGAGCCTGACCGATTTCGGCGCCTTCATCGGCCTGGATGAGGGCATCGACGGCTTGATTCACATTTCCGACATGTCCTGGACCAAGCACATCAAGCACCCGTCCGAGCTGTTTAAGAAGGGCCAGCCTGTGTCCGCGGTCGTGCTGCGGATCGACAAGGAAAAAGAACGGCTGTCGCTGGGGTATAAGCAGCTGAGCCGCGATCCATGGGAGGACGAGATTCCGTCGAAGTACCGGGTGGGGACCAGCGTGAACGGCAAGGTCACCAAGATCACGGACTTCGGCGTGTTCGTCGAATTGGAAGGCGGCCTTGAAGGGCTGATCCATATCAGCGAGACGGGGCTGGAACCCTCGGTGCGCATGGAGGAGAAGTTCAAGGTCGGGGACGAGGTGGCGGCCAAGATCATCAAGGTGGACCGGGATGAGCGCAAGATCGCGCTGAGCCTGCGTGAGCACGTGATGGACTCGGAGCGGAAGCAGGTGGACGAGTACCACGCCACCCAGGGCGTGCTGGATCAGACGCTCGGGCGGGCGGCCAAGAAGACCAAGAAGCGCAACGACGAATCGGACAACGGGTAACAGAAGTCAGCCAAGAAGCCGTCAGCGGTCAGTTTCTCGCTGGCTGCTGATGGCTGAAGGCGGATCGCTCGTTTCTATCTATGGTCGACGACAGTACACAAAAACCGCGTCGATGGAGGCCCTTGCGGATCCTCTTCTGGCTCGTGCTGGGGGGATTCCTGCTCCTGACGTTGGCCAATATCCTGGGGCCGAACCTCGACGTGTCCGGCGAAGACCGGGTCGCCCTGATCCGCGTCGAGGGGGTGATTCTGGACGCTCAGCAGACCGTGGGGGACTTGAAGAAGTACGCGGAGAGCCCCACGGTGAAGGCCATCGTCCTGCGGATCGACAGCCCCGGCGGCGGGGTGGTGCCGTCCCAGGAAATCTATGATGAGGTGAAGCGCATCCGGAGCAAGAACAACAAGGCCGTCGTTGCCTCGATGGGGACGGTGGCGGCTTCGGGAGGCTACTACATCGCCGCCGCCACCGACAAGATCATGGCCAATCCCGGCACCCTGACGGGCAGCATCGGGGTGATCATGGAACTGGCGAATTTCGAAGGCCTCCTCAAGAAAATCGGCGTGGAGAGCGTGGTGGTCAAGAGCGGCGAGCACAAGGACATCGGGTCGCCGTTCCGGAAGATGAAGGAGGAGGACCGCCTCATCCTCCAGGCCGTGATGGACGATGTGCACAGCCAGTTCATCGAGGCCGTGGCGGAAGGGCGCTCGCTGGATATGCGTGAGGTCCGCACCCTGGCCGACGGGCGCGTCTTTACGGGCCGGCAGGCCAAGGCCGCCAAGCTGGTGGACGAGCTGGGCGACCTGGAAGACGCCATCAAGCTCGCCGCCGAGATGGGCGGCATCGAGGGAGAGCCCAAAGTGGTGGAGCCCCGGCGGCGGTTCTCGGTCAGGGAGCTGCTGGAAAGCCATGTGTTCGGCCCGCTGCCCCGGCTGGACTTTCAGACCGGCGTCAGCCTCAAGTACCTGATGGCGTTCTGATTCATGCGGTGACGGCATGCGCAACTCTTCTCTCCAGGAGGCCACGACATGACGAAGGCACAGATCATCGAACGAGTCTCGGAGCAAGTCACGATGCTGACCAAACGGCAGGCCGAGATCGTCGTGAACACCATCTTCAACAGCATCCGCAATTCGCTGCAGAAGGGCGACAAGACCGAGATTCGAGGGTTCGGCAGCTTTCGCCTGCGCGCCCGCCGGATGAAGGAAGGCCGCAATCCGAAGACCGGCGCAACCGTGGCGGTCCCGGCCAAGCGCGTGCCGTTCTTCAAAGCCGGCAAGGAACTGAAAGAGCTGTTGAACCGGTAAGTCAGCCCGAAAGGTTCATTATGGGAACACAAGATCAGGCAGCCGCCTCCGATATCCTCTGGACCGAGGAGGCGCTGCAGCGCATGGAGCGGGCCCCGGTGTTTCTCCGCGGGATGGTGAAGAAACTGGCCGAGAAAAAAGCCCGCGAGCTTGGCTATCCCGAGATCACCGGCGCGATTCTGGACCAGTTCAAGGGCCAGATGATGGGGCGCATGGGCGGGGAGGCGGGCATGGCGGCGGCCGCCGACCAGATGGCCCAGGGGAAATTGCCCTGGACCGCTGCGGCGAAGGAACGGCTGGCTGCGGTGCCGGAATTCATGCAGTCGATGATCAAGCAGATCGCGGAGGAACTGGCTGTCGAAGGGGGCCACCTGGAAGTCAACGTCGAGCTCTTCGAACGCGTCGAAGCGTTGGGCGATGTGCAGGAAGCGGCGCGCCCTCCGATGGAGTGGAGCGAAGGGGCCCTGGGCCGGCTGCAGGAGAAGATCAAGCAGGCGCCCCCGATCGCCATGGATTTCGTGACCGACATGCTCAAGCGGGACACCGAGGACATGGCCCGCGACAAGGGGCTCGCGCGGATCGACGAGGCGGCGCTGACGCAGCTGTGGGATGCGCCGCTGGAACGGGTTGCGTGGACGGATGAATCCTGGAAACGGTTGCAGACCTCGCCGGACTTCGTGCGCAGCGGAATCCGAAAAGCCGCCGAGCGTCGCGCCCGCAAGCTGGGCCTGAAGGAGATCGATTCGGAACACCTTACGAAGTTCCGGAACGAAGCCATGATGAAAGCCGTGAAACGTATCCGGAGCTTCGGCTACAAGGAGCTGACCTTCGACGCCTTCGACACCGCGCTGCAAAAAACCAAGCGTCTGCAGGGTAACGAGCAGGCCGAGAAGCGCCTCGCGGAAATCCGGCAGCATTTCAAGGACCCGGAGACCCAGAAACCGGAAGGTGGGACGCTCGGCGCCGAACTGATGGATCGGTTTCGCAGGTACCTGAAGGGCGAAGGCTCTCTCTAGGGGTTCGTTGTCAAGGGCGGGAGCGCCGCATGAAACTCGCAGGCCTGCTGTTGCTGATCGGCATCCTGCTCGCCGGCTGCGCCACGTCGCTCAAGCACGAAGGGCGCTGCCTGGCCAGCCTCACCCCCGACTATCTCAAAGCCCAGAAAGAGTTGGAGCAGCTCGAAGCGTCCTGGCGCGCCTCGATGCTCCGGCGCGATGCGGCGCTGAACAGACTGTCGGCGGACCCCCGTCAAGAGGACCTGCCGGACGCGACCGCGGCATACCGCCGGCTCATCGAAGCCAAGGCGTCCCATCGTCCGATGCTGGACTGGTATGACAAGGTCTATAAGCGCGTGCGCACCAGGATGGACGAAGAGGAAATCCTCACGGAAGTCGGCGCGGTGTTGATTACGAACCCGGGGGTGATTTTCTATCCCGTGATCCGCTGGAATATCCACACGGTCTTCTGGGATGGAGCCGACCCGGATGCCGAGACGGACCCGGTCACCAAGTTTTGCTCTGACCGCCTCGCCCAGGTGGCGGCCCTGCCTACGACTCCGTCCAATTGACGAGCGATGCAAACGTCCCTTCATCAAGCCGCTCCCCGGCTGCGCCGGCGTCCGGTCGAGGGCCGGTTGCTCTCGGAGGGATCGTCAGTGGGCGGCTGTCTGCTTCGGCCAGAACTTGTGTCTGATCTGGGGGAGCTGGACGTTGTCGAAATTGGGAATGTCGTAAAGACAGCGGTCGATCGTGGCCACCTCGTCTTCCGTCAACTCCAGCAGCACCGGCTTTTTCCAGAACTGGTCCAACGCGAAGTAGTCGTTGGATTGCGGCTTCTCCGCGAGCAAGGCCTGCATCTTCTTGAAGCCTTCCGTATCTGCGACGGGGACCCGGCCGTGGTTTTTATCGATGCACCACTTGAGGACCTCCGCGATCCCGTACATCGTCAACTCGATCTTCACTTTCTCTGCCATGGGCTCCTCCTCCTGAATCAGGGGTGCATTCTACCCCATGTCTGCGTCCATCTTCCAGAGGGAATCGCAGCAATCTTCAGACGGCCTGCGCCTGCCCATGATGAATGACCATTGCGAAGCGTGGAGGGGCTTTGTATACTCAATCCGTACGCACCGTGCGCAAGGGAGCGGTATCGGTCCGCAGCGGGCCGTGGTTGTCCTCGCCGTCGCACCCTTCCTGTTGATGGCCTTGGCAGCGTAGAAAGGCCTGTTTCCGTGAGGCAAGTCCAGGCAGTCCGACAGGGCAATGCCGCCACGATAGGGCTCCGTATCGCGCTCGTCCTGGGCCTGCTGGCGTTCGCCGGCTGTGTCCAAAAGGACTCCTACGTCCCGCCGGACCTCTTCTACCTCTTTGCGACCTACCCGGTCGGGAAGAATCCGACCTCGGTGACCACCGCCGACTTCAATCAGGACGGGCTTACCGATCTCATCACCACCAACATCGCGAACAACTCCTTGTCGTTGCTGTTCGGCAACGGGGATGGGACGTTCAAGGATCAGGTCCAGATCGAAGCCGCCAAAGAGCCTCGAGCCCTGGCGTTGAACGACTATAACGGAGACGGCTGGATGGACCTGGCGGTGGCCTGCGCCGGCAGCGACCATGTGGCCATTTTTCTGGGGTTGGCGAACGGGCACTTCGGGCAGGGCCAGCGCTATACCGTGAACAAGACGCCGGTCTCCATCGCCAGCGGGGATTTCAACGGCGATCAGAATCCGGACCTCGTCGTGGCGCTGCGCAACGACAAGGTGAAGGTGTTCCTGGGCAACGGGGACGGCACGTTCACCGAAGGGGTGCTGTATGAGTACGGGGACACGCCGACGTCCATCGCCGTGGCGGACCTGAACCGGGACGGCAAGCCGGACCTGGCTGTGACCAACGGCGGGCCCATGAGCAGCGCGGTGTCCATCTGGCTGGGCAAGGGCGACGGCACATTTCAGAAACCCACGGACTATCGGACCGGGAAGCGCCCGTTGGTGGTGGGCTTCGCCGATTTCAACAATGACCAGCTGACGGACTTGCTCGTGATGAACGGGGAGATGGACACGTTCACGATCTTCCTGGGCAACGGGGACGGCACGTTCCAGGCCGGCAAGGAAGCCGGAGCGGATGCGGGGCCCGTGTTCGGGCTGGCCCGGGATTTTAACGGGGACCACTTGCCCGACGTGGCCGTCGCCAACGTCCAGTCGAACGACCTCTCCATCTTGTACGGTCGCGGCGACGGCACCTTCCAATACCCTCCGCAGAACTACAAGACGAAGGGCGGCCCCTTCGCCATCGCCTCGCTCACCCTCACCACCAAGCACGCCGCCGAAGAACCGGGGCTTGCCATCGCCAACAACGGGACCGGCAGCGTCTCGATCTTTCTCCACCGGGGCTTGAAGGCGTCGGGGGTGCCGGCTGCTCCGGCTCAGTCCTAGCCTCCGGGAAGAATGCGGGTCGAGCGGCGTCCCGCCGGTTCTCGAAAAATCTTTTCGGGACCCCTAAAGTTGCGGAACCAACCGACCGACAACGATCGAGAAAACCCTTGTCCCATGAGTCCGCGAGCGCACAATCTGCTTGACAGGAGCCACGGGACGAGGTAGAAGCTCGACAGGCACGCAGTGAGCGGGCGCTGGATGTGGTGACGATGCGATCAGTCGAGCTGGCCCATGAATTGTCTGAAGTGCAAAGGATTCATGATGGTGGAGCGGCACTATACGCTGCTCAACCGGCGTCTCTATGCCCGTTGCCTCAATTGCGGGTTCTGGCTGGATCTGGCCGATCTCCTCAGATTTTTTCACAAGGTCATTGACAGCGGGGTACGTGGAAACAAAACCCGAGAAACCTTCACGCTGTAGCGTCCTCCGGAGCCGTCGCTGGTTCCTTCCGGCGCTCGCCGCTTTGATGGCGGCAGGCCCTCTTGCCCTTCCCGCCCAGACCGCAGCCCAGCCGATCGTCAATCGCGCGCTCATGGCGGAGCCCGAGGAGGATTTCCCCGTCGTCTTGCGCAACCGTTCGCGCCATCCCCAGGCGCTGCGCAGCCTGCATTCGGCGCACGGCATCCTGCTCAAAGACTTGCATACGGGCCACACCCTTTACGAATACGGTTCCGACCGGAGGCTCTCGCCGGCCAGCCTGACCAAGATCATGTCGGCGCTGGTGATTCTGGAGTCCGGGCGGCAGGATGACCTGGTCACGGTCAGTCGGACCGCCGCCGCCGCGCCCAAAACCCACTTACGGCTTCGTCCGGGGCACGTCTACCACCTCGGGGACCTGCTCAAGGCGATGCTGATCACCTCGGCGAACGATGCCTGCCTGGCCGCGGCCGAACATGTCGGGGGATCGGAAGAGCGGTTCGTGGCGCGGATGAACGCGAAGGCCACCGCCTTGGGGCTGACGGACACCCATTTCAGCAACGCCTGCGGGTTCGATGCGCCGGAGCATTACGCGACGGCGGCCGATCTGGCGAAGCTCAGCGAAGTAGCGCTGCAGGACCCCGTGTTCCGGTCCTTGGTGCGCGAGGAGATCCAGGTGATCAGCCCGGTCAATGCGAACCGCACCTACTTGCTGAAGAACACGAACCGCCTGCTCGGCAAGTTTCCCGGCGTGGAGGGGGTCAAGACGGGGTTTACCTCGCGCGCGGGCCGCTGCCTGATCGCCAAAGTGTCCCAGGACGGGAAGGAACTCCTGCTGGTGCTGCTGCATGCCAACCGCCGCTGGAACACGGCGGCCAGCCTGATCAACTACGGTCTCCAGCAGCGCTGAAGGGCTGGCCTGGCCGGTTGGGCTGATTCTCTCTCTTCACTCCTATACAGCGTGGCGGTCAAGAGCCTGGAGCATCGGGGCGGGAACGTGCCTTACTGGGGGCGGGAGAATTCGATGTTGACGTCCTTGCCGAGGTAGTTCACGACAAATCCTTGCTTCTCGTAGTTCATTGCGGCGCCCATCACGTTTTCATCCCCGAAATCTTCCTTGCCCAGTAGTTTGCGGATATCATCGGGGCTTTCGCTGTTCAGCACGGCCCGGAAGATCCCGCGCGTCTTGTAGGCAAAGCGGTTGTTGATGAAAATCAGCGAGACTTTGCCGTCCAACAGCTGCACCCCCGCCATCGGGCCGGTTAGCTTGCGCTGATCCAGGATGAAGATGAACGAAGCTTCCTGTTCCGGCTTGATGCCGGCGATCTTTTCGTTGACCAGCAGATCCACGGCCTTGGCCTCCGGGTCGCCCAACTTGACGCCGAAGAGGGAGATGTCCGCGCTCTTCACGAGCTTGGGGTCCATCACGTCGTTCTTCGTCAGCTCATAGGGTTCCGCAGCGGCCATGTCCAGGCCGGTCAGCAGCACCGACACCACGAGCCATGCCAGCACTACCGGCCACCGTCTCCCGCTCATGCGCTCCTCCTTCGGACGAGCCCCAGGCGGGGCCCGAAACGGCTCATCAACCCGTAAAAATCGCGCCATTCTAGCCGACGAGGGTGTCAACTTGCAAGACGGACCGTGTGCGGGTCCGCACGTTCAGCTCAGGCCGAGCAGGGGGCACAGCAAGCGAAGTGTCAGCCAGATGAACGTGGCCCCGATGAAGTCGAACAGGAGGCCGGCGCGGACCATGCTGTGGATCGAAATGTGGCCGGTGCCGTAGACGATGGCGTTCGGGGGGGTGGAGACCGGCAGGGCAAAGCCCAGGCTGGCCCCCAGGCAGGCTCCCAGCGCGGGCGGCACCGCAGACACGTCGGCGGATTGCGCGATGGCGATGACCAGCGGCACCAACATGCTGGCCGACGCGGTGTTGGACGCCAGTTCGCTGACCAGGACGGCCACGCCGATGGACAGGGCGGTCAGGCTCCAGAGCGTGCTTACCCCGAACCAGTTCACGAACCCATGCCCGACCGCGTCCGATAAGCCGGTCTTCACCATCAGCTCGCCGAAGGCCAGCCCGCCGCCGAAGAGCAGGATGATGCCCCAGTTGATGTTGCCGGCCTGTTTCCAAGACAGGGTGAACTGGCCGCGCGCCGTGTCGACGGGCAGCAGGAACAGCAGTCCGGAGGCGGCCAGCGCCACCAGCTCGTTGGGCAGGTGGCGGTCGAACCAGACGGACACCGGATGCGCGGAGCCCCAGAAGGCGGTGATCAGTCCCGGTCCGATCCAGAGCAGGACGGCGAGGCCGAAGGCCAGGCACGCGTTGATCTGCCCTCTTGTCCAAGGACCGAGGGCCTCGCGCTGGGCCTGAAATTGACTGGTGAGGTAGGGAATGACGGCGGTGCCCGGCGGATGGAGCAGGCGCAGCAGTCCCCAGCACAGGAACAAAATCAGCACGGCCAGGGGCAAGCCGAACGCCATCCAGGTAAAGAAGGAGATGGAGACGCCTGTCTGTTCGGCGAGCAGCCCGACGCCGATGAGATTCGGCGGGGTGCCGATCACGGTGGCCATGCCGCCGGCCGTGGCCCCATACGAGAGGATGAGCATGAGGGCCGTCCGGAAATGGCGCTGGCTCTGTCCCGAAGCCCCGCCCAGCGTCGTACAGATGCCCAGCGCCACCGGCAGGATCATGGCCGTGGCCGCGGTGTTGCTGATCCACATCGAGATCGCCGCGGTGATGGCGCCGACCGTCAGCAGGACGCGAGACGAACTGGCGGCGACCCAGGGAAACGACAACATCCAGGCGGCAAATCGCCGGTCGACACCCTGCACGGCCATCGCCTCGGCGAGAAAAAAACTGCCGATGAACAGAAAAACGATCGGGTGCGCGTAGGAGGCAAAGATGCTTTTCGCCGAACCGAGTCCGGCCAGGACGCAGAAGGTCGTGCCGAGCAACGAGGTGATCGGGAGGGGGATCGGTTCCATGATCCAGTAGAGGACCGCCCAGGCGAGGATGGCGGTAAGGATGTGCGCATCGTCCGACAGCGCCTGGAGCGGGAGCAGGTAGAGCAGCAGGGCCGCGGCCGGACCGGCCACGAGGCCCAGCCGCTTCAATCGGCGCTGAGCGGGACTGACTCGCGCTTCAGCCGGTGCGAGGGGATCCTGGGCAGTGACCTCGGACATCGTGCGATGGGCCTAAGCGATGGACGTCAGGCGTTGTCCGCTCGGGTCACAACGTGATCGGCCTGTGCCGGCCGCCGTCGGAGGATAAACACCGCGAAGATCAGCACCATAATGACGACGACGTTCAACCCCACGTCCATGAGGTAGCGGTTGAACAGCAGATCGGTCACCTCCGGTTGGTGGGACAGTTCGGCGCTGGCCGTCAGGATCCGCCTCGTGCAGGCGATGATGCCCACGGCCAGGTAGGGTTCCAAGGCCAAGATGCCGGTCTGGAGGAAGCGGATGACGGTCCGATACAACTCCAACAAGATGATGACGAGGAGCAGATCGTTCAGAAGTTTGAGCCCGGCGACCAGCAGGCCGACCCGCTCGATCGCCTTGATGAAGGAGAGCCAGCTGTATCCGAAGATGAGCATGCCCAGCAAGAGCAGGCTGAACCCGGCGGTGACATAGCCCCAGCGGTCGAGCCATTCCATCCAGTGCACGATCCGGCAGGGGAGATGCTTCATGATATCCGACCGGTCGCTCATGAGAAGGCCTCCTCTCGCACGGTTAGGCCGTGCCCTGGTGGCTCGTGTTGGGGTCCTGGGGCGTCGGGGCCGGATTGCGCAGTTGCCCGAACTTCAGCTCCTGCATCGACGTGATCGTGAGCTCGTGGCCGCAGCAGACGATTTTCTGGAACCCGGCGCCGCCGTCCATGATCATGACCCGGAGGCCGCAGGCATCGGGGTAGAATTTCTTTTCGTCCAGGATCACGGCCAGCGGCAGCTCCCCCTTCTTGCGTCCCAGCGGCGAGCCGGGCTGCGGCACGACATCGTCTTCGGTCAGTTCGTGGCCGCAGCAGACGATCTTTTCAAATCCCTCGCCCCCGCCCATCACCTTCACGACCAGGCCGCAGGAGTCCGGGTGCCGCTTGCGCTCGTCGAGAATGTCGCCTCTCTTTACACCCATGTGAGTTCCCAGTCAAAAAGTTTGAAAGTCGCTCAAGTCCGAAAGTCTTCCGATGACGACTTTGCGACATTCAATTTTTACGACTTGTCGACTGACTGTGCCGCCGCCCGGCCTCGTTGCTCGTCCACCGACTGGAACGCCAGCAGGCCGAGCGCGAAAAAGACCGCCATCGACAGAATGGCCCAGCGCTGGCTGCCCGTCCAGGCCGTGACTTCCCCGTAGACCATGGGGCCGATCACGGCGGCGAACTTCCCCGTGACCGAGAAGAAACTGAAAAACTCCGCCTGCCGACCGACCGGGGTGAACTGCGCCACGAGCGTGCGGCTGGCGCTTTGGTTGGCGCCCAGCACCGCGCCGGCCACGAGCCCGATCGCATAGAACTGTGCCTGGGTCTGCACCACGGCGGCGCAGCCAGCCAAGCCGATCCAGATCAGGAGCGTGAGACTGATGGTCCGCTTCGAGCCGATCCGGTCCGCCAACCGTCCGAACCAGACGGCGCCGAGGCCGGCCGTCACCTGCGTAATCAGGAAGTAGATAATCAGATCGCCCGGCGAAAAGTCCAGGACTTTGTTCGCGAAAATGCCCGACGCCACGATGACCGTGTTGATCGCGTCGGTATAGATCAGGTAGGCGATCAAGTAGGCGGAAAGGTCCCGGTATTGGCGGAGTCGGCGGGCGGTTTGCGCCAGTCGTCCGAAGGCGTCCCGCCAGAGGGACAGGCCCTCCCGTGGCTGCGGGACCGCCCGCTCCTGCAGCCACAAAAAAGTGGGGAGGGAGGCGAGCAGGAAGAAGCCGGCCGTGACGACGAAACTGCTTCGGTACAGCGGCAGGTTCGCCTCCGTGAAGCCGCCGTTGATCAGCGGGTAGGCGATCGCCAGCGAGAGGAGCCCCCCCGCATAGCCCAGGCCCCAGCCGTAGCCGGAGATGCGGCCCATCGCTTCCGGAGGGGCCAGCTCAACCAGAAACGCGCTGCAAAACATGAAGCCCAGATCGAAGGCGATATTGGCCCCGGCGAAGAGGAGCAGCCCCAGCCAGACATCGCCGGCCTGGACGAAAAAAAGCAGGGCGGTGCAGGCGACGCAGACGAGGGTGGAGGCGATCAGCCCCGTCCGCTTGGCCGCGCGGGCGTCCGCCAGGGCGCCGAGCGACGGCGAGAGCAGGGCCACGATCAACATGGAGATCGCGTAGCCCCAGAACCAGACGCGCTCGGCGGTGCCGTCCTGCCCCAGGTCGCGCGCGACCACCTGCACGAAATAGACGCTGTAGGCGACGGTGACGATGAGGGTGGTGAAGGAGGAGTTGGCGAAGTCGTACAGGCACCAGGCCCAGAGTTCCCGGCGTCCCACCGGAATCGTCCGGACCTGCTCGGTCACGCAGAGGCTTTCAGGCGGGCGGCAGCCTGGAGCAACTGCGCATGCAAGGCTCGATGGCTGCCGGTTCCCACCGTCACCGTCGCCGACGTGAGGTCGGCCGGTTTGTAGGGGTGGAGGAAGCGCGCTTTGACCAGGGCGACCCGCCGGAGCGAGGCTTCGACCCGCGCCTGGGGGATCGTTCCGTCCTCCACGGCTTTGGCAAAAGCCTCCAGGGCCGTCACCTGCAACGCCTGTTCCTTGCAAATCAAAATCACGTCCGCCCCGGCCTGAAAGGCGCGGATCGACGCGTCGCCGACCCCATGGTGGTCCAGGATCGCCTGCATCTCCATATCGTCCGTGAGGACCAACCCGTCGAAGCCCATCTGTCCACGGAGCAGGCCGGTCAGAATCGCCGGAGAGAGGGTCGCGGGATATTGGCCGTCCAGCGCCGGGTAGAGGACGTGGGCGGTCATGAGACTGGCCAAGCCTCGTTGAAACGCATGGTGGAAAGGAGGCAGCTCGATCGCCTCCAGCCGCTCGCGCGAGACGGCCACCAGCGGCAGTTCCTTGTGCGAATCGGCGATCGTGTCCCCGTGGCCGGGAAAATGCTTGCCGCAAGCCACGACGTGGTTGTCCTGGAGCCCCTTGAAGGTGGCCTCTCCCAGATCGCTCACCAGGGTTGGATCTGATCCGAAGGCTCGGTCGCCGATGATCGGATTGGCCGGGTTCGTATGGACGTCCAACACCGGCGCCATGTTCATGTTGATGCCGACGGAACGCAGCTCGACGGCGGTCACTGAGGCGGCCGCATAGGCCAGATCGTGGGAGCCGCAAGCGCCCAGCGCGGCGCAGGGGGGGAAGATGGTGAAGCCGGCCGGCAGCCGGGAGACCCGGCCCCCCTCCTGGTCGATCGAGATCAGCAGGGGCGAGTGGGGAGACAGTTTCTGCAGGTCGTTGGTCAGCCGGACGATCTGCGCGACGCTCTCCAGATTGCGCCGGAAGAGAATCACCCCGCCCGGCTTGTAGGTGGCGATGAAATCGGCCAGTTCGGGCGTGACCGAGGTCCCCATGAACCCCAGCATGAAGAGCTGGCCGATCTTATCGCGCAGGGCTGTCATCGGCAGCCCTGCGCGTCAGTGCTGAACGCTAAATGCTGAATGCTGAATGGAGGACAGGGAACGAGACGGAACCTCCTGCTCATACGTTCAGCGTTCATCATTCCGCATTCCGCGTTGCTTCATTGAGCAGATACTGGAGCAGCAGGCGGGTGCCGATGCCGGTGGGGCCTTTGGGCACGTAGGCCCGTTCGCGCTCGCTCCAGTCGGTGCTGGCGATGTCCAGATGTACCCAGGGACAGTCGCCCACGAACTTGCTGAGGAACAGGGCCGCGGTGATCATCCCGCCCCCCCGGCCGCCGATGTTGCGCATGTCGGCCACGTCGCTTTTGAGTTGCTCGAAATACTCCTCCCACAGCGGCATTTCCCAGGCCCGTTCGCCGGCGGTGAGGCCGGCCTGCTGGACGCGGCGCTTCAGCGATTCGTCGTTGCCCAACAGGCCGATGGCGAACTGTCCCAGCGCCACCGCGCAGGCCCCGGTCAGGGTCGCAATGTCGATGATCGCTTTCGGCTTCAAGCGCGTGGCGTAGGCCAGTCCGTCGGCCAGGATCAGGCGCCCCTCCGCGTCCGTATTCTGCACCTCCACGGTCTTGCCTGAGAGGGTCTTCAGGATGTCGCCCGGCTTGATCGCCCGCCCGCCCGGCATGTTTTCGGTCGCCGGCAGGAGGCCGATCACGTGCAGCGGCAGTTTCAATCGCGAGATCGCCCGGATCGTCGCCAGGACCTCGGCGCCGCCGGTCATGTCCGCCTTCATCTGTTCCATGTTCTCGGCCGGCTTGAGCGAGATGCCGCCCGTGTCGAACGTGATCGTCTTGCCGACCAGCACGATGGGCCGGCTCCCGCGTCCGTTGCCCGATGCCCGCCCGGCCGGTCCCCGATATTCCAGGATGATGAACTTGGGCGGCTCGTGGCTGCCTCGCGCCACGCCCAGGAACGCGCCCATCCCGAGCTTCTCCACGGCGCGCTGCTCCAGCACCTTGACCGTGACGCCCCGCTCCTTGCCGATCCGCTTGGCCTCGGCTGCGATGCGCGAGGGCGTCATGACGTTGGCGGGATGGTTGCAGAGGTCGCGCACGAACATCGTCGCCTCGGCGCCGGCCAAGCCACGTCTGGCTCCCTCGCGGATCTGCGCCGCCTCCGACGCCCCGGCAGCGATGAAGCGGATGCGGGTCAGGTCCTTCGAGTTCTTGGATTGGTCGCTCCGGTAGACGGTGAACTGGTAGCCGCCCAGGATCGTCCCTTCGACCATCGCCTGGGCCAACAGCAAGGCCGTGGTGTCGGCGATCGCGCGGCCGTACAGGGGCGTGGTGAACGACCTGGCGCCGGCCTGCCGGACCCGCTTGGCGACCGTGCCCATGGCCTGCCGCACCTGGTCGAGTTTCGCGTCCTTCTTCCTGCCCAGCCCGACCAGCAGGACGCGCTTGGCGGGAATCTTGTCGTGCGTATGCAAGAGGACCGTCTGGCCGTTCTTCCCCTCGAACTCGCCGCTCTTGAGCAAGTCGCGCAGGAGCCCCTTGAGCGCCCGGTCCACTGTGGCGGCTTCGTCGTGCAGCCCGGCCTCGCCCTCATAATGGTGGAGCACCAGGACTTCGTCCGCCTCGGTTTCGATGCGGCCTTGCTTCACTTGTACGTCAACAGATGCCATTCGGTTCTCCTTTTCCAGAAGCCATCAGCTCTCAGCCGGAATCAGGAAGCTGAGCGCCGATGGCTGATAGCTTCTTGTTACACCCCCCGCATATCCGGGGCCCAGATGAACTTGTGCAATTGCAGTTGGAACCGCACCGGCAGCCGGTCGGCCAAAATCCAGTCGGCCAGGCGCTGCGGGTCCAGCTCGCCGAACACGGGCGCGAACAGCACCGTGCAGCGCGCCGTCAGCTCGTACTGTTTCACGATCCCGCAAGCCCAGTCGTAGTCCGCCCGGTCCTTGATCACGAACTTGGCTTCGTCCTGTTTGGTCAGCCGTGCCAGGTTCGGCCAGTGCATTCGGTCCAGCATACCGCTGCCGGGACACTTCACGTCCAGGATCACATGGGCGCGCCGGTCCAGCGGGGCCGTGTCGATCGCGCCGCTGGTCTCGACCAGGACCTCGTAGCCCTCGTCACAAAGCCGGGTCACGAGGATGAAGGCCTCCGGCTGGTGCAAGGGCTCGCCGCCCGTCACCTCCACCAGCGGGCAGCCGTAGGTCTTGACCTTGGCCAGCACCGCCTCCAGCGTCATGTCGATTCCGCCGGAAAAGGTGTACTCGCTGTCGCACCAGGTGCAGCGCAAGGGACAGCCGGTCAGCCGGACGAAGACGCAGGGCTGTCCCGCGTAGGACGACTCGCCCTGGATGCTATGGAAGATTTCGGTGATGCGCATAAGCGTTTGAAAGTCGCAAAGTCAAAAGTCGAAACGTTGCATGCCCGGACTTGAAAGACTTTCAGACTTTCCAACTTTACGATGCATTACTCCCATCTCTCGACCCGCCAGCCTTCGCGCCGCGCGATCCGGCCCATGCCCCGGATCGGGTTCACCACCAGCGGGTGGCCGACGAGCCGCAGCGTGTCCACGTCGCCCGGACTGTCCCCATAGGCGTAGCTGTCCTGCAACGCAATGCCCGTTTCCTTGGCGAAGGTCTCGACCAGCCGGCGCTTGCCCTCTCCGTAGGGATAGGGCGGTACGATCGAGCCGGTGTAGCGGCCGTCGCGCCGCTCCGGAACCGCGGCCAGGGCCAGGTCCACCTTCAAATGGCCGGCCAGGGGGGCGATCAGGAAATCCAGCGAACCGGTGATCAACACCAGGTGATGGCCTGAGTCCCGATGCCGCTCCAGCGCCGCCAGGCTGGCGTTGGAGAGGCGGGGGCATACTTCAGAGTGTACGAATTCCGCCGCCAGCGGCTCGATCTCGGCCGGCCGCTTGCCCTCCAGATACAACTTCCGTTCGCGCAACGGGTGCAGAGATAGGGCCGGCAGATGTTGCAGCAGATACCAAAGGCTGCGGCGTGCCTCCCGCGACCCCACATGCCCTTTGTGCCACAGATAGCGGAAGAAGCGCACCTCGATCGCGGCGCCGGGGAGCAACGTGTTGTCCACGTCGAAAAAGGCGGCTATACACCGGTCTCGGTGTAGGGTCGGGACTGCTGGCGGTGACGGTGCAATCATGAATGTATGCGCGCGTTTGAGCGATCATACCCATACGGACCGTTGATTGACAAGCAGTTAGGGGAGGCGGATGTGCCAGGATGAGTACGACGCCTTCGGAGCGCCAGCCTGCCCCTTGATTGGAATGAGAAAGGAGAAAAGAGGAGGCGAAGAGGTGGAGATTTAGGAAGCGTCTGGGTATAATGCGCTCGGGCCGAAGTGGCGAAATGGCAGACGCGCACGTTTGAGGGGCGTGTGGGGAAACCCGTGCGGGTTCAAGTCCCGCCTTCGGCACCAAA
>Ga0233425_10001579_pt1 | contig 50317 bp, 33 predicted proteins | sample Watercolumn_Towu_2_FD_181712 | JGI IMG/M metagenome (GOLD analysis project Ga0233425, IMG submission 181712) | Freshwater microbial communities from Lake Towuti, South Sulawesi, Indonesia - Watercolumn_Towuti2014_140_MG | ecosystem: Environmental > Aquatic > Freshwater > Lake | place...
ACCGTGGGCGATACCAGGGCAGTGGCCGTGACGCAGAGTTCGCTGGCCGCCGTGCTCAGTCAGCTGGGCCGGCCGCAGGAGGCCCTGGCGCTCTATGAGGCGGCGCTGCGCACGATGCAAGCCGTGGGCGATACCAGGGCAGTGGCCGTGACGCAGAGTTCGCTGGCCGACGTGCTCCGGCAGCTGGGCCGGCCGCAGGAGGCCCTGGCGCTCTATGAGGCGGCGCTGCGCACGAAAAAAGCCATGGGCGATACCAGGGCAGTGGCCGTGACGCAAGCGAACTACGGACAGTTTCTGCTGGGCCAGGGAGAAGCCAACCGAGCGGTCGCCATGCTGTGGGAAGCCTTCGTGACCCTGGATTGCACTGGTTACGCAAGTGATGCTGAAGCAATGCGCCAAATACTGGGTGCAGCGAGGTCACAGACGTTGGGTCCGGAAGCTTTCGACCGCGCGTGGGCCGCGGCCGTGGGCCAGCCGCAGCCGGAGTGGCTGCGGGAGGCTCATGCCGCAGCCACCTTTACCTTGCCCGAGGAACAGCGCCGCATGGTGGTCGCCAACACGGTCGCCGTCCTCACTCGCGTGCCGGAGCGGCGGGATGAGTGGCGCGGGGTCATCGCCGGCGCGCTCGAACAGGCGCGCGGCGCTGGCCACGATGACCTGGCCGCGCTGAGCGAGGCGCTGCTGGCGCTGCTCGACGGTAAGCCGGCCGAACTGCCCCCCGCGAACTCGTATCGCGCCACGTTGCAGGAGATCCTGGATGGGATCGCGGCCGGCGGGCCGGCCGCGGCCGCACCCGATCCAGAACACGCAGAGGTCATGACGGCCATCCAGGCCTTCGTCAACAGCCAAGACTGGGAGGAGGCGCAAGCAGTCGTGGAGGCGCAGGAAGACCTTCTGCTGACCGACCGGGCGGCGGCGATCTTCGAGGAGAACATCCGGGATCGGCGCACGCGCGGTCGGGATCAGGAGGCGGACAGCCTCCAGCAGCATCTCGACCTGCTGCGCGCGTGCCGCCGCGATGGCATCGCCGCCGCGTTCGAGCAGCCCGCCAGCCGGCCGCAGCCCAGCCTGCCCTTCGACGAAGAGTTGATCCCGCGCACGGTCGGCGCGCTGCGCGGCTCGTCCCAGGACAAGGTGGCCCACATGAGCTACCTGGCCGGCCTGGCCGCTCGGACGACCGACGGGGCATTGCGCGCCCTGATCGGCGAAATCCAGATGGCGCTCGTGGGCGGCGACCTGCGCGCCCTGGGGGGCAGCCTGACCGGGATCTACCGGCAGGTCTGGCAGGCCATCGTCCTGGCCGTCGCGGGCGTCGGGCTGGACGAGATGCTCCAGATCGCGGTGCACAACACGCTCGCCGTGCTCGGCCCCGCCGCCGGACAGAGGGACGAATGGCGGGAAAACCTGGCTTCCTTGCGCAACAGCGCGACCGAAGCCGGCGATACGGGCTTCGTCGCCCTCATCAATGCCATCAGCGCATTACTGGATGCCGGCGGCAATCCGGCGGGCTTGGGTCGCGGATTGAGCGGCCCGCACGCGGCCGCCTGGAAGGCGATCCTCGACGGACTGTCAGCCCGATAAGGAGTCCACAGTGAACTCACGCGAACGGATGCTCACCGCGCTCAACAACGGCCGGCCCGACCGCCTGCCCTGTCAAGTGCACGGCTGGATGACCTACTACCTCAACCACTACTTGGGCGGGATGGACTGGTGGCAGGCGTATGAGAAGTTCGGTATGGACTTCGCCATCTACGTCTCCCCGCGCTACATCTACAGCGACCACGACCTGGCGCAGTGGCGGCGGGAGCGGGTCGAGCTGGGCGCGGACGCCGACGGCAACCACCGCTGGGAGGAGACGATCCACACGCCCGACGGCACGCTGCACCACGCTGGCGCGTGGAACGAAATCACCGCTTGGGAGGTCGAAGACCTGATCAAGACGCCGGACGATTTTCGATTGTGGGAACGCTATTGCCCCGTGCCCATCGCCGCGGATTTCGCGCCGATCCAGGCGGTGAAGGATCGGCTGGGCGACCGGGGCATCATCCGCTCGCACCCGTTCAGCCCCGGCCAGGGCAGCCCGTGGCAGAGTTTCTGCACGTTGGTCGGCACGCAGCAGGCGATCATGATGGCGATGGACACGCCCGACTTCCTGCACCACGCGCTGGACGCCATCCTGCAGCGCACCCTCAAGGTGACGGAGATGTGGCGCGGCACGCCGGCCGACATGGTCGAGACGGGCGGCGGCGCGGGGTCGAACACCGTCATCAGCCCGAAGCTGTTCCGGGAGTTCTGCATCCCCTATGACCGGCAGCAGCACGCCGCGCTGCACGACGCAGGGGTCAAGATCGTCTATCACCTGTGCGGCGGGTTGATGCACATGCTGGAGCTGGCGACGGAGAACGGCGCCGACGGGCTGGAGACGATGACCCCGCCCGCGATGGGCGGCGACTGCGATCTGCGGGAGGCCTCGCGGCGGGTGGGCGACCGGCTCTTCTTCATCGGCGGCTTCGACCAGAACGCCGGCTTCGAGCAAGGCACGCCGGCGGTCGCCCGCCGGCTGGTGATCGAATGCTTCGAGGCGACGAAGGATCACGCCGGCTACATCTGCGCGCCGTCTGACCACTTCTTCCACGGCGACCCGGCCAATCTCCAGGCGTTTGCGGACGCCGCGAAGGAATGCCGGTATTGAGCATCGAGCAGCCATGAGCGCATCCAAACCCGACGGTCTAAACCGTCCGGTGACATCGCCGAATTTCATGCGCATCCTGATCCGCGCCCTCGGCTATCTGCGCCCCTATCGCGGACTGACCATCGCCGCGTACCTGGCGCTGCTCAGTTCGACCGGGCTGGCGCTGCTGATCCCGCAGCTCGTCCGCGCTGCCGTGGATCGCGGCATCCGCGGGGGCGACCTGCCCGCGCTGCGGCTGGCCGTGTTCGGCATCCTGGGTCTGGCCCTCCTCAAGGGCCTGCTGGCGTTCCTGTTGGGCCGCTGGACCGAGATCGCGTCGCAGGGCGTGGCCTATGACATGCGCAACGCGCTCTTCCGCAAGCTGTCAGGCCTCTCCTTCTCCTATCACGACCGCGCCCAGGTGGGGCAATTGCTCTCCCGGTCGGTCCAGGACGTGGATCGCATCCGCTTCATGACGGGCCGGGCGCTCCTGCGGCTGGCCGAAGGCAGCCTGCTGCTCATCGGCGCGGCCATCTTCCTGGCCTGGATGAACCCTTCGTTGACCCTGCTGGCGTTGTGGACGATGCCGATCATGTCGTACTGGGCCTGGCGCTTCAGCGGCCGCTTCCGGCCGCTGACCCTCGCCGTCCAGCAACAGTTGGCTGTGCTGACGACCCGGCTGGAGCAAAACCTGCGCGGGGCGCGCGTCGTCAAATCCTTCGCACAGGAGCCGGCCGAGATCGGCCGCTTCGACGCGCAGAACGACCGCTGGTTCGACCTCTCGGCCACGGCCGCCCGGCTCCAGGCGCTCAACCTGCCGCTGCTCGACCTGATCGCCAACCTCGGCTCGGTCTTCATCATCTGGTACGGCGGCTCGCTCGTCGTCCGCGGCGGCCTGACGTTGGGCGAGCTGGTCGCGTTCTCCACCTACATGGGCCTGCTGATCCAGCCGGTGCGCCGCCTGGGCATGATCCTGCCCAACCTGGCGACCTCGGTCGCGGCCGGCGAGCGGGTGTTCGAGATCCTTGACGCCGAGTCGGAGGTCAAGGACGCGCCAGACGCCTACCCGCTGCCGCCGGTCAAGGGCCTCGTGCGCTTCGAGCAGGTCTCGTTCGCCTACTTCAAGCGCAACAAGGTGTTGGACAAAGTGTCTTTCGAGGCCCAGCCCGGCCAGGTGATCGCGTTGCTCGGGCCGACCGGCTCCGGGAAATCGTCCATCATCAACCTGATCCCGCGTTTCTACGACCCAACCGGCGGCCGGATCACCCTGGACGGTCACGACATCCGCCGCGTGCAGCTCAGCTCGCTGCGCGACCAGATCGGCATCGTCCTGCAGGAGACCACCCTCTTCGCGACGACCATCCGGGAGAACATCGCGTTCGGCCGGCCGGACGCCAGCGAGGCGGAGATCATCGCCGCCGCGCAGGCGGCCCAGGCGCACGATTTCATCATGGCGACGCCCCACGGCTACGACACCCACGTGGGCGAGCGGGGCGTCACCCTCTCCGGCGGCCAGAAGCAGCGCGTCGCCATCGCCCGCGCCCTGCTGAAAGACCCCCGCATCCTGATCCTGGATGATGCGACCGCCAGCGTGGACGCCGACACCGAGCGCCTCATCCAGGCCGCGCTGGAACGGCTGATGGCCGGCCGCACCTCGTTCGTCATCGCCCAACGCCTGAGCACCCTGCGCCTGGCCGACCTGATCCTGGTGCTCGACCGCGGCCGGATCGTGGCGCGGGGCACGCACGCCGAGCTGTTACGCACCTCCGAGCTGTACGTGCAGATCTACGAACGGCAGTTGCGACCGCAGCCGCAGGCGGGCCGGGAAGAGGAGGCCGCATGAGCTTTTCTATCGGTTCGGCCGGCGCGCGCATGGGGCCGGGCGGCGCGCTCGAACGCTTCGGCGGCCGCGACGAGACGCACGCGTTCGACGTAGAGGTGGCGCTGCGGTTGCTGGCCTTCGTGCGTCCCTACTGGCGCCAAATGGTCGCGGCGCTCTTGCTGATGTTTGCCGCATCGCTGTTGACCCTGGCGACTCCATATCTGGTCAAGATCGCGATTGATGAAAACATCGCGACCGGCGACCTGCCCGGCCTCACCCGCACCGCGCTCCTGATCGCAGCCACCTTTGGCGGCATCTATCTGACTGCGGCCGGGCAGCGCTGGTTCCTTTCGTGGGTGGGGCTGCGCGTGCTGGCCGCCTTGCGGCGCGACCTGTTCCGCCATTTGCAAGCGTTGCCGCTCGGCTACCACGACACGCATATCGTCGGCGTCACCATCTCGCGGGTCATCAACGATGTCGGCGTCATCAATGACCTGCTCTCGCAGGGGTTAGTGACGCTGGTCGGCGACAGCGTGGTGTTGGTCGGCATCGTCGTCGCCATGGTCTCGATGAGTCCCCGGCTGGCGCTCCTCTCCTTCAGCGTGCTGCCGCTGATGATCCTGGCGACGTTGCTCTTCACGCGCCGCGCCCAGCGCGCCTTCCGCCAGACCCGCTCCGGCATCGCGGCCGTGGTCGGCGACCTGGCCGAAAACCTCTCCGGGATGCGGGTCATCCAGGCCTTTGCGCAGGAAGGCGCCACCTTCGAGCATTTCGACTCGGTCAATCGGGTCAACCGGGACGCGCACATCTCGGCGATGACCCTTTCCTTCGTCTTCTTGCCCACCGTGGAATTCCTGAGCCTGTTGGCGACCGCGGTCGTGCTCTGGTTCGGCGGCGCGTTCGTCGTGGGCGGCGCGCTGAGCCTGGGCGTGGTGGTCGCGTTCCTGGCCTACGTCACCCGTTTCTTCGATCCGATCCAGGAGTTGAGCCAACTCTACACGACCGTGCAGGCGGCCATGGCCGGCGGCGAGCGGGTAATCGAGGTGCTCGACACGCAGCCTGACGTGGCCGACCGGCCCGGCGCGGGCGACATGCCGCCGATCCAGGGCCGGGTCGAGCTGGATCACGTCAGCTTTGCGTATCGAGGCGAGGTCGAGGTGCTGCACGACGTCAGCCTGCGCATCGAACCGGGGCAGACGGTGGCGCTGGTCGGGCCGACCGGCGCGGGCAAGACCTCCATCGCCAACCTGGTCGCCCGCTTCTACGACGTGAGTGCGGGCGCGGTGCGCATTGACGGGATAGATGTGCGCGATGTGCGCCAACGCTCGCTGCGGGGGCAGATGGGGCTGGTGCCGCAGGATCCCTTCCTCTTTAATGGCACGCTGACCGAAAACATCGCGTTCGGCCGGCCCGACGCGTCGCCGGCCGAGATCGAGGTGGCCGCCCGGCTGGCTCGCAGCCATGAATTCATCGCCAGCCTGCCCGACGGGTATCAGACGGAGATCCTGGAGGGGGGCGTCAACCTGTCGCTCGGCCAGCGCCAGCTCATCTGCATCGCCCGCGCCGCGCTGGCCGACCCGCGCATCCTGATCCTGGATGAAGCCACGGCCAGCGTGGACACCGTCACCGAGGCGTACATCCAGGAGGCGATTGACCGGCTGCTGGCCGGTCGGACGGCCATCGTCATCGCCCACCGGCTCAGCACCATCCGCAACGCCGACCTGATCTGCGTGGTGCAGGATGGCCGGATCGTGGAGCAAGGCCGGCATGAGGCGCTGCTGGCGCAAGGCGGAGTCTATCGGGAGTTGTACGAGAAGCAGTTTTTGGGGGCGCCGCCGCAAAGTTCCGCGGATACGGCATAACTTCGCGGATTGATAGTGATGACTTCAGGAGTCGCTTATGTCCAAAAACAATTGGCTGATACCGATCGCCGGCATCGTGGCCGGCGCGGCGCTGGTTGGCGGATGGCGCGTCTACCAGAAACGCGCGGTGGCGCGCATTCCATCGGCCGAAGCGTTGGATGATCCAGAGATCGCGGCGGCGTATGGTCGCGTCGCCGCGATGCCGCAGATGGCGCTGATGCGCCGTCTGGTGGCCCACCGCGCCGTGCGCCTGTGTCCGACGGGCGCGGCCGCCGATATCGGCTGCGGGCCGGGGCAACTCGTGATTGAGTTGGCGCGCCAGGCGCCGGGCCTACACATCACCGGCGTGGATCTGGCGGCTGAAATGCTGGTGCAGGCCCAGGAGAACGCCGAGCGCGCCGGGGTCGGCAGCCAGGCCGCGTTCCGGTTGGGGGACGCCAACCGCCTGCCGTTCGCTGACAGCTCTCTCGATCTGGTCGTCAGCACGCTGTCGCTGCACCATTGGGCCGACCCGGTGGCGGCGCTGAACGAGGCGGCGCGCGTGCTGGCGCCAGGCGGCGCGTTCCTGATCGCCGACCTGCGCCGCGATATGCCCCCGCCCGCCTACCTGTTCATCTGGCTCGTCACCCGCTGCGTTGTGCCGCCGGCCCTGCGCCGCGCGGGCGAGCCGCTCGGCAGCCGGAACGCGGCCTACGACCCCTACGAGGCCGCCAGGCTAGTGCAAACCTCGCATCTGACCGGCTGGCGCATCACGACCGGCCCGCTCTGGCTGCTGATCGAGGGGCGCAAGCTCTAGGTCACATGACCGACACCGCGCCCACACCACCCCAGATCCGCCGCGATTGGCCGCGCTATCTGCGCGTCGCGACCTTTTTCGCGCGCGCGTTCCTCGCGTTCATCTGGTGGGAGCTGATCGCTGGCCATCTGCCGCTGATCGGGCCGCGCGTGCGCCGCGGTTCGCTGACCCGCTGGCGGCAGGTGGCGCAACGCTATCGCCGGCTGGCGATCCGCTACGGCGGGGTGCTGATCAAGCTCGGTCAGTTCCTCAGCATCCGTGTGGACGTGCTGCCGCCGGAGATCACGGCCGAACTGGCCGGGCTACAGGATGAGGTGCCGGCGGAGACCCCGGCCGACATCCTGGGGGTGATTGCAGCCGAGTTCAGCCGGCCGATTGCGGAGGTGTTCGCCTGGTTCTCGCTCGAGCCGCTGGCTGCGGCCTCGCTGGCGCAGGTGCACCGGGCGCGGTTACACATGGCCGAAGGCGAGCCGGAGGTGGTCGTCAAGGTGCAGCGCCCGCGCATCGAGATGCTGGTGGAGACCGACCTGGCGGCCATCCGGCTGGCGGCGCGCTGGCTCAAGTGGTATCGGCCGATCTCCGCCCGCATTGACCTGGATCGGCTCTACGCGGAGTTTGCGTCCACCACCCGCCGCGAGCTGGATTTCGTGGCGGAAGGCCACAACTGTGAACACTTCGCGGCCGATTTCGCCGGCGATGCAGGCATCTACATCGCCAAAGTCTACTGGGAGACGACGACCCGGCGGGTGCTGACCCTGGAAAACGTCGCCGGGATCAAGATCACCGACACGGCGGTGATGGAGGCCGCGAGCATCAGCCGGAGCGAAGTGGCGCGGCGGCTCTACGACACCTATCTCCAACAAATCTTCGTCACCCATTTCGTCCACGCCGACCCCCACCCCGGCAACCTCTTCCTGCGGCCGCTCGAGCCGGCCCCCGATGCGCTGCCGGATGCGCCGCGGCCGTTCAAGATCGTCTTCGTGGACTTCGGCATGGTCGCCGTCATCCCGGAGGAGCTGCGCGCGGCCCTGCGCGAGTACGTGATCGCGCTGGCGATGCGCGACGCGCACGGCATGGTGCAGGCCTACGTCCACGCGGGCGTCCTGCTGCCCGGCGCCGACCTGAAGCGCCTGGAGGAGGTTCACGAAGCGCTCTTCAAGCGCATCGGTGGGGTGCGGATGGGCCAACTGCGCGAGATCGCGTTCGCGCAAGCGGAGTTCATGCTCCGCGAGTACCGCGACCTGATCTACGAGATGCCGTTCCAGTTTCCGGCCGACATGCTCTTCGCCATGCGCGCGGTCGCCATCCTGTCCGGCCTGGCCACGACCCTCGACCCCGACTTCGATCCCTGGGCCGCGATGCTGCCCTTCGCCGAGCGGCTGGCCGTGGGCGAGCTGACCCGCGATTGGCGCGGCTACCTGGAACGGGCGTTAGGGTGGCTGCAACTGCTGGCGCGGCTGCCTGGCCGGCTCGATCGCCTGCTGACCCAAGCCGAGCGCGGCGCCCTGACGGTGCAGACCTCGCTGGCGCCCGATCACGCGAAGGCGCTGCGCCGGATCGAGCGCGCGGTGGATCGGCAGACGTGGATGACGGCGGCGATGGGGTTAGTGGTGGCCGGGGCGCTGCTCCGCTCGACGCCGGGGAGCGAAGGGGCGGGGTTGGCGCTGTTCTTCGGGGCGGGGGCGGCGTTCCTGTGGGGGGTGACGCGGCGCTGATGTCAGGGAAGATCGTTTGGGTTGTCCACTGTTACAGATCACTCCGCATCTCAATGATGTCCGCTGAAAGCGGCCATTGGCCTTTCAGCCTCTCCCACAACTCCTCATAGGTCAGGAGAGGAGCTCCACGATATAGCGATTGAGCGAACACCGCGTTGCACCTGCCTGCCGTTGGGCCTGCGCGACCAGGGCTGCCGGAATGCGCAGCGTCAGTCTTTTGATAGGTTTCTGCAATACTTGTTCTCTCATCGTCAAGCCTCCTGTTACATTACGTTGATGTGCGGACTGAGCATCTGGAACTCGCGCGGGGCAGGCGCATCGGCAGGCGTGATCAGCACCGGCGCATCGCCAAGTCGGCCACGGACACGAAGGTGGAGGGTCACACGATCGAAATCGTGATCTATCACCTGGCCCTCATGGACCGCCACAAATTCGCCGGAGTAGCGCCGGCGGGTTGTATCGGGCAAAGCGCGCCACGCTTCAGCTTCGGCGTGGATTTTAGCCCTACGCCACGTCGTGGCAGACGGTGTACGACCGGTGTCTTTTGCAGGTTGTGGCGCCATCCGAAAAAAGACATCCAGCGCCTCCTGCACAATTGCATCTGCTGATTGGCGCGAGAGACGGGTGGCCTGTATCAGGGCGACGTAGACGGGTTCATTCAGGGTCACTTCCAAAGTAGGCATGGGCTACCTCCCAACGCGCTGACTGTTTTGCTACTCCTATTCTATCACAAATCGGGCATCGCGAGGTTATTGTTCTGCAGCAGTTCCTCCACCGCCGCCAACGTCGGCAGCGACGGCTGCGCGCCGAGCACCGTGACCGCCAGCGCGCCTGCGGCGATGGCGTGATGCAGCGCGTCGTCGAAGATGGCGCCCGAGGCCAGCCTGGCCGCCAGCGCGCCGCAGAACGCATCGCCGGCCGCGGTCGTGTCCACCACCGGCACGGGAATCGCCGGCAGGCGCCGACACCCGGCCGCGTCGCAGAGCACCAGCCCTTGCCCGCCGAGCTTGACGATCACGCGCTGCCGTTCCGATGAGCGCAGGCGCCGCGCCGCGGCCATCGCCGACGGCGCATCCGTGATCGGCAGCCCGGCCAGGTCGCTCGCTTCCGTTTCGTTCGGCGTCAGGATGTCGGCCAGGGCAAGCAATTCGGCGGGGCAGCCGCGCGAAGGCGCGGGGTCGAGGATGACCGTCGCGCCGGTCGCTCGCGCGCGGCGCATCGCCGCGGCCACCGTCTCGAAGGGGATCTCCAACTGCACGAGCAGCACGCCGACCGCGGCCCAGTCCACCGCATCCAGGTCGGCGGGCGCCACGCGCATGTTGGCGCCTGAGGCGACGATGATGCTGTTATCCCGACCTTCGGCGAGCAGGATCAGCGCGACGCCGGTTGCGGCCACCGCATCCTCCCGGATCGCCGCGACATCCACGCCGTCGGCGATCAGCGCGGCGCGCAAGCTGCGGCCGAACGGGTCATCGCCCAGGCGACCGACCATCCGCACCTGGCCCGCCATCCGCGCGGCCGCCACGGCTTGGTTGGCGCCTTTGCCGCCCGGCACGGTCAGCACATCGCCCGCCAACATCGTCTCCCCCGGCCGCGGCAGGTGGTCGAGCCGGAAAATCTGATCCATGTTGATGCTGCCGACGACGAGAACGTGGCTCATAACTGTCCTCCCAGTAATGAACGGCGCTGTGTGGCCGCCCCAATGATCGCATCTTAGCACAGAATGGCCGTCCCCCAAAGCGCGATGGAATGCAGGGGGCGCTTTTGACATCCCGCGCTTCCTGTGATAGGTTATGCGTAACATCAACTCCTGAACGACCGAGCGCCTCACGTCGAAAGTAACGTTGCGTCCATGAACACTGCAACACCGGAACCGTCCGAGCAAGCAGAAGCCGAGCGCTTCGCCGCAGCCAACTTCCCGTGGAATTTCACCGTCAACGCGCTGGATGTCGCCTTCTTTCTGCTGGCGCTCAGCGTGGTCTCGCAGACGACGATCATGCCGCTGCTGGTGCGCAAGCTGACCGACTCGACGTTGGCGATCGGGCTGATCCCGGCCATCGCCAGCATCGGCTATCTGCTGCCCCAACTGCTGATCGCCAACTACGCCGAGGGGCTGCGCCGCAAGAAACGCTTCATCCAGATCATCAGCGGGATCGGGGAGCGCGGGCCATACGTGGCGACCGGCATCCTCGTGTTGACGTTGGGCAGCCAGTCGCCGACCGTGGTGCTGATCGGCTTCTTCATCTTGCTTGGCATCGCCAATATCTCGGCAGGACTCGGCACGCCGGCCTGGTATGACCTGATCGCCAAGGTGATCCCTGCGGAACGCCGCGGCGTCTGGGCGGGCATCAGCCGGGGGCTGGGATCGCTGCTGGGGGTAGCGGGCGCGGCGCTGGCCGGTCGGCTGCTGGAGGATTACGGCTTCCCACGGGGCTTCGCTTTCTGCTTTTTTGCGGCTTCGGTTTCGCTGGTCGTCTCATGGTTCGCCCTCTCGGCCAATCGGGAGCCGGACAGCATCGTCACCAAGCCCCGGGTGAACCTGACGACCTACTTCCGCAAGCTGCCGGCGGTCCTGCGGCGGGATCGCAACTACCTCCACTACCTGCTGGCCCGCTCGGTGGCGGTGTTGGGTGGCATGGGCACGGGCTTCTTCATGGTCTACGGCGCCGATCGCTTCGCCATCGAGGGGCAGATGGTGGGCGCGCTCACCGCGGTGCTGGTGGGCAGCCAGGCGTTAGGCAACCTGCTGCTGGGCGCCATCGCCGACCGGGTGGGGCACCGGGCGATCCTGGCGTTCGGCGCGCTGGCCATGACCGCGGCCGCGATCAGCGTGCTGCTGGCGCCTTCTGTGATCTGGTTGGCCGTCACCTTTGCCCTGGTCGGCCTGTCCAATGCCGGCGCGTTGGTTTCGGGCCTGAATATCATCCTGGAATTCTGCGCGCCGGAGGATCGGCCTACATACATCGGCCTGACCAATACGCTGATGGCGCCGGCCACTGCCATCGCGCCCATCATCGGCGGCGCGCTGGTGACGGTGGTCGGCTACCGGGCCATGTTCGGGTTGGCGATTGCGCTGGCCGCGCTGGGCGGCGTGCTGCTGGGCTTTTGGGTGCGTGAACCGCGCCGCGGCGCCGGGCGCGCCGAGGCAGTCGCGTGATCGAGACCTCGCGCCACGCGCGCAAGCTCTTTGCGGCCGTTGAGGGCAATGCCCGTGTCCTGGTCATCACCGAGGGCGCGTCGGCGATTGCCTTCCACTGGTATACCACCTACTTCAGCCTCTACATGGTGGCGCTGGGGGTCAGCGAGATTCAAGTGGGGCTGCTCGCCAGCGTGATGATCGCGGCGCAGTTCGTCAGCACGTTGCTGGGCGGTTATGCCGCCGATCGGTTTGGGCGCAAGCGGATGCTGGTGGTCGGGGATATCATCTGCTGGGGCGTGCCGATGGCGCTCTACGCCATCGCCCAGAACCCGTGGTACTTCCTGATCGGCCGGCTGATCAATGGCTGCGTGTTCGTCGTGATCCCCAGCTTCGAGTGCCTGTTCGTGGAGGATGTCGCTGCGGAACGGCGGCCGGCGGTATTCGCGATGCTGCGCTTCCTCTATGCGGCCGCCGACCTCTTCACGCCCATCGCCGGGTTGCTGGTCGCATGGCTGGGCATGGTGATGGGCGGCCGGGCGATCATGGCGATCACGGCGGCGGCGGCGGTGGGCACGGCGATCTATCGGCAGCTCACCCTGTATGAAACCGCGATGGGCCGCGAGCAGATGGCCGCGGTGCTGCGTGCGACCCCGCAGGCGGTGCTGCGGGGCTATCGCGAGACCGTATCGCTGATGTTGCGGAGCCGCGAATTGGTGACCTTCCTGGCCGTGCGCGTGCTGGTCGGTTTCGTGATGACGATCTGGAACACCTACGCCGCGATCTATCTGACCAGCGCGCTCGGTATCGGTCTGCCGCAGGCGTCCATCGCCATCCTGCCGTTCGTGTCGGCGTTGGCGACCATGAGCATGATCGTGCTGGCGGCCGATCGCATCCGAGTGGGACCGCTGCGGGCCAACCTGATCGCGGGGCAGATTTTGTGGCTGGCGGGCGCGGCCTTGCTGATCCTCTCTCCGGCGGGCACCATCATCATGGCGCTGCTCTGGACCGTGACGGCCGCGGTGTCGTCGGCCCTGTTTCAGCCGGCCAGCCAGAGTTATTGGGCCGGCGTCGTGTCCGACCGGACGCGTGCGCAGGTGTTCTCGATGGCCTCGGCGGCGATTACCCTCGGCGCGCTGCCTGCCGGGCCGCTGGCCGGGCTGCTCTACACGCTGAACCCCCGCGCGCCGTTTGTCCTGGGAATTGCCCTGCAAGTGGTCGTGCTGGGGCTGATCCTTTCGTTGGGGCGGAGGCCCGCGGTTGAAACCGCAGGTTGACACGCCAAACTCCGTTGAAACGGGTTGATGTCGCAGGAAGGAGTGAACCGCCATGTCCTACGAAGACGGCTGGGCCGCGCTCGATCTGGAGATGCCGAAGCGCATCCCGCGGACGGAGTATTCGGCCACCATGCACTGGGATCTGATGAAGGTCGTGACCGGCATCGAGGTCGGCATCCACAGCCCGGATGAGGTCAAGAAGCAGGCGCAGATCGCGTTCATGCGCGCCTGGAACTTCGACTTCTTCTGGAGCACACTGATCGGCCATGCCGAGTTCGGCGAATGGCAGAGCGACATGGGCCACGCCGAGTACGCGGCGGGCGGGGTGGATCGCCGCGACACGATCTTCAGCCCCTTCAAGACCGCCGAAGATGTGCTGAGCTTCGACCCGTGGGAGAAGCTCGGCCCGAAAGATCAGGACGAGCTGATCCGCCGCTTCGAGGCGCACTACCAGGCAAGCTGCGAGGCGCATCCGTTCGGCGTCAACATGACCGGCGTCTACGTCACCCTGGTCTCCGGCTTCATCGGGCTGTTCGGCTGGGATATGCTGCTGCTGGCCGCGGGGACCGATCAGGGGCGCTTCGGCGCGCTGGCGAACCGCTACGCGTCGTGGATCCAGCAATACTTCGACGCGCTGGCGATGTCCACTGTGCCGGTGGTGATGATCCACGACGACTTCGTCTGGGCCAACGGCCCGATCTTCCGGCCGGCCTGGTATCGCAAATATATCCTCCTGAACTATCGGAAGTACGTCACGCCGCTGCGCGACGCCGGCAAGCGGGTGCTCTTCTGCTCCGACGGCAACTTCGACGAGTTCGTGGATGACATCGCCGCGGCCGGCTTCCACGGCTTCGTCTTCGAGCCGCTGACCGACCTGCGCTACGTCGTCGAGCGGTACGGCCAGACCCACGTGATCGTCGGCAACGCGGACACGCGCGTCCTGCTCTACGGCTCGCAAGCCGACATCCGCGCCGAGGTCGAACGGTGCATCGCCCTGGGCCGCAGGTGCCCCGGCTACTTCATGGCCGTCGGCAACCACATCCCGCCCAATACGCCGGTAGAGAACGCGCTGTATTACAACCAGGTATACGAGGAGTTGTGTTGGCGCTGAACGGCCAGCAATCAGGTGTCGGGTATTCAGAATACTTCAACGGAGCCAGGCCCATGTTCCCACGAACCCAAATCGAAACCCTCTCTGTGTCCCGGCTGATGATCGGGACGAACTGGTTTCTGGGCTTTTCGCACACCAGCAAAGCCCATGACCGGATGATCCGCGAGGCGGTGGACGCCAGGCGCATGGCCGATGTCCTGGAGGTCGCCATGCAGGCCGGCGTGGACACCCTCTACGGGATGCGGCCGGAGCCGAAGCTGATCCAGGGGGTGGCCGAGGCTGAGCAGCGCACCGGGCGCAAGTGCACCCGCATTGCCATCCCCTCCTTCCCGACCGCAGGCGACGCGGCCAGCCTGGGCGAGATCGAGCGCATCGCCGACGAGTACGCGCGCCTGGGGGTGAGCATCTGCATGCCGCACCAAAACACGACGGATGCGTTTGTCAATCGTCGCACGCGCTCGCTGGCCGGCATCGAGCCGATCCTGGCCGCGATCCGCGCGCGCGGGATGCTGCCGGGGCTGTCCACCCACATGCCCGAGACGCCGATCTACGCCGACAACACCGGGCTGGACGTGGCGACCTACATCCAGATCTACAACGCGGCCGGCTTCCTGATGCAGATCGAGGTGGACTGGGTGCAGCGGATGATTTGGAACGCCAAAAAGCCGGTCATCACGATCAAGCCGCTGGCGGCCGGCCGGCTGCCGCCGCTGGTCGGGCTGGCCTTCTCGTGGGCCACCTTGCGGCCGATTGACATGGTGTGCGTCGGCGTAATGACCCCTTACGAGGTCGAGGAGGTCATCGAGCTGTCGCTGGCGACCCTCGAACGCCGCGCCCCACGCGTCGAGCTGCAAGAGTCGCGCAGCAAGGCGTCGCTGAAGTAGCCCGGATGCCGAGAGACTTCGGAAGTCTTACGCCCCGTATCGTAGACCCGCTCAGTCATCGCCCTGAGCCTGGCGAAGGGATGACAGGCCGGAACGTTCTGGGTTTCACACATGCCGCCGCGCGGCATGACGGGTCTCAGGCGGTAGCGCATCTTGATTTGGCGGATGAACCTTTCCCCAAACAAGGATGTCTTTTCAGGGCAGGGCAGGTGTCACATGCAATATCGTCTATTCGGTCAAACCGGCCTGCGCGTGTCCAGCCTCGGCTTCGGCTGCGGCGCGGTCGGGGGGCTGTTGGTGCGCGGAGACTACGCCGAGATGGTGCGGACGGTCGCCCGCGCGGTGGAGCTGGGCGTCAACTACTTCGACACCGCGGCCATCTACGGCAATGGGCGGTCGGAGATGAACCTGGGCCGCGTGCTGGCGGAGCTGCGGCTGGATGTCCTCGTCGGCACGAAGGTGATGATCCGCGAGGAGGAGCTTGACGACATCGCGGGCGCCGTGATCCGCTCGGTCGAGCGCAGCCTCGGCCGGTTGGGGCGCGAGCGCGTTGACCTGCTCCAACTCCACAACCCGCTCGCCAGCGCGCCGCAGCCCGGCCGCAGTTCGCTGACCGCCGACGCGCTGGCGGCGGTCAGCGAAGCGTTCGAGCGGCTGCGGGAGCAGGGCAAAACGCGTTTCTGGGGGATCAACGGGATCGGGGAGACGGCCGCCTTGCACGCGGCGGTGGGAGCAAGTCGGGCGCAGACCATCCAGTGTTGCTATAATCTCATCAATCCATCGGCCGGCGCCGCGCTATCCCCTGGCTTTCCCTTCCAGGACTACGACCGGCTGATTGATCGGGCCGCGGGGCAGGGCATGGGGGTGATCGCCATCCGGGTGCTGGCGGGCGGCGCGTTGAGCGGATCGGCTGAACGCCACGCCAACGCCGCGGCCGCGGTGGATCCGATCGCGTCGGGTCGCGACTACGCCGAAGATGTGGCGCACGCGCGGCGGTTCGCGTGCCTGGCGGCAGAAGGCCATGCGGAGAGCCTGGTCGAGGCCGCCATCCGGTTCGCCATCGGCAAGCCGGAAATTTCGACCGTGCTGGTCGGCATCTCAGACGGGGAGCAGCTTGAGCAGGCGGCGCGCTTCGCCGGCCGCGGGCCGTTGGGGGCCGAAGCGCAGGCTCGCGTGTCGGCGCTTTGGGCCAGCGCCTCCGCTTCATCCCATCCCCAGGAAAGGCCACGCAAGCGGTCGGGCGGGCGCTCAGGTCGAGGCGCGAATCCCGATTAGCGTATCCGCGGTCAGTCGGCGGAGGATTTCCTTGAAGGCCGCGGTGATCCCATGCTCCGGCTTGATGACCACCATGGGCAGACCTTGGGCGAACGCGATCGGGGCCAACTCGCCGGCAAAAGGCACGACCCCAACGATCTCACCGCCCAACTGCTGGTTGACGTCCCGCAGGCTGACGTTGCCGGGCGCGCCCGACCGATTGACCAGGACGATCCCCACCAACGCGCCCACGATGTCCCACGATGTCATCAGGTCGAGCTGCATTTTTGCGCATTGGATGGCGCCTGGCTCAGGTTCCATGACGACGATCATCAGATCGCACGCCCTGGCGGCCGCCTGGTTGGCGGCGCTCGCGCCATAGGGGATGTCCAACAGGACATAGTCCGCCATCTGGCCGAGTTTCTCGATGATCAGCGCCACGCGGTCTGCATCGAGGTCGCCCAACTCCCCCACTTGTTGCGGCCCATACAGTACACGCAGCCCCGTAAAGGTCGGGTAGAGCCGCGCGCTGATGGCCTTTGCATCGAGCTGGTCGAGGCCGCGCCTGAGCAGATGGCGCAGGTTCTCACCACCGCGCCACTTGAGTTGTACGGCGAATGTGCTCTGGTTTGGCTGCAGTTCGACCGCGATCGTCGGCTTTTTTTGTTGCGCCAGCAATGTCGCCAGGTTTAGCACCACCGTGGAGACGCCTGTGCCGCCCTTCGCGCCGACAAAACCCCAAATCTTGCCGCGTTCTTGGGCGCGGGCGGAGGTCTGCGCGCGTTGCGTGCGGTTCAGCAGCGCCACCACGCGCGCCAACAATTCATCGGGGCTGACGGGCTTGACAAGGTAGTCATCCGCGCCGGCGTGCAAGCCGGTGACCCGATCGGGGACTTCCCCCTTCGCGCTGACAATGATGATCGGCAAGTGCGCGGTTTCGGGGATGTCCCGCAGACGCCAACAAACCTCCAGGCCGCTGATCTCGGGCATCATCACATCCAGCACAACCAGATGGGGGCGCTCGCTCTGCGCTTTGCTCAGCGCCTCGGCCCCATTCGTCGCCGTGATGACATGGTATCCGGCCGCCTGGAATACGAACTTGAGCAAGCGGAGCAGGTCTGGCTCATCATCAACGAGCAGGATCTTGTATTTCTGCGTTTCTGTCGCTTGCAAGGGATCGAACATATGGCCCTCCCCGGGTGGATTAGCCGATCTTACGATTATGCTGATCCATAGTATACCACGGGCAGCGTGAAGAGATCGTGAAACGCATGCCCTTTTCTGTGCGTTTCTGCAACAGAATCCAGCATACCGAACCCTGGTTGGAGTTTTCGCCAAAATGCTGTAGTATACTGAGTTGTCAGTCGTCAGTTGTCAGTCATCAGGAGGGTGGACCGACATGGGCTATGGAAGCACGGGTAAGCTCTTGCGGGTTGATCTGACCCGCGGGGCGATCAGCATCGAAGAGTTCGATGAGGCGTTCTATCGCCTCTATCCCGGCGGCAAGGCGTTAGCGGCCTATCTGCTGCTGCGCGAGACCGCGCCGGGCGTTGATCCGCTTGGCCCAGACAATGTGCTGGCCTTGATCAACGGCCTGATCACCGGCGCGCCGATCTCTACGGCGACTCGTTTCACCGCGGCGGCCCGCTCGCCCCTCACGACCGCGTACGGCGAGTCGGAGGCGGGCGGCTTCTGGGGGCCGGAGCTGAAGCTGGCCGGCTGGGAGGGGATGGTCATCACCGGCCGCGCCGAGCGCCCGGTCTACATCGCCATCAAGGACGACCAGGTCGAGATCCGCGATGCGCGGCATCTGTGGGGCCAGGAGCCGGCGCCGGTGCAGGCAGCCATTCGCGAGGAGCTGGGGGACCGGCTGACGCGCGTGCTCCAGACCGGCATCGGCGGCGAGAACCGGGTGCGCTACGCCGCGCTCATCAACGATCTGCGCCACTTCAACGGCCGCAGCGGCATGGGCGCGGTGATGGGGTCGAAGAATCTGAAAGCGATCGCGGTGCGCGGCGCCGGCAAATACAGCGACCTGGCGCATGATCCCCAGGCTGTCGCGGAGCTCGGCCGGCGCATCGCCAAACGCGTGAAGGAGCATCCGCAAAGCTGGGACTTGCAGGAGAAGGGCACCCCCGGCCTGGTGAGCGGGCTGAACGCCGGCGGCATCCTCCCCACCCGCAACTTCCACGCGGGCGCGTTCGAGGGGGTGGACAAGATCAAGTGGGAGGCCTACGAGAAGGAACTGCTGTCGGCGCGGCGCAGTTGCTACGCGTGCGCCATCCGCTGCAAGCGCGAAGTCAAGGTGGACGACCGTTACCAGGTGAGCGATGTATATGGCGGCCCGGAATATGAGACGATCGGCGGCTTCGGCCCGAACTGTGGCATTGACGACTTGCAGGCCATCGCCAAAGCCAACGAGCTGTGCGGCCGGTACACGCTGGACTCCATTTCCACCGGCGCGGTCGTCGCGTTCGCCATGGAATGCTTCGAGCACGGTCTGATCACCCCAGCGCAGACCGGCGGCGCGGCATGGCGCTTCGGCGACGCCGCGGCCATGCTCCAGATCGTGGATTGGATCGCCCACCGCCAGGGCATCGGCGACCTGTTGGCCGAAGGCACACGGCGCGCAGCCGAGGTCATCGGCGGGGATGCGCGCTACTTCGCCATGCACGTCAAGGGGCAGGAGCTGCCCATGCACGAGCCGCGCGGCAAGGTGGGGGTCGGGCTAGGCTACGCCATCAACGAGGGCGGCGCCGACCACCTGGTGGCGTTCCATGATCCAACCTATGCCAACCCCAATTCGCTCACCTTCAAGGCCGCGGCCGAGCTTGGCGTCGCCGATCCGCTGCCGCCGCGCGAGCTTAGCCCGCGCAAGGCCGAGGCGTATGCGCGGCTGGAAAACTGGAGCAGCTTCGGCAAGGTGATCGGCTTCTGTTATTTCGGCCCGGCCCCGCGTTCGCTGATCCAGGTGGGAGAAGTGGTGGAAGCGGTGCGGGCGGCTTCGGGTTGGGACTTCGACAAGGATGAGCTGCTGCGCATCGGCGAGCGGGCGACCAACCTGGCGCGCGTCTTCAACGCCCGCGAGGGCTTGTCTCGTAAAGATGACCGTTTGCCCGACCGCCTGTTTGAGCCGTTGGAGAGCGGCGCGCTGCAAGGGATCGGCATGTCGCGCGAAGAGTTCGAGACCGCCATGACCGCGCTATACCGGGCCAAAGGCTGGGATCCCGCGACCGCTCGGCCCACGCCGGAACGGCTCGCAGCATTGGGCATCGGCTGGGCCGCGGACCTGCTGACTTGACGCTACGATGCAGCTTCATCTCGGCGGTCACTTCAACTGGTATGATCCCCAAAAACGGGCGTGGCTGGCGATCCCGCTGGCCGCGCCCGTCTCGCTGAGGACCTTGTTGGAGCAGCTTCACGTACCCCCGGCCGAGGTCGCCATCCTGACGGTCAATGGCCGCCTGGCCCGGTTGGAAGGGGCGGTCGTATCCGACGGCGACCGGGTCGAGGTCTATCCGGCGATCGGCGGCGGGTAACCCCTGACCGGGCGCGTCGAGACCAGACAGGATATACAGGATGAACAGGAGAACAACGATGAGGTCATCCTGTGAATCCTGTCCATCCTGTCAAAATGAGGTTGCTATGCGCTTCTATCACATTGCGGTCATCCCCGGCGACGGGATCGGCCAAGAGGTGATGCCGGAAGGGCTTAAGGCGCTGAACGTCGCGGCCGAGCTTACCGGCGGCTTCCGGCTGGAATATGAGACGTTCCCGTGGGGCTGTGAGCGCTATCTGGCGCACGGCGCGTTGATGCCGGAGGACGGCCTGCAGATCCTCGCCGGCTTCGACGCGATCTACTTCGGCGCGGTCGGCTGGCCGCGCGTGCCCGATCACGTCTCGCTGTGGGGTCTGCGGCTGCCTATCTGCCAGAGCTTCGACCAATACGCCAATCTGCGGCCCAGCGTGCTGCTGCCGGGCGTGTCCGGCCCGCTGCGCGACAAACGGCCGGGCGACATTGACTTCGTGGTCGTCCGGGAGAACACCGAGGGAGAGTATGCCGGGGCGGGCGGCCGGGGCCATCGCGGCTTCCCCCTGGAAGTGGCGGTGGAGACGGCCATCTTCACCCGCGCCGGGGTCGAGCGGGTGATCCGCTACGCGTTCGGGCTGGCGGCCAGCCGGCCGCGCAAACGATTGGCGAGCGTCACCAAATCGAACGCCCAACGTTACTCGATGACTTTATGGGACGAGGTGTTCGAGGCGGTGGCGGCCGAGTATCCTGGCGTGACCACCGAGCGGGTGTTGGTGGATGCGATGGCCGCGCGCTTCGTGCTCAAGCCCGAAAGCCTGGATGTCGTCGTGGCATCCAACCTCTTCGCCGACATCCTGACCGACCTGGGCGGCGCGGTGGTGGGCGGGCTGGGCCTGGCCCCCAGCGCCAACATCAACCCTGAGCGCCGCTACCCATCCATGTTTGAGCCGGTGCACGGCTCCGCGCCCGATATCTTCGGCCGGGGGATCGCCAACCCGATCGCGATGGTCTGGAGCGGCGCGCTGATGCTGGACTTCCTGGGAGAGCAGGCCGCGGCCGCGCGGATCGAGGCGGCGATCAAGGCGACCCTGGCTGCCGGCCGCGTCCGCACCCCCGATCTGGGCGGCCAGGCGACGACGGCCCAGATGGGGGATGCAATCGTCGCCGCGTTGCACGCGGCGGCAGGTTGAAAGGTTCGTGATCCCCTCGACAAGTCGAGGAGTCCGGAGTCCCGAACTTGTTCGGGGCTGAAGAGGTCGCCATGGGCGATGACCCCAGCCCACCGCGCCGGCCGAGCGAAGTCGCCATGTGGCACCAGCTCAGCGGCGCGCCCGACAACGTGACAGAAGATGGCATCATCGTCGCGGCCGACGACGGCCTGCGCACGCGCACCGAAAAGGCGCTCCTCCGAGCGGTCATTGCGGATCTGAGCCGGCCGCACATGCCCGACTCCATCCGCGGCCAGGCGCGGCTGGCCGCCAGCTATCTGCTGGCGGGAGATGTGGAGACCGCGCGGCGATATGTCATCGCGGCGCAGGATTTGCTGGCCGAGCAGGGGTGAGGCGAAGTGATAAAGGAATCTATGATGCAGACAAACCTGGCGTTAGTTGTGTTGGCCGCAGGGATCGGCAGCCGGTACGGGGGCCTGAAGCAGATGGATCCGATGGGGCCTGGCGGCGAGATCATCATGGACTATTCGGTCTACGATGCGCTCGCCGCCGGGTTCAACAAGGTCGTCTTCGTCATCGCGAAGGCCATCGAAGAAGCATTCCGCGAGCGCATTGGTCGCACCATCGAGCGGCAGTGCGACACTGCGTATGTCTTCCAGCGGCTGGATGATCTGCCCGCGGGCTTTCAGAACCCGGTGGGACGCACGAAGCCGTGGGGCACGGCCCATGCGGCGCTCGCCAGCCGGACCGCGGTGGATGGACCATTCGTGGTGATCAACGCCGACGATTTTTACGGCCGCACCGCGTACCAGGCCGCAGCCGACTATCTGCGCCGCCCCGGCGCCAGCAACGCGACAGCTGACTACTGCATGGTGGGCTATCGGCTGGGCAACACCCTGACCGAGCACGGCCACGTGGCGCGCGGCATCTGCGCGGTGGATGAGGCCGGTTTCCTGCTGCACGCCCGTGAGCGCACGCGTATCGAGCGCGCTGGCGCCGCCGCGCGTTATACCGAAGACGGCGAGCAGTGGTTCCCCCTGGCGGCGGATGCTATCGTCTCGATGAACTTCTGGGGCTTCACCCCGCGCATCTACGCCGACCTGAGCGAACGCTTCCCGCATTTCCTGGCGGAGAATCGCGCCAATATCGCGAAGGTGGAATTCTTCCTCCCTAATGTCGTCGCCGATCTGATCCAGCAGGGGCGGGCGCGTGTCAAAGTGCTGGCAACCGCCGAAAAATGGCACGGCGTGACCTATGCCCAGGATAAGCCCCGGGTGAAGGCCGCGCTGCAAGCCCTGGTGGATGCGGGCGTCTATCCGGCCCGGCTATGGCAAGACGCCGTGTGAGATGAGAATGTCATTGCGAGAAACGGCTGCTTCCGGCAGCGCGAGTTTGCCATGGTTGCTTCAGTCTATGAGAATTTCGATCTTCAGGTCAGTTCCCGGCCAGGCGGCTACCGGGCGCGGGTGATCTACTCGCCCGTCGGAGAGGCGAGCGCGGAGTTTGCCGCGCCCTTCTCCGAAGCGGAGTTGGCGGCCTTCTTCCGCCGATTCGACACCCCTGCGCCTGGCGCCGGCCCCGCAGAGATCCCCCTGCCACGAGCGTTGGGCGAGCGCCTCTACCGCGCCGCGTTTGCCGGCCAGGTCGGCGCCTGCCTGCAACGCAGCCTGGACGAAGCCGCGCGCCGCGGCGCGGGCCTGCGCATCCGTCTGCGGCTCGACCAGGCCGCGCCGGAGCTGGCCGACTGGCCGTGGGAAGTTCTGCTGGCGCCTTCCCGCCCTGAGCCGTTCGCCCTCTCGACCGCCACCCCCATCGTCCGCTACATCGAGCTGACCGAGCCCGTGAAGCCGCTCCAGGCGACCCTGCCGCTGCGCATCCTGGCCGTGACCGCCAGTCCCGCCGACCTGCCGCCGCTGGAGATCGAGCAGGAGTGGGGCCGACTCCAAAAGGCGCTCGGCTCCCTCAGGGAGCGCCGGCTGATCGAGCTTGAACGGCTGGAATACGCCACCGTGGCCGCGCTCCAGGTCCGGCTGCGCGGGACGCCCATCCACATCCTCCACTTCACCGGCCACGGCTTCTTCGACCCCGCGGCCGGCGCGGGCGGCCTGATCTTCGAGGATGACCAGAGCCAGGCGGCTATCGTTCGGGCGGCCGATTTGGGCCTGCTGCTGCACGATCACGAATCGCTGCGCCTGGTATTCCTCAACGCGTGCGAGGGCGGCCGGGGCGGCCGCAGCGACCCGTTTGCCGGGGTGGCGCAACGCCTGGTGCAACAAGGCGCGCCCGCGGTCGTCGCCATGCAATTCCCGGTGACCGACGCGGCGTCGGTGATCCTGTCTCAGGAGTTTTACCGGGCGCTGGCCGATGGCCTCCCGGCCGACGCGGCCCTGAACGAAGCGCGCAAAGCCATCAAGCTGGCGGGGAACAATTTCGAGTGGGGTACGCCGGTGCTCTTCAGCCGGTCGAGCGACAACCGGCTGATTGACCTGACGCCGGCCGGCGCCCATCCCGGGATCAAGGTCGCGCCGCCCCCAGAGCCGATGCCGCCGCCCAGCGTGGCCGGGTTCGTCGGCCGCGAGCAGGAACTGGCCTGCTTCGCTGCAAGCCTGGCGACCGACCACGTCGCGGTGATCGCGGGCATGGCCGGGATCGGCAAGACTGCGCTGGCCGCCCGGCTGGCCGGCCAGGTCGCCGCCAGCCCCGACCGGGTCTTCTGGCACCAGTTCCACGAAGGGGAAGGGATCGAGACGATCATCTGGCGGCTGGCGGGGATGCTCTGGCGCCACGGCCAGCCTTCGCTCTGGGAGCTACTTGAAGGCGCGCGGCAGAGCGGCGGCCAGCCGCCCCCGGCCGAAGTCCTGCTGGACTATCTCGTGCAGCTCCTGCGCGGGCAAGGCTACGTGCTCTGCCTGGACGACTTCCACCACGCCGAGGAGGATCCGCTCGTCGAGAAAGCGGTGGACCGGCTGCAAACCCTCCTGGCCGCGGGCGATGTCAAGCTGATCGTCGCCTCGCGGCGCATGCCCACCGCGCTCAGGACGCTGTCGTTTGTGCCGCTCGGCGGGCTGAGCCTGGCCGATGCGGGCCGCTTGCTGGCCGGCCGCAAAGTGACCCTGGCGCCCGACCTGCTGGTCGAGCTGCACCAGCGCACCGATGGCAACGCCGAATTGTTGACCTTGGCCGCCCAGGCGTTGCTGCGCAGCCGCCAGCCAGCGCAGGTCGTCAAGCGCCTGGCCGACGTGGAGGACATCGAGACCTTTCTCTTGCAAGAAGTAGATAGCGGACTGGCGGCCGATGAGAAGCGGGTGCTGAGCGGCGTGGCGGCGCTGCTGGGCTATCCCGGCACCCGCAGCGCGATCGAAGCGACCCTGGCGAGCGGCAGCCTCAAGCGCACGCTACGCTACCTGGCCAACCGCTTCCTGCTGTTGGAACACGAAGGCGCGCTCGACCGGGAGTACCTTCAGCACGCCATCGTCCAGGCGTTCTACTACGACCTGTTGGATCGCCCCGAGCGGCAGGCATTGCACCGGCGGGCGGGGGAGTATTACGAGCGGGAGGAGCCGGATGCGCTGCGGGCAGCGATCCAATATCAAGCCGCCGGCGAGTACAACAGCGCGGCCAGAGTTGCGACAGCCGATATCTGGGCGTTCATCAATCAAGGCCAGATGCTTCGCCTGCGCTCGTTGCTCACGGCGCTCGGCCAACCGACCCTCGAAGTCCGGTGGCAAGTGGCGGTGAAAATCGCTCTGGGGGAGGCGCTGACTTTTTCCGGCGAAACACAGCCGGCTCAAGCGGCTTTCGAGGCCGCGCTGTCAGCCTTGCGGGGCCATGCCGCCTTGCCGGAGTTGGCGGACTTGGCGGCGCGCGCGTGCCTGGGGATGGGCAGCCTGCTGGCCAACCAGACGCCCGATGAAGCGTTAGGCTGGCTGGATCGTGGATTGTCCGTGGTCAGCCCGAACAACCTGCTGCTCCAGGCTGCGCTCCATAATCGTCGCGGGACCGTCCTGGTGGGCCAGGCAGAGTACCAGGGAGCCATCGCTGCCCTACACCAGGCTCTATCGTTGTTGCCGGAGACACCCGGCCAATTGCGCGCCAATGTGCTGAACAACCTGGGGGTTGCCTGCGGCTGGGCCGGCGACACGGCCCAGGGGAGCCGATATACGGCGCAAGCCCTGGAAATCAGCCGGGCGTTGCATGACACCTACAGCGTGCTGAGCATCGTGAGCAACATCGGCGTTGATAAAGAGGTCGCCGGCGACTGGACCGGGGCCGCATCCGACTATCAACAGGCGCTCGCCCTCGCCGAGCAATTGGGCAGCCGAACCGCGCAGGCGCGCACCCACAACCTGCTGGCTACTCTGCGGCTGCATCAAGGCAACGACGCGGCCGCTGAAGGTCATGCGATGCGGGCTATTGATCTTTTCCGGCAACTGAACAACCCCGAGTATGTCGCCGCCACCTTGCCAGTGTTGGCGCAACTGCACATCCGTCGGCAGGAATGGGCGCGGGCAGGCGCCGCCCTGGCCGAGGCCGAAACGCTGGCCGCCGAAGGCGGTTGGGACTACATCTTGCCCGAAACCTACACCACCCAGGCCCAACTCGCCCTGGCCGAAGGCGACCTGGCGACGGCGCAGGAACGCGCCGACAAGGCCATTGCGATTGCCGCCGAGTTGGGTCAAGCGGCGGATGAAGGCAAGGCGTGGCAGGCAAAGGGTATGATCTTGTCGGCGGCCGGCCAGATGGAAGAAGCGCAGGCCGCCTTCGAACGCAGCGTGGTGTTATTGACCGAACAAGATCCCTATGAAACCGCGCGGACACAGTTGGCGTTTGCACAGACGCTGACAGTTGCGGGTGATATCGAACGTGGCGCCCATCTACGGGATATAGCTGAAGCAACGTTGCGTCGCCTGGGCGCCGCTGCCGAGTCGTGAGATGCTTTTTGGGCGTCTTTCAGAGAGGAAGGTTACCATGACATCCCATCCCAGAGCTCATTGTCGGCAATTGGTTCGATGCTTGGTTTTGGTACTAACCGCGCTAGGTTGGGGCGTGTTCATGGCAATGATCCCGCGGGTGGCTGTTGCGTCCGTGCAAGCGCAGGAGGCGCTGCCTCCCGCAAAGCAGAACATCCTGGTCTTCCTTAAGGGATGGTCCTCGCTCAAGATAGAAATCAGCAGCGATGTTGCCTGGGGTGACGTGGACGGTGATGGAGACTTGGACCTGGCCGTGGGGAACTATGGTGGTCCGACTCGGGTTTACAGAAATCAAGGTGGTGTGCTAGACATTCAGCCGATCTGGAGCACTGGCGAATCCGCACGCACCAAGAGCGTCGCCTGGGGCGATGTAGATGGCGATGGCAATTTGGACTTAGCTGTTGGGAATTATGGCAGTCCGACACGGGTCTACAAGAATCAAGGTGGCACGCTCGACACCCAGCCCTTCTGGAGCACAGTTGAACCTGCCGACACCAACAGCGTCGCCTGGGGCGATCTGGACGGCGACGGCGATCTGGATCTCGCGGTCGGAAATACCTATAGCCCAACATGCGTCTACCAGAATCAGAATGGTACCCTGGACAGCGAGCAGATTTGGCGGACTGATGAGTTCGATGACACTCAGAGTGTCGCTTGGGGCGATGTGGACGGTGATGGCGACCTGGATCTGGCCGTTGGGAATTACGATAGCCCGACGCGAGTTTACGAGAACCGGGGCGGTATACTCGATACTCGACCAATGTGGAACACGGCCGAATCCGCGGGCACCTTAAGTATCGCCTGGGGCGACATGGATGGCGACGGTGATTTGGACCTGGCCGTTGGGAATGACGGTAGTCCGACGCGAGTTTACAAGAACCAAGGCGGCCTCTTGGACATTCGGCCAGTCTGGCGCACCGATGAATCCGCGCGCACTGAGAGCGTTATTTGGGGAGATGTAGATAACGATGGCGATCTCGACTTGGCGGTTGGGAATTACAGTGGCCTGACACGCGTCTATCGGAATGACAACGGTGAGCTTGACCTCCAACAGATCTGGAGCACTGACAAAACTGCCGATACGACAAGTGTTGCTTGGGGTGATGTAGATGGCGATGGGAATCTGGATTTGGCGATCGGAAATACGAATAGTCCAACTTGGGTTTACTACAATCAATACAACTCGCTGAGTCTTGAACCGACCTGGAGCACGCAGGGTGAGGTAGATGACACTCGAAGTGTTGCCCTGGGTGATATGGACGGCGATGGCGACCTGGATCTGGCCGTAGGGAATTTCAGAAGTCCGACAAAAGTTTATAAGAATCGTGGGGGTATGCTGGATGTCCAACCTATTTGGATAGCTGACAGGTCCGATGACACTCGGAGTGTCGCCTGGGGCGATGTGGATAGCGATGGCGATCTGGATCTGGCGGTGGGGAGCGATGGTGGTAGTCCGACACGGGTTTACAAAAACCTTGGCGGCATGCTGGACACTCAGCCGACCTGGAGCACATACGAGCCTGTTGGCACAAAAGGTGTCGCCTGGGGCGATATGGATGGTGATGGCGACCTGGACCTGGCCCTCGGGAATTGGGGACACCCGACACAAGTATACGAGAATCGCGGCGGCAAGCTCAATACCCATCCGATTTGGAGTACGGAAGAGTCTGTGCATTCCAATAGCGTCGCTTGGGGTGATATAGATAATGATGGCGACCTGGATTTGGCGGTCGGAAATTCTAATAGCCCGACCCGGGTTTACATGAATCGTGGCGGCATGTTGGATACCCAACCCGCCTGGAGCACCGACGAATCTGCCTACACCCAAAGTGTCGCCTGGGGCGATGTGGACGGCGATGGTGATCTGGATCTGGCCGTGGGAAACGATTCTGGCCCGACGCGAGTTTATCAGAATCACGGCGGTATGCTGGATACCCAACCAATGTGGAGTACAGACGAGTCCGATCCCATCAGAAGTGTAGCTTGGGGCGATATAGACGGTGATGGCGACCTTGACCTGGCTGTGGGGAACCGCGGCCAGCCCACCAGGTTGTACTTGAATCAGGGCGGCAACCTGGGACGGACGGCGGCTTGGTCGGCCGACGATGGGGATCACACCACGAGTGTAGCGTGGGGGGATGTAGACGGTGACGGCGACCTTGACTTGGTTGTGGGGAACGATGGCCAGCGGAACAAGATGTATCGGAACAGCCGTCCAGCTCATCCACTGGCCGCCGGACAGTCGCCCGAAACGATAGTGATTCATACGAGTTACTATGGTTTGCCCATTATTCACTCTGGGGTGATTCCTATCACCTATACTCTTCATCATCCCCTTTCTGAGACTATCCGCTCAGTTAAGGCGATGTTCTCCCTCGACGGCGGTGGGCGTTGGCAAGAAGCCAAGCCTGTGACTGGCACACAGACCTCTGATCTGGCTACCTTGCCCTATCCGCAAGTCGCCGTAACCAATACACACGTCTTCCATTGGGATGTCAACGCCAGTGGCTTTTTCGGCCAATCGGACAACGTCGTCGTGCGTCTCGTCGCTTATCCAAGCCTAAAGCCTCGAAAGAACGGCATCCCTGGCCTCTTCCAACGCCCCTTCGTCTCTGTTCAAACTTTCCCCTTCCGTGTGCGCGGCAACCAAGTGAAAGTGCTCACCGACGCTGTCACGGTCAGCAATACGGATGCAGTTGTGTATCGGCTTCCGGCCGGCAAAGAGCGTGGAGCTGAGCCGCTGGGCGGTATCGAGGAGCCGTTCCGCACTTCATCCAATGGCTTCCTGCAAGGTCGCGCGGAGATGATCGTTAATCCGGATGAGCAAAAGAGCGATCGGTTGGTGGCGATCTGGCCGTCGGCCTACGTTACCCAAACCATGCCCACTCGAAACTACATCAGTCAGAACGCGTTCCCCATCACGGCGACAGCCAAATCCACCATTGCGTCGGGCTTAGTCGTCTCGGATGCTCGTCGTATCGCCGACATCGGCATGTGGGTGAATATCTCGGCAACGTTGCCAGTTACGCTCCAGGCCAACCTGATACCACCGCGCGGCGATCCGCGTCATATCATCAGCGACACCGCGCCCCTTTCAGCCACTTTGCTGGTCTTTGAGGATGCACAGGGTGAGGCTCGAGCTGGCTGCGATGCGCAAATCGGCGTTTGTAACTTGTTTGCAGAGAACCTGACTGGGTTACGAGGTTCGTTGGCCGACGGCGCGTGGACCTTGCGGGTCGCCAACCCGACGACGCGGCCGGTGCAACTGCTGGGCTGGGGGTTGGACATGCAACTCAGCCCGCTGCACTTCACGAGCGCGAAACCAATCGAAACCGGGCTGAAATCTGCTGCGGTCACAGCCGGCGGCGTGCAGACGTTGACGGTGAGCAGTCAGAACCCACTCTTGTTGTTCGATTTGAACGTCGCCCTGGAGTGGAACGCCAGCAACGATGAACAGTACATGACCCAGTTGAGCGCCGACCTGCGCCGCGCGTCTGAGTTGCTGTACGATTGGAGCAACGGCCAGGTCGCCCTGGGCAATGTGCGCGTCTATCACGATGGCCGGCGCAACCTCTTGCCCGATGGGACGAACGCGTGGAATAACGCGCATATCCGCATCTATGCCTCTAATCGTTTGCGCCCCAACGCCGATCAAGGCGGTATCATCTCTGAAGCGGTACCGGAAACAGTAACGATCTCCAACACGACCAAGGAGATCGCCTACCTGCCTGGGCAGGTGCGCATCGGTTCGGTGTGGAATCGCTACGGTGATGCCTTTACCAGAAATCTTGGCGACGACTGGTCAGCGGCGTTGGCGCATGAGCTGGGCCATTATCTGCTCTTCCTGGACGACAACTACCTCAGTTTGAACCAGGATAATCTCATTGTGCCGCTGAGTGAGGACGCCTGTCCGGGCGCCATGAACAATCCCTATAGCAATGTCTACAGCGAGTTTCATCCTGCCAGGGATTGGGCAAGTACCGTATGCACAGAGACTCTGTCAGGACAGAACACGGGGCGCTCCGATTGGGAGACCATCACCCGGTTCTATCCCTGGCTTATCGCCCCGACCGAATTCTTCACGGAGGTCATGCAAGGCCCAAGTCTCCTGCCTCTGGCGGTCACGCAGGTGACATTCCAGGCACCGGGCCCCGATAGCGATTTCCTCGCCTGGTTAGCAGAGGCCATGAACAAGACGGACATCCCGACGGAGTCGCTGCTTCAAACAATTTGCCGGCCAGGAGGTCGAGCTGTTGCAGACAAAGCCGGTTTTGGTATGCCAAGTGCCTTCCCTGTGGAAATCGGCTGTCCGGCGGCGCCCATTACATCCACTGCGCCGCTGGAGGTGCCGATCTTCTATCTCAAGCCAGTCGAGGGAGGAGGCTCTTACCGGGCCAGCAGCCAGACTCGTGCGTTCCTTTTCTCGGGCCCACCCTATCGCATACTGGTAGATCTCGGTCAGCCCAACGGTGATCAGGTCATCGCCCGCGGCGCCCGGCCTACCGACCGGCTTTGTGTGTTCGATCTCGGCAATGATCGTGTTGGGTGCAAAGACGTCGTGGCGGGGGATGACCAAGTTGAATTGTTAGAAAAGGATCCCAACTGGGCGCCTGAAGTGATCGTGTCGCCAGTAACGTCGCGTACGCTGCTGATTGAGCTCAGATTGCCGCTGACCGATACCAACCAAGATCAGAATTTTCTGGCGCGTGTGTACCCCATGGATCGTCCTGCACTGGATCCTGTCACGATGATGCAGACAGACGCGAGCTCGGCGCAGGTCATCTATACCGCCGCTGTCACCGCAGAAGAGCCAGTGCTGGAAGGTTATGTATGGGTTGGTATGGTCGGCGGCATGCAAGATCCTCGCCAGATGGACGCCAAAGGCCCTAATCCCCGCCAGACCGTTACCGATTTTGCGATTGGTGGCAACCCGGTGCGCATCAAAGCATTGCTCGCGCCGGCTGATCCCCGCGAAGTGCGAATAAAGGCGCTACTCGCGCCTCGCAGGGCGCAACGCGTGCGCATCCGAGCCTTGCTCGCGCCGGCTGCTTCCCCCGATGGCCAGGTGTTGGTGTATCCCGATGAGGATGTACTGAACACCAATCGCGAGTGGTCATTCACTTTGCAGCCCGCCACGCGCTTGCCGGCGGAATTACCTTGGGCGACCCCTGTCGGCCGGGCCTACTGGCTCGCCACATCCGCGACCATTACCGATGTCGGGAAAAGCTCCATCACCTTTGAATACCGGGCCAGCGACGTGCCGCCCGGTGAAGAACCCTTCCTCCGGCTCTACTTCTGGGAACAAGACCTCAAAAAGACGTGCGATGGCCGGCCGGCGCCATGCTGGCGCAAGCTGGACAGCAAGCCGGATCTTGCCAGCAATCTGATCTCGGCGCCGCTTCAAGGCCGCACCGGCGCGGGCCTCTACGCCCTCCTGACCAGCATCGAACTCCCCCTCCAACCCGGCTGGAACCTGATCGGCTACCCCGTGCAGACCGCGGGTGTGCCGGCCGCCGCGCGACCGATCAGCGATGTGCTGGCATCCATCGCCGGCGCGTATTCGGTCGTCTACGGCTACGAGGCGACCGATGCGCGCGACCCCTGGAAGATCTATGCGCCCCGGCCTGATATCCAGAACGATCTTGCGGCCCTGGACTTCGGCCGCGGCTATTGGCTGCATGTGACCGCGACTAAGGCAATCACATTGCACCTGCGGGGTTCGCTGTCCGCGGTGAGCACGGGGGCGGCCCCGTCGGCGCCGGCTCTGGCGCCGGCGATGCCGCCCGCGCGCCCGCCCATCACCTTCCGTGGCCATCTGACGGCCACGGCTTCGTTTGCCCCGAAAGCAGGCATGGCGGTGCTGGCGCGGGTGGATGGGAACGACTGTGGGCAGGGTCAAACATATGCGGACGGCCGCAGCATCGCGTATCAGATCACGGTGGGCGGCGTGAACGGCGCGGTCGCCAACCGCTGTGGCGGTCCGGGCAGCCAGGTGGTCTTCTATGTGAACGGGAGAGAGATGGCGCCGCGCGCGGCGTGGCGCGACGATGGATTGGCGGCGTTGAACCTTACGCCGGCTGGCGCAAAGTAGTTGGCGGTCTGGCAGCAACCCGACCGCCAGCCTGGTGATCGGAACGAGAAGGAGGCGCCCATGTTGGAGCGTCGTTTGATCGGCAGCCTGCTTCTGGCCGGGCTGCTCTTCGGTCTACCCGGCTGCGGGGCTTCCCAGCCCGGGCTGCCATCATCTTCGGCAACGCCTGGGATCCCATCATCACTCGTGGCGCCGGCGACTGCCGGCGCGCCTGAGGATCCCTACACAGAAACCCGATCCGCGATGGTGCGCGACCAGATCGCGGCGCGCGGGGTGGCGGACGCGGCGGTGCTGGACGTCATGCGTCGCGTGCCGCGCCATCGCTTCGTGCCCGAAACCTACCTCGCGGCGGCCTACGCGGATCACCCGCTCCCCATCGGCCACGGGCAGACCATCTCGCAGCCCTACATCGTCGCGCTGATGACCGAGGCGCTGAAGCTGAAGCCCGGCGATCGTATCCTGGAGATCGGCGCGGGCAGCGGCTATCAGGCCGCGATCCTCGATGCGTTGGGCGCGGCTGTCTATACCGTCGAGATCATCTCGGCCTTGGCCGAGCAGGCGCGGGCGCGGCTGGCAGATCTGGGATACACGCATACCCAAGTGCTGACGGCCGACGGCTACTACGGCTGGGCCGAGCACGCGCCCTACGACGCAATCATTGTCACCGCCGCGCCCGATCACCTGCCGCAACCGCTGGTCGGCCAGCTCAAGGAGGGCGGCCGGCTGATCATCCCCATCGGCCCGACCGGCAGCTACCAGACCCTCTGGCTCTTCGAGAAGACGGGCGGCGAGTTACGGGCCACCGATCTCGGCGGCGTGATCTTCGTGCCGTTGCGCGGCGAAGGACATTGATGTCGCCGCGGCGACCGCATAGGCGCCCGCGCCTGACGCCAGCACGATAGTAAAGCCGTAGCTGAGCGTCAGGATCGCGGCCAGCGCCGAAGCTACCACCGACGCGCAGCCGTTGATGGCCCAGGCCCACGGCGTCAGCGCGCGGCCGCGCGCCCCCAGGCCCTCTAGCCACGCCAGCCCGAGCGCGAAGGGCAGCCCCATCAGCAGGGCCATCGGCGCCAGGCAGACGACCAACGCCAGGGCGCGCAAGACAAATGGCCAGCCCAGGACGATGTTGATCAGCACCGGGCTGGTCAGCGCTGTCACGAGCGCGAGGGCCGACAACGCCAGCAGCGCCGCTCGCTTGGGCAGCCAACGTGCTCGCGCCAGCAAGCTGCCCAGGCCGGAGAAGAGCAAGAGCGTCAATACCACGGCGGTGAACGCGTAGGTGGGGTGGCCGAGCGCCACGATCCATCGTTGGATCAGGGGGATTTCCACGAACAGGAAGGCGATGCCCAGGCTGCCGAAATAAAGCGCAGTCTGGATGCGCTGACCGGCCGTGGGGCGCGAACCGGCCCTGCGCCGGGCGACCAGGAGCGGCGCCACGATCAGCGCGGCGCTGAGCGCTAGCACCAGCGCGAACAGCGCGAACAGCACGAGATAGCCGCTGCCGCCGAAAGGCTGCCACGTGCGACCCAGACCGGCCAATACCTCGCCGGTCTGGCCCCAGCGGAAGAAGTGGAAGAAGAAGGGATGGTCGTCGGTGGCCGGCGCGATGGCGAAGCGGTAGCCAGCGTAGAATCTCGTCCGATCCGATGCCTCGAGCAGGGCGCGGATCAGGTGGTAATCCTCCGGGACGGTCACCCGGTTGAACCGGTTGACCTCGTCCGGCTGCACATCCGGCGCCCAGACCAGGTCATAGCGTCGCGTCGCTGCAAATTCGCGGATGCGCGCCAACTCGTCCGGGGTCCAGCCGGCCGGCCTGACGAACACGGTGATCGTCTGGATGCCGCGCCACGCGACCAGCGCCTCCGGCGGCGGGGCTTTTGTTCCGGCCCCGCCGCGCTCCAGCGCCTCGATCAGCGTGGCGAACAGGCGCAGGCTTTCGCTGGGCGGCTTCTGGAGCCAGCGGGTGATCACCAGCACGCCATCCGGCGCCAGCCGCGCCAGCGCATCCTGGAACGCGTCCACGGTGAGGGTGTACGATTCGCCCAGGCTATATGCGCCGCTCGTGATCGGTCGGTAGGGATCGGTCAGCGGGAAGTAGATGATATCGTAAAGCGCTGGGTCACGGCGCAGATGCGCCCGCGGCGATTCAGCGGATGTCTTGACGCGAGCGTCGGCGTAGACATCCGCGGCGCCGGCGGCCTGCGCCACGCCGCGGCGCAACAAGGCGTTGCCCGGCACGGCCGTCACAGCGGCGGCGCGGCCAGCCAACGCCTGCAAGACGCCCAATCCACCGCCCGGCTCTAGCACCAGGACGCGACCGTCGGGCCGCAGCGCGAAAGCCGCCGCCTCGGGCATGAAGGCGGCCGCGGGGAACTCTTCGGCCGCGGCCAACGTGATCGGCTTGAGCGAGTCGGCGTCGAGCGACAGACCGAGCTGCACGGGTACGGCGCCGGTGTAGGCATAGCTAAGCCCCGGCAGGGCGCGCGTGTGCGCCCCGGCCACCACATCAATGCGCGCCGCCGCATCCCAGCGGCCAAAGACGACGGTCGCGCCTGGGATACGTTGCGCTTGCGCCAGGCCCTTGTACGGCGAAATCGCCATCCCCAGCGGGCCGCGGTCGGTCAGGTTGCCCGCCGCGAGCGCGCTCAGCCCCAGCAGACAGCCGATCAGGGTACCCCCCACCGGCCAGCGCGGTCGCAGGCCGAGGGCGGGCAGCAACGCGACCGCCACGCTGGTCAACGCCGCGCCCGGCACCCCGGCCAGCCACAAAGCAAGCGGCGCCAGCAACACGCCGGCCGCCGAACCCAGGAGATTGGCCGCGTAAACCTGATGGCTGTGTCCCTGGCTGGCGGCCAACGCCGCGCCGATGCCCAGCCCGCCGCACACGAACGGTAACGTCAGCGCCAGGTAGTAAAGCACGAAGTAGGCGACCTGCCGGCGATCCCAGGCGATGCTATAGCTGTCGAAAGGGAGCCAATTGACGGCGGCGTAGGCCAGCGTGATGCTCGCGGCCGTGGCAATCCCCAGCCACGCCAGCAGCCGCGCCGGCGCGCAGCCGCGCAGCCGCGGCGCGACGCTCAGCAGCGCGCCGCTGGCGCCGAACCCGAGCAGCGCCAGGCTGATCACGAGGAAGGCGAAGTGGTAGAACTGCGCGACGGCCAACAGTCGCGTCAGCGCGCTCTCGAGCAGGAGGGTGGCGGCAGCCAGGGCGGCGACGCCGCTCGCAGCATGACGGAACATCGCATCATCAATAGGTGTAACAGCTCCCGCCGATGAACTCGCGCAGCAGCGAATCGGGCGGGATGGCCGACTCGTCCGTCACGGCGGTCACCTGGCGGAGGAGCGCGGCGACGCGGCCGGCCCGCTCGAACGCATCGGTGCGGAGCGGGTCGTCCCGATACAGCTCGGCCCACCGCTCGAAATGCCCGGCCAGTCGCGCGGCCATCACCGGCAGCTCGTAGGGCAGGCCGCTGTTGACGATGTAGTCGGCGGTGTTGACGTAGGGCAGGATGTTGCGCTTCTCGCTCGTCCGCACGTAGTGCCAGTGCTCCAACGTCTGCTGCGGATCATAGGCCCGTTGCGTGGCGTCGCGCACCATGCGGCGCATCAGCCGCAGGTCGGTCCAGCGCACGTAGGTTCCTGCCCCATCCTTCATCTGAAGCAGCGGCTCGATGTAGAGCTTGAACTTCCGCTCGTCGGCGACTCCGGCCGTCATCTCCCCGAACAGGCCGTGCAGGCTGTCAATCAGGATCAGCTCATCCGGCCCGACCCGCATCGGCGTGTGATCCAGGGTGCGCATCCCGGTCTTGAAGTCGTAGAACGGGATGCGCACCTCATCCCCGGCGATCAACCGCTGCAAATGCTGGTTGATGAGCGGCAGGTCGAGCGCCTGCGGCGTCTCGAAGTCGTAATCGCCATGCTCATCTCGCGGGTGCAGCGCCAGGTCGAAGAAGTAGTGATCCACCGTGAGGGGCGCCAGCCGCAGCCCCAGCCGGGCGAGCAGGTGGGCCAGCTTGATCGTCGTGGTGGTCTTCCCCGATGAGGAAGGCCCCGCGATGATGACGATGCGCGCCTGGCCGCGGCGCGCGCCGATCATCTCCGCGGCGGTGGTGATGTCTTCATGGTACGCGTGATCGGTCTCCCGCACGATCTCCGCGAACTCGCCGCGGGCGATCCGGTCGTTCAGCCGCGCCACCGTGTACAGGTCGTGATCCACGGCCCAATCCAGCGTCTCCCACAACTTGGCCCACGGGATGCTCGTGGACGGCTGCGCCGAGCGTTCGGCGCGCGCCTGCCGCGCGCGCGCGCGCTCATCGCGGTAGAGAATGTACGCCTTGGCCGTGCGGGCGTGGCCGTTCTCGATCAGTACCTTCTCGACGAGGTCCTGGATCTCTTCCACCGTGGGGATGTGGCCGGCGGGCGTGGTGGCCTCCAGGATCGCGACCACCTGCCCGGCCAGCGCCTCCGCCGTGGCGCGGTCGCGGCCGCCGACCGCCACCGCGGCCCGGTAAATGGCGTTGCTGATGCGGGCCGCGGTGAACGGCGCCACCGCGCCGGTGCGCTTGACGACATGCGTGATCGTGGACATGGTTTCCTCCGCGCCGCAACTCAGAGCATGGGCGTTGCGTAGAATTATACGCAGATAGCGTGAAGTTGCAAGCGCCTGCAAAGATGAATTTTTGTAAAACTGGGATTCAATATATTCATAACGTAATTGATTTTATTTACACGCCATCTTGACTTTGTTGCGGTGACGTGCTAAACTAACCTGAAAATAGCCTCTGGGTCGTCATTGCGAAGCCCGTCGTTTGGGCCGAAGCCATCCCCCGCATTGGAGGAGATTGCTTCGTCGCAAAACCTGTTCCTCGCAATGACATTTTCATCGCGCGCTGTGCGCCGCTCAAGCGGCGCATGACCAACTGAGGCAAGTTCAGTTTGAGGCGTCAGGAAGGAACGCCGCACATGACAGTTTCCGACAGCAATGGTCAGGCCCGAGCCTCGCGTTGGGCCGCGCCTTTCTTCGCCATCTGGATCGGGCAAGCCTTCTCGCTGCTCGGCTCGATGGTCGTGCAGTTCGCCCTGGTCTGGTGGCTGACCCAGACCACCGGGTCGGCCACGGTGCTGGCGACCGCGGCCCTGGCCGGGATCCTGCCGCAGGTCGTGGTCGGCCCCTTTGCCGGCGCGCTGGTGGATCGCTGGAACCGCCGCCTGGTGATGATTGGCGCTGACACGCTGATCGCGCTCTCGACGCTGGCGCTGATCGCCTTGTATCTCCTCGGCCAGATGCAGGTGTGGCACATCTATGCCGTGATGTTCCTGCGCTCGGCCCTGGGCGGGTTCCACTGGACCGCCATGCAAGCCTCCACATCGCTGATGGTGCCCAAGGCGCAGCTCGCCCGCGTGGCCGGGCTTAACCAGACGCTGCACGGCGCGATGAATATCATCGCGCCGCCGCTGGGCGCGCTGCTGCTCAGCATCCTGCCGCTCCACGGGGTATTGGCGATTGATGTCTTCACCGCGTTCATCGCTGTGGCGCCGCTGTGCTTCGTCGCCATCCCGCAGCCAGTGCACAAGCTCGGAGCGGCCGCAGAGGGCGCGGCGCCGGCCCGGCCTTCTGTGTTAGGCGACTTGCGCGCGGGGCTGCGCTACGTGGCCGCCTGGCCGGGGCTGCTGGCGATCATCATCATGGCGATGGCGCTCAACTTCATCATCAACCCGGCTTTCTCGCTGATGCCGCTCCTGGTAACGAAGCACTTCGGCGGGGGCGCGCTGCAGCTCGGTTGGCTGGAATCGGCCTGGGGCGTGGGGGTCGTGGCCGGCGGCCTGACGCTGAGCGCGTGGGGCGGTTTCCGTCGCCGCGTCGTCACCTCGATGATGGGGGTCATCGGCATGGGGGCCGGCACGCTGGCGATCGGTCTGGCGCCGGCCAGCGCGTTCACCCTGGCGCTCGCCGGCATGTTCTTCGGCGGCTTCATGAATCCGATGGCGAACGGCCCGCTCTTCGCGACACTGCAATCCACCGTCGCGCCGGAGATGCAGGGCCGCGTGATGTCGCTGGTGGGCAGCGGCGCGGCCGTCATGATGCCGCTGAGCCTGTTCATCGCCGGCCCGGTGGCTGACGCGTTGGGCGTGCGCGTGTGGTACATCATCGGCGGGCTGGCGTGCGCCGCCATCGGCCTGGCGGCGTTTGCCATGCCCGCGATCATGAACGTGGATCAGAATCACCGCGGCGCGCAGGCCGCGGTCGAGGTCTCTGCGGCAGTCGTGCCACTCGCGGAATAGGGAGTTTGCTCTGCAAGCCAGCCGATGTTGCGATACGGGCTGACGGTCTCCCGTCGGCCCGTCATCTTTTGTTACACGGGGAAAAGTCATGCTCAACCGCTTTCGCGCCGCCACATCCGGCTACCCGCGCCAGTTTTGGATCCTCTTCTGGGGCTCGTTGATCAACAGCATGGGCGGCTCGATGGTCTGGCCGTTCCTCACCGTCTACATGCGCCAGCATCTCGACGTCCCGCTCACTTCGATCATGCTGCTCTTCACCCTCAACTCCCTGACCGGGCTGATCGCCGCCTCGATCGCCGGGCCGGCGGTGGATCGCTTCGGCCGCAAGATCGCCATGGCCTTGAGCCTGGCGGGCAGTTGCGCGGTCTACTTGGCGATGATTGACGCGAACACCCTGGCGGCGTGGGCGGTCGTGATGGCGAGCCTGGGGGTCATCTGGCCGCTCTACCGGGTGGGCGCGGACGCGATGGTGGCCGACATGATCGAGCCGGCGCGCCGCGCGGGCGCCTATGCGCTGCTGCGGATGGTCTCGAACCTGGGGATCGCGGTCGGCCCGATGATCGGCGGGTTTCTGAGCGGGGTTTCGTACACCTACGCTTTTCTCGGCGGCGCGGCCGCCAACTTCACCTTCTTCCTGTTGGTTCTACTGGCCGTGCGCGAGACGCTGCCGCAGCGCCGCGCTGATCCGCAGGCCACGCCGGCCGATGGCGGCTACGCTCCGGTCTTGCGCGACCTGCCATTCCTGGCGTTCTGCGGCATCTACGTGGTGGCGACGATGCCTTCGTCCATTATGATGACGCTGCTGGCGGTGTACGCCAAAGAAAACTTCGGCGTACCGGAGAGCCAATACGGATTCGTCATGGCGACGAACGCGCTGATGGTCGTCTTCTTCCAATACATCGTCACGCGCCGCGCCGAGGGTTACGCGCCGCTGCGCGTGTTGACGCTCGGCGCGTTGCTCTATGCGTTCGGGGTGGGCAGCGTGGCGCTCGGCCGGGGCTTCCCGGCGTTCGTGCTCAGCATGGCGATTATGACCAGCGGCGAGCTGCTGTTGGTTCCCACGGCCACCGCGCTGGCCGCCAATCTGGCCCCGGCGGAGATGCGTGGCCGCTACATGGGCCTCTTCGGGATCACCTGGAGCATCGGCTTCGGCATCGCGCCGGTGATCGGCGGCCTGCTGAGCGACCGCGTGGCACCGGCGGCGACGTGGTATGGCGGGCTGGCGCTGGGGCTGACGGCAATGGCCGGCTTTCTGGCGCTGGCGCGACGGCTTAATCCGCCAGCGGTGTTGGAGAGTGACTTGAGGCCGGGGGAGGCAAACGATCCACCTCATAAGGCTCCCGATTAGCCTCCGCGATTTTGTGCAGCACAGTGCCGCAAAGCCACGCTTTCGTATTCCAGGACGAGCGGCACTGAGATGTGGATGTCAAAACACGACTTTCTCGATAGCGCGGTCTTGGTGCAGATAAAGTAGCCGGTCGAAAGGGAGCGCCGGTGAGCAGAGCTGACGGAAGTCGCCATGCAGCAAGCCCGCATCAACCATATGTTTGATAGATCGGCCAGTCTGGAATGGCGGCGCAGCCTCCAGGATCGGTCCTCGGACGAGGAAGTCGTCGGTGTCAAGCGCCTGCCAGAACTGTTGCCGCAGGGCCTGATCGCTGAAGAAGTAGATCGTCCGTAAGTAGCGCACGTAGTCATCACGTACGCGTTGAGTGGCTTCAAGAGGATGAATTGGTTGCGGCATAGAGTGGCCTTCTCCCCCGTCCTGCATCAAGTCCAGACATTCGTTGGACGAGCAACTGCAAATTCCAGTGGCGTCCCTTGCTGTATGGGTGAAGTTTCGGTTCTGAACCCGAACACGATCCCTTCGTGGGCGGCTCGCTTATGCTTGTTGTAGAGCATACTATCGCTGCGTGCAGCACAATTCGAACAGGTGGTGCATAGGTAAACGCGGGGCGCTTGCAAGAATTGCACCACGTGCAGCCCTGTATCCAACACTGCCGGTTCCGCATCTTCGCCTGGCCGCAACGTAATATGGAGTCGGTAGCCTTGTTCGATTTGATCGCGGCGAACCAGTGTCACCGGGTGGCCGTCGGCCGCCTCAATCCGGCCGATACGTCCCCATCCTGCCTGGCAACGCACCCAGTAACCCGGGCGCACACATATCACTGCCACCTGCTCTGGGTGCGCCCGTGCCAGGGTCTCCCACAGGCGTCCCGTAACATTCGTTTCAGCGCAAACGGAGAAGTACTTCGAAGCAAAAGGCACGTTGACTTCCAAGAGTTCGAGCGCGGCAGCATCCGAAACCAGCCCTTGCTCAGCCCAAGCCAAGACGGCTTCCAGACCGACCATCTGCGATTGCTGGATCAGCTCGCGTCCTGCGGCAAGCCGCAGACGGTCGTCGGGTACGTTGAGGAGAGCTGTGCATATCTGCAGCGAGTGCAGTGCCATCGACGGCATGCGGGCCAGGTAGAACTCCAACCCCGCTGCAGTGATGCTCCCCTGGCTATAGGCAGCGAGCATCTGCTGCATCCGCTCGGGGCGATACAGCTTGTACTGGATGGCTTTGGCGGTCGGATGATTCCCCAACTCCTTGGCTAATGCCATCATTTGCTCCACCGTGGCCTCATGAATGTGTTCGTAGCACCACTGCAGATCCCGTTCAGCCGCCTGGGGATCGTCTAGGAGGCGACGAATCAGCAACTGCTCGCAGCGACAGGAGAAACAATCGTCGGTTTGTCCAACCTCTTCTTCCAGTTGTCGGAGGCGCCCTTCGAGGTCGCCCAAAACCTGTGTCACGGCATTCTGAGCGTCAGTCGCTGGCGGTTCAGATGCGTCATCCGGCAGCCAAGGGTCGCGCACCGTGAACTCTACGAGGTACTTGCCGGCAGGCAATGCGTTGGCAGGCAGATTGGCGGTGTATTGACGACGAGCGTTGTCCGGCAACTGAACGCCGGTCGGTGCATGCCATGGACGGCTTTGTGGCCAGAAACGAACATAGCGCGATTTGAGTGGGATCTCCGGCTGCCAGCTCAGATCGAGCTGAAGAGAATCGCCAGCTTGGCTCAGGGCGACGACTACCTCCCGTACGCTGATGCCCTGTTTGAGAGTTAGCACTGGCAGGGCGTGCTCTGTTCCGCCGATTTCACCTGGCAGGATCAGTTCCGCCCGAATCAGCGGCGAACGTGACTGGCGCAGCGCGTCGCCGACCAGACGCAAGTCAAAGCGACGGAAACGGGATGGGCGAAGCGGAGTTGGCGCTTCGAGGTCGCGCAACAACATGCCATCGGTGTCGAGGAAGCGGAGGCGAAGTGCCCCGGACGTTTCATCGACCTTCGGGGCTTCCACCAGGAGATAGGGGAACGGACTCTGCTCTAGCTCGGCGAGGTACGCGGTCGCAGGTCTGCTCAGCCACGTCTGGCGGGCCAGTTGCCTTGGGTCCAGCGAAAGGAGCCAGCGCACGCGTTGGATGGGGACCCGCAGTGGTATGAAAAGAGTACGACCAGGGCCCAACTCTCGGATCAAACGGAGCGGCGCGTCAGTCCGATCCGGCGGTACATCCACCTGGTAGCAGCTCCCATCGGTACCGTCTGAGAGGCGCTGGAGGAGGAATGTCGTCTCGTGCTGTAGGAATTCGAGCCGGTTGCGACTGTCTGTCTCGATCAACAGCGACACAGGCTGGGCGCCATGACGGTCCGGTAGGTAGACGGGCTCGTGGCCGGTGATGCATAGTTTCGGCGTTACACGGAAACGCAACTCGGAAGCGTTGCCCAGCGGACCACGCATTCGCAGCCGATAGTGTCCGATGGGAGCCGGTCCAAGTAGTGAGGAATGCGCCAGCGGTAGCTCGACTCTGTCATCGTGCCAGCGGAGCAGACTATCAAGGTCGCTCAGCTTGGCCTTGAAGCTCCGGGCCGGGTCTGCTTCCCATTCATATCCCAGGTCGATGTGCCAGCGAGAGAGGTTGTTGTCCGGCGTCTCCCCGTGGCGCCACGGAATGCAGAGGCAGGGCGGAGCACCGACATAGAGAGGCACAGACTCCGCAAGCAGATCAACCTGCGAGCCGCCTTCCAACCTCGGCTGCTGGGTGACTTGGCTCTCTGCAATGGCATAGGTGTGTGACTCGCCCGGCCCGCTCAGCGTCAGGCTGTTGACGCGCGAGAGGTCCAACTCGTATCCCTGCCAGGTGTCCCACCCCCAGGGCAGTTGAGGAAGTGTTTCACGGATGAGTAAAGGGTCGGCTGGATCTGCCCACAAGGTCAGTCGTGACGCGTGTAGCAGCCACAGCGGCTGCCGCGAAAGATGCTTTCTGAGTGATAGTAGCGTTCCAGTTTCTGGGTCGAAGGTCAGCAGCGACGCGCCGTTGGTGCCTTCGTAAATCCACTCACGCACAGTTTCGCCGTTCAGCAAGAGCCTGGCGCAATAGCTTGTCGCCGGGCTCTGCAGCGGGAAGTTAACCGGCTCGGTCTTGAGGTCCAAGTCCACACGCCGGACTCTCACCGGAACCTGGGCAGTTTCATCTGCGACCAAGATCTCCCAGTGAACTTCGCCCTGACTTTGACTGACAGGGATTTGTTGCTCAGGGAGTGCGCTCAGAACACCAAGCCCCCATGGCTGGAGGACGATGCGGGGGCGGCGTAGGCGCGGGCCGGTCGGCCGGGCCGACCTGGACTCGCTCGTGTGCTCATGCCATTCGACGTATCTTCCAACGACGGCCTCCGGTAGGCCGAGTTCTTCAGCACTGGGACTTTGATCGTCTTCACCGTAGTCTCTGGCCATCTGGCGACAGCGATCTACGAAGTCTTCTGCGACTTGTCCACCGTACTCCAGGAAACGTAGCACAGGCTTGTCGACGAAATGGCGCGCTGAGCGCCCCAGCCATTCTTCGATAAGTTCATGGGTCGACAGAGCAGCCATATCAGGCCGCGTCACCGAAGGCAAGAGCATGAACTGGAAGAAGTCTGGGAGGGAACTGGCGGGGATACCCCCATGGCCCAGAATGGCGCCCACGTACCGGTGGCCGGCAAACTGATGGCTGATGCCCAGTTTGGTGACGATGGACTCAAACGCCTGACCCAAATCCTGATGATAGTTGGGGTAGTTGGCTATGCCCGTCGCCGCGCAGATCGCGGACCAGAAATCACCTTCCTGGTAGCCGTACAGGCCCTGGAAAACCAGCGTGGCCGCTAGGGTGCAGGGATAGCGCTGTCGGAGATTTTCAATTGCGGATGGCGTGCCCTGAGAACGCACAAAGGCCCGGATGAGCCCCGCGATTTGTGTGGTTTCCTCCCAGGACAGATTCAACTCGCCGATGAGGTCTATGCCTGTCATCCGCGGCTCTAGTCGGCCCTCCCATTGATCCAGTGCCATCATGCCTGCCGCCTGTGCCTCTACCAGTCCAGCGAGATCCGTACCCGGGTGGCGTCATGACCGGTCAGCCGCCCGGCCATGAATTGTCCGAATCGCTGCCGAAGTGCTTCGGGGGAAGAGGGGGTGCCATCCCCGGCCAGGGCCAGAAACAGGTCTTCCACGGGAATGCTGATCCGTTCCAGGCCTTGTAGGGCTTCGTTAACCGCCGAGACAAACAGGGCCGTGATCGTCTCTGGCAACTGTTTCTTGCCCAGGAACGTCTGGAGGAGCACTTTTTTCTCAGCATCCAGCAGTTCGATATTGCTGGTAGTGTCCGGTCGACTCAGTTCAGCAACTAGCATCTCCGTCCATCGCGTCTCCAGGCGATCCAGTTCGTCTTCAACTTGGTCTATCTCCGCGCTTGCGGGCAGTTCCTTGGAGGCAGGTTTGTAGCCGCAATGCGGGCAGACCGCTTGCTGACGCAGATCGCTGGGCACCAGCCGCCAGCAGGATACGACCTTTCCAAGGCGATCAGTCTGCCGTGTCAATTGTTCGTCGGGCAGCAGGTTGATCTGGCCCAAGCTGCGTAGCCCCTTGAGTCGTCGATCAGCCAGGAGCCGCTTCTTTCGCTCATCGTCCGGTTGGCTCAATCGTGCACGACCGTGCAGGGCAACGTAATGTTCGACGTAGTCGCCTTTTTGCGTGTCAAGCTCCCGTTGGAGACCTTGTCGTATCTGGGCATCGGCCCAATCGGAAGCGCGGCGCAGCCGTGCCAGTTGATCGGCCCGAAGGCCCCGAATGCGTTCGACCAGTGGATCATCTGTTGGCAACAGGGCTTCCGCTTCACGCAGATAGGCAGTCAGGGGTTGCAGAGCCATCACCGCTTCGATTAGCCGCTCCAACACGCGCACCTGTTGGCGCCGCCTGCCTTGCTCCTTCACCTCCATTTCGCTAGCGCGCAAGTTGCGCAGGCGTCCCGGTGTTGTGAACACACGCAGCGATTCCAGGAACGTTTTGTAGTCTGCCAGCGCCTTGCTCGCTTCGGCTTGCTTGCCCGCCTCGAACACCGGTTCCTGCCACAGCAGCAGGCCTTGCCGAAGGGCTTCCTGAGTTCGGAGGACGCGGCCGATCTCGCTCTCGACCTGACGCTGCAGCGTCTCGATTGCGACATCTTGGCGATCTGGTTCCCGGATGAGGCCGGGCGGCAGCTCCAGTAACTCGAAGACCGCAACCCAGGCTGCCAGAGGCAGGTCGCGCGGTCGTTCGATGAACCGGAAGTCGGTCAGGGTTTCCATGGGCAGGCGTGGCACAGCAGACAGGTTGCCGGCGTCAACCCGGTCGCCGGGCAACTGGAGCACCACGTCGCCGCTGTAGACCATTGCCAACAGGACGACCAAGAGCCACTCCGGCTCCAACCTGAAGCGCGGATCGCGCTCAAGACCGGGAAACTCCGCGGTCAAAAGGGCGGAGCGGTTGAGCACCTCGCCCGGCCGCAGGCCTTCGACACGACTCAGGATATGCAGTCCATAGCGGGAATGTCGCGGCCTTACCTGGCCATCCTGCACCAATCCCAGGCCATCGAGAACCGCCATGCCGGCTTGTGTACGCGTGCCGGCCAGCCAACGGATTGCCTCCTGCGCCATGCGGGAGCGACTCATCTCCGTAACGGGCTCACGCATGCCCCGGAAGGCCGGGTATTCCGCGTAGCGTTCCTCGAAATGGCTCGCCAGGCAAGTGCTTGCCACGCCGTTGACCAGTTCCAGAATGGAAAGATCGGCCCGCATCTGGGCGCCCTCGCGCGCCCATTCAACCAGACGGCGAGACGTCCCCTGATAGGACACCGTGACCCCCTGCGGCATGCGCTGCCTGAGCCAACGCTGCAAAGCGGAGACGGCGTCGCCGGCTTTCTTGAGGTAGATCTGCTTGTGCTCGCCGCTCGAGATAAGCGCCATCTCCATAGCGTCGGCGAACGTCTGAAGGGCCTGCTCGAACGGCTCATCCCGGCCGGTGAGATGGAAGAACACTTCGTCAGCGCGCTGTTCATCCTGGTAGGGCGGCGGTTCATAGGGCTGGATGAAGTACAGGTAGAAGTCGCGCGGCGGTTGCGCGGTTGAGCGTTCGTTCGGCGCCCCGAAGAATAAGTAACCGGGGCGCGTCACGCCATGCCCAGGCCACGGGACCTCATGCGACCAGATGCGGTAACCGGACACGTATGTGCTGTCGGTGCACTCCATGACGCGCTTCAGGGCATCGAAATAGTAACGATCCATCTGCTCTGCCGAGAGCCCGCGCGCTTTCTCGGTGATCAGCGCATCGTAGTCTACATCTTTCTTCAGGTCGAGGTAGTACTGCCCGTTGTCTGCGTTAGCGGAGATGAATTGTCCGCTGACCGTGCGGATGATCTCCTTGAGCGTCACCTCGACCGTGGTCTGCAAGAAGTCGGGGTCCGGCTCCGGCTGTGGAATGAAAAGGCACAGGCCGTCGCGCAACTCCTGGGGCGTGGCGCCGAGCGGGGCGTAGATATCGCCCGTCGTCAGCCGCAGCACACTCAGGCTGTGGATCAGACGCAGCGCCAGCGGCCGATACGCGGGCCGGGTGTACGCGGCGCGAATCCGTTCTTCCAGCACCTGGCTCTTCTCGGCCACCTCGCGAATCTCCGGCACGCTGCGGAGCGTGGGGTCTTGCTGGAGTACGCCCCAGTAGTCATCGTAGCTGATGATGCCGGGGTACTCCTCTGGCACGGCCAAATCGAGTCGTCCGGAGATGCCCCGACTGAGGGTGCGGAGCACCTCGCGCTTTTCAGCTAACGTGATCCGCTCGAACACCTCCAGGTAGGTCGGATGGATCGGAAAGAGCCGCACGAAGTCTTCCAGGCGCTCAGCCATCGCGGGATAGAGCGGCGTGAAGCGCTCCAGGTAGCGGTGGATCCAGCCGCGCTGTTCGGCCGTCTTGCGGAGCAGGCGCTCGGTGACGACATAGGCCACATCGGTACGCGTGATGCGCACCTGTTCAAAGCGATCGCGGACTCGCCGCACCGTATCCGCCACGAACTGGAAACGCGGGCTGTCAAACAGCGACTCCTGAACGCCGCCCACGAATCGGAAGCGTGTGAGCCGGCAGACCTCGCCGAGCTCACGCAGGAAGTTGAGGTCCAGGATCAGCTCCTGTTCCTTTCGACTGAGCAGGTATTCGAGAAGCTCATCCACCACCAGGAGCAAGCCCTGACTGGGGAAGCGCTCGCCGAGGCGTCCCATCATGGCGATCAGCGGGTCCTTGCTGTTCGAAGTCTCCATCAGGCTCGGGAAGTGATACTCAACCCCGCGTTCCGCTAGGAATCCCTCCAGATGGCCGAAGAGGATGTCGCGCAACGCCATGCGCGTCGTGCCGACCTCCGTGCGCAAGACCTGAAACTGCCCGGCAATTCCGTCGCGGGCAGCTTCGGCGACTCTTGGGTGGGTGACGATGTCGGCAAGGTCGGTGTGTTCGGCCACGCCGGAGATCACGGACATCAGATGCGACTTGCCGGTGCCGTAGTTCCCCACGATGAGGATGCCCTTGTTGTCGGCCGGCTGGTCAAAACGCAACTGGGGCAGCACCACCTCGGTCAATACGTCAGCCATGCGGTCGGAGATGACATAAGAGCGCACCAGGTGCCGGGCTTCATCTTTGCGATCCGCTTCGCGCAGTTGGATCACCGTCTCAATGGGGTCGAATTGCACCAGGTCTCGATAGAGCATGGCTTATGCCTCCGTGGTTAGTTCCGCCATCGGGACCACAAGGATCTCCGCGAGGTCGGCTGGTCCGTAGCGCTTGTACTCAGGATGGCCTGGCTCGGCGTAGGTGAGTTTGTGATCCTCATACGCCCCGGGCCATAGCACCAGTAATATGCGTGATCGACTGGCTGCCTTCAGGGCGCGCAACGGCTCCAATTGCAGGGTCGGATCGAAAAGCAGTTCAATATCGTAGAGCATCGCTGGCTCTTGATCCGCGAGCAGATCGGCCAGGAGAATGGGGGCCTGGGCCGGACGCTGGTGAGATGAGACATCTAGCAGTCGTCGGCTCAAAGCGAGGCCAAGGTTCAGCACAACGCAGCCTGGTATAGCTTGTTGCACCTTTTCGGCGGCGACCCGAGCATCGCGCGAGCCGGTGAGCAGCACCAGCTTGTGCCGCGAAGCGGCGGTCTGTGACAGCCAATGGGGCAAGTGAGACGGCAGATCAAGCGTCATGCAGGCTCTCGCATCACAAAGCTAACACGATGTCCTATGGCTACTGAAGCGGGGTGCCAGAGCAGCTGAAGGACGCTGTCGAAAAAGGGTTGGTAGCCTGGGGAGATCAAAAACGACAGGCCGCCCCAGTCAGATCACGGGCGGCCTGTTTCCGCGGACTTACTGCCCGCCAGGGCACCCCAATCCTGGCCAGGACTTCCGACTACAGAACCCGGAAGCCCATTCTGTTTTCCGGCATCCGATTTTACCATAACATCGCCGTCAGAGAAAACCGACAAGCATCCAGGTTCGACTCATGTCAAATGCTATAATTCATCGAACGATCAACGGTGACTTGGCAAGAGTCGAACAGAAGTGCTATACTACGAACTACTGAGCCTTTTGTGGAGTACCGTTCATCTGGAATCGGGACGTCCTCGCCAAGAGCGACACCCCGCTGGCGGCGCTGTATCATTTCCTGGCCGAGCGCGAAGCCGAGGCAAAAACCGGCGACGATAACGGGCAGATGAGCCTGTGGTGAGAGAACATGGCGCGTAGACTGGATCGCATCCTGGTGGTGGACGTGGAGTCCACCTGTTGGGAAGGGGGGCCGCCACCTGGGCAAATGAGCGAGATCATCGAGATCGGCCTGTGCGTGGTGGACGTGGCCGCGCTCGAACGCGCCGAGCGGCGCAGCATCCTCGTCCGGCCGGCGTGCTCGACGGTCAGCGCGTACTGCACGCAGCTCACCACGCTGACCCAGGCGGATGTGGACGCCGGCATCCCGCTGGCCGAGGCGTGTCGGGTGCTGACTCAGGAGTACCAATCCGGCCAACGGCTCTTTGCCAGTTTCGGCGACTATGACAGGCAGCAATTCGAACGCAACTGCGCGGCGTTCGGCCTGGCGTACCCGTTCGGGCCGACGCACCTCAACGTCAAGAACCTGGCGGCCGTGGCCTACGGCTGGTCGCGCGAGGTGGGCATGAGCGAGGCGCTGGTGCGGGCGGGACTGCCGCTGGAAGGCACGCATCACCGGGGCGGCGATGACGCGTGGAACATCGCCGGGCTGCTGTGCCATCTCCTGCGCAGTATCCGAGGGGGGTGAGATCATGAGCAAACGAGGCCCGCAACTGCCCAGGATCCAGCCGGTGGGTCGCGCCGCGCTCAACCCGCCGCATCCACACCGGGACGGCGACCTGGCGTACATCATGGAGAACTGGCCGCAGATCGCCTCGGCCGCCTGGGCCGGCTATCTGGTACAGGGCCGCGGCCTGACGATCGTGGACACGCGCAAGACCTATCCCGTGCCGACCGGGCTGGGCCACGCCATCAGCTATCTGCCGGCGGGCATGGTGACCGCGGCCGATGATGCCCGGATGGTGCGCGAGTACGATCCCGAGCGCGAGGTGGTCGTGGGGATGTTGCGCGCTGATGGTGATGAGGATGTCTACCGCCTCGGCACCTCGCGACTCACGCCGAAGCAGGCGTATGAACAGACGCCGAGGCAGTGAGGCGAGGCATACTGTGCCTCGCAGGTTCAGCCCACACCCTTCTGCATCGCTGTCCCCATCGCCCCCAGTAGCAGAATCGTAGTGGCCACGGTGACAAGCCACAGTTGCCGGTCCATGCGGAACATCGGCAGGCCCATCAGCAGGATCGCACCGAAGAAAAGCAGGAGGTAGGGCACGAGAATGCCGTAGCGTGCTGGAGAGCGGAACTCGACGGGCCAGACATACTCCACCACGACCATCAGCGCAACGAAAGCGACGTACACCACCGGCCCGATCCACTGCAGCCAGTCGGCTCTTGCTCGCCAGAAAGCAACGAGTGCCAGGGTCGCCGGGACTGCGAGCGCGGCGATCACGTAGCCGAGGATGTGATTGATCGCCATGCTGCCGGTGCGGACTCGTGAAAGAAACCCGGCCACTTGCAGTACATTGACGGCGTTCACCACCCCCCACACGATGAGCGCCGCCCACCACGGGTCGGCTTTCATCTGAACTGGCACATTGCACCTCCCTCGTGTTCCAACCGAACTGCCTTGCGTACCTCCTCGCAATTCTGAGAGTCGGTTTGGAAATTACGCGGCCACCGGCGTGCGTTTGAGCATGATGTGAATCGACGCCAGATAAATCATGGCCTCACTGCTTGCGATGAGTTGTTCGTAGTCTTTGCTCAAGCGGCGATAGCG
>Ga0233425_10001580_pt1 | contig 50258 bp, 38 predicted proteins | sample Watercolumn_Towu_2_FD_181712 | JGI IMG/M metagenome (GOLD analysis project Ga0233425, IMG submission 181712) | Freshwater microbial communities from Lake Towuti, South Sulawesi, Indonesia - Watercolumn_Towuti2014_140_MG | ecosystem: Environmental > Aquatic > Freshwater > Lake | place...
CGGCGAGGCAAAGGGCGGGCTTTGCCTCGTCGATTACGCTCACAAGCCGGAGGCGCTGGAGCACGTGCTGACGGCGCTGCGCCCCTTCGCCAGCGGACGCCTCGTCGTGGTGTTCGGCTGCGGCGGCAACCGCGACGCCGGCAAGCGGCCGATCATGGGCGCCATCGCCGAGCGCCTCGCCGACCGGGTGATCGTCACCGACGACAACCCCCGCAACGAGGAGCCCGCCGCGATCCGCGCCGCGATCCTCGCCGCGGCGCCGGGCGCGGAAGAGATCGGCGACCGGGCCGAGGCGATCCGGGCCGGCGTGCGCGCTCTGAGCGCCGGCGACGTGCTGGTGGTGGCCGGCAAAGGTCATGAAACCGGCCAGATCGTCGGGTCACGCGTGCTCCCGTTCTCGGATCACGACACCCTGCGCGCCGCGATCGCGGAGTTGAACGGATGAGCGACGCCCCCCTCTGGACCCCGGATTCCCTGGAAGAGGCCACCGGCGGACGCCTGATCGGCGCGCCCCGCGCGGTCACCGGCGCCTCGATCGACACCCGCAGCCTGGAGCCCGGCGACCTGTTCTTCGCCATCCGCGGCGAGGCGCGGGACGGCCACGACTTCGTGCCCGCTGCCCTGGAGAAGGGCGCCGGAGCGGCGGTGGTCGCGGCCTCGCGCGCCGCGGAATTCGAAAGAAACGGTCCGGTCCTCGCCGTACCGGAGGAGGGCGAGGATCCGGTGCTGGAGGCGATGCGCCGCCTCGGGCTGGCCGCCCGCGCCCGCACCGGAGCCGCCATCGTCGCGGTGACCGGCTCCGTCGGCAAGACCGGCACCAAGGAGGCCCTGCGCCACGTGCTCTCGGCACAGGGCGCGACCCACGCGTCGGTCGCCTCCTATAACAATCACTGGGGTGTGCCCCTGACGCTGGCGCGGATGCCGGCGGAGAGCCGCTTCGGCGTGTTCGAGATCGGCATGAACCACGGTGCCGAGATCCTGCCGCTCACCGCGATGGTGCGGCCGGACGTGGCACTGATCACTACAGTCGAGCCGGTGCATATCGAGCATTTCCGCTCGCTCTCGGCCATCGCCGACGCCAAGGGCGAAATCTTTTCCGGGTTGAAGCCCGGAGGCGTCGCGGTGATCAACCGCGACAACCCGAACTACGAGCGGATGCTCGCCCACGCCCATGCCTCGCGGGCCGGACGCGTCATCACCTTCGGCGAGCACGCGGCGGCGGATGTGCGGGCCAACCGCATCCTGACCCGGCCCGACGTCTCGGTGGTCGACGCCACCGTGATGGGCGTTCCCGTCACCTACCAGCTCGGCACGCCCGGCCGGCACGTGGCGATGAACTCGCTCGGCGTGCTGGCCTGCATCCACGCCCTGGGCACCGACCTCGCCCGCGCCGCCCTGTCGCTGGCGGGCCTGAAGCCGCCGGTCGGGCGCGGCGAGCGCACGGCGCTCCGGATTGAGCAAGGGGCTGGGGAAGCCGAAGCCTTCCTCATCGACGAGAGCTACAACGCCAACCCGGCCTCCATCCGCGCCGCCCTGGCGACGCTCGCCGGCATCGAGACCGGCGCCAGGGGCCGGCGCATCGCCGTGCTCGGCGACATGAAGGAGCTGGGCGCGGCGGGCGAAACCCTCCACCGCGAGCTTGCGGAGGCGGTCGCCGCGAACGGCATCGATCTCGTCTTCGCCGTCGGCCCGCTGATGGCGCACCTGTTCGAGGCGCTGCCGATGCCGGTGCGGGGGGCGGCCGGCCTCACCGCCGCGGACGTCACCGACGCCGTGCTCGCGACCCTGCGTCCGGGCGATGCGGTGATGGTGAAGGGCTCCAACTCCATGCGCATGGTCCGCATTGTCGAAGCGGTCAAAGCCCGCTACGCGGTCGCGCCGGACCCGCGCGAAGCCTCGCTGAACGCGGTCCGCTGAGCTTCATCCACCGACCGGGCCCTCGCGCCCGGCCGTTCCAGCCGGCCGCGCTCCGCGCGCGTCGCCGGGCACGCCGAACAACGACCTGCCGCGGGCGGACGAACGCATGCTCTATCTGCTGTCGGAACTGAGCGGCACGCTCACGCCCCTCAACGTGTTCCGCTACATCACCTTCCGCACCGGCGGCGCGCTGTTCACGGCGGGCTTCTTCGTGTTCTGGTTCGGCCCCTGGATCATCTCGCTGCTGCGCCTGCGCCAGGGCAAGGGCCAGCCGATCCGCGAGGACGGCCCGGCGACCCACCTGACCAAGCGCGGCACCCCGACCATGGGCGGCCTGATGATCCTGGCCGGCGCCGTGGTCTCGATCCTGCTCTGGACCAACCCGCACAACCACTACGTCTGGGTGACGCTCGCCGTGACCCTCGGCTTCGGCGCGATCGGCTTCTACGACGACTACCTCAAGGTGACGAAGCAGTCGCACAAGGGCTTTTCCGGCCGCTTCCGGCTGCTGCTCGAGTTCGCGATCGCCGGCGCGGCCTGCCTGATGATCTCGATCTACTCGCCGCCGGCGCTGCAGAACCAGCTCGCCTTCCCGGTCTTCAAGGACGCGCTCTTGAACCTCGGATGGTTCTGGGTGCCGTTCGCGGCCTTCGTCATCGTCGGCGCCGGTAACGCGGTCAACATCACCGATGGCCTCGACGGGCTCGCCATCGTCCCCGTGATGATCGCCTGCGCCACCTTCGGCGTGATCGCCTACCTCGTCGGCAACGTCATCTACGCCAGCTACCTCCAGGTGAACTACGTGCGCGACACCGGCGAACTCGCCGTGGTCTGCGGCGCGGTGATCGGAGCGGGTCTCGGATTCCTCTGGTTCAACGCCCCGCCGGCGCAGATCTTCATGGGCGACACCGGCTCGCTCGCGCTCGGCGGCCTGCTCGGCTCGATCGCGGTGGCCGCCAAGCACGAGATCGTGCTCGCCATCGTCGGCGGCCTGTTCGTGCTGGAGATCATGTCGGTGATCATCCAGGTTCTGTCGTTCAAGCTCACGGGCAAGCGCGTCTTCCGCATGGCGCCGATTCACCACCACTTCGAACAGAAGGGCTGGAAGGAGCCGCAGGTCGTGATCCGCTTCTGGATCATCGCCGTCATCCTGGCGCTGGTCGGGCTCGCCACGCTGAAGCTGCGCTGAGCGCCGGGAGCGCGAGGGACGAACCATGACGCCAGCCACCACCTTCGCCGGCCAGAAGATCGCCCTGTTCGGCCTCGGCGGCTCCGGTCTCGCCACCGTCCGCTCGCTGCTCGCCGGCGGCGCGGACGTGCTGGCCTGGGACGACAACGCGGGCAGCCGCGACCGCGCCCGCGAGCAGGGCATCACCGTCACCGATCTCAACGAGGCCGACTGGTCGGGCTTCGCCGCCCTGGTGCTGGCGCCCGGCGTGCCGCTGACCCATCCCGAGCCGCACTGGACGGTCGAATTGGCGCGGGCGGCCGGTACCCCGATCATCGGCGATATCGAGATCTTCTGCCGCGAGCGGGCCTCGCTGGCACCGGGGGCGCCCTTCGTCGCCATCACCGGCACCAACGGCAAGTCCACCACCACGGCGCTCACGGCCCACCTGCTGCGCCATGCGGGGCGCGACGTGCAAATGGGCGGCAATATCGGCACCGCGATCCTGTCGCTGGAGCCGCCGGCGGCGAACCGCGTCCACGTGGTCGAGCTGTCCTCGTTCCAGATCGACCTGACCCCCTCGCTGAAACCCGGCGTCGGCATCCTGCTCAACCTGACGCCGGACCATCTCGACCGTCACGGCACCATGGAGAACTACGCTGCGATCAAGGAGCGGCTGGTGGCGGGTGCGGATCTCGCGGTCATCGGCGTCGACGACGCCTACTGTGCCGCCATCGCCGGGCGCCGCACGGAGAACCGTATCCGCCTCCATGTCGAGGGCCACGGCGACGCGGCGGGCGACTATGCCTGCGCGGACGGCACGGTGCGCGGCCCCGACGGCGCCGTGATCGCGGAGATCTCGGGCATCCCATCCCTGCTCGGCGACCACAACCTCCAGAACGCCGCCGCGGCCGTCGCCGCCGCGATCCGTCTCGGCCTCTCCCGCGAGGAGATCGCCGCCGGCCTGAAGAGCTTTCCGGGGCTCGCGCACCGGATGGAGCCCCTCCGCCGGATCGGCCCGACGCTGTTCGTCAACGATTCCAAGGCCACCAACGCCGATTCCACCGAGAAGGCGCTGCTCGCCTTCCGCGACATCCACTGGATCGTCGGGGGCAAGGCGAAGGAGGGCGGCATCGAACCGCTCGCGCCGCTCTTCGACCGCGTCACCCACGCCTATCTGATCGGCGCATCGAGCGACGCCTTCGCCGCGACGCTGGAGGGACGCGTCGCCTTCACCCGCTGCGGCACGCTGGAGGTCGCGACGGAGACGGCGGCACGGGCCGCCCGCATGTCCGGGACGGAGGCGCCGGTAGTGCTGCTTTCGCCGGCCTGCGCCTCCTACGACCAGTTCCCGAACTTCGAGGTTCGCGGCGACCGGTTTCGCGATCTGGTCTCCGCCCTGCCCGACGAAAACACGGTTTAGCACTGGACAAAGCGAGGCCGCCGGGGGAGGTGCCGGATCCTGTCCGGCCCACCACTGTCGTGATTCATGAACCTCTGGCTCCGCCTCCTCTGGTTGATCGCCACCGCATGGCGGCGACCGAGGATCGACCTGCCCTTCGCCCACTCGTCCCTGAGGTTCCGCGTCTGGCCGCACGACCTCGACACCTCGCTGCACCTCAATAACGGCCGGTACTGGACCCTGATGGATCTCGGCCGGACCGACCTGATGATCCGATCCGGATTGTGGCGCCCCGTGCTGCGGAACGGCTGGACCCCGGTCGTCAGTGCCGGACAGATCCGCTTCCGCCGGGAACTCCGCCCCTTCCAGGCCTTCGATCTGGAAACACGGCTGCTGCACTGGGACGCCACCCGTGTCGTCATGGAACATCGCCTGATCGCCGCGAGGACCGACACGATCGCCGCGATCGCGCTGGTTCAGGCGGGCCTGTACGATCGGAAGCGGCGAAGCTTCGTCCCCGTGCATCGTCTGATGGAAGCGATTGGCGTCGTGGCGCACAGCCCGCAAGCGACGCCGGAGGTCGAGGCCTTCCTGTCCGCCGGAGACACCCTGCGCCGGGCTACCGCCTCGGACTGAGCATCCCGCTCTCCCGACGATCGGCGCGGTCAGGCGCTCTTCCCGATCGGCCGCGCCTCGACCGGCGCCTCGCCGGCTTTGTGGTCGGCGGCGCTCTCGCGCTCGGCCGGACGCGTCTTGCCGACCGTGCGGCGGGCGCGGAAGACGGGCCGCGTCTCCGCTTCCTTGCGCTTCAGCATGGTGCGGAACTCGTCGCGCCGCTCGTGGATCGAGGCGATGACGTGGCCCATCGGCACGCCGACGTCGACCAGCACCGCCTCCGAGAGTTGCAGCGAGGCCTCGATCGTCTCCGGCACCGCGTCGTCGACGCCCATCTCGTAGAGCTGCGTCGCGTGGCGCGCGTCGCGGGCGCGGGCGACGATGGTCAGGTCCGGTCGCTCGGCGCGGGCGGCCTGAACCACGGCTTCCACCGCGCGGGGATTGTCGAGGGTCACCACGAGGGCGCGGGCCGTGGCGATGTCGCAACGGCGCAGCATCTCGGTGTTGGCCGAGTCGCCGAAATAGACCGGGCTGCCGAGCCGGCGCTGCTCGGCGACGCGGGCCGGGTCCGAGTCGAGGGCGATGAAGGAGATGGCGTGGCGCTTGAGCATCTCGCCGACGAGCCGCCCGACCCGGCCGTAGCCCGCAACGATGACCCGGTTCTGCTGCGGGTCCGGCACCGGCTCGGCCCGTGCCCGGCCGAGGCTCTCCTTCGACACGCGCCGTCCGATCCGGCGGCCGAGGGCCGCGAGGCCGGGGATCGCGATCATGGTCACGGTGGTGACGATGAGTGCCGCCCCGCCCACCGGCTCCGGAACGAGGCCGGCGACCATGGCACCGCCGATCAGCACGAAGGCGAACTCGCCGCCCGGGCCGATCAAGAGAGCCGTCTCCAGGGCAACGGAGCGGGGAATCCCCATGATGCGCCCGCCGGCCAGCACCACCGCGCCCTTGATCAGAAGCAGCCCGAGCGAGAGGCCGAGGATCGCGCCCGGCGCGGCGACGAGCTGGGCCGGATCGAGGTTCATCCCGACCGAGACGAAGAACACGCCGAGCAGCAGGCCCTTGAACGGGTCGATCGTCGCCTCGATCGCCCGGCGATACTCCGTCTCGGCGAGAAGCAGGCCGGCGACGAAGGCACCGAGCGTCATCGACAGGCCGCTGCCGGCCGCCACCAGCGCCGTCGCCACGATGACGAGCAGGCAGGCGGCCATGAACAGTTCCGGCGAGCGGGTGCGCGCCACGAGGTGGAAGAGCGGACGCAACGCCACGCGGCCGGCCACCACGATCACCAGCAGGGCGATCGCCGCCTGACCGAGCGCCAGGGCGAGCGCGCCGCCGAGGTCGCCGCCATCCTTGCGGCCGAGCACGGCGATCGCGAACAGGATCGGGGCGACCGCCAGATCCTGGAACAGCAGGATCGCGAAGCTGGTGCGCCCGGCCGGCGTGCCGAGTCGCCTCTGCTCGGCCAGCACCGGCAGCACGACCGCCGTGGAGGAGAGCGCCAGCGCGAGACCGACCAGAACCGCCCCGGCCACCGGCTGATCCAAGACGACGAGGATCCCGGCGATGACGGCCGCGGACGCCGCCACCTGGATCGCGCCGAGGCCGAAGACGAGCCGGCGCAGCACCCGCAGGCGCTCCCAGGACAGCTCGATCCCGATCATGAACATCAGGAAGATGACGCCGAACTCGGCGAGATGCGCGATTTCCGACCGGTTGCCGATGGTGAAGGGGGCAAGCCACGGATGCGCGTCGGCAAAGCGCCCAAGCCCGAACGGACCGAGCAGCGCGCCCGCACCGAGAAAGCCGAGCACCGGGCTGATCCGCAGGCGGTGGAACAGCGGCACGACGATGCCGGCGGTGACGAGAAAGAGGATCGCCTCCCGGTAGCCGCCCGGATGCGCGCCGGCTTGCACGCCCACTTGCGCGGCGATCTGGGCTCCGGCCTGCACGGGGTCGGTCATCGGGGCGGCACGCTGACGCTGGATGAGGAGGAGGGCGGCCCGGCTCCCTGCAGCTTCGGTGCCGCCGAGAAATTCAGGCGGACCCAGGCGGATCCGGGCCGTATCATGGGCGGCGAGCCGGTTGCGGAGCAACCGTTTTCCGCGCCCTGCCGCGGTTTTCGCGCGCCGGTCTCTTCTGGGACGGCCGCGCCGCCGTCATCCACCACTCATCGTCCCAGCCGGCACAACTTCGGCACAATACGCGCTTACGCTCGGGTAACGCGATGTTAGGAGGTGGCGGGTCCGCCGCCTCCGGAGGCCCGCAGCAGTCCAAGAAGCGCATGAATTTCTTCCGCAGACAGCCTCCGATCCGGGACGTGCAGCGCGAGCGGCGCGAGTGGGTGCTCGACCAGCAGCGCTGGAAGCACCAGCGCGACGTCGAGCGCGGCTACCGCATCAAGTGGGGCTACGTCGCCATCGCCTATCTGGTCGAGTTCATGGTGATCGGCGCCTCGCTCGCCGGCGCATGGCTGTTCGCGGGCTATTACAGCGACGGCGACGACCGGGCCTTCTACTTCATGCTGCTCGCGCCGCTGGTCTACGCCGCGGTGGAGCTGTGCCGCGTGCCGCTCGGCATCCTGGCGCGCACGCAGCGCTCGTGGTTCGTCAAGGGCCTGGCCATCATCGGCATCATCTTCGCTGCGGGTGTGACCACCAAGTCGGTGTCGCAGCTCGGCGAGATGATGTTCCATCCCCGCCTGATGGACGCCGCCAAGGCCAAGACCGCGCTCAAGGACGCCCAGGCCGACCGCGACAGCATCGACACCCGCATCGCCGCGGCCAATGCCCGGGTCGAGCAGTACACGAACGAGCTGGAGCAAATCGAGCGCCGCTCGGCCGAGAATTCCTCGCAGCTCGCCGGCCTTCCTGCGCAGCGCTGTGAGCGGGTCTACGGCACCAACAGCCGGGGCGTGCGCTACTCGAACCTGAAATGCGTCACCGACCCTCGCACCGCGACCCTCAACGCCGCGGTGGCCAAGGCCGGCACCGACCGCAGCGCCATCGTCAAGGAGCTTGAGGAGGCGCGCAAGGCGCGCGGGCTCCTCGACCGGGGTGCGGCCGACCGCAAGGTCGCCGATGCCGAGCAGGCCTACCGCAACTCGGTCAACCGCTCGCAGCTCCACTCCTTCACCGCCATGGTCTACGGGGTCGATCCGATCGACGTGAGCGACGCGCAGGTCCACGCCTTCCTGCGCATCTTCGTGTTCGTGCCGGCGCTCTGCGCCGCCTTCGCCTCGACGATCCTGGCGCTCTCCGCCGTCTCGGTGCGCAAGACCTTCATGGACGAGGACGATCTCGGCGCCGCCGTGAACCCGGAAGCGACGCCCTATCTGCTCGCGTCCATCGCCGAGGGCGTGCGTCAGGAGATGGCGCTGGCCCAGCCGAGACCGCTCGCGCGCGACTCTTCGGTGATCCCGCTGGAGCGGCGGACCGCGCCGGTGGTGCCGCCGCCCCCGCCCCCCGCCAACACCTCCGGCACCGCCCCGACCGGCGTGACCGCGTAAGCTTTTTAAGTCGAGCGCCCGGCCATGAGCATCCACACCGAGGGCACGCACGAGAACATCGTGCTCGCACAGCACGTCAACGGCCGCCTGCGGGCGGAGGCGCGGATGCACTTCGCCCGCGCCTTCCTGCTACGGGCGATCGGGGCCGGCGCCTTCTCGGCGCTGGCCGGGATCGGCATCGGTGCCGCCTGCTACGGCTACGCCTACATGAACCAGTTCGACTCGGCGGCGGAGAAGATCGCCAGCGCGATGCAGACGGCGCTCGCCGACGTGACGCTCAAGACCAAGGGCGAAGTCACGCTGACCGACAACACCCTGAAGCTCGAAGGGCTGCCGACGCAGAAGGCCAACGCCGTGCCCACGCCGACCAAGGCGCAGCTCGGTGCCGACGCCGCACCGGCCTCGCAGGCGCCGGTGAACACGACCTTCACGGTTTTCAAGCAAGTGCCCTATCTCGACGGGCAGATCGTCACCGGCTGGAACTTCAAGGCCAACGAGGAGCGGCCGTTCCAGCAATATTGCTACTTCTCCCGCCGCTCGAATGAGACGAAGGGGCAAGTCGAGATCAAGATCGACCTCGCCATGGACGGCAAGACCCTGCCCCAGCCGCAGAAATCGGACGTGAATCTCGGGATCCTCGCCACCAACTGCGTGTGGCACGACGGGAAGACACTGTAGAGGGGGACGCCTCGAACCGGCTGTCGGACCGGTTGCCGATCTGCTTCGCGCCGGGTTACTGCGGGCTCTTCCCCTCCCGACGCGAGGCCCCATGCGCTTCACCGGAACCGAGTCCTACGTCGCGCCGCCCGATCTCACCACGGCGGTCAACGCCGCGATCGTGCTGGAGCGCCCACTCTTGGTGAAGGGCGAGCCCGGCACCGGCAAGACGGTGCTGGCCGAAGAGATCGCCCGGGGTCTGGGCGCGCCTCTGCTGACCTGGAACATCAAGTCCACGACCAAGGCGCAGCAGGGCCTCTACGAGTACGACGCGGTCTCGCGCCTGCGCGACTCGCAGCTCGGCGACCCACGGGTCTCGGACATCGCCAACTACATCCGCCGCGGCAAGCTGTGGGAGGCGTTCACCGCGCCGCAACGGCCGGTGCTGCTGATCGACGAGATCGATAAGGCCGACATCGAGTTTCCCAACGACCTGCTGACCGAACTCGACCGGATGGAGTTCCACGTCTACGAGACCGGCGAGACGATCCGGGCGGAAAACCGCCCCATCGTCATCATCACCTCGAACAACGAGAAGGAGCTGCCGGACGCCTTCCTGCGCCGCTGCTTCTTTCACTACATCAAGTTTCCCGACGCCGAGACGCTGCAGCGCATCGTCGAGGTGCATTATCCGGGCATCAAGCATCGCCTCGTAGAGGAGGCACTGCGGGTGTTCCTCGAAACCCGCGAGGTGCCGGGCCTCAAGAAGAAGCCTTCGACCTCGGAATTGCTCGATTGGCTCAAGCTCCTCGTCTCCGAGGACGTCGCGCCCGAGACCCTGCGCGAGCGCGACGGCCGCAAGCTGATCCCGCCGCTGCACGGGGCGCTCCTCAAGAACGAGCAGGACGTCGGCCTGTTCGAGAAGCTCGCCTTCATGATGCGCCGGGAGGGCAGGGGCGGCTGAGCCACCCCTTTCGGTACCCCTCAGTTCGCCCGGCGGGAGAGCGACACGGCGTAGGCCGGCGAGCGGACCGCGAATATCGGGTCGTCGGCCGGGCCGGCGATCCCCTCCGGCAGCTCCGCCACCGGGTCGAAGGTCCGCGCGTCGCAGGTGGCATCCGGCTCGATCGCCGTGATCGCGAGGGTGCCGAGCATCTCGGTCTTCCGCTGCTCCTCCGGCCACTGGATGGTCGCATCGTTCGTCGGATCGCCCGGCTCGGCCAGGATCGCGACGAGGTCGAACCGGGCCGGCCCGCGGCCCAGGCGCTCCTTCAGCTCGTCGGCGTAGAAGCTGTCGGGCTTGGCCTTCAGTTCGTCGTCACCGAGACCGGCCTTATCCGCGGCCACGAATTTGAGCCTTGCCGTCTTGGTCTCACCCTTCGCGTTGGTGAGCGTGTAGGCGTGGACGCCCCAGTAATCGACGCCTGCGAAGCTCGCCGGCACCGGCCGTGCGTTGAGCCAAGCCGCCTGCCGCGTCGTTTCCGGATTCGCTGCCACGAACGCCTTGACCTTCTCGGCATCCAGCTTGCCGTCCGGCCCCGGCTTGCGGGCTTGGAGAGAGGCCAGAAGCTGCTCCGGCGTGCGCGTCGAGAAGACCGGTGCGGAGATCACCACGAACACCATGTCGCCGGACGGGTCGCTCATCCGCATCGCGAAGCCGCGGGTGACAGGCTTGGCCTTGTCGGAGACCTTCGGGTTGCTCCCACCCATGGAGAAGCGGGCCGTCACCGGCGCTGGCTTCTGAAATTGGGGTGCCTTCGAGAGGGCGGCGGCGCCGGGTGCGGGAGTGAATTCGCCCTTGAGGCAGACGCCCTTGGCGCCGCTGGCGCGCACACCCGTATGGTTGCCGCCGGCAGCGAACATCCCGGCGACGATGGCGGCGGGATCGGCCTCCTCGGCAATGGCCGGGCCGAGGAGACAGCCGATGGCAGCGGTGCAACCGAGGAGCATGCGAAGCCGGATCATGGGACACTCTCTCGGTTTAGAATCGCCACAAGCAGTACGCCCCCCTTTATGAGTTGTGCGCAATCTTTTTGCAAGCAAGATGCCCGTCACGGTGTCGTCATTCGCTGATCGATCTCCGATGGTGCGAACCGCGCGATCCTGCGGTGACGATCGGCGGCAACGCCCCATGTAAGGGCGCGTCGTCCACCCGCGTGATGCACCCCATGCAGACAAAAAAACTCGGCCGCACCGGTCTCGACATCTCGCCTCTCTGCCTCGGCTGCATGACCTACGGCGTGCCGGAGCGGGGACCGCATCCGTGGACGATGCGGGAGGAGGAGAGCCGACCGCTGATCAAGCGGGCGCTCAATCTCGGGATCAATTTCTTCGACACCGCGAACTACTATTCCGACGGCACCTCGGAGGAGATCGTCGGCCGCGCGCTTAAGGACTACGCCGACCGCGACAGCATCGTGCTCGCGACCAAGGTGTACTACCCGCTGAAGAATCAGCCCAATGCCGGCGGCCTCTCGCGCAAGGCGATCTTTTCCGCGATCGATGCTTCGCTCAAGCGCCTCGGCACCGATTACGTCGATCTCTACCAGATCCACCGCTGGGACTACGCCACACCGATCGAGGTGACGCTGGAGGCGCTCCACGACGTCGTGAAGGCGGGCAAGGTCCGGTATATCGGCGCCTCCTCGATGTTCGCGTGGCAGTTCTCGAAGGCGCTCTACACCGCCGACCTGAACGGCTGGACACGGTTTTCGACCATGCAGAACCATCTCAACCTTCTCCACCGCGAGGAGGAGCGCGAGATGATTCCGCTCTGCGCCGACCAGGGCATACCGCTCCTGCCCTGGAGCCCGCTCGCCCGCGGGCGGCTCACCCGCGATTTCGACGCCGGGAGCGCCCGCCAGGAGAGCGATCTCGTCGGAAGAAATCTCTACGACGCCACGCTCGAGGCCGACCGCAAGGTGGTCGAGGCGGTCGCCGAGGTGGCGGAGAACCGCGGTGTGCCGCGGGCGCAGGTCGCGCTCGCCTGGGTGATCCGGAAGCCGGGCGTCGCGGCGCCGATCATCGGCGCCTCGAAGCCGGGGCATCTCGACGACGCGGCGGCGGCCCTCGACCTGAAGCTGACGTCGGACGAGATCGCGCGGCTCGAAGCCCCCTATGTTCCTCACGCCGTGGTCGGGTTCCAGTGATGCGCCGCCTTCTGCTCCTGCGCCACGCCAAATCCGCCTACCCGCAGGGCGTGGGTGACATCGACCGCCCGCTCAATGCCCGCGGGCGCGAGGCCGCGCCGCTGATGGGCGCCTATATCGCCCGCGAATCGCTGACGCCCGACCATGTCATGGTCTCGCCGGCCCGCCGCACGCAGGAAACCTGGGAGGCGGTGCGGGCGGAGTGGCCCGAGACGCCGATGGAGACGGTGCCCTCGATCTACGAGGCGCCGGCCGGGCGCATCCTCGACGCGATCCGCTCCGCCCCGGCCGAGGCGCGCAGCCTGCTCGTGATCGGCCACAATCCCGGCCTCGGCGATCTCGCTCTGCGGCTCGCGGGGGAGGGGCCGAAGGAGCTGCGAAACGACCTTCGCGAGAAATTCCCGACGGCAGCGCTCGCCGTGCTGGAATTCGAGGCGGAGGGCTGGGAGGCGATCGCTGCGGGCGCCGGGCGTCTCGTGCGATTCGTGCGCCCGCGCCAGCTCGCGGCGGAGATGGACGACGATTGACGGGTTTCGGGAGGGGGCCATCGAACCCTTCACCGCCTCGCGCCGTTCCCTGACGAGAACAGCCGAGCTGACACCGTGTGAGGGAAGACGGGCGTGCTCCTCGAAACGCTCCTTGCCGTGACGATCCTGGTGCCGCGGATCGAGCCTGCGATCGACGCCGCGTGGGCCCGCCTGCCGGCTCTTCCGCAAGCCGCGGAGGCTGAGCCCGCGCCGGCTCCGAGCTTCAGCCAAGTGGCACGGGCCGTCTCCAACTGGCGGGAACAGGCGGGCGAGAACCTCGCGCCGGGCACGCTCGCCTTCGTCGTCCGCCACGCGGCGACCGAGCCGAGCTTCGTCGCCCGCTGCGTGCGGCTCAACAATTACTGGTGCATCAAGCAGGCGCGCTGGTCCGGCGAACTCGGCGGCGACGCGGAGGGCCATACCGGCTTCGCCACCGCCGCCGACGGGGCGGATGCGGCGGTCCAGCTCCTTCGCCGCTACCAGCGCGATTTCGGGCGGCGCTCGGCGCTCGCGATCGTGCGCCGCTGGGCGCCCTCAGAATGCGGTGTGCCCCGCCCAGTCGTGGCGGCGAGCGCGGCGGCCGGGTCGTCCGGCGCAGCGCCCAAGCGGACGGCCCGGCGGACGCCGGTGGCCGCGGTCTCGAAAACGATCGCGCCGCAGGGCATCGGCGGTACGTTGCGCGCCCGATTCCTCGCCCGGCACGGACGGGGCGGCGTCGCGCGGGCGGCCCCCCTCGCCACGGGAGGCTTGCGGGTGCAGCCCTGGTCGGCCCGTGCGCGGCTCGCCGGGCATCCCGGGCGCGCAGCCCGGGCCGTGGCGAGACCGGCCGTCCCCCTGCCCAAGCCGGCCACCGATATCGCGACAGGCCTGACCGGGACGAGCGCCGGAAATGCCGCCGCGACGCCGAAGATTGCGCATATGGCGGCCCCGAAGGCGCCGACGCCGGCGGCCTCCGTAATCCGTTCGTCCGTCGCCGCCGGCGCGGCTGATCCCGCCGCCCTGCTGGCCCCCGACCGGCTGGCCGCGGAAGCGGCGGCGCTGCCCTCGATCGCGGCTTCGCTGCCGAAGGGCAGCCTGCTCGATCTGAGCCTGCCGGCTCCGGTCTGCGCCGGCGACGAGACGCGGATCCGCAACTACGCGGCGCGGATTGCCGGCAGCGTCGGCCTCAAGCCCGACGACGATCTCCGTCTCTTCCGCGACGACGGGCGCCCGACCGACAATCTCCTTCCCGTGATGCTGGCGATGTCTTCGGTCGAACTCGGCACCCTGCAGGCCTCGAAAGCCCTCGTCAGCGCGGCGATCGAGCGGTTGGAGGCGCGCCTCTCCGGCAGCGCCTCGTCACAGTCGCCAGCGAACTCGGCGCTGTAGGAACTTGCCGCAGCGAGCACCGGCCTGTCCCGGCGTGATGACGCGCGGATAGAGGAGAAGCACTACTCCCAACGAGGCAGATGATCGCCCTCTCCTCGCTGCTATGGTCGCGGCGACGTCTTCCGGGGGCTTGAATGAGACCGGCCGAGACAACGGCCGCCACACTCCTGGCGACGCGATGACGCTCCTGCTCACGATGCGACGGCAGGTGTGCCTCATCGGACGCCCGATCGCCGAGCGCCCGGCTGGAATCCGGCGGCGCGGCGGGCGTCCGGTCAGGGATGCCCGGCGGATCGAGTATCCGCCGCCCCGCCCGTCGCCGACGAGCCGCACGGCCAGACGAGGATCGGGATGTCCTGCATCGACGGCGAGGCTGTTTTCCAGGCGGTCGCAGCCCCGCGCACCGTGCCCGTTGCCGAGGAGGAGAGCCGACCGGCCGCGCCCCCCGCGACGATGACGCCGCAGGAATTGCAGGAGGTCTTCCGGCACCAGCTCGATGCCGTGTGCCGGGTCGTGGAGGAGCAGCTTCGCACGCTCACCCGAACCTGCATGGCCGCGCGAGTGAATCTGTCCGGGCCGCGGGCATCGGTGGAACCGTCCCCGGCTCCGGCGCGGGCGGCTTGCGAAAAGCCGCGGCCGCTCACCGACGGCGAGTCCGAGATCTGGCTGGCCGCACAATTCGGCGCCGAGGCCAACGCCGCGATGACCGAGATCGTCACCCTGCGGATCGACGGCCCCCTCGACGCGGAGCGCCTTCTGACCGCCCTGCGCGCCGTGCTCGGCCGGCACGGCGCCCTGCGCAGCCGCTTCTCCCCGAGCGGCGAAACGGTGCGGGTCGATCCCGCCGGGACCGTACCGGTGCGCTCCGCCGATCTCTCGTGCGAGGTGGAGCCGGAGGCCGCACTCGCCACTGAGCTCCACGGGCTGGCCGGCCTGTCGTTCGATCCCGTCGCCGGCCCGGTGGCGCGGGCCGACCTTCTTCGCCTCGGCGAGCGGCGTCACGTCCTCGTTCTCTCGGCCCACCATATCGCCTGCGACGGCTGGTCCTTCGCGGTCCTGGCCGACGAGATCGCCCATGCCTATCGCGCCGGCCTGGATCAGCTGGCGCCGGTTCCCCAAGTCGATGGCGCCGTCGCCCCAAAGGCGGAGGCGGACCGGGCGCTGCGCTACTGGGCAGACCTCTATACCCGCCCGCCCGAGCCGCTCGACCTGCCGACCGACCGGGCGCGACCGAAGCTGCGCGGTTTTGTCGGCGACACCCGGAGCGCGGCTCTGCCGCCGGCGCTGGTCGCCGCCGTGAGGGCACTCGCGGCGCGGCAGGGGCAGACCCTGACCGCCACGCTGCTCGCGGCCTTCCAGGTGCTGCTCGCGCGGCTCTCCAGCCAGGACGATCTCGTCGTCGGCGTGCCGGTGGCGGGGCAGCCGCGCCTGGGCGAGCCCGGGCTCGTCGGTCACCGCGCCGACCTCCTGCCGCTGCGGGCCCGGCTCGATCCCGCAGAGCCCTTCGCCGCCCATCTCGCCCGCACCGCCGCGGCCCTGGCCGAAGCGGGAGCCCATGCCGATTGCACGCTCGGTCGGCTGCTGCGCCATCTCGACCGGCCGCACGACCCCGCACGCCCGCCGCTGGCGCAGGTGCAGTTCAACCTCCAGCGCTGGCCCGAGGCCCTCGATTTCGGGGCTGAGCTGCGCGGCGTCTTGGTGCCGGCCCCGAAGCGATGCTCGACCTTCGAGCTCACCGTCAGTCTCAGCGAGACGGCCGACGGGCTGACGCTCGACGCCACCTACAACCGCGCCCTGTTCGAGCCTGCCACGATCGAGCGCTGGATCGGCCACTACCTCACCCTTCTCGGGCATCTCGCCCGCGATCCGGCGCAGCCGATCGGACGGGTCCCGCTCCTCGATCCGGCCGAGCGGCAGACCATGCTCTCGGACTGGAACGCGACCGAGCGGGCTCACCCGCTCCATGTCGGGGCGATGCGCGCGTTCCGGCTTCATGCGCGGCGCACCCCCGACCGGATCGCGATCCGCTTCGGCGAGGAGACCGTCTCCTACGCCGCCCTCGACCGCTGGGCCGACCGCATCGCCGCCGCCTTGCTCGGGCGGTCCCTGCCCGAGGGCGCCCGCGTCGGCCTTCTCATGCGCCGCTCGCCCGGCCTGGTCGCGGCGATGCTCGGCGCGTTGCGCGCCGGCATCCCTTACGTCCCCCTCGACCCGGCCATGCCGCCCGCCCGCCGCGCGGCAATCGTCGCGGATGCCGGGATCGGAGCGATGCTCACCCTCGCCGCCGACCGCCCGCTCATGCCGGAGGGCGGTCCGCGCGTCATCGAGGTCGACCGGCTCGACGGACCGGCCCGCACCCGGTTTCCGCGCGTCCCGGCGGATCGCGCCGCCTACCTGATCTACACGTCGAGCACGACCGGCGCGCCGAAGGGCGTCGAGGTGCTCCATCGCGGCCTGTCGAACCTGCTGTTCTCGATGGCGCGGACACCGGGGCTCGGGCCCGAGGACCGCCTGCTCGCGGTGACGACGGTGACCTTCGACATCGCCGGGCTGGAATTGCTGCTGCCGCTGATCCGCGGCGCCCAGATCGTGCTGGCCTCCGCCGAGGAAGCGCGCGACGGACATGCGCTCCTCGCCCGCCTCGAAGCGAGCGAGGCCACCGTGCTTCAGGCAACGCCGATGACGTGGCGGCTCCTGCTCGAGGCGGGCTTCCGCTCCCGCCCCGGCTTCACGATGCTGTGCGGCGGCGAGGCTCTCCCACTCGATCTGGCCCAGCGTCTGACCGCGGGCGGGGGCACCTTGTGGAACCTCTACGGGCCGACCGAGACGACGATCTGGTCCTCGGCCGAGCGGGTCGATCCGGGCGCGGAGACGATCACGGTCGGGCGGCCGATCGACAACACGAGCCTGTTCATCCTCGACCCTCAGGACGAGCCGGTGCCGGTCGGCGTCACGGGCGAGTTGCTGATCGGCGGCGTCGGGCTCGCCCGCGGCTATCTCGGGCGGCCGGACCTGACGCAGCGGAGCTTCATCGAAAGCCGTCTGCCGGAATGCGCCGGGGCGCGGCTCTACCGGACCGGCGACCGCGCCCGCTACCGGCCGGACGGACGCATCGAGATCCTGGGGCGGGCCGACCACCAGATCAAGCTGCGCGGCTACCGGATCGAGCCGGGCGAGATCGAGGTGGTGCTGCTGCGCCAGACCGGACTGCACGCCGTCGTGGTTTTGCGCGCCGACGCGGCAGGGGAGGATCGCCTCGTCTGCTACTTCGTCCGCGCCGAAGGCGAGGCGGCTCCGACCCTACGAACCCTGCGTGCCGCGCTCGCCCGCGAGCTTCCGGACTACATGATCCCCTCGCAATGGGTCCGGCTGCCGGAGCTGCCGCTGACGGCGAGCGGCAAGATCGACCGCAAGGCGCTGCCCGCCCCGGAGACCCAGCCCCACGGCCTTGCCGCCGAGCCGGCCCCCGCCGCGACACCGCTGCCGCTGAAGCCGGCGATGGTGCGCACGGCGGATGAGGGCTTGGAGGCGAGGCTGGCCGCGATCTGGCGGGACGTGCTCGGCCTGTCCGCGGTCGCGCGGGACGACGACGTGATCGCGCTCGGGGCGGATTCGCTGGCCGTGTTCCGCATCGTCGCACGGGCGCGGCGGGAGAACCTGCCGGTCGGGGCGAGCGACCTGTTCCAGGAACGCACCATCGCCCGGATCGCCGCGCTGCTGCACGGCCGCATGGAGGAGGGCGGGGACGCCTCGGCGCCCCGCGTGCCGATCGCCCCGATCCGGCGCCCGCGGCCGGCGGACACCGAGCGCGCTGCGGTCGGCCAGGGGTGAGGGCCGGCGGCATGCGGCATTTCACGCAGGAGACACCGGCGGTGCCGGGCGAAGCGCACGGCGGCGATGCCTTCACCGCCCGCTGTTCCCACAGCCAGACGCGGTTCTGGCTGCTCGACCAGCTGCGGCCGGGCGATCCGAGCCTGCACGTCGCCGCCCGCTGGCGCATCGCCGGACGCCTCGACGCCGAAACCCTCACCCGCGCCTTCCGCATCCTCATCGATCGGCACGAGGCCCTGCGCACCTCCATCGTCGGGGAGGGCGGCCGACCGGTGCAGCGGATCGCCTCATCGGTGCCGCTGCCGTTCTCGGAAATCGACCTGTCCGGCCTGCCCGGCGACCGGCTGGGGGAAGCCCGGGCGATCGCCGATTCGGAGGCCCTGAAGCCGTTCGATCTGGCGCGGGCGCCGCTGCTCCGGGTGACGCTGCTGCGGCTCGGGCGCGGGGATTCCCTGCTGCTCGTCACCGCCCATCACAGCATCTGCGACGGCTGGTCGATGGTGGTGCTGGCACGGGAGTTCGTGGCGATCTACGGCGCCCTGATCCGGGGGCAGACACCGGCTCCGGCGCCCCCGGCGCTGCACTACGCCGATTTCGCCGAATGGGAGATCGCGCCCGGGATCGCCGCAGCGGCGGAGCGGGACCTCGCCTTCTGGGCGCAGTCGCTGCGCGATCTGGCACCGTTCGAGCTGCCGCCGGACCATCCGCGCCGCCCGGGCCGGGAGCGGCGCTTCGCCGCCGAGACCCGCCGGCTTCCCACCGAACTCGGCGCCCGCATGGAGGCTTACGCACGGGAGCACGGCGTCACGCCCTTCGTCCTCGCCTGCACGATCCTGTTCGGTCTACTGAACGCGCGCACCGGACGCGGCGACATCGCCATCGGCACACAGGTGCTCGGGCGCGACGAGGTCGAACTCGAAGGGGTCGTCGGCACCTTCGTGAACACGCTGGTTCTCCGGAGCGATCTGCGGACGGAGCAGAGCTTCGCCGACCGGCTCGCGGCGATGCGACACACGATCCTCGACGCCTGCGACCATGCGCTCGCCCCGTTCGACCGGGTGGTGCAGGCCCTGGCGCCCTGCCGCGACGGATTGCGGCCGCCGCTGGTGTCGGTCAACATCCGGCTCCGCCCTGCGCCCGGACCGACGCGGCCGGCGCTCGCGTCGGCCGAAGGATCGACACCGATCCGCCTCGTCGATCTCGACTATGCCGCCAGCGGCAGCTTCTTCGACCTCGATCTCGAGCTGGCGCCGACCGAGGCGGGCTGGAGCTTGGTCTGCGAATACGACGCCGGCCTCTACGAGGCCGCCACCGTGGCCGCCCTGCTCGCGGATTTCGAGCGCTCCGCCTGCGCGGCGGTCGGCGCCCGCCTCCCCAATCCGGCGCCGTTCGCGGGCGAGGCCTCGGGCGGAGCGGCTGGCCCCCCACCCCTGGACGCATCACCGGATCGTCCGATGGACGCAGCCAACGACGCGCCCGACCGCCCCGAAACCCTGGCCGAGCCCGACGGCGGATCTGACGAGCTCCTAATCAAAGTGCGGGCGATCTGGCGCGAGATGCTGGGCCGCCCGGATCTCTCCGACGACGACGATTTCTTCGCCTCGGGCGGCCACTCTCTGCTGGCGGCCCGCCTCGTCGCCCGGATCGAGGCGGCGACGGGCCGATCGGTTCCGCTCTGGTCCTTCTTCGAGGCGGGCACGGTGGCGCGGCTCTGCGCCCTGCTCGCGGGCGAGGCCACGGCGGGCGTACGGCACCGCTCGCTTCAGGAGGTACCGAGGGCAGCGAATCGGCCCGGCTTCACCGCGATTCATCACGCCGCCGCCGACCACGAACTCTACCGGCCGCTGGCCGAGGCCCTCGGCACCGATCAGCCCTTCGCGACCCTGCAGCTCGAGAGCCGGCTTCCTCCGCAGGAGGAGACTCTGGAGCGGCTCGCGGGCGCCTATCGTGACGCCATCGATGCCGCCCAGCCGCGAGGACCGATCCGCCTCGTCGGCTTCTGCCGCTCCGGCGTCCTCGCCTTCGAGATCGCCCGTCAGTTCGCGGAACGGGGCCGTGACGTCGCGCTCGTCGTCCTCATCGATTGCTGGGAGCCCGGCTACTTCCGCCGTCTTGCGCCGCACGAGCGTGTCCGGGCCGCCTCCGCCTACCGGCGCGGACGGTTCGCCGCGCTCCTCCGCCATCTGCGCCGCGACGGGGCCGCCTACCTCGTCTCGCGGACGCATCTCCGGCTCCGCTCGAGCCGGGCTTGGCGGCGAGTGCGGCGCATCCTGCATCGCGCGGGGTTCGCCTCTCCGAACCCCGAGGAGACGTTCTGGCAGCTGACCGACGATCTCGACGCGTTGGCCCTGGCCTATGAGCCGCGTCCTCATCCCGGGCCGGTCCTTGTCGTGCGCAGCGAGAGCATCCCCGTCGGCCCGGCGCTCGATCCGATGCTGGGCTGGCGCGCCTTCGCCGAGAACGGCGAATCCGTCAGCGTCCCCGGCTTCGGGCACGAAGGCGCCTTCTCCGCGGCCGGATGCCGGGTGATGGCCGCCAAGATCAGCCTCATGGCCTGTCGGTGAACCCGGTCGTCGAGCGATCTCCTGACCGATCCGGCTGAGCGCTCCGGGACGTCACGCGCTCACGCGCCGGTCCCGCTGACGCGCGGCGAGGGCCGTCCGGTAGATCGTCAGCAGCGCGGCGGTCGTCGCCTCTTCGGTCCAGTCGCGCAGATAGGCGGCGCGGGCGGCCGCACCCATCCGTCGGGCCTCCTCCGGCCGTGCGCGCAGCCGCTCGATGGCTTCGGCAAGGGCGGCGGGATCGCCCGGCGCCACCAGGAGGCCGGTGACGCCGTCCTCGACCAGATGGGCCAGGGCACCGATCCGCGAGGCGATGACCGGCGTGCCCGCCGCAAAGGCCTCGGCCACGACCATCGGCAGCCCCTCGTACCAGAGGGAGGGCACGACGAGGGCGGCGGCCCGCCCGATCCGCGTCCGCATCGCCCCGCGGGGCAGGGCACCGAGGAGGGTCAGCCCCGGTGCCCCCTCCAGCCTTTCCCGCAGCGGCCCCTCGCCGGCGACATCGACCGGTGCGGCGAGCCGCGCGGCAGCCTGTTTCAAGATCTCGACGCCCTTCTCGGGGCTGAGGCGGCCGGCGAACAGGATGCCGTCGCGCGGCCCGGCGTCGGGCGGCCCCGGATCGGGCAGGCCGTTCGGTTTCACGAAGATGCGGTGCGCCGGGAGCCCCGCCGCGACGAAGCGGCCGCGGGCGAACTCGGTCAGCGCGACGAAGGCGTCGACGTCCCGCGTCCAGGTGCCGGTGCGGCGGTGCCGGTCGATCATCCGCGCCACGGCGAGGGTGCCCAGCCGCGAGCCGCGATAGCAGCCGTGACGAACGGCGGCGTAGGAGGAACCGGTGAGGCAGGTCTCGCAGGGAGCGCCGTCGCGCATCAGCATCGCGCCGGCGCAGGCGAGGCGGAAATTGTGCAGCGTCTGCACCGTGACCGGCCCCAGCGCCTGGACCGCCCCGTGCACGGCCGGGGAGATGAGGGGGAAGGTGTTGTGGGCGTGGACCACGTCCGGCCGGAACCGCCGCACGGCCTCGACGACCCGGGCAATCCCGCGGGGGGCGTGCGGTGCCTCGAAGGCCGTGCGCAGGCGGTCGATCGGGGTGCGGATGTCGTCGTTGTGGAAGGCCAGCGTCTCGACCGTGCAGCCGGCCCCGGCGAGGGCCGCGGCCTCGTGCTCCACCACCGCGTCCTCGCCGCCCCGGATCTGGTAGTGATTGTGGACGATGAGGACGCGCAACGCTCCGCTCCTCAAGACCGGCGCGGCTCGGGCTGCCGCGCCATCTTCCAGAGGAAGACCGGCGCCATCACGAGGTAGCGCCGCCACAGCCGCCGGGGCTCGCTGAGGAGCCGGTGCAGCCATTCGAGGGCCAGCACCTGCATGATCTTCGGCGCGCGCTTCACCGCCCCGGAATGGAAATCGAAGGCGGCCCCGACACCGATCAGCACCATGCCCGGAAGCCGGTCGAGATGGTCGTTCATCCAGATGTCCTGCTTCGGCGTCGACATGCCGACCCAGACGATATGCGGCTCGGCCGCCTTGATCGCCTCGGTGAGCCGCGCGTCGAGGTCGGGCGCGACGGCACCGAAGGGCGGACAGGCGAGCCCGCAGACCTGCGTGCCGGGATACTTGCGGGCGAAATTGGCCGCGACCTGCTCGGCCACGCCCTCCTTGCCGCCGTAGAGATAGTGGCGGATGCCGGTGTTCTGGGTTGCCGCGAACATCTCCTCCATCAGCGAGGGGCCGGGCACCCGGCCGGTGCCGTGCGCGCGGAAGAACCGGCTGATGATGGTCAGCGGCGCGCCGTCCGGGGTGATCATGCTGGCCCGCTCGTGGGCCGCCCTCAGGTCGGGCTGGTCCTGGGCGCACATGATGCCGTGCACGTCACGCACGCAGACCATGCTGGTGCGCCGCGCCCGCGCCCAGCCGCTCAGGGTGCGAACGGCAAACGGCATGTCGATGACGCTGACCGGCACGCCGAGGATGCGGGTCGCCGGCAGGCGATGCGCCGCCCCGTCCGCAGGCACGAAGTGGGGATCGCTCCGGTTGATCCGAAGCGCGTAGGGCTCCGACGTCGGAACGGAAGCGGCCCCGCTCATGCGCAGGCTTCCCTCGATCTCAGGCATCGGCCACATGCTCCCGGAACCACGCGTAGGTCGCCGCGATGCCCTCCCGCAGCGGGACTTTCGGTGCCCAGCCGAGGCCGCGCAGCCGGTCCGCCGACATCAGCTTGCGCGGCGTGCCGTCGGGCTTCGTCGGATCGCGCACGATCTCGCCCCCGAACCCGACGACGTCGCAGACGAGGCGGGTGAGATCGTAGATCGGGATGTCCTCGCCCGAGCCGACATTGACGTGCTCGGCCTGCGAGTAGTGCTTCATCAGGTGGACGCAGGCATCGGCGCAGTCATCGACGTGCAGGAACTCGCGGCGCGGCGAGCCGGTGCCCCAGATCACCATCTCCTTGGCGCCGCCGCGCTTGGCCTCGTGCGCCTTGCGGATCAGGGCCGGCAGGACGTGACTGGAATTGAGGTCGAAATTGTCGCCCGGCCCGTAGAGGTTGGTCGGCATGGCCGAGATGAAGTCGCGGCCGTGCTGCTGGCGATAGGCCTGGGCCAGCTTGATGCCGGCGATCTTGGCGACCGCGTACCACTCGTTGGTCGGCTCCAGCGGCCCCGTGAGCAGGCTCGACTCGACGATCGGCTGCTCGGCGAATTTCGGATAGATGCAGCTCGAACCGAGGAACAGCAGCTTGCCGACATCCGCGCGGAACGCCGCCTCGATGACGTTGGCCTCGATCATCAGATTTTCGTAGAGGAAGTCGGCCGGATAGGTCGCGTTGGCGAGAATTCCGCCGACCTTCGCCGCCGCCAGGAACACCGCGTCCGGCCGGCGGTCCCGCATCCAGGCCCGCACGGCGGCCTGATCGCACAGGTCGAGTTCCGCGCGGGTGGCGGTGAGGATCTCGCAATCCTCGCTCTCCAGGCGCCGGACCAGGGCGCTGCCGACGAGGCCGCGATGTCCGGCCACGAAGACGGTCTTGCCCGCCAAGCTCTCCATCGGGTCGGCCCTCACAGAAGCGGGTTGGAATCGGTCGGCGCCGGGTTCTCGCGGTACCACGCGACCGTGCGCTCGATGCCCTGGACCAGGGAGACGGAGGGGGCGTAGCCGATCGCCCGCATCTTGCCGATGTCGGGGCAGCGGCGCGGCGTCGCCCCGGCGGCGGCCGGCCCGGCGACGAGATCGACGCGGGTGCCCAGCGCTTCCGCCGTGATCCGGGCGAGATCGCGGATCGCAACCTCCTCCATCGAACCGATGTGGTAGACGTTCATGCTCTCGCCGTCGCGCCACATCCGGACGATGCCGTCCACCACGTCGCTGACGTAGCAGAAGGCCCGTGTCTCGCTGCCGTCGCCCTGAAGGGTGATCGTGCCGCCGTCGCCGGCCGCCACGATCTTCTCGATCAGCTGCGGGACCACGTGCTTCCAGCCCATGTCGGGTCCGTAGACGTTGTGCGGCCGGAAGACCTGAATCTTGCGCAGCTTGTCGCGGCCGTAATTGAAGGCGATCAGCTCCGAGATCAGCTTCGAGCCCCCGTAGGAGTAGCGCGGGTTGAGCGAGTCGGGGATCACCATCTCGATGTCCTCGTTCGTCGGCACCACGCGCGGGGTCTGGTAAACCTCGGCCGAGGAGGCGACGACGAGATCCGGCACGCCGGCCTCGATGCAGGCCTCGGTGACGGCCAGTGCGCCGCGCACGCCGACATCGAGCACGAGCTGCGGCTGCGTGTAGAAGTTCTCGGTACCGTTGACGGCGGCCAGGTGGAAGACGCACTCGACGCCCCGGAGCGCCTCGACCAGCGCCTCCCGGTCACGCACGTCGAGCGTCACCCGCTCGATCGCCCCCTTCGCGCCGGCCAGGCGCGAGGCCTGTCCGCGGATGTAGTTGTCGATCGCGACGACCGCGTGCCCCTCGGCCAGGAGCGCGCGGGTGAGGTGGGCGCCGATGAATCCGCCCGCGCCGGTGACAGCCAGCCTGCTCATTGAAATCTACCTACGAGGTTGCCGACGGTGACGTAGCGATTCTCCAGAACCTCCGCCGGCATCTCGCTGAGGTTGTTCCAGTAATCGTAGACGAAGGCATCGTGCGACATCGTCGCGATGATCTTTTCCAGATCGATCTTCGAATATTCCGGATGGTTGTTGGCGATCACCAACACGTCGGCACCCTCGCAGGCCGCCGCCAGCGTTTCGTAGGGGGTCAGCCCCGACGAGATCGCCCGGATATGGTCCATCGGCACCACGCCGTCGTAGACGCGGATCTCCGAGAACTGTTCGGTACCCATCATCTCGCGGATGACATGGAGCGACATCGATCCGCGCAGGTCGTCGGTCTCCGGACGGCCCTTGAAGGCAAGGCCGGCAACCACCGCCTTGAACGGTCCGGGGCGGCGCGCCCGCAGACGATCGACGAGGCTTCCCACCGTCTCGGCCGGCTGGCGCTCGTTGACGAGGCGCGAGGCCGCGGTGATCTCGAGATTCACCCCCTTGCCCGAGACCGAGGAGAGCAGGATGTGCGGGTCCTTCTCCAGGCAGGGGCCGCCGACGAGGCCCGGGGCGGCGACGTTGGTGCGCGCATAGCCGAGCTTGCCGTAGCGGATCACGTCGTTGGCGTTGATGCCGAGCGCGTCGCAGGCCCGCGCCACCTCGTTGGCGAAGGCGAAATGCACGTCTCGGGAGGTGTTGTCGACGAGCTTGATCATCTCGGCCGTCTCCGGGCTCGCGACCCGGACGATGGTGTGGGTCAGGCGGCTGAACAGGGCGGCGGCGGCATCGGACGCGTCCGGCGTCTCGCCGCCGATGATCTGCGGCAGGTTGATGAGCTCGCGCATGGCGTCGCCCTCGAGCGTGCGTTCGGGACACATCGCGAGGTGATAGGCGACCCCCGTCCGGTCGAGGATCGGCTTGACCACGCCCGTCGTGGTCCCGATCCGCACCGTCGAGCGCAGGATTACCGTCGCCCCCTCGGTGAAGTGCTCGGCGACCTCGCGGGTCGCCTCCTCGATCATGTCGAGGCGCGGCTCGTGCGAGCCGGGATAGAGCGGGGTACCGACGGTGATGATGTAGTACGCCGCCTGCGGCACATCCCGCGTCGTCGTGCTGGCGACGAAACGGCCCTTCTTCACCACGTCGGCGAGGGCCGCCTTGAGCCCCACTTCGGCGAAGTGCGGGACCCCGGCATTGGTCTTCTCGACGACGTCCGGCCGCTTCTCGATGCCGTAGACCTGAACGCCGCGACGCGCCAGGGCGACGGACAGGGTCAGGCCGACGTAACCGAGACCGATGATGACGACGTTCGGAGCTTTTCTCGCGTCCATGTAGGGTCCCGCCTGCAAGATCTTCGAAATTCCGACCTGACCTGAAATCCGGCGCCGGGCGGACCGAGCGTCATCCTCCATCCCCGGACGACCGAAACAGCCGACGACGGTGTCACGCCGTTTCAGCAAGGTGCGTGCCCCTCAAAATTCGTATCAAACCGGGATCGACGGTCCATTTTCGGACGTTTCGACCGCACCACCGGGAGATTTCGGGACTTCGAACGGTAAAAGACCGGCCTTCGTCTGACTGAGTATTTGCTGATCGACGGCCGGTGCGCGCAGACGGTCGCGCCCGCCAGCGCCCTTCCCGCCTCCTGCGCGCGGCCCATAGCCTCAGTCGTTTCCCGCCCGGCGGAGGCAACGCAACGCACCGCGCCTCGTTCGTCCTCCCGGAGAGGGCGGAGCGCGCCGGGCGCCGCCTATGGAGGGACACGCGGATGCCGGTTCGGATGACCCAGGAAACGCAGGACGCGATCGACGGCCGGCGGCAGGTGGTGGTGCGGGTCCATTTCGGCCCCCCGGACGACGGGCGCGACGTGGTCGAGGTCGCGGCGATCGTTCGTGTGCCCGCCATCGAATCGGAGGCGCAGACCGAGGCCGCCGCGCGGCAGCTGGCGCGGCGGGCGCTCGAGCAGGCGCTGTCGGCCTTCCCACTCTAGGGTCGAGGCGAGGGCCGGTACCGCGCCGCGCACGCGGGCAGATGTCTGGCCGGAAGCGGAAGAGAGAGGGAGGAGGGGGTGCGATCATCGGCCCCGCGGGTCCCGGATGCGCTGACCGGCGACGTGTGGATTCTCACGCCGCGCAACCACCGGAGCGATTTCGCCATTTCTCGTGCTTCACTTGCGGTCGGACCTTCGGGCATGCCTTAAGTGCGAGCACGAGCGCCGCGCCCGCCAGGGCGAGAGGCCTCGCTCGCACGCGCCGCCCCTCCTCGCCACACAGGCCGCTCCCGAGCCTGCATCTCGCCCGGGTTGATGTCGTCCAACGCCCTTCTCGCCGCCGCCGCGATCCTACCCTTCGCAGGCTCCGTGCTCGCGGGCGCCCTGCCGAGCCGGGCCCGTACCCCCGCCGCCGTCCTCGCCGGGCTCGTGACGCTCGCCAGCCTCGGCTGCATCCTCGCGCTCACGCCGCAGCTGTCCGGCGGCAACACCGTGGTCCATGCGGTCGAGTGGCTGCCGAGCCTCGGCGTCAACCTCGTGCTGCGGCTCGACGGCCTCGCCTGGCTGTTCTGTGTTCTGGTGCTCGCCATCGGCGCGCTGGTGGTGCTCTATGCGCGCTACTACATGGCCGCCGCCGACCCGGTGCCGCGGCTGTACTCCTACTTCCTCGCCTTCGTCGGCGCGATGCTCGGCATCGTGCTGTCCGGCAATCTGATCCAGCTCGTCCTGTTCTGGGAATTGACGAGCATCGTCTCGTTCCTGCTGATCGGCTACTGGTACGACAATGCCGCCGCGCGTGACGGCGCGCGGATGTCGCTCACCATCACCGCCGCGGGCGGCCTGTGCCTCCTCGTCGGCACGATCCTGATCGGGCGCATCGTCGGCAGCTACGACCTCGACGCGGTCCTGGCCTCCGGCGACACCATCCGCAACAGCCCGCTCTATCTGCCGGCCCTGGTGCTGGTGCTCATGGGCGCGCTCACCAAGTCGGCCCAATTCCCGTTCCACATCTGGCTGCCGCGCGCCATGGCGGCGCCGACGCCGATCAGCGCCTACCTTCACTCGGCTACGATGGTGAAGGCCGGCATCTTCCTGATGATCCGCCTGTGGCCGGTGCTCTCGGGCACCGAGCAATGGTACTGGATCGTCGGCAGCGCCGGCATGGCAACCCTGCTGGTCGGCTCGTGGAGCGCGATCTTCCAGCACGACCTGAAGGGCTTGCTCGCCTACTCGACCATCAGCCATCTCGGGCTGATCACGCTGTTGCTCGGCCTCAATTCGCCGCTCGCCGTCGTCGCCGCGATCTTCCACACGGTGAACCACGCCACCTTCAAGGCGTCGCTGTTCATGGCGGTGGGCATCATCGACCACGAGACGGGGACGCGCGACATGCGCCGCCTCTCCGGCCTGTGGCGGGCGATGCCCTATACCGGCACGCTCGCCATGGTCGCCGCCGCGGCGATGGCCGGCGTGCCGCTGCTCAACGGCTTCCTCTCCAAGGAGATGTTCCTGTCCGAGGCGGTCGACAACATGGGCGACCACCCGATCCACATCGCCCTGCCGGTTCTGGCGACGCTCGCCAGCGCCTTCACCATGCTCTACTCGCTGCGCTTCATCCGCCAGACCTTCTTCGGCCCGCCGCCGCACGACCTGCCGGAGACGCCGCACGAGCCGGTGCGCTGGATGCGCATCCCGATCGAGCTTCTGGTCCTCACCTGCGTCGCCATCGGCCTCGTCCCGAACCTGACCATCGGTCCGGCTCTCGGGCGCGCGGTCGCCGCCGTGTTCGGCGCGGACGCCCCGACCTACAGCCTGGCGATCTGGCACGGCTTCAACCTGCCGCTGGTGCTCAGCATGATCGCGCTCGGCGGCGGCGTGCTGCTCTATGTCCTGTTCGGCAAGCGCATCGACACCAATCCCCGCGGCGGTCCCTGGCTGATGGACCGGCTCGATGGCGGCTGGCTGTTCGAGCGGTCGATGACCGGCCTGACCAGGGGCGCGCGTGCCCTCGAACTCTGGTTCGGTGCCGAGCGGCTCCAGCCGCAGCTGCGCATCCTGTTCCTCGCCGCCCTGCTCGCCGCGCTGGCGGCGGGCGTCGCCCGCGGGCTCGACCTGTTCGCGCCGGGCCGGCTGACGCCCTTCGATCCCGCCTTCGCCCTGATGTGGATCGTCGGCGCCGCCTGCGCGGTCGGCGCGGCGGAGCGGGCGAAGTATCATCGCCTCTCGGCCACCATCTTCGTCGGCGGGGCGGGGTTGGTCAGCAGCCTGACCTTCCTCTGGCTCTCGGCGCCGGATCTCGCGGTGACGCAGATCCTCGTCGAGATCGTCACCACGGTCATGCTGCTACTGGGCCTGCGCTGGCTGCCCAAGCGCGACGCGGCAATTCCCGCTCCGCCCTCGGAGCGGGCGCGGGCGCGCCGCCGCCGCATCATCGACCTGTGCATCGCCGCCTTCGCCGGCCTCGGACTCGCCGGACTCGCCTACGCGGTGATGACCCGCCCGGCCGGCGACGGCATCGCCCGCTGGTTCATCGAGGAGGCCTATCCGCAGGCCGGCGGACGCAACGTCGTCAACGTGCTGCTGGTCGATTTCCGCGCCTTCGACACGCTGGGCGAGATCTCCGTGCTCGGCATCGTCGGGCTCACGGTGTTCGCCCTGCTGCGCCGTTTCCGCCCGGCGCCGGACAGCCTGGAGCGGCCGAAGCAGCAGCACAGTCACGACGCCTACGACCGCGCCCGCGAGGGCCGCAAGCCCGGCGACACCGCCGCCGACGCGCTGCTCGTGCCGCGGGTGGTGATGACGTGGCTGTTCCCCTTCATCATCCTCCTGTCGCTGCACCTGTTCCTGCGCGGGCACGACCTGCCCGGCGGCGGCTTCGCCGCCGGCATCGCGCTCACCATCGCCTTCATCCTGCAATACATGGCCTGCGGCGCGCAGTGGGTGGAGGAGCGCCTGCGGATCCAGCCAATCGCGTGGATCGGCCTCGGCCTGCTGATCGCGGCGGGGGCCGGCGCGGCCTCGTGGCTGTTCGGGCGGCCCTTCCTCACCGCCTACTTCGCCTATTGGGAGCTGCCTCTGCTCGGGAAGGTGCCGGCGGCGAGCGCCCTGGTGTTCGATCTCGGGATCATGGTGCTGGTGGTGGGTGCGAGCGCCCTGATGCTGGTGGCACTCGCCCATCAATCCCTGCGCCGTACGCGCAGCGCGGAGGCGGAAGCCGAGCCGGCAGCCGAGGAGACGGCGTAATGGAGATCGTGCTGTCGGCGGGCATCGGCATCCTGGCCGCCTCCGGCGTGTGGCTGATGCTGCGCCCGCGCACCTTCCAGGTGGCACTCGGGCTGTCGCTGCTGAGCTACGCCGTCAACCTGTTCATCTTCGCCATGGGCCGGCTCACCGTCGGCGCCCCGCCGGTGCTCAAGACCGGGCCGGAGACCGTCTCGGTCGACGATCCGGTGCCGCAGGCACTGGTGCTCACGGCGCTGGTCATCAGCTTCGCGCTGACCGCCCTGTTCCTCGTCGTGCTGCTCGCCGCCCGCGGCGTGACCGGCAACGATCACGTCGACGGCCGCGAACCGCACCATGCCGAGCCGACGCCGGAGAAACCGCACCCATGACCGCGCCCCTCCTGAGCGGACCCGGCGCGGTCCTGTGGTCCGACCACCTCATCGTCCTGCCGATCGTGCTGCCGATCGCGGTCGCCGGCGCGATGTTCCTGATGGACGAGCGGCGGCATCGCCTGAAGGCGGCGCTCAGCCTCGCCACCGTGCTGGCGATGCTCGCCACCGCCCTCGTCCTCGTCGCCCGCGTCACCCAGGCGCCGGAGGTCTACCGCCTCGGCGACTGGGCCGCGCCCTACGGCATCGTGCTGGTGGCCGACCGGCTCTCGGCGATGATGCTGGCGCTGGCGGGCGTGCTGGGGCTGTCCGCCCTGGTCTTCTCCTTCGCCCGCTGGAGCCGGGCGGGGCCGCGCTTCCACGGCCTGTTCCTGCTGCTCCTGATGGGGGTGAACGGCGCCTTCCTCACCGGCGACGTGTTCAACCTGTTCGTGTTCTTCGAGGTGATGCTGGCGGCCTCCTACGGGCTCGTGCTGCACGGCTCGGGCGAGACGCGCATCCGCGCCGGCCTCGGCTACATCGCCGTCAACCTCGTCGCCTCGCTGTTCTTCCTCGTCGGCGTCAGCCTGATCTACGGCACGATGGGCACGCTCAACATGGCCGACCTCGCCCGGCGCCTGGCGAGCCCGCCGGCCGAGGCGGCGCTGTTCGAGGTCGGCTGCGCCGTGCTCGGCGTCGCCTTCCTCATCAAGTGCAGCGCCTGGCCCCTCGGCTTCTGGCTGCCGACCACCTACGCCGCCGCGACCGCCCCGGCGGCGGCGGTCCTGGCGATCCTCAGCAAGGTCGGCGTCTACGTGGTGATCCGCCTGAGCCTGCTCCTGTTCGGGGCCGGCACCTCGGAAGGGTTCGGCCAGACCTGGATCCTCGTCACCGGGCTCGCGACGATCGCCTTCGGCACGGTCGGCATCCTGGCCGCGCGCGAACTGACGCGAGCGGCGGGCTACGCGGTGATGATCTCCTCGGGCACCGTGCTCGCGGCGCTCGGCACCGGCAGCGCCGGGGCGCTCTCGGGCGCGCTCTACTACCTCGTCGGCTCGACCTTCGCCGCCGCGGCGCTGTTCCTGCTGGCCGAGATCCTTCAGCGCGGCCGTGACCCGGCGGATGCGACGCAGCCCGTCTTCGCCGACGAGTACCGCGATCCGTTCGACGATGCCGGCACCACCGAGATCGGCCGGGCGATTCCCGCCACCGTGGCGATCCTCGGCAGCGGCTTCCTGCTCTGCACGCTGATGCTCGCCGGCATTCCGCCGCTCGCCGGCTTCGTCGGCAAGCTGGCGATGTTCTCGGGCCTCGCCTCCGGCACCATGACCGCTCCGGCCTGGTGGCTGATCGCCGTGCTCACGCTGTCGAGCCTCGGAACCCTGATCCCCCTGGTCCGGCTCGGCATCTTCAGCCTCTGGGTGCCGCACGACGACCCGCCTCCGGTTCTGCGCTCGCCGGAATTCGCAAGCCTGACCGTTCTGCTCGCGGCCTGCGTGGCGCTCGCCCTCTGGGCCGGGCCGGCGCTGGCCTTTACCGAGGCCACGGTGCGCTGGCTGTCGCAGCCGCAGGACTATGTCCGCGCCGTGCTCGACGCGGGTGCGGGCAAAGGTGCCACCAGCAAGGGTTCCGGCAGAGGCGCGGCTCGAAGCACGGCGGGAGCGGCCTCGTGAGCACCTTGCTGCCCCACCCCTTCCTCTCCGCCGGCCTCACCCTGATGTGGCTGGTGTTGAACGCGCCGCCGAGCCCCGGCAGCATCGTGCTCGCGCTCCTGATCGGGCTGATCGTGCCCGCGGTGATGCGGGCGCTGCGCCCCGCACCGGTCCGGGTGCGTCGCCCCGGTCTCGCCGTGCGGCTGCTGTTCACCGTCCTCTACGACATGCTGCGCTCCAACCTCGACGTGGCCGCGATCATCCTCGGCCTCCGCCGCGGCGAACGGCGCACGGGCTTCGTCTCGATCCCCCTCGACATGACGTCGTCCTTCGGCCTGTCGTTGCTGTCGATCATCCTGACCGCCACGCCCGGCACCCTCTGGGTCCAGTACGATTCCCATACCGGGCGTCTGCTGATGCACCTGATCGACAGCACCGACAGCGCGGGCTGGGTCCGCCGCGTCAAGGACCGCTACGAGCGCCCCCTGATGGAGATCTTCGCGTGAGCGCCTCCACCGTCCTCGACTGGGGCCTCGGCCTCGCCCAAGGCATGCTGGTGCTGGCGATGGCGCTCGCCGCGTGGCGGATGCTGCGCGGCCCCCGCGCCCAGGACCGCATCCTCGGCCTCGACACGCTCTACCTCAACGGCATGCTGGCCATCGTCGTCCACGGCATGCGCACCGGCAGCGGGCTCTATTTCGAGGCGGCGCTGATCCTCGGCATGATCGGCTTCACGGCCACCGTGGCGCTGGCCAAGTTCCTGATGCAGGGCGAGGTGATCCAGTGAACGGCCCCGACCTGCCCGCCTGGGCGGCGTGGATCGTGGTGGTGCTGGCGCTCGGCGGCGCCGGCTTCTCGCTGACCGGGGCGCTGGGGCTGATCCGCCTGAAGACCTTCTACGAGCGCGTCCACGCTCCGACGCTCGGGGCCACGCTGGGCGCCTTCCTGATCCTGGCCGGCTCGATGCTGCTGCTGTCGTTGGTCGAGGGCCACATCGTCCTGCGCGACGCGCTGATCGGCCTGTTCATCACCCTCACGACGCCGGTGACGATGCTGCTTCTCGCCCGCGCCGCCGCCCACCGCGACCGCACCGAGAAGAACCCGGGCGCGCCGCCGGAGCCGTAAGGCTGCCAAAGGCGGGCGGCGAGCCGCGGCCCGGCAAACGGATTCACCGCGGGCAAACACGAGCAGCCGAAGCCGGTATCGTCCGACGCCGGCACGGTCGCCGCCGGGGCGGACGAGTGCGGGGCCTCGGTGCAGGAACTCGCCCGTCAGGTGCACGGATCCGCAGGCCTTGCTACGCCTCCGCGACCCGACACCGCGGCTAAATTCCCGCTCCTCCTGATAGCGGCAGAATCCTCTGAGGACGGGCGTCGTTATCGCATTTCTGGACGATGAAGTCTCCGATAATCCGAGCGCCGGATCGTTCGATCACGTCAGGCCTCACGGCTAGATCTTCTGTCCACATGCTGTGACTGTAGGCCCGCTGGAATGTCTGGCCCACGGCGAAGCCGATGGAGCCACCCACGATCGGCGCATAGACAATAAAGATCTTCACGATCAGAGGAACATCGTCGAAACTAAAATCATTGATGAGAGTCACGATACTGGCAAACAAGGCGAGACCCGCTGTCACTCCAGCCTGCTTTATCGAACGCAGATTCGAGATGGGACGTCCATCTCTCGATTTGTCTATATATTTTCCGACATAATAGCCGGTAGCAGCCGGGAGCGTGGCCCATGCGAACGCCATCTCGATCGGCGCCTTGGAAATGTACGTAAAGAAGATCTGGATGAGCAAGCAGACCACATAGCAAGACACCAAGCACACGATGTTCTCTGGAATATCCGAACTCTGCCTCTGGGAGCGGCGCCGCGCATAGAAGCGTTTCACAGCGAGCGCAACAACAACCGCAATTGTATGGAGCGTCGCAGCCATGATGGCCCAGACGAACACTTGTCGTGGACCGCCAGGAATAAGAACACTGAGGTCTCCCAGATCGCCTCCCGTCCAGATGTGAGCGATTGTTCCATAAACTGCACTCGGGATCGAAGTTGCCAGCAGCACAAGAAGTGCCACCTTGAATATCGACTCCCAATGCCATCGAGGGACATCGACAACTCGAACACCAAATCCAAGATTTTTTAGGATTTGGTCGATACTTTCCGATCGCCTTTCATTTGCAAAGACGGCCAGAGAACAAAGCCTGCAAAATCTCAACTTCAAAGCCTTAACTTCAGATATGAATTTTCGCCTCTGAATGAGGAGGTCCTGCATCTCAGGATCGTCCGTATGCTCCATCAGATATTCATCGACATTGTCGATTGATGCTGGAAGAAGCCTGTCTTGGTTTTTGGAATATCTGAAGAGGTGATCTCGCATGTCGTCGACGCGATGACTGGCCTCTTCGACATCGGACTGCAGTACATTCTGCAAAACAGGGATTTGATTGGCAAGAATATAGTCTTTAACGACCTCGCGGATGCACCGCAATTCGAACCAGGAACTCTCGAGCGAACCTATTTCACGCCCGGCGATGACTTCCCGAAAATGATGCGTCCTTATGCTTGCAAATATATCGTCACTTATTGCCTGAGAAGGTTTATATTTTGCTTCGAGCAAATATTGAGCCGTATTTTCGACACCGTCAGGCACATTTGCACTTTTATGCAGCGTGCGAAGAATAAATCCATCAAGTTGTTTTAGGACAGGAAATGAGGTTAGGAGTCCCGTCAGTAAAAACAAGGCCCAAACAGCGCGCTCTCGCATTGCCGCAGGAACGTGCTCCGCTTTGAAATTAGAACCTCCGACATACTGTCCAATCACGCTTGTGAATTCACGAGAAAATGTCACCAGTATGAAGACGATTTGCAATATCAAAATGTATCTAAACATATATCTCCAGTATTGCGATATTGTGGTTGTATACATTGGCGGCACAAGGCCATTGATTTTCGATATTGTAGGATCGATTGATGATGACCGATCCCCTGTATCGGCGTTGCCGCCAAGGGCATAGTTTGGCGTGTTGAAATGGTAGCGGCCCCAAAAATAAAGGGTTACCAGACCAATCACGATAATCCAGTAATCGAAAAATGCCGCTTGGATTAATGGCCAATAATTTTCCTGAGCGGGAACGTTCGAATTGCTCATGGACGCCTCCCCAACCCCAAACCAGACGATGTCCGAGCGGTCCGTCGAAGCGATTCACAGTCAATACACTCAATCCTGCAGTGTCAACTTAAATTTGTTGCCATCCGTTACGCCGTTGCACCAGAAAAACGAAGTTTTGGAGACCGGGCGCGAAAAAAGTCAAGCTTTCGGCATCCGCGGCTGTTTGCCAGCAGTGACTCTCTATGAAGCAGCTGTCGCGAGAGCCCTTCGCCGGCCCAAATCTCCCGCCGGGTGCTTTGATTTCATGCTTCTCCGTTCAATACTCATAATAATATAATGTTTACTGGGCACGATTCGCATATAGTAGCCAGTCTATGGCACAAATTTTCTACGAGACAAACGTTGCCGCGACCTGACCAGTTCGGTCTCGCTCATAGTTCGAACTGACATGTCGGTCCGATCAAGATGAGAAACCGATGACGGCGGTGGTAGCAACAGCTGACGCGCTGGCGTCGGCGAGTTTTGAGTGACGGGTGATGATGCAGAGGACATCCTGAGGGCGAGAGAAGGTGGCTCGTTGCACGAGCGCTCGCCGTTACGGCTGTTGTGGTCGCAGATCCGGCACGTGCGGCTGAGCGACCGGGAACGATGGGGCCCATGCTCCTCTCCCGCAGATGGACGCGTAGTCCGTCGAAATCGACGCCTTCGGCGGTCGATCGGCGCGCATAGCTTGGGGTCTTGGCGCGCCGACCTGGGAGGATCCCTACCTCACGGGCGCCCCCGGCCTTCGCCGCGACGATTCCGGGGCGGCCGGCGCTATCCCCGCAGCCGCGCGACCGCCAGCTTGCGCACCCGGCTGGCGTAGAACGAGACGAGGCCGCGCTGGGCATGGTCGCCGGGGGTGCGCAGGACGAGGCCGGGATCGACCAGCATCCGCCGGCCCGTGGCGGCAGCGATGCGGCGGTTGAAGGTGAGGTGCTCGCAGCGCGCGTAAACCTCGTCGCGATAGGATCCGAGGCGGTAATCGGCGCCGCGGTAGAGCGTCAGGCCGTTGAAGGCCGAGAGGCAGGTCGTCTCGCGCTCGCGCGTCAGCGCGCTCTGGGCCGGGTAGATCGTGTCGGCGAAGAAGCGGTAGTAGCCCAGCGCCCCGCGGCGATGGCGGGCGATATCGTCGAGCAGGTGCTCGTAGCTCACCGCGTCGTCCTCGTAGGCGAGCAGGTCGTAGTAGTGCGGGCGCGACGCCGCCGAGACCGCGAACAGACCCGGCCGCTCCAGCTTCGACAGGGCCGTCAGGACGGCCTCCGCCCCCGGTGGGCAGGCCATGACATTGTCGATATCGGCGACGCAGACGAAGGCCGGCGGCGGCCCCTGCGCGTCGAGGACCTGCTTGAGGTGCTCGCGCCCGAGCGCCATCCGCGCCAGCCGGCCCGGTGTCCCGGCCATGAAGCCGGTGGGAACGTGGCGCAGCTCGCCCCGCGCCTGCGCCGCCGCGAGCAGCGCCCCGGTGCCGTCGCGCGAATCGTTCTCGCCGACGAAGGCGTGGCAATCGAGCCCCGCCGCCCGCAGCGAGGCCAGGAAGCGCAGGAAAGCCGGCAGGGTGGCGGCGCAGTTGCGCGCCAGGGCCAGCACCGCGATGTCGGGCCGCTCCTCGTTCACCGGGTCGTTCATCGGGCAGCTTCCTTCGGGGTCTTGGACGGGCTCTCGGGCGGCGCGGTCCGCCCCGCGTTCCGGCAGGCGCAGGGGGGTTGAGCCGCGATCTCGCGCTGCGGATCGAGCGGGAGGGTCCGGTTGAGGCTCCAGAGCGTGCCGGCACAGTTCTTGGCATCCCACCACGGATTGGCCCGGCCGGTGCGGGCGCGCCAATCGACGCTGTTGGCGCTCACCGTGACCGTGTGGCAGGGCTCCGCGTACTGGTTCCAGACCGAGATGCCGACATTGGTGAAGGCTTGGGGCCGGGCGATGACGACATTGCCGGCGATCGTCATGTGATCTCCGCTGGCCACCGCGATCCCGTACTGGCCCGGATCGATCAGGAGGTTGTCGCGCGCCTCGAGATAGCCGCCGCCGCCGTCGCCGAGCATGATGCCGCCGCCGGACTGGCTCGGACCACCGCCGACGAGGCGATTGCGGCTGACCAGGATCGGTGAGCCGGGCTCGCCGCGCGACCGGAACAGGCTGATCGCGTCCTCGGGCACGCCGCGACCGGGCTCGTTCTCGCCGATGTTGCAACTGATGCCGTTGCCGGGCCCCGTCACCTTGTCGAACTGCACGAACTGGCCGGCGGGAATCGGCCCCCGCACGTTGCGTACGCTGTTGCAGCGAACCTCGATACCCGTGGAGGAGAGGGCGCGGATGCCCGAGAGGGCGTTCTCGATCGTATTCTCCTCGATGCGAACGCCGTCGCTGCCCTCGACATAGATCCCGACATCCCCGGTATCGCGGATGGTGAGGTTGCGGATCGTCACGTTGCGCCCGTGTTCGATCCGCACGCCCTCGCCGCCGCAGGGCCCGAGGTCGAGATTCTCGATCGTGCGGTCGGAAATCTCGCTCAGGACCAGACAGGGACCGGACGGGTTGCTGAGGCTGCGTCGGGCCTCCGCCGGGCGGCCATCCTCCGCGCGCGCCGGGGCGGCGGACCAGGGAGCGAGGAGCGCGAAGGCGACGAGCGCACTCAAAACGCTTCCTCGTGCTCCTCGCAACGAGGCTCCGCGCCAGCGTCCGGGCCGCGACGGCGTGTCGGGCGGGAGGGGCGCAGCCTGCGTCCGGAAGATCATCGCGGCGCCGATGCCGATGCCGATCAGCGTCCAGAACGGCACCGCCAGCATTGGCCCTTCCAGGGCGACGTCGAAGCTCGCATCGATGACGATCGAGGCGACATAGCAGGCGATGAACAGGAAGAAGCTCTCCCATCGCCGCTCGCCGAGCCGGCGCGCCCGCCAGAAGGCGGCGAGCATCGCCGCCATCCAGACGGCGCAGGTCAGAAGCCACAGGGTGAGGCCCGGCACGCCGGCGCGGGCGAGGTAGGTCATGTGGATGCTGTGCGGGCTGCGCAGGGTCGGCCCGCCATTCTCGAGCCCGACCACGTATCCGTCGGTCTCGGCGAGGTTCGGCCCGAAGCCCTTGCCGGTCCAGAAGTACGGTCCGTGCACCGTGTAGCCGACGATGCTGTTCCACCAGCGCAGCCGCCACTGCTTGGTGTCGTCGAGGTTGCCGCCGCTGCTCGGCGCGACGATGCTGACGATGTTGTTCACCACCGCCGCGGCGCTGACGGGCCGGTCGCTGTTGGGCAGTTCCACCTCGACATCGAGGGCGGCGGCGGCGCCGAGAAGGCCCGCACCGAGGATCAGCGTCGCCGCCAGTCGCCGCCACTGGCCGATCGCCACGAGGGCGAGACAGACCGGCACCGCGATCGCCAGCATGGAGCCGCGGTTCTGCGCGGCGGCCAGAACCGCGCCCAGGCCGGCGAAGGCGAACCAGCCCGGCCCGACCCGCGCGAGGCCGACCAGCGCCAGGACGATGGCTCCCGCCAGATGGGCCGAGAGCTCGCCCGCCCGCGCCGCGAAGAAGGGGACGTCGCCGAGGATGAAGGCGATGATCGCGAACGGGATCACCACGCGGGCGAGCCAGCGGAACATCCGCAGGAGCACACCGAGCCGCCGCGGATCGTCGAGCAGGAGGGCGATCAGGACGAAGGCGTAGCCGCCGTAGAGCGCGACCGCGCCGTCGCGCAGGGCATCGACCTTGTATTCGCGCAGGCCGGCGAGTGTCCGCAGCAGCACCCAGCCCATCAGCGCGGCGACGCAGAGCGCGGGTGCGGTGGCGAGGCCGGCGGCGAGGTTGAGCCCCGTCCGGACCCGGAACACCGCGAGCAGCCCCAACAGGAAAAGCAATTCGCCGGCATAGAGCGGTGGCAGGCCGAGATAGGCGAAGCTCTTGCCGAAGATCATGTATCCGGCGAACACGATGCCGAGCGCGGCCAGAAACAGTTCGGCGAGGCGGCTCTCCCGCGGCAGAGCGTGGACGGTCGTCGTCGTCGCCATCAGCCCTCGCCCGTCGGAAGGTGCACGTCGACCGCCGCTCACCGGTCCGGTCGGGCGGCGAGCCTTGCGGAGGGAAGCCTTGCGGAGGGAAGTCCCGAGACGGGAATCTCGCGGGCAGGGCGCCTCCTGACAATCGGGGCCGGCAGCGCATCGGGAGCGGGCCGGCCCGTACTTCGGACGTACCCCGAAGGATCGAGGATTTCCCGCCGCACCTCCCGATGTCCGCGTGGTGCCGGCGCACGCCTCGTCTAGGGTCGCCGGGCCATTCCCCCGGCCGCCCTCATCACCTTGCCATCACCCGGACACAGCATGCCCGCCCTTCCGCGCGACCTCCGTGCCCTGGCCGGCACCTGCCGCTCGGCGATCGGGCGCATGGTCGTCGGGCGCGGTGCGGCCGGGCCGGCGCTCTCGTTGGCGGATCAGGCGCTGGTGAGCGCGTGCAACTTCGCCACCACCATCGTGCTGGCACATGCCCTCGGCCTCGAGGCGTTCGGCCTGTTCTCGACGGCCTGGATCGTGGTGCTGCTCACCGTCAGCCTGCAGCTCGGCCTCGTCGTCTGCCCGATGATCAGCATCGGGCCGGGCCTGCCGGGCGAGGCGGGGCAGAGCTACTACGCCATCGTGCTCGTCCACGAGGCCGCCTTCCTGGCGCTCGCCGGCAGCGCCGTCGCGGTCGGGCTCGCCCTGGCCTTCGGCGACTGGGCGCTCGCGTTCGCGGCGGGCGCGGCCTGCGCCGCCCATCTCGCCCAGGACTTTTCGCGCCGCTACCTGTTCGCCCGCGGCCGGCCGCCGGTGGTGCTCGGCATCGACGCGCTCAACCAGGGGGTCAAGCTGGCGCTGCTGGTGCTGCTCGCGCGCAGCGACATGCTCTCGCCGGCCCGCGCCCTGGAGGTCGTCGCCGCCTCGGCCGTCCTGTCCTGTGTCTGCGCGATCCCGTTCCGCGGGCGGCTGGCATGGCGGGCCTGCGAATTCGGCGCGGCGAGCCGGCGGCAATGGCAGTCCGGCCGCTGGCTGGTTCTGACCGGGCTGATGCAATGGCTGAGCGGCTACGCGGGGCTCCTCATCGCCGGAGCGCTGCTCGGCGTGACGCTGATCGGCGTGCTGCGGGCGGCGCAGAGTATCCTCGGCGTCCTCAACCTGATCCGCGACGCCCTGGAGAACACCGTTCCGCCCATCGCCGGCCGGGCGCTGGCATCGCGCGGCCTCGACGGCCTGCGAGCGGTCATCGGCGTCACCGCCGCGATCGGCTTCGTCGGGGGCCTCAGCTTCACGGCGCTGCTGGCGCTCACCGGCAAGAGCCTGCTCGCCGTGGCCTTCGGACCCGACATGGCCGCCTATGCCTGGGTCGTGACGTGGTACTCGCTGCTGTTTCCGGTCTCGCTGGTCTCGTTCTCGCAGATCTGCGCCTTCCGCGCCCTGGAGCGGACCGGCGCGGTCTTCGCCGCCACGGCCGCGGCGGCGGCGCTCAACCTCGCCCTCGTCTATCCGGCGGTGCGCTGGTTCGGCATCCAAGGCTTGCTCAGCGTCGCGATCACGGCGGAGGTGCTGGTCTGCCTCGTCCTCGCCGGGCTGCTGCGCCGGACGCTCAGAGCCCCATCGCTGCCGCTGGGCCGGCTGCAGCCCGCCTGAACGCGGCAGCCCTCCAGCCGGGACTCTGCCAGAACCGGCGGAAGGATCCGTCTTCTCTCGCCACCCCGGCTCGGGCAGCGCCGCACCGGGTCACAGCCGCAGCCGACCTCCGGCAATCTGCCCGAACAGTGCAGCGTCGATCCGGCGGTAGGCGCCGTCGCGGTCGATGTAGAGTGGGTCGTCGGTCCGTTCCGGATCGAAGCCCTCCTCGGCCAGCGCGCCCTTCTTCTGCTTGAAGGTCTCGGTGTGGCCGAGTTCCGCGCACAGGCGCAGGAACAGCGGCCGGGCATAGGCCGGCAGCCGGGTCGTCATCGCGGCGTGCAGATGCGCGAGTTCGAAACCGGGCTCGACCGAGAGGGCCGCCATGCCGGCCCGGCCCTCCGTCCCCGGCACGGCGACGCCGTAGACGTTGGCCTCGCGCACGCCCGCGACCCGGTGAAGCGCCTCGGCGACCTCCGTGGTGGCGACGTTCTCGCCCTTCCAGCGGAAGGTGTCGCCGATCCGGTCGACGAAGGTGAAGAAGCCCTGCGCGTCCCGGCGCATCAGATCGCCGGTGCGCATCCAGGCGTCGCCGGGCTCGATTACGTCGCGCAGCACCTTGCGCGCGCTCTCGGCGGCGCTCGTATAGCCCTCGAAGGTGTATTCCGCCCTGTCCGAGAGCCGGCCGAGCAGCTCGCCCGCCTCGCCGAACTCGGTCGGGATGCATCGGCCCCGGGCATCGCGGGCGGGCAGACCCGTGGCCGCGTCGTGGCGCACGATCAGGGCCGGCGAGCGCCGGGCCATGAAGGGCGGCACGCGCCCCACCGCCCCGACCTTCCCCTCGACGTTGTAGAGCGAGAGCGTGCCCTCGGTCGCGGCGTAGAATTCGAGGATGCGGGGGATCGCGAAGCGCGCCTGGAACGCCTCCCAGACCTCGGGGCGCATCCCGTTGCCGGTGCAGAGCCGCAGGCGGTGCCGAGCCTCGGCCGGATCGGGGGCGGCGAGCGTCAGGTAGCGGCACAGCTCGCCGATATACTGGAACAGGGTCGCGCCGCTCTCGCCGACATCGGCCCAGAACCGGCTGGCGGAGAACTTCTCGCGGATGACGACCGATCCGCCGCCGAGCAGCACCGAGCCCGGCGCCACCACGCCGCCGACGCTGTGATAGAGCGGCAGGCAATCGTACATGCGGTCGTCGGGCGTCGGGTCGATCAGCCCGGCGAACCAATGGGTCCACATCATCACCCGGTGGTGGCTCACCCGCGCGGCCTTCGGCAGGCCGGTCGTGCCGGAGGTGTAGATCAGCAGCGCCGGATCGCGCAGCGTGACGGACGGCGCCTCGTCGGGCCGAAGCGGATCCTCGCCGAAATCCGCAGACGCCGCGGCCAGCGACGCCTTCGCGGCCGGGTCCTGCCACACGATCTCCGGTTGCTCGGCGAGGTGGGGCAGGGCGGATGCCAGGACTTCGGCAAGGTCCGCGGCAGCGATGATCAGGCGGGGCGCTGCCACCGCGAGGCAGTGGGCGAGACCGCTGCCGCGCAGGTTGGTGTTGAGCAGCGCCACGCAGACGCCGACGCGGGTCAGCCCGAGCCAGACCGCGAGATAATCCGGGCAGTTCCGCATCAGGAGGGCGACCGTTTCGCCCTTGGCGAGCCCGCGCGCCAGTGCCCAGCGGGCGTAGCGGTTGCGGCGGGCGGCGAGCGCCGAATGGCTCAGGGTCTCGTCCCCGCCGATCAGGGCCGGCGCGCCGGGGTGCTCCGCGGCGACGGTATCGAGCACGAGCGGGAAGATGCGCTGCGGATGCGCGTCGATCCGCGCTGTTCGGGCAAGCGCCCCGAGCCAGCCGGCGGTGGAGGAGGCGCGGGCCGCCGGGACCGCGCCGTCGGGCTCCCGCTCCTCGGCGCGCGGATCGGGCGGGGACGGGGCGGAGAACGACTGGTCCACGTCCGTCCTCCTCACGCGGCGAGCGCGGCGCGGGCCGAGGCGAACGCGAGCCAATTGCGGAACAGACCGGCGGCTCCCTCCTGCCAGCCGGCGGGCCGGGGTGGTGTCTCGGCCATCGTCGGGAAGTCGGCGTGCAGGGCGGAGGACCGGTAGGCCCGTGCCGTCGCGGCGAAGGCGTCGAGATGCCGGACCGATTGGTCGGTGTAGTAGTTTTCCGGCAGGGCCGGACAGGTCTCGCGCTCGCCGTCGAGAAAGCGGCCCATATCGCGCCGATACTCGCGGGCGAGCGTGTCGCCCTCATATTCCGGGTGGCCCTGAAGGAAGACCATCGGGGCGCTGCCCGCCCTTTCCCGGATGAACAGGTCGACGCCGACGGCGTCCGAGCGGCGCAGGATGCGGTAGCCGCGCGCCGTCAGCTCCGCCTCGGGCAGGTCGTTCCAGCGCGAATGCGGCACCGGCACGCTCGCCGGCATCCCCGCCAGCAGCGGGTGGTCGGCGACCGCCGCGCAGGCATAGACACCGGAATGCTTCGCCGGGAGCGGACGACGCTCGATGTGATCGAGGTGCAGCACGGCGGCATGGGCGGCGAGACACGAGAACAGGGTCGGGACCGCGTTCGACGCCGCCCAATCCACCACTGCCGTGAGCGCCGGAAAGAACGGTTCGTCGGCAAGCTGCCGGGCTCGCGGCTCGGCTCCGGTGACGACGAGGGCGTCGAGGCCGGCGCCCGCCAGCGCGCCTTCCGTCGCGTAGAAGCGGTCGAGATGGGCGCGGGCCAGCGGGCCGCGCGGCACCGTCTCGAGGCTGAACAGGCGCAGATCGACACCGGAGCCGATCAGGCGCCGGAACTGCCGCTCCGTCTGCACCAGAGCCGAGTCGGGCATGTTGTTGAGGAGGCCGACACGCAGGGCCGGCGCCACGCGGGCCGGCTCGGACCAGGAGGCGGCAGACCCGCCGAGATCCAGCGTCACCGCGGGCAGGTTCGCCGGCAGGATCGAGGGGCCGTTGTCCAGCATGGCGGATCTCCTCCGGATACGGTGTCGGAAGGGTCAGGCCGCAAGCGCGGCCGGGACGACCGCCGCGAGCGCCTGGTCGAGGTCCTCGAGGATGTCGTCGATGTGCTCGATGCCGACGCTGAGCCGGATCGTCTCCGGCAGCACGCCGGCGATCCGCTGCTCGTCGCGGGTCATCTGACGGTGCGTGGTCGAGGCGGGATGGCAGGCCAGCGATTTCGCGTCGCCGATATTGACGAGGCGCTTCACCAGCTTGAGCGCGTCGTAGAACGCCTTGCCGCCCTCGAATCCGCCCGCGACGCCGAAGGTCAGGAGCGAGGAGCCCTCGCCGCGCAGGTACTTTCGTGCCATCGCGTGGTTCGGGCTGTCGGGGAAGCCGGCATAGTTCACCCAGGCGATCCGGGGGTGCGCCCGCAGGTGCTCCGCGACCTTGCGCGCGTTCTCGACGTGGCGCTCCACCCGAAGCGCCACCGTCTCGATGCCCTGGAGCAGCAGGAAGGCGGACATCGCCGGCAGCACCGCGCCGGTGGTGCGCTGGTAGACGCTGCGCGCCCGCGCCGCGAAGGCACCGGGGCCGAAATGATCGGCGTAGACGAGGCCGTGATAGGAAGCATCCGGCCGGGTGAACATCGGAAAGCGGTCGGCCTGCGCCGTCCAGTCGAAGCGTCCGGAATCGACGATGATGCCGCCGAGCGTGGTGCCGTGGCCGCCCATGAACTTGGTGAGCGAGGCGATGACGATGTCGGCCCCGAAATCGATCGGCCGCATCAGGATCGGGGTCGGCACGGTGTTGTCGACCACGAGCGGCACGCCGTGGGCGTGGGCCACCGCCGCCAGCGCCTCGATATCGCAGATGTTGCCGGCGGGGTTGCCGATCGACTCGCAGTAGACGGCGCGGGTCTCGCCATCGATCAGCGCGGCGATGTCCTCGGCCCGGTCGCTCGCGGCGAAGCGGCAGGTGATGCCCTGGCGCGGCAGGACGTGGGCGAGGAGCGTGTGCGTCGTGCCGTAGAGCTGCGGCACCGAGACGATGTTGCCGCCGTGGTCGGCGAGCGTCGCGATGGCGTAGTGCAGGGCCGCCTGTCCGGAGGCGACGGCGAGCGCCGCATGCCCGCCCTCCAGCTCCGCCACCCGGCGTTCCAGCACCGCGACGGTGGGGTTGGCGATCCGGCTGTAGCGGAAACCTTCCTCCTCCAGGTTGAACAGGGCGGCGCCGTGGTCGGCGCTGTCGAAGGCGTAGGCCACGCTCTGGTAGATCGGCACCGCGACCGCATGCGTCGCCGGGTCGTGCTCGAAGCCGGCATGAAGGGCGATCGTTTCGCTGCGCATGTCTTGAAGCCGTCCCGAAACCGCGGAGTCGAAGCCTCAGGCGCAAGGCCGGGACCACGCTGTTCCGTGCCGGAACGGGATGACCGGAGCCGGTTCTGTACCGGGCATCGGCTCGGCGACGATCGAGGTCCGCCTCTCCGGACGGTGAGGGAAAACGGCCTCAGGCCCGCGGTTGCGGCGGCGTTCCACCGCTCCAACCGGCGGCAAGACCCCGCTCCACCGCCCGTCCCGAAATGGACCAGGCGTGCCAATTCGGATCTATTCTGACGAATATTCCAATTCGTCAGAACTCAGCAATCATCACTGCCGCACCCGTTAGTCATGTTGCGAGGATCGACTTGTGATCCGGCCACGATCGTGCTTCGGATCGTTTGAACACCATCGGGTCTCACCCGAGCACCAGCCCCACACAGCGAGGATGACGTGGCGACCACAGCGATGATTCCCTCCGTGACCTCGGGCGAGCTGCGCTCCGCGCCGATCGAGCCGAGCTGGATCCACGAGGGCCGGCCGATGGCCCGAAACACGATGCTCTCGCGCAGCGCCGACGGCATGGCCTGGACGCTGGTCTGGGACTGCACCGCCGGCCGGTTCGAGTGGCACTACGACATCGACGAGACGATTCACTTCATCGAAGGCTCGGCCACGATCAGCGACGGCATCTCGCCACCCAAGACCTTCAGGGCCGGAGACGTGCTGTTCATCCCCCGCGGCGCCGTCTGCCACTGGCATGTCGAGAGCTACGTGCGGAAGGTCGCCTTCTGCCGGAAGACGCAGCCGAGGGTCGTCGCGCTCGCCCTGCGCGCCGCCGGCAAGGCCAAACGGATGCTGAGCCGCCACGCCGGCGGGCAATTGGAAGCCGCCTGAGGCAGGTTTTCACGGAGGCTCGGCTGCGATGACGACACCGGACCACGTCCCCTCGACGCCCGATCCCTCGATGCCCGCCGACCCGCCGCCCGACACTTGGACGTTCTTCGAGGGCGCGTGGCACCCCGGCAATGTCCGGATCATGGGGCCGCGCACCCACGGCGCGTGGCTCGGCTCGACGGTGTTCGACGGCGCCCGCGCCTTCGAGGGCGTCACGCCCGATCTCGACCTGCACCTCGCCCGGGTGAACCGCTCCGCCAGCGCCCTCGGGCTGACGCCCAAGGTCGCGCTCGAGGAATGGGCTCGCCTCGTCGCCGAGGGACTGGCGCGCTTCGCGCCGGAGGCCGAACTCTACATCCGGCCGATGTACTGGGCCGAGAGCGGGTTCGCCGGCGGCGTCCGCTTCGATCCCGCTTCCACCAACTGGTGCCTGTCGCTCTACACCGCCCCGATGCCGCTGCCCTCCGGCATCAAGGCCACGCTCTCGCCGTTCCGACGCCCCTCGATCGAGGTGGCGCCGGTCGATGCCAAGGCGGGCTGCCTCTATCCGAACGGGGCGCGGGCGCTCACCGAGGCGCTGTCGCGCGGGTTCGCCAATTGCCTGATGCTCGACGGGCTCGGCAACGTCGCGGAATTCGCCAACGCCAACGCCTTCTTCGCCCGGGACGGCGTGGTCTACACGCCGGTTCCGAACGGGACGTTCCTAGCCGGCATCACCCGCGCCCGCATCATCGCGCTCCTGCGCGGGTCCGGCGTCGAGGTGGTGGAGAAGACGTTGCGCTACGAGGACTTTTTGGGCGCCGACGAGGTCTTCACCGCCGGCAATTTCGCCAAGGTCGCCCCCGTCACCGGGCTCGACGACATGCGCTTCGAGCCGGGACCGGTGTTCCGGCAGGCGCGGCAACTGTACTGGGATTTCGCGCACGGGCGGCTGGCGTAGAACGCACCGGCAAGCGTCCCCCTCGCGGGGAGGGCACCTGCGGGGCAGGCGGGAGAGAGGGGCCGGCTCAGGTCATTCCGGAAGCGGCGCTCCCCTCACCCGACCCCTTCGGTGCCCCCCTCTCCCACAGAGGGGAGAGGGGTTTTGCCCCCGCGCTCACGTCCCCGCCAGCGCCCGCTCACGGATCGCCGTGAGGCTCATGCCCGGCGCGATCGCGTCGACCGACATCTTCACGTGGATGATCGCCGGGCGCCGCGCCGCCAGGGCGTCGCACAGTGCTGCCGGAAAATCCTCCGTGCGCTCCACGGTGAAGCCGACGCCGCCGAAGGCGCGGGCATAGGCGGCGAAATCCGGGTTCACGAGGTCGGTCGCAAGGACGCGGCCGGGATAATCCCGCTCCTGATGCATGCGGATCGTGCCGTAGCTCGCGTTGTCGGCGACGATGCAGACGATGTTCAGGCCGTACTGCACGGCGGTGGCGAATTCCTGCCCGTTCATCAGGAAGTCGCCGTCCCCGTTGACCGAGATCACGGTGCGGTCGGGGAAGACCCGCTTCATCGCGACCGCCGCGGGAACGCCGTAGCCCATCGAGCCCGAGGTCGGCGCCATGTGGGTGGCCAGCCGCCGGAAGCGGTAGAAGCGGTGGATCCAGGCCGCGTAATTGCCCGCGCCGTTGCACAGGATCGCATCCGCCGGCAGCGCATCGCGCAAATGCACCATCACTCCCCCGAGATTGACCGGGCCGGGCTGCGGCGTCGGCACGTCCGACCACGCCAGGTACTCGGCATGCGCCGCCCGCGTCGCCGCCGACCACGGCAGACCCGCCGGCGGTTCGAGACGCGCCAGCGCCGCCGCCATCCGAACCGGTGAGGCGGTGATGCCGAGATGGGGCACGTAGACCCGGCCGAGTTCCTCCGGTCCCGGATGGATGTGGACGAGCCGGGTGCGGGGCGCGGGGATGTCGAGGAGCGAATAGGTCTGGCTCGCGACCTCGCCGAGGCGGCCGCCGAGCACGATCATCAGGTCGGCGGCCCTGGCACGGGCCACGAGCTTCGGATTGGCGGCGAGCCCGAGATCGCCGGCGTAGTTCGGGTGCAGCGGATCGAACAGCGGCAGCCGGCGGTAGCTCGTGGCGACCGGCAGATCGAATGCCTCCGCGAAGCGGCGGATCTCGGTGTAGGCCTGCTCGCTCCAGCGGCTGCCGCCGAGGACGAGGAACGGGCTTCGAGCCTCCGCCAGCAGGGCGGCGAGGCGCTCCAGATCCTCCGTGCCCGGCGCCGCCTCGACCGGCTCGAAGGACGGCGCCAGAGGGCCCTCGGACGCATCCTTCAGCATGTCCTTGGGCAGCGCCATCACCACAGGGCCCGGCCGCCCGCCGGTGGCGGTATGGAAGGCGCGGGAGACGTATTCCGGCACCCGCGCGCCGGTCTCGATCTCGGTGGCCCATTTCGCGATCGGCCCGAAGGCGGCGCGGTAATCGACCTCCTGCCACGCCTCGCGGTCGCGCAGACCGCGCTCGATCTGCCCGACGAACAGGATCATCGGCGTCGAATCCTGCTGGGCGATATGGATGCCGGCGGACGCGTTGGTGGCGCCGGGTCCGCGGGTGACGAAGCAGATACCGGGGCGCCCCGTGGCCTTGCCATGGGCCTCCGCCATCATCGCCGCGCCGCCCTCCTGGCGGCAGACGGTGAGCGCGATGCCCGAGTCGTAGAGCGCGTCGAGCACCGGCAGGTAGCTCTCGCCGGGCACCGCGAAGACGTGGGTGACGCCGTTGACCGCGAGTTGATCCACCAGCGCCTGGGCGGCGGTCCGCCCGCTGCGTCGGGCGGGGAGGGCATCTCGGCTCTGGGACATCGGCGGGATCTCGCTGGACGGCAGGACGCGTCCCGGTTCGGGACCGTCCCCCGGCTCATCCTCCGGTCCGTACCGGAACTGAACAGTTTCCGGCCGATCCGGCCGGGCCCTGGACTTGCACAGATGAGCCGCAAGGACAGGCAACGACATAGAGATGAACCGATAACGTCCGGTTTCGGAGTGCTTCGCAAACCTCACGGTCGCCGATCGTCCCGCACTCGGGCGCGGCAGGACCCGGGGGTTTGCCGGAGACACCCGGCCGGACCGGAACGGACAGGTTTCACGAAGACCGATTTCAGTTCGTCGAACGGATTGCGACCCATGACTGCGCGCCGGAGATCACCGATATCCCGCCTTTCGGCCGGACGATGGACCGTCCGCGCGCCAGCCCCCCTCGCCGCAGAGCGCGCGTGATGGCCGCCGCCGCCCTGCTCCCCCCGCTCTCCGCGGACGGCACACTCCTCAGGCAGGCGATGCGCCGCCTCGTGGGCGGCGTGGTCGTCGTCACCGCCGGCATCGGCGAGGACCGGATCGGCCTGACCGCAACCTCGGCCGCCTCCCTCTCCATCGATCCGCCGACCATGCTGGTCTGCGTCAACCGCAGCTCCTCGACCTGGCCGGTCATCGCCCGGAGGCGGCACTTCTGCGTCAGCATTCTCGGCGAAGGGCAGCGGGCGATCGCCGAGCGCTTCGCCGGCATCGGCGGGCACCGGGGCGCCGCCCGCTATCTCGGCGCGGACTGGACGGTCATGGCATCGGGCGCCTCGGGACTCACCGAGGCCCAGGCCATCATCGATTGCGCCCTCGAAGAGGTCATCGAGCGGCACAGCCACGCCATTCTCCTCGGCGCGGTTCGCGAGGTGCGGCTGAATCAGGCGGAGCAGCCTGCCCTGGCCTATGGCGCCGGTCGCTTCATCGGGATCCCGCCGGACTGAACAAGGTTCGGCAAGTCCGCCGATAATTGATCTACAATAGATTCAAATTAACCATTGATACAACCGCTACGAATATTTGCTTTCAATTAGCATCTTATAATAGTAATCGTCAGACAACACCGCATCGATACCGAAAAATTCCGCAAGCTGATCCAGTCAGAGCAGACCGAGGGGATACGACGTCATGACCCAAGCGCAGTCAGTCAGCGTCGCGGATCGCACCATGAGCCTCGCGCACGCGATCGCCGCCCGCCACGCGATCAAGCCGGACTTCGACAAGGCCGACGCCCTGGTCGATGTCGGTCTCTCCTCGCTCGATCTCGTCAACCTGATGGTCGCGGTCGAGGCCGAGTTCGACATCATGATTCCGCCGGCGAGCCTGACGCCGAAGAACTTCTACTCGATCGAGACCATCGCCCGGATGGTCGAGAGCGTGCGCGGCCTGAACGCCTGACCGGCGCGCACCGCGCCGCCTCACGAACACCCCTGACGTGCCGCCGGCCCGGCCGGCTTCAGTTCTACGGAGCCCCGCCATGACCATGCAGCCCACGCCCCGGCCGGACGGACTCGCCGACGGTGCCGCCGACCTCCTGACCCGTGCGAGCATCGCCGCCGCGATCGCCGCCGCCCATGCCGAGGCC
>Ga0233425_10001581_pt1 | contig 50248 bp, 36 predicted proteins | sample Watercolumn_Towu_2_FD_181712 | JGI IMG/M metagenome (GOLD analysis project Ga0233425, IMG submission 181712) | Freshwater microbial communities from Lake Towuti, South Sulawesi, Indonesia - Watercolumn_Towuti2014_140_MG | ecosystem: Environmental > Aquatic > Freshwater > Lake | place...
CGGCTCGCCGTCCGAACGGAAGTCGATCGTGACATCCTGCTCCTCGCGGAGCGTGAACCGGTAGGCCGAGTCGGGACCGATCGGGTCTCCGCAGGCGGTATCGATGTCGGCGGCCATGCCCGCGGTCGTCCCGAAGACGGTCCGTGCGGCGGTGATGTCGCGCACGGCTGCGCAGGCGTCCGCACTCGTGAGGACGAACCCGATGTCCAGCGAGAAATCGACCTCGCGGGACGACTTGACGATCACGTGGTACGTGCCTGGCGGGAGTGATCCCACGCGTCCCTCGACGGGCGAGCCGGCAAAGCAATCCCACTCCGTCGTCGGGACGCCGCAGGTGGACTGCACCGCGACAGCCATCTCGACGTCGCCTTCGGGCTCGACCAGGATATCGACCGCGCTCGTCTCGTCGAGGGTGAAGACGAACGTGGCGTCCCTGTCCGGGTCCGCTCCGCACGTGATGCCGTAGTCGGCGTCGAAGCCTGTGGTGGTGCCGGTGAACGAGCCTCCCGTCGAGACATCGACGGCGGTGGCGCACTGATCACCCTCCGGACGTTCTACAGGATCGCCGTGCTCGAAGCCGATGTCGAAGTCGACCTCCAGCTCGCCGCTCACGATGACGAAGTACGTCCCGGGTGCGAGCGCCCTGGTGATCTGGGTGAACTCGCGTCCCGAGGTGCACTTGAGGTCCGCGTCCGCGTTGCCGCAGTCGGCGGTGAGCGCGGCGGTGAGAGAGCGCCCTCCCCTCCCCGTCACGGTGACCTCGACGTCCTGGACCTCGGAGATGCTGAACGCGAAGACGGCGTCCTGGGCCTCGGGGGCGGAGCACGACGAGTCCACGTGGGTCGAGGTGCCGCGCGTGGAGCCGTGGATCAGCCCGCCCGAATGGAGCAGGAGCGCCGTCTCGCACGAGTCGTACGGAACGGTGCACGAGGGATCGGCATAGTCCCGGATGCGGTCGCAGTTGTTGTCCACGCCGTCGTCGCAGATCTCTTCAGCTCCCGGGTACACCGTGTCGTTCGAGTCGTCGCAGTCCGTGCCTTCCTCGCAATCGCGCGGGTCATCGGGGTCGCAGATCTCGCAGTCCTCGTCGCCGAACCCGTCCCCGTCGGCGTCGCGCAGGCGCACGCGGCACTCGTTGTCCACGCAGTAGTCCTCCGTGCAGGCATCCCCGTCGTCACAGATGATCGGCATCCCGTGCACACACCCCCGTTCGTCTGCGCCATCCTCGGCAGCAGCGCACCGCTCCACGCCGTTGCACCGGTCGCCGTCGTCGCACCTCTCGTGCCGCGGGACGTGGACGCAGATGTTCGCCAGCTCGTCACAGGAGTCCTCCGTGCACTCGAAACCGTCTTCGCACACGAGCTGGCATCCCAAGCCGGGTGAGCACACGGCGTCGGGGTCCGCCTCGCATACCCCTCGATCACAGATCTCGACGCCGTTGCAGTAGACTTGGTCGGAGCAGTCGCGGTCTGAGCAACATGCCCACCCGTCAGGGCACTCGCCGCCTCCATCACCGTCGCCGTCGCTGTCGCCGTCACCATCGCCGTCCCCCTCGGGGGCCGGACAACCCGCGAGCACTGGCAATGCCGCGAACGCGATGACCAACCATCGAGAAACATCTCGCATGATCGACACCCTCTCCTCGAGAGGTGAATGTATCAGAAATGTCCAGGTGGGGAGGGAGTCGTCAGGGCGCGCAGAGGCTGGGGTTGCCGGGCACCCGGACGATCACGGTCCGACGATCCGCTTCGACGACGTCGTCGCCGATGATGACGATGTCGAGGTCGAAGATCTGGTCCACACAGGTCCTCTCGACGACGCCATCGTTGCTCGCGATGATCTGGAACGTGACCAGGCAGCCGGGCTCGACGTCGGTGAACGAGTCCCAGATCCCGTCCGGGGCGGCCGAGGGGAGCCGATCGGCGACCGTGGGCATGGGATCGCAGGTGGCGCGGTCGGCGCGCATCGGGATGCCACGAACGAAGAACCGGGACTCATCCACCCCAGCGGTGTCCGGGTTGTCGCGCGCCTCGGTGTGGAGCGTGTCGAAATGGACGAAGCTCACGAGGTCGCCGATCGCGCCGGTGATGGTGTCCGCAAGACCGGACCCATCGCCGCCGACCGAGTACACCAGCGGGCACAGCGTTCGCGCGGGATCGGGTCCCGCACCGTCCGGATCATAGGTCTCCGCGGCACGCAGAGCGCCCCTGATGCCGGTGGCGCACCTGCCGGCGGCGTCGGGCGCGATCCATGTACCCGTGCGCACCGCGAAGCCCGAGAGCTCGGTCCGCTGGTCGCTGCTCGCGCCCGTGTCTTCGGAAGCGATGCCGATGACTGCGGCTCCGATGGAGTTGAGGGCGTCCAGCGTGGCAGACCAGGTCTTGGGGATCTGGTCGGCCGCGGCTCCGAAATCGCCGGAGGCGTAGAAATCGCAACTATCGCCGGCGGCGTCGCCGCACCACGTGGCCCGGTCACCTGCGACCGAGGGATCGCCCCACCGGCGGTGGAACGAATTGTCGGTCGCCATGATGATGATGGGCAGCGCGTCCTCGCGGAAGCCGACGCCGCCGATCCGGCCGTGCCCGCGGGCCGGGTCGAAGCCGGCGGCCGCATCGAACACGGGGACCCACACGACACCAGTACGAGATCGGAACCCGGCGCCCGTTGCGGCCTGGTAGAGAGCCTCGATCTGGCTCTCGGGACCGTCGCCACCCCAATGGAGCGGGGTGTCGAGCCGATCGACCGCGGCCGTGATGTCGGCCATCACGTTGGTCACCCTCTGCCCGAGAATGAAGGGGCGATCCCCCCCAGCTTCGTTGCCATATCCAGCGACCGGGAAGTCGTCGAACCGGGCCACGCCGAAGGCCGTGTCGGGGATGTCGGCGCTGATGTCGCGAGCGATGGAGTTGAGCGATGTCTGGAGGTTGTTGATCTCTCCACCCATGGATCCCGTGGTATCGATCAGGAACAGGACGTCGGCGCGCTGGATCTCGGGCTCGAAGGTCAGGCCGTCGGCGCGCTCCTCGCCGCCGGGGAGCAGATCGAACGTGAAGTCGCCGTGGCTCGCGACCGTGTCGTCCGGGTCCGTTGGATCGGAGCCTCCCGCGATCTCGACGCCGTCGCTCTCGCCGTCGCCGTCGGTGTCCCAGTCCGTGTAATCGGTCCCATACCCCGCCTCGGCGGAGTCGGGGATGCCGTCGTTGTCGCTGTCCAGGTCCCGGAAGTTCGGGATGCCATCGCGATCGCTGTCTATGGGCGGGGTATCCACGTCGGCGTCGCCAGCCTCCCACGCGTCGGTCAGGCCGTCATGGTCGCTATCGATGTCCAGGTAGTCCGGGATTCCATCGCCGTCGGTGTCCACCTCGGTCGCGGCGTCCTCGTCGTAGTCGCTGATCGTGTCACCGTCGGTGTCGTCCGTGGGCCTGGTTCCGCAGACACCGCTGAAGCACGCCTCGCCGATGTCGCAGGCGTTGCCGCACATCCCGCAGTGGCGCGGGCTGGAGTCGAGATCCACGCAGGCGCCGTCGCACTCGGTCGTGCCACCGCTGCAAAACAGCGCGCACGCTCCCTCGAAGCACACCTCGCCTGCCACGCACGCCGTCCCGCATACACCGCAGTTACGCGGGTCGGTGTCGAGGTCCACGCACGCGCCGTCGCATTCCGTGGCCCCACCAGCGCAGAGCAGCCCGCACTCGCCAGCGTCGCACACCTCGCCGAAATCACAGGCGGTCCCGCACGCGCCGCAGTTTCGTGGATCGGTATCCAGGTTGACACAGGCCCCGTCGCAGTCGGTGGTCCCGCCGGCGCACAGGAGCCCGCACGTCCCGGCATCGCACACCTCGCCCTCGCCGCACGCCGTGCCGCAGTCCCCGCAGTTGTCATGGTCGGTGTCGAGGTCCACGCACTCGTCGCCGCAGTTCGTCGTGCCGCCGCCGCACTCGAGGATGCACTCGCCGCCGATGCAGCCCTCGCCGGCGACGCAGGTCTCGCCGCCCTCGCAGGTCTCGACGCTGGCCCCGCAGAACTCGCGGTCCGTGGCCGTGTTCACGCATCGGTCGCCACACAGGGTCGGAGTGGCGCCGCCGCACTCGAGGCCACACTCGCCGTCGGAACAGAACTCGCCGGCCGCGCACACGGTGTCGCACTCGCCGCAGTTCATCCGGTCCGACAACGTGTCCACGCACCTGTCCCCGCAGAGGGTGGGTGTGGCGCTGCCGCAGACGAGACCGCATTCTCCGTCTGCGCAGACCTCACCGGTAGCGCACTCGATGCCGCACCCACCGCAGTTCATGCGGTCGTTGGCCGTGTCGCGGCACAAGCCGACGCACTCGTCCCATCCGGCCGGGCACTCCGTCCCGCAGGTCCCGCCGGCGCACAGCTCGCCTTCATCGCATACGATCCCGCACGCGCCGCAGTTCTCGGGATCCGACTGGAGGTCCATGCACGCACCGCTGCAGTCGGTCAGCCCTTCCGGACACCCAGTCTGGCATACGCCGTCGGCGCACACCTCGCCGGTCTCGCACGCGGTTTCACATGCTCCGCAGTGCCCCGGGTCGGTCATGAGGTTCACGCAGAGATCACCGCATGCCGTCTCCCCTCGTTCGCACTCGTCCCCCGGCTCGTCGCCGCACGCCGCGAAATTCAAGGCGAGGACCACGAACCACATGGACCACACAACACGTCTCATGGCTCTCTTCTCCCTTCTTGATGCCGAACTGGAACCGATACCTGTCCCGTGATGCAGAGACAATACCCCCCCTGCCGGTGATCCTGCAACGGCCATCGCCCGCTTCCCCGCGACCTCACAGCGGGAGCTCGTCGACGGTGACGTCCCACCCCGTGCCGCTCCGGGTGAAGGAGATGGCCCGGCCGTTCAGGTCCCGATATGCGTCGGCTCCATCGTGATCGGGGGTCTGCGCGATGGCGCCCGGACCGAAGCTGACGACCTCGCCCGGGACCTGAGTCGTGAAGTCGTGGGGCTGCAAAGTCGCGCCCTCGAGGGCTGGCTCGCTCACCCCGATCGACCAGTGATTCGTGTTGTCGAATGTGCAGTCGCCGTACGAGATCTGGATGTCGCCCGTATCACAGGAGAGGACGATCTGGATATCGTTGAGGCCCGGCCTTCCGAGCCTGTGGTACCCGAGATAGGTGATGATGACCCGACTGTCGGCCTCATCGATCCGGTAGGTCACGGACGAGCCGGAGTACCCGTCGTCGCCGAGCCACGAGACCTGCGCCCTCCCGCTGCCGAAGGCGGAATCGATGTCGGTCTCGCTGTCGGTGTACCCGGTCGCCCTGGGGCAGGCGCCGGCCGGGCCGAAGCGGAGATACCCGTTGGTGCTCACGGCGATGCACTGGTGGAGCTCGCCGTCGAACGGGAAATCGAGTGGAGCGATCTCGACGTCGTACTGACCGTCGTCCACGCTGCCAGTGAGCGTGGCCGACGTGTCGCCCGTCGGATCGAGCCACGGGAGCAGCGTGCTGACTCGGGGCGGACCGAAAAAGATCTCGAAATCGAACGTGTCCTCGTCCGGCGTCTTGAAGATGAGGTACCAGATCCCCGCCGCGAGCTCGCCGTACGACCGCACGACCGGCTCGCTGGCCACGAAGCAGCTCCTCTCGCGACCTGGGATGCCGCAGTCCGGCTGGATCGCGACGGCGACCGGGCCGGCGCCGGGCGTGACCGAGATGTCCATGCTCCGAGGCTCGGCGAGAGCCATGACGTAAGTCACGTCCAGGTCGGTCGCGTCACCGCAGCGGGAGTCGTAGTCCGGCCACATGCCTTCCGTGCCGCCGGTGAAAGCACCTCCCGCGTCATCGATCTCCAGTGCGTCGATGCACATGTCGCCGGCCACTGGCTCAAAGGGGTCGGCGAGCTCCACCGAGATGTCGAAGTCCAGCTCTGACGCCGAGGTGATGATCACGTAGTAGGTGCCCGGGGGCAGCACTCGCGCGTGGAGGTCGAAGGTCCGCCCGGAGAGGCAGCGGATCTCGAGCTCCGGGTCGCCGCACGCGGCCGTCAACGACGCGGTGACACCCCCGGCGCGTCCCACGACCCGGACGGTCGCGTCCTGTATCGTCATCGTCGTGAAATGGAACGCCACGTCGTGGTGCTCGGCCGCGCCGCACGCCGTGGTGATGTCGGCTCCGGTCCCGCGGGTCGAGGCGTGCGTGACGAGGCCCGGCCTGAGCTCGAGCGCGGTGCCGCACGTGTCGTTCGGGACGGAGCACGCCGGGTCGGCATAGTCCCGGTACCTGTCGCAGTTGTTGTCCGCCCCGTCGTCGCAGATCTCGACGGCGCCTGGATACACTGTGTCATTGGCGTCGTCGCAGTCCGTCCCCCGCTCGCAGTCACCGGACGGATCGCAGACCTCGCACTCGATGGCGCCGAACCCGTCGCCGTCCGAGTCACGGATTGCGACCCTGCACTCCCCCGCCTCGCAGAAGTCGTCGGTGCACGGGTCTCCATCTTCGCACCGCCACGGCGATCCATGGACGCAACCGCGCGGGTCCGCATCTTCGTCCAGGGGAGCGCACCTCTCGTCGCCGGTGCAGATGTCACCGTCGTCACACAGGTCGTGGACAGCTCTGTTGACGCAGCGGTTCGTGGTCTCGTCGCAGAAGTCGTCGGTACAGTCGATCCCGTCGTCACACGGGATCCGGCACCCTTCTCCGGGCGTGCACACCGCGTCCGGATCGGGTCGGCACTCGCTCCCGATGCACACCTCGACGCCGTTGCAGTAGAGGTGGTCGGAGCAGTCGCGGTCGTCGCAGCACTGGCTCGAGCCCGGGTCGCACGCATCGCTCTCCGCATCGACGTCGGCTTCGACGTCGGCGTCGACGTCAACCCCGTCGGGCCCGCAGCCCGTGAGCGCGACGGCCACGATGGCGAGGCATCCGCACGGGGCTCGCAGCGGCGTCACCGGGACCTCGGGCTCCGGACCACGCGACAGGTCATGGGTCGATGACCATCACGGAGTCCACGTACCAGCCGGGGTAGTGGTCCCACCAGTCGGAGAACGCCGCGAAGCGGAGGGAGACGACCTGTCCGACGTACGCGGACAGCGGGACCGAGAAGTCGCTCCACGTGCCGTGCTCGCCCCACCAGACGCGGGCGCCACCGACCGTGCCGTCGTAGGGCGGGGTCATGCCCGGGGGGTTGATCACGGTCCAGCGTGCTCCGCCGTCCGTGCTGACCTCGACATGCATCCCATCGCCCCACGCGGCCGTTCGGAGCCAGGACCGGAACCGCAGGACGGGCGCACGCGCGCCGCGGAGGTCGATGCTCGGTGTCTGGGCGTAGTCGTTGGCGAACGTCATGTTCGCCGGATACGTACCGCCGATGACCGTGGCGATGCACCCGCCCGCATCGGGCGACGGGGTCCCGCCAGCTCCGGTCGGCACACCCTGCTCCCAGGCGCCTGAGAGCGTCCAGCCCGCGGGCTCGCCGTTGAACTCCTCGAAGTAGTACAGCCCCGGATCGATCGGAGCCAAGGTCACGGCGAGGTCGACCTCCACCTCCTCGGCGTGGCCGACGATGATGGAGTACGTGCCGGGGATGAGCCTCCAGATGCGGCCCGAGGCCGCTCCGTCGCCGGACCAGCAGCCTCGCTCCGACGATGCGAGCCCGCAGGTGTCCTGAAGCGCGACGGCGACCATGCCCGAGTCCGCTTCGACGGAGAAGTCCGCCGTGTACTCGGTCGGCACCACGAGCTCGTAGACGACGTCGCGCAGCGGATCCGCGGCACAGCTCAGGGAGTAGTCGTGCTCGGTGCCGTCGAAGCTCACGCGGGTTGGCGTCCCGTCGGTCCGGACCCTCTCTGCCGAGTCGCACAGGTCGCCGGGAGGGGTCTCCCCGGTCGGAGACGTGCTCAAGGTGATCGAGAAATCGATCTCGCCGTCCGCGGCCACCACGACATAGTAGGTGCCTGCGGGCAAGGCACGGCGCGAGAAGGTGAACCTGCGTCCCCGCTCGCATGCGATGTTCGTTTCCCCGCTGAGGCAATCCGGAGTGAGCGTCACATAGACGTCGTGGCCCGTGACCGCGAAGATCTCGACCTCGACATCGCGCGCCGAGGGGAGAGCGAAGTAGAACGCGGTGTCGAGGTAGCTCGCGGGCCCGCAGGACTCGGGGATGTCGGCCGTGGTCCCGCGCGTGGAGCTGAAGACCGTCGTTCCGCCGGGGAGCTCGAGGGCCGACGAGCAGCTATCGTTGGGCACCACGCACGACGGGTCCTCGTAGTCCCGATCGTGATCGCAGTTGTTGTCCAGGCCGTCGTCGCAGATCTCCTCGGCGCCGGGGAACACGGCGGCCTCCCCGTCGTCGCAGTCGTCGCCGCGCACGCAGTCGTCCTCGCTCGTACAGATCTCGCAGTCGCGGTCTCCATGCCCGTCGCCGTCGCCGTCCCTGAGCCGGACGTGACACTCGTTCGCCTCGCAGTAGTCCTGCGTGCAGTCGTCACCGTCGTCGCAGACCATCGGGATACCCTCGATGCAGCCGCGCTCGTCCGCGTCGTCGTCGCCTGGGTCGCACCGCTCGGTCCCGTCGCAGCGGTCGTCGTCGTCGCACACCTCGTGCTGGGGGCTGTGCTCGCAGATGTTCGCCAGCTCGTTGCACGAGTCCTCGGTGCACTCGAGGCCGTCGTCGCAGGCGATCGAGCACACCCCGGACGGGGTGCAGTACGCTTCCGGGTCCATCTCGCACCGGCCGCGGTCGCAGATCTCCAGGCCGTTGCAGTAGACCTGGTCGGAGCAATCGGAGTCGTCACAGCACTGCGCGTCCTCCGGGCACTCGGTCGTATCGCCGTCGGCGTCCGTGTCGCCGTCGCCGTCGACGTCGGTATCGGTATCGGCGTCCGCGTCGGTCCGCGACTCCTCGTCGCATGCAGCCGTACACAGGACGCACAACAAGAGTGCAAATCGCGTCATCTCAGCTTCCTCCGCAGGGGCACTCTAGCACAGGAGCGGGGAGAATGACCGCCCGTGGTTTTCACCGCAATAGCGGCCCGGTGACGGCGTAGATAGGGTCAGGCGACGGGGATCGGGTTCCCCTCAAAGAGTCACGAGCACGGCCAGCGCGCCGTGCGATGGAGGTAGCAGATGATTCGAGCTACGACAGGAGTCGTGTGTGTCCTGGCCACCATCTGGGCCGCAACGGCCAGTGCCACACCGGGAGATCGCATCGGCCACGGCAGCGTCGTCGTGCACCGTGGAGAGCGAGTGGGCGACGCCGTGGCGCTCGGCGGATCGCTGACCGTCGACGGCTGGATCACGGGAGACGCGGTGGCCTTCGGCGGAGGGGTCCACCTCTTGCCCGGAGCGCGGGTGGATGGCGACATCACCGCGTTCGGCGGGAGCGTGACCGTTGAGCCTGGCGCGGTCGCCCTCGGGGATCGAGTCACACACGGCGACGATGGGCAGCGAGCCTTTCGCGCCGACCCGCCGCGACCGTCCGATGCTGGTGGCGCCGGAGGGGTCGTCGAGACATGGTGGAAGAACGTCGTGCACCGGACGGCCGAGTTCATCCGGCACCTGGCGCACATGTTCGCTCTCTTCTTCCTGCTCGTCCTGCTCGGAGCGGTGATGCTCGGCGTGGCTCCGCTCAGGACGAGGGCCCTCGCGGCCGCAGTGGCGGCTCACCCGTGGCGATCGCTCGGGCTCGGCTTGCTCGTGGTGGTCGGCTCGGCCGTGCTGGTGGCGCTGCTGGCCGTCACGGTCATCGGCATCCCGATCGCGGTCGTGCTCGCGATCGCGCTGGGCATCGCCGCGCTCCTGGGCTTGACCGGGGTGAGCATCCTCATCGGGGAGCTGCTGCCCGTGCCGTCGCTCCGCGATCGGCCGATCACCAAGCTGGCGCTGGGCGCTGGCCTGCTCGTGCTCGCCCTCGGCATCCCGTACGTCGGAGGTGTCGTGGGAGTCGTGGCGGTCGTGCTGGGTCTCGGGAGCTTGGCGTTCACGCGGATGCGGCCCGGACACGCGGTCTTCGGGCTCGGCAAGACGATCTGATCGCGAGCGACTGCCCAGCGAGCCGTTGGCCACTCGAGTTGCCACCGGATAGCTGTCGCCTCGACCACCTGAATTTCACTTGTGCAATATCCAGGGCTTCTCCCGCAGTGAGGGCGTCTCGGTGAAACCACCGCGAGAGACTAGACAATCATTGGGAAACACTGTGTTCCCCGAGGGGACGGCAGGGCGAGACGTCAGGACGCGACAGAAGCCGGAGCATCAGGCATGTGGTTTGCTCGGTTCCGATCCCTGGCGAGGAAGTCAACGATGGACGCTCGCAGCCTGGTCGATGAAGTCAAGGCCCTGTGCGAGGACCTCGAAAGGGGTCGCTGCTCGACGGTCCCGGTGTCCGTGAGCTGCCGCGAGCCGATAGAGAACGACTACGACGACGGCGACGGTCTCATCGAATGTGACGACATCGACACCGTCATTCACGACGACCTCGTCGCCGTGCAGGTCCGCGCGGCGTGCTCCGAGGAGCAGGAGCTTCCTCACGCCCCAGACGAGTGGTCCCCAGCGATCGGTCGATAGCTCTCGATTATCCCGCAAGTGATCCACCCTCAGGGGGCCTGCCGTGTCTCGAGCGCCGCTGGGGCGGTGGTCCACTTGCATTTCCCGGGCATCGAGCACATAGAGTGCGTTCGTGACATCGGGCGCGCGACGAGCTTTCTTCCTCCTTCCGGCACTGCTCGTCCTGCTCGGGTGCCTCGCGGCGTGGCTGGGGTGGGGCAGTGGCTGGAGGGACGGAGATCCCTCGGCAGCGCCCGAGGAGCCGAGCGCGGCGACACGGACCGGCAACACGGCAGAAGCGATGGACCGCTCGGCGCCTCGAGCCCAGCGACGAGTGCTCTCGCCCTCGTCACGAGCCGTCGCCGAAGTCGACCAGGAGACCGCCGCCGGGACGCTCGAGGGCCAGGTGTTGTCCTGGTCCACGGCAGAACCGATCCCCGAGGCCGAGCTGACCTTCGCACGCAGCGACACGGTGTCGTCCACAATCACGGACCTCGGCGGCGGGTTCGTGTTCCGGGCGAGCGAGCCCGGCACGTACGAGCTCGTGGCGGTGACGGCAGACGGGTACTTGCCCTTCGCTCCCGAGCTGGGCCACAGCCCGGTCAGCCTCGAGGCGCGTCCCGGGTTCCGCATCCGCGACATCGTCATCCATCTGCGGCCTATCGATGAGGTCGTCGGCCGCGTGATCGATCCCGACGGCGAGCCCGTCGAGGGGGCCGAAGTCGTGGTAGTCAGTGTCCCCGGCGGCGGTGGAAACTCGTCGCTGAGCACGTTCCAGGACGGCTTCGTCTCGGACGTGCAGGGCGAGTTCCCCCTCCAGGCTCCGCTTGGCTCCGTGCTCGAGGCGCGGGCCCCCGGGTACTCTCCGGGTCGCGCGCGATTCGAGCGGACGGCTCGCAGCCGGGGCGTGTTGGTCATCCGCCTCGGGACGGGGAGCAACGACGCCAATTCTGGCGAGATCGCAGGCCAGGTCGTGGATGGCTCGGGACTCGGCGTCCCAGGCGCGCTCATCCTGGCTCGCGTCGGTCCGGGGTCGGCGGGAGAGCTCCGCGCGTCGGGCCAGGCGCTCGGCGACGAACAGGGGTTCTTCGTCATTGAGGGACTCGACCAGGGCACGTATCTCCTCGTCGCGACCGCCGACGGCCTCGCCCCGGGCCGGGTCGCGGGCGTGAGCTCGGGTGAACGGAACGCCCGGATCGTCCTGAACGCCGGCTCGACCATCTCGGGGGTCGTGACCGAGGCCGCGTCGAACGACCCCGTGCCGAGCTTCTCGGTGGTCATCGAGCGCGCGTTCGGCCCGCTTCGGAGATCGACCTACCGCACCGAGTCGGTCTTCGATGCCCAGGGCCGCTTCGAGGTCACGGGCGTCGAGCCCGGCAACTACGCCGTCCACGTCACGTCGCCCGGGTACTCGCCGTCGAGCGAGCTGGATGTGGCGCTGGAGCCGGGTGAACGCGCTGTCCGGGCCGACTTCGAGCTCGCCCGCGGCGGTCGCGCTCGCGGCCGGGTGGTCGATGCCGCGACCGGCGAGCCCGTGGCCGACGCGCGGGTGAGCGTGGAGAGCCGCGACGACGGGTCGGAGACGCCGGTGCCGCTCGTCGCGCAGACCGTGACCAGGCTCGACGGGACATTCGAGATCCAGGGGCTGACACCTGGCCGGCGCTCGCTCCTCGTGTCGGCCCAGGGGTACCGCATGCAGCTCCTGTCGGGGTTGACGGTCCGCGACGACACGGACATCGGACCGCTCGATGTCAGGCTCACGCCGGTCGAGGACGAGGGGGACGAGCCCGGGCTCGAGCTGACGGGCATCGGCGCGGTCCTGGCGCCGCGCGTGATGGACATGGTCGTCGTGCGCGTCCTGGACGGCGGCGGCGCGGCCGAGGTCGGCCTCGCCCCGGGCGATGCGGTGGTCACCATCGACGGCCTGCCCGTCGTCGAGCTTGGCTTCACGGAGTCCATCGAACGCATCCGGGGCCAGGAAGGAACCGCGGTCAGGCTCGGTGTCATCCGATCTGCCACCGGCGCCCAGGAGGAGATCACTGTGATCCGTCGCCGCGTGCTTGGGTGAGCGAAGCGCGGGGTCAGCTCTCCATCTCGATCGCGGCAGCCAGGGCGCAGATGCGAGCCACCGCACGATCGAGGCCCAGGATCTTGACCACGATGTCGATCCCGGGGCTCCGGTCGGTCCCGATCATCGCGACTCGAGCCGGCTGCGCGACCTTGCCCATGCCGACCCCGAAATCCTCGGCCACGGAGTGGAAGCACGCCATGATCGCCTCGCCGTCGGCATCCGCCGGGAGACCCTCGAGCCGGTCGGCGAGCGCTTTCATGATCGGCGCAGCGGCAGGCTTGCAGTGCTTGGCCCTGGCCTTGTCATCGAACACCACTTCGGGCGCGAGCATGACCTTCGCCTGCTCGGCCATCTCCCGCATCGTGCGCGAACGTTCGCTCAGCGGCTCGACGAGCAGGACGAGGCGCGGGTCGTCGGACGCCACGTCGAGGCCGAGCGCGGCGAGCTGCTCGGACAGGAGGCCCCTGACGCGCTCCGGAGCCGCGGCCCTGATGGAGTGGTGGTTGAACAGGTTGCGGATCTTCTCGAAGTCGAAGATGGCCGGCGCACGACTGACCTTGTCGAGCTCGAACAGCCGGATCAGCTCGTCGCGCTCGAAAATTTCCTGGTCGCCGTGCGACCACCCGAGCCTCACGAGGGCGTTGAAGAGCGCCTCGGGCAGGAAGCCCTCCTCGTGGTAGTCGGTGACCTTGACCGCGCCGTGGCGCTTCGACAGCTTGCTGCGGTCGGTGCCGAGGATGAGCCCCTGGTGTGCGAACCGTGGCGGCTCCCAGCCGAACGCACGGTAGAGCTGGATCTGGAACGGCGTGTTCGTGAGGTGATCCGCGCCCCGGATGACGTGGGTGATCCGCATGTCGTGGTCATCGACCACGCACGAGAGGTTGTACGTGGGCGACCCGTCCGACCGGAGGATGATCCGGTCGTCGATCTCCGAGTTCGCCGTCTCGATCCGACCCTGGATCATGTCGTCGAGGACCGTGATCCCCGCGTCGGGAGTGCGCAGCCGGATCGCCGGCGTCACGCCCGGACGCGGCTCGGTCCGTGTTCGGCAGGTCCCGTCGTAGCCCCAGCCCGCTTCCTCTGTGCCGGATCCGCGCCGCGCCTTGAGCTCCTCCGGCGTGCAGTAGCAGTGGTACGCATGGCCCGACTCGACGAGCCGGAGGGCCGCGGCCCGGTACATCTCGAGCCGCTCGCTCTGGAACACGGGCCCCTCGTCCCAGTCCATGCCGAGCCAGCGCAGCCCGTCGAGGATGACCTGGACCGCTGCCTCGGTGTGCCGCGATCGATCCGTATCCTCGATGCGCAGGATGAACGAGCCGCCGTGGTGCCTGGCGAAGAGCCAGTTGAAGATGGCGGTACGCGCGTTCCCCACGTGCATGTACCCGGTCGGTGACGGCGCGAACCTGACTCTGATCTGGTCGTTCATCGTCTTTCCTATACCCCGCGCAGGCTGAAGTGAGGTGTTTTCCCGGAGCCTCGCACTTTCCTACGGAGAAATGCTCGCTCGATGCCGCGCGCGCTATGAAAGTCGGCGGAGCATAGCCAATGCTATACTCCGCGGCAATCGTGGACGCCAAGGAACCGCGGCACCGGCAGCAGCGGCTCGACCTCGAGGGACGGCCGCACGCCGACAGCCTCGACGTGACGGTCGAGGAGGTCATCTTCGAGTCCGACGACCGGAGCTTCGCGGTGGCGCGCGTCGCGCCGATCGACGGCGGGACATCGTTCAGGGCCGCGGGGCAGCTCGCCGGCGTGGCGCGGGGCGAGTGCGCCAGGCTCAGGGGGAAGTACGTCCAGCACCCGCGGCACGGCATGCAGCTCGAGGTCGAGCACTGGGAGCCGATCGAGCCTCGGACCACCGCGGGGATCGAGCTGTACCTCGGCAGCGGCATGATCCCGGGCATCGGCAAGCGGCTCGCCCACCGGATCGTCGAGCGGCTCGGCAAGGACACCCTGCAGGTCATCTGCGAGAAGCCCCAGAGGTTGATGAAGATCAAGGGGATCGGCAACCGGCTCGCCGAGAAGCTCACGCAGACCGTCGCGTCGAGGCGCCTCGAGGCCGAGAGCCTCTCATATCTTCGAGCATACGGCCTGGGCCCCGCCCTCGCCCGCAAGGTGCTCCTGCACTACGGACCCGAGACGCGCTCGATCATCATGTCGGACCCCTACCGCCTCGCCGAGGAAGTCAAGGGGATCGGGTTCCAGACCGCCGATCGGATCGCCCGAGAGCTCGGGACCGAGCTCGACGCGCCCGCCCGCGCTCAAGCCGCGGTGCTCCACGTCCTCGGCAAGGCCCGCGACGACGGGCACGTGGCGTTCCCCAGTACCGACGTCATCGACCAGACCACCGCGCTCGAGGTCCCGGCCGAGGCCACGAAACGGGCGCTGGCGGACCTCTCCGAGCGCCAGGCCATCGTCATCGACGGCACGCTGGCCTACCTGCCACCCTTATATGCAAGCGAGACGCGCCTCGCGCTGGACCTCAGCCGGCTGGCGCGCGCCCGGCCCAGGCACCCTGGCGCCGCGGGCCGTCTCGAGCGGGTGTGCCAGAACCTCGCGCCCGAGCAGCGCGGGGCCGTGGAGGCCACGCTCGGGCGAGGGCTGGTCGTCATCACAGGCGGGCCCGGCACCGGGAAGACCACCACGGTGCGGGCCGTGGTCGCTTTGCACGAGGGGCTCGAGCGGACCGTGGCGCTGGCCGCGCCCACGGGCCGCGCCGCCCGGAGGCTCTCCGAGGTCACGGGTCGGGAGGCCCGGACGGTCCACCGACTGCTCGAGTACAACCCCAAGCTGGGGTTCCAGCGCAACCGCTCGAACCCGATCGATGCGGAGCTGGTCATCGTGGACGAGGCGTCGATGCTCGACGTCTCGCTCGCGTACCGACTGGTCGGCGCCGTCCATCCCGACGCGTCACTCGTGCTGGTCGGCGACGTGGATCAGCTCCCGAGCGTGGGGCCGGGGAACGTGCTGCGCGACACCATCGGCTCCCGGATCGCGCCGGTCGCGCGGCTGACGCACGTGTTCCGCCAGGCTGCGCAGAGCGGGATCGTGGTCAACGCGCACGCGGTCAACGCCGGCCGTGCGCCCCGGTCGTCACCGAAGCGCGCGGACGGAACCCCGGGCGACTTCCACGTGATCGCAACCGACGATCCCGAGCGGGCGCTCGACCTCATCGTCACACTCGTCAGCGAGCGGATCCCGCGGGCCTTCGGCCTCGACCCCGTCGCCGACGTCCAGGTCCTCGCGCCGATGTACCGCGGGACGCTCGGTTGCGACGCCATCAACGAGCGGCTCCGCCAGGTGCTCAACCCGGCCACGGACGCGCCGGGACCCCACGGGCTCCGGGGCGGCGACAAGGTCATGCAGGTCCGCAACGACTACGACAAGGACGTGTTCAACGGTGACCTCGGCTCCGTCAGGCTGACCAGCCCGGACAAGGTCGTGGTCGATGTCGACGGCCGGCCCAGGGAGTACTCGAAAAAAGACATCGACGACCTCCAGCTCGCGTACTGTGTGACCATCCACAAGTCGCAGGGCTCGGAGTACCCGGCCGTGGTGGTGGCGATCCACTCGCAGCACCACGTCATGCTCGCCAGGAACCTGCTCTACACGGCGATCACCCGGGGAAAACGCCTCGTGGTCCTCGTCGGGTCGCCCCGCGCCATGGCGCGCGCGGCGGCCACGAACAAGCTGGCGGTCCGTCACGGCCGCCTGCGCGAGCGGCTCGAGGGGCAAGCGCGCTCCTGAGTGATGAATGATGAGTGATGAATGATGAATGTCGGAAACCACATGCCCAGAGTTTTTGCTGGAGTTCTCCAACGCGGGCACAGGCTTCACTGGAAGCTCGTGAGCTGAACGAGACCGCACTCGAGCACTCAGTATTCATCACTCATCATTCATCATTCATCACTCATCATTCATTATTCATCATTCATCATTCATCATTCATCATTCATCATTCTTCCCGGGGTCGAGGTCCCCCCGGGATTGGCGATCCAGTTGGCCGGGTCGCCGTCCGGCGCCAGCCCGTGCACTCGCTCGATCGAGATCCCCGGCCCGGGCGGGTTCAGCAACCCGGGGAATGTCGAGACGACATCGCCGCTCGGGTCCGAGAGCACCACGACCTCGCCGCTGTTCCGCAGCCCCTGGGCGCCGATCGGGCCATCGAGCCGGATGATCATCACGCCCGGTCCCGGGACCGGGTCCCCACCCACGCCGGGAAGGAACCCGTCGGACACGATCAGGACCAGCGCTCCCGCGGGCACTGGGTTGGGCGCGGCAATCGTATCCGATCCTCCATCGTCCGCGATCACCCACCCGTCCAGGCTGACCGCGGACGTCCCCAGGTTGCGCAGCTCGACGAACTCCTGATCCGGCTCGGGGCCCAGCGGGTCGTGGAGCACCTCGTTGATGACTACCGGCGCGACGACCGCTCGCGTGCGCGCCTGGAACGGCCCCTCCGATGCCGAGAACCCGGCCAGATCCTCGATCCGGACCGAGAGCGAGAACTCCTGGTCAGGTTGCAACGGAACGATCACGAGGTGATGCTCCATCGCGACCGTGGTCGAGGTCACCAGCGTGCCGGCAGGGTCGGCCCGAGCCACCGCGCTCACCGGCTCCGAGGCCCACAACCGCACGGCGATCCCGGCCGGCCCAGTCGAGACACACAGGCTGCCGATGGTCGTCTCGGTCGCCGCGCACCCCGAAGCCGTCACCAGCCACGGCGGTGTCGTGTCCGGGATGCCCGAATCGGTCCAGGGGATCGAGCCGTCGAGCCCGGGCCGTCCGTCCATTGGGCTTCCGTCCCCGGACCCTCCGTCGATGTGAGGCGGCCGCACACCATCGACCCAGTTCACCTCGTCCGTCAGTCGAATGTCCAGGCACGAGGCCACACCGAGCCAGAGCATCGAGAGCCCCAACAACTGATTTCGTCTCATGTCTGGGTTATCGGCCGGACACGCGAGGTCGTTTCCTCGATCCCCGGCGCAGGACGACGCCGAACGCCGCGAGCAAGACGAGGAGCATCCAGCCCTCGGGAGCCCCGGCGCCCTGGCGGCACTGGCACCCACCGGTGGAGAGCTCGATGTCGTACATCGACAACCCGGTCACGCCGGGCGTGGGCATCCCCGCGGGGTAGACCTCGCAGACCCCGCGGATGTCGGTCCCCGAGAGGTCTCGCTTGATGATCTCGCCTTCCGTGTACCCGTCGTACATCGACGCTTCCGGATCGGTCGTGTGGGCGAAGCCGAGCAGGTGGCCGATCTCGTGGACCATGACGTCCTGGATGTCGTTGACCGTGCGATCGGACGCGGTCCAGTAGTAGTCCTGGGCGTTCAGGCAGATGTCCACGTCGAGGATCTCCCCGGTCCGCTCGTTCCAGATGATCCGCGTGTTGGCGACCTGGTCCGCGCCCCACTCTGGAGGCCACTCGTCGAGCCAGACGATGAGGTTGTTCCCGTCCGCCTCGCCCGAGAGCTGGTTGGGCTCGGCCCCGTCCGCGTACCCCTGGAAGGAGAAGAAGAGGTCGGTGCACGGCGGCGACTCCCAGACGTTGAAGGCGTTGACCACGGCGGAGCGCGCGTGGCCGATGTCGGTGTCGGGGCACCCGGCGGAATCGATCACGAAGCTGATGAGCCTGTCGCGCCAGAACAGGTAGTGCGCATCCTCGCCGCCGGTGGTGGCCCGCTGGTACTCCTGCCCGAAAACGGACGCGGGAAAGACGTTGAGGAGGAGGAATGCGCAGAGGGCTCGGGTCATCCCGAGCTATTCTATGACACGGAAGCCGACCTGATCAGCCCTGTCCAGGCCCTCGAAGTCGGAGAAGCTCACGAGACCACCCTCGGTCCCGGCGCCGCCGACGACGTCGAGGAGGTCTTCGCCGGGCATGTAGCAGCCGTCGCCGTTGCGGTCGAACACGACATCGTAGGTGTTGTCGGGGTTGCCGAGGTTCATCGCCATCGGGCCGTGGTCGACCGGGCCGGTGTTGGTGCAGCCGCGCTGAACGGGGACGCCCATGCCGGTTATCGCGTAGGACTCGAAGGGGATGCAGCCGTTCGGCCCCGTCTCCATGTCGGGGTTGTTCCAGAAGGTCTCGAAGTCCTGGTGGTTGACGATCCACTTGTCCACGCTGAAGTGGAACTGGTGCATGACCGGAGGGTTCAGGTAGGTATAGAGGTGGCTGCCGGCCCGGTACTCGTTCCGCCAGGCGCCGCCGTCGCGACTCGCGTCGTCGAACGCGATGTTCACGAGGATGTGGCGCTCGCCACGGGCCCGGATCCACGCCTGGGAGTACTGGATGGTGAACCCGACCTGCTCGTCCATGCCGTCTCCACCGTCCTTCACGCCGACCTCCCAGTCCATCTCCCGGTTGTCGTTCGTGTCCACGAGGACGTCGTAGATCCCGACGAGGCTCCGCAACGTCTCGTAGTCCGTGCCGGCCCCGGCGGCGCCGAAGTCGAGCGCGGTCACCGGGATGTTCCCGTTGCGATCGACCTGGACCGCGATCGGGCCGAGGACGTGGCCCTCCTCGCCGGCCTGCGGGATGAGCTCGTACATCCAGTTGTCGCGCGCCTCGACGACATACACATCGACTGTCGAGCCGGCGAGCCCTTCCGGCAGCCCGCGGCCGACGATGTGGACCGGGCCGACGGTCTCGCCCGGGTCCTGTCCGCCCACGGCGAAGGCGTTCGCGTAGGTCCCGGACGCGTCGCACACGACGATCTCGGGCGCCTCGACCTCGGTCACGTTCCAGCCGGGCAGCCGGAGGTCCGAGAGGTCGATGATCTGCTCGAGCCTGTCGCCGACCGTGCTCGTGAGGGTGACGCGGATATGCTCGCCCGGTGACGCGTCATCGTACTGCCCCACGTCGAACATCACGGCGTACGGCGCGATCGTGCTGCGTTCCGAGGTCCTGAGCTGCGCGGTGAGCATGACCTCGTCCCGGTCGTCGTTGGCGACCTCGACGTCGTACACCGAGTTCGGCTCCAGGAGGTCCGAGCGCATCTCAGTGTAGACCTTCAGGCCCTGTCCACGGAGCAGTCCGTCCGGCGCGTAGCTCGTGGTGTTGGTGAGGGCGAACGCCCCGTCAATCGGGTCGTTTCCGTTCGTGGGGTCCGGATCCCCGACGCAGGCTGCCAACCCCATCGCCAGCACCACGATCACGACACCAAGCATGGTCCCTCTCATACCTTCCTCCTCGGATAGTGCATCTGAGCAACACAGGTGCCATGTCATATTCATGATAGTCCGATGAATGATATCGCCCTGTTGGGCCGCTGATCGGGCAGTCGCAGGCACTGCACCGCCGTTCGGGGGGGTCAAGGCACCCCGGATGCGGGAACACGGAATGTTCCGTGTTCCACGACCACGACCACGACCACGACTGCGACCACGTCCACAGCGGGGCTTCTCGAGTATGGGACTCGCAGGACTCACGGGGTGTGGAGCCCGAGGGTGACCATCCCGGGCGCGACGGGCGCGTTGACCTCTCGGAAAACCGTGTCGCTCGTTGACACGCGCACCGTGATCATCGCGGTCTGCCCGCGGGTCGGGATCACGAAGATACCGAACGGGCCGGTGGCGCCGTAGGACTCATCATAGAGCACGTCACCCGATGTGTAGCGGGGGACAGCGTTGACGAAACGGACCTGCGGCGCGGGGACGTCCTCGGGCCAGTCGCCCGGCAGGACCACCTCGACGCGCGCGCCCATGACGGTGTCCAGCCCGTCCTCGCCCTCGCGGAGCACCTGACCGATGTAGCCTCCCTCTCCGGGCGTCACGCCGTTCCCCACGAGATCGATCGGCGGCGAGAGCTCGGCGAGCGCGGTGAGCAGCGTCGCGCTCCCGTCGGGGTTGCGGCCCGCGGGGAGCACGTAGAGCTCGATCTCGTACACGTCGGAGAGCGCGGCCGGCGCGGCCCAGGGGTTGAGCGTGGGGGCGAAGCTCGCGGCGAGCGGGCCGGGGTCCACGAGGATGTCGTCCTCGTGCGCCGGAGGCGACGGGAGCGCGAACCGCCCCGGCCTCCCCGACGGCTCGGAGACGTACCCCGTGCTTCGGTACAGGCGCGCGAGCACTCCTTCGACTGGCTCGCACCGGTTCCAGGAGGCGCAGGACTCGAAGTCCACGATCCGCCCGTGGAGCGTGATCGGCTCCGCGCCCGCGTCGGGCGGGTCGATGTACGGCGCCGGGTCGTTGCAGGCCGCGAGCGCGACCGCCGCCAGCACGAGCTCAAGCCACGTGCCTTGACTGTCCATGCCTTCCATAGGATACCAGACTTCGCCTCGCACCCCTGCACGGGATCAAGGAGAACGACATGAAGATCTTCATCGACACCGCGGACGTGAAGGAGATCCGGGCCGCCGTGGACATGGGCATCATCGACGGGGTCACGACGAACCCGAGCCTGATCGCGAAGACCGGCCGTCCGGCCGAGGACGTGATCCGCGAGATCTGCTCGATCGTGGACGGGCCGATCAGCGCCGAGGCCGTCAGCCTGGACTTCGAGGGCATGATGAAGGAGGCGCGGCACTGGGCGGAGATCCACCCCAACATCACCGTCAAGATCCCGATGACGGTCGAGGGGCTGAAGGCGACGAAGGCCTGCGCCACGGAAGGGATCAAGACCAACGTCACGCTCGTGTTCTCGGCCTCTCAGGGGCTCCTCGCGGCCAAGGCCGGCGCCACGTTCGTCAGCCCCTTCGTGGGCCGGATCGACGACATCTCCGGCGACGGCATGGACCTCATCGAGCAGCTCGTGATCATGTACGGGAACTACGGCTACCCGTCGCAGATCATCGTCGCGTCGATCCGCAACCCCACGCACTTCGTGCGGTCCGCGATGATGGGCGCCCACGTGGCGACGGTCCCGTTCAACGTCATCACGCAGCTCAGCAAGCACCCGCTGACCGACATCGGCATCGAGAAGTTCCTCGCCGACTGGGAGAAGGTCCCGAAGGGATGAGGCCCATCGAGCCGACTCGTTTCTACTTGCCAGCCTCTCGATGGCAGCTATGATCCCGAAATCCTTTCACGGAGGGTGGAATGGCAAAAGAAAAGAGGGGACCGAAGAAGCCTGCTCAGATCCCGCAGGCGGCCAAGGCGTTCGCCGAGGTCGAGCCCGAGCTCGACCGGCTTTCCATGGACATGCTCAGGCCCGTCAACATCGACATCCCGTACAGCGTGTCGGTGGTCCTCGGCCTGATGCCGAGTCTCACGGAGCTGAGGGCGGAGATCGTGAAGCAGCTCCCGCACTTCCCGATCGAGATGCTGGACCGGCTGGACAAGTACGCGCTCGCGACGTGGTACTCGCACCTCCTGGCGCAGCCGCCGGCCTCGCCGGAGAACCCGCTGAAGCCGCTGCTCGAGGAGGGGACGAAGCTGAGGGCGACGATGCTCTCCGACGCCGAGGCCCTGGCGCGGCGTGAGCTCGTCTCGGCCGTGACCGTGGCCGAGATCCGCAGTGGAAGCGGCAACTACGACACGGCCAACGACCTCGTGGCATTGTCGGCTCTGTTCAACCTCGACTGGGACTCGATCAAGAACAGGACCGCGGCCACTGAGGCGGAGGTCCAGCGAGCCGGGGAGCTCGGGACCGCGATCCTCGTGGCCCTTGGCCTCGCGGAGCAGGGCACGGTGAACCGGCCGATCGCCGCGGAACGGCGCAAGCGGGCTTTCACTTTGTTCATGCGCGCATACGACCAGGTCCAGCGAGCCGTGACCTACCTGCGCTGGAACGAGGGCGACGCCGACGACCTGGCTCCCTCTCTTTACAAAGGCCGCGGCGGCCGGGGTTCCGGCTCGAGTGAGCCGGATCCGGTCAAGACCGAGCCCTCCACTACGACTGAGACCCGCCCGCCCACTCCGTCTGACCCCACGGCATGAGCTGACGACCTCCCGGTGTGCGTCCACGAGCAGCTCGGCTGCTCTCTGAACCTCGTCAACGGGGCCACAAGGGTAGCTCAACTCGCTTCCGACGCCCGTCCGCGGGGTGATCGGGGTAGCTCGGCTGCTCTCCGAACCCCGCCTACGGGGTGTTCAAGGCAGCTCAACTCTATCTCGAAGCCCGTCAACGGGGTGATCAGGGCAGCTCAACTCGATCTCGAAGCCCGTCAACGGGGTGTGCGGAGCAGCTCGGCTCGATCTCGATGCCCGGCTGCGGGGTCAACATGGCAGCTCAACTCGATCTCGAAGCCCGTCTGCGGGGTCACAAGGGCAGCTCAACTCGATCTCGAGGCCCGTCAACGGGGTCACAAGGGCAGCTCAACTCGATCTCGAAGACCGTCAACGGGGTGTGCGGAGCAGCTCGGGTCACCTCCGAGACCCGCCGACGGGGTATCAGGCGCCGATGATCTCTGTCAGTCCCTCGACGACCTGGTCGAGCTCGTCCGCTGATGCCCGGCCGATCCGATCACCGAGGCGCTCGACAGCGAGGGTTCGGACTTGACTGATCTTGACCCATGATCGCTTTGGCATCTTCGTGGATGTGATCTCGAGGGTCAGCGGAAAGCCTGCTCTCTGAGGCTGGCTCGTGATGGCGACGGCGATGACGGTCCCTGACCGGTCATTGAAGACGTCATGGCTGAGGATGAGCACTGGCCTCGACCCACCCTGCTCGCTGCCTCTCGTGGGGTTGAGATCGGCCCAGACGATGTCGCCCCTCAATACTCTGGCCATTCGTCCACCTGGCTCGACAGCCCCTCTTCCGCGAGAGCTTTCTCGAACTGCGGATCGAGCAGAGCGCTCTCACGGGCGAGACGCTGACGAGCAGTACGAGCCAGCTTCTCGGCAATAGCGTCCTGTATGAGTCGGCTTCGGCTCGGGAAGAGCCCTTCCCTGACCAGTCGATCGACGTCGGTGAGTGCTTTCTCGTCCAGCGAGATCGCGATCTTGGCCATCATCTCGACCTCCAGTATGACGGTAGGTCATACCGAAGGACGTGTCAAGTCGCGGTGATGATCCATAATCGTCGGCTCCAGGCTCCAGGCTCCAGGCTCCAGGGCCTGCAGGCTGCGGCGGGGCGATCACTCAGTGGTGTCCTGGGGACCACCCGCGAGGCGAAGAGTCAGAGGCTGAGCCATGCCAGGTTTTCGCACTGAAGCCTGTAGTCTGTAGCCTGCAGCCTGTCGGCGAAGCCGACGATCAGGGATGATCCGCTCGGTCTCGGCATCGGTGCCTTCTGTGTTGGCTACATCAACCCCGCCGCCCTGGCGAAGCTGACGAGGTGGCCGGGGAAGCAGCCGAGGATTTTCGGACACGGAGGCGAAGGGAATGCCGTGATCTCGGGGTGTTGGCTGGCTTCTGTCCCCACCCTACCCCTATCTTCCACCCGTCACGGGTGGTAGGCTCGGCCCCGATGCCGTCGATGATGCACGAGGCGCTGGTCGAGCTGTTCCGCAACCGGCCGCGGCTGGCTCCGGAGGTATTGAGCGAGGCCCTGGGGGTGAACATCCCGGAGTTCACCGAGGCTCGCGGGGAATCGGTGGACTTCACGCAGGTCATCCCCACCGAGTACCGGGCCGACCTGGTCGTGTTACTGCTCGAGGGCACGCCGGTGCTGGCGATCGTGGTCGAGGTTCAGCTTGGCCGCGACGCGGAGAAGCGGCAGAGCTGGCCCGTGTACGTGACAACGCTGCGGGCTCGGTTCGGATGCCCGGCCTGTCTGCTGGTGGTGAGTCCCGACGCCGAGGTGGCCCGGTGGTGCGCCCAGCCGATCGAGATCGGGCACGAGGGGTTCGTGCTCCAGCCCCACGTGCTGGGTCCGGACGCGGTGCCAATGGTGACCGAGGTGGAGGCAGCCCGGACGTCGCCCGAGCTGGCGGTGCTGTCGGTGCTGGCGCACGGCGGGGGAGCGTGGGGAGCAGCGGTCGCCGGGACGGCGCTGGCGGCGGCGGCCGGGCTCGACGGGGAGCGTGCGCTGTTCTACACTGATCTCGTGCTGGCCGCGCTGCCTGAGGCGGCGCGAGCGGCGCTGGAGGAGCTGATGAAGTCTGGCACGTACGAGTACCAGAGCGACTTCGCCAGGAAGTACTTCGGGGAAGGGAAGGCTGAGGGGTTGGTCGAGGGTGAAGCGAAGGGCAAGGCCGAAGGCAAGGCTGAAGGCAAGGCCGAAGGCCGAGTCGAAGGCGAGGCTAGAGGCCGGCGGAACATGATCCTCCGGCTCGTGGAGCAGCGCTTCGGTCCGCTCACCGATGACCAGCACCGGCTCGTCGAGACTGCGGACGTCGACGCACTGGCCGACCGGATCTTCGACGCGAAGTCCCTCGAGAACCTGCTCGGCGAGTAGCGACGACCCAGCCGCCGAGGACCGGCCATACTCGGAGAGAGCCCGCGAGTTTTCATCGGCCCGCTATGTGACCGAAGCACCACGGAGACGGCGGGGGACATATGAACCCCCCGCCCCACCGCCATCGAGTCCAGTCGGACAGCGAGTCGTTGGAATGAAACTGCACCCTGACCAGGCGATGGGCTCTGCCGGCTACATCAACCCCGCCGCTCTGGCGAAGCTGACGAGGTGGCCGGGGAAGCAGCCGAGGAGGACGACCATGAGCGCGAAGCCGAAGGCCACGACGCGCGCGGCGTGGTTCTCGGACCCGGTCGCGGTCGCGCCCGCGCCGTCGGGCGAGTCCTTCATGAACATCACGTACACGACCCGCATGTAGTAGTAGACCGCCACCATCGAGGTCAGGACGCCGACGAGGACCAGGTTGCGGAACGCGCCGCCGCCCGCCTCGATCGCCGCGGCGAACACCACCCACTTGCCCACGAACCCGACCGTCGGCGGGATCCCCGCGAGCGACGTCAGGAACACCGCCATCGCCACCGCCAGGTACGGGTGGCGCCGCGCCAGGCCCGCGTAGCTCTCGATCGTCAGGTCCGCCTCGTCCGCACGCTCGAGCAGCATCACCACCGCGAACGCGCCGAGCGTCATGAACGCGTACGACGCCATGTAGACCATGACCGCCGGCCGGCTGGAGTCGTGCTCCGACCCGAGCGCGACCGTCACCGCGACGAGCAGGTACCCCGCGTGCGCCACCGACGAGTAGGCCAGCATGCGCTTGATGTTCTTCTGCACCACCGCCGCCACGTTGCCCCAGAGCATCGTCAGCATGGCGAGCGTGTAGACCATCCACATGACCCAGTGCCCCTCGACCCGCGACAGGCACACGAGCACGACGCGCATCAACGCCGCGAAGGCAGCGGCCTTCACGCCCACCGCCATCAGGCCCGAGATCGGGGTCGGCGCGCCCTGGTACACGTCCGGCGCCCACATGTGGAACGGCACGGCCGCCACCTTGAACGCGAACCCGCACACGAGCAGCCCCGCGCCCAGGACCGCGAACGTGTTGTGGCTGCTCGAGACGATGTAGCTCGCCGCGATGTTGCCGCCGATGCCCCGGAAGTCGATGGCGCCGGTCGCGCCGTAGAGGAACGCCACGCCGTACAGGAACAGCGCCGAGCCGAACGCCCCCATGAGGAAGTACTTGAGCGCCGCCTCGCGCGAGCAGCCCCGGTGCACGAAGAGCCCCGCCAGCACGTACGCCGCGAGCGACATGGCCTCGAGGCCCAGGTACAGGACCAGCATGTCCTGCGCGCTCGCCATGATCATCATCCCGACGGTGCACAGGAGCAGCGTCGCGTAGAGCTCGCCGATCCGCGCGCCGTACATCTCGAGGTACGAGCCCGCCACCAGGCACGTCGACAGCGCCACGAACAGGAAGATCAGGAAGAAGAAGCCCGCGTACCCGTCGAGGGCGACGAACGACGTGGCCACCGTGTTCCCGACTGCGTCCGGCGCCGGAGCCGCTGGGAACACCAGCGGGCCGTCGGCCCCGATCGCCTTCACCGTGACGAGGAACGACGCCAGGATGCCCGCGGCCGACACCGCCGCCTGGCTCGACACCGGCGCCTTCAGCGCGTACAGCACCATCACGATCAGCGTCGTCCCGATCAGCACCAGTTGCGGACCGATGGCCAGCCAGCTTCCGGGATCGAAGGTGCTCATTGCGGGGCCCTCCTGTCGTCCGCCGGGGCGAGCGGCGCGTCGCTCGAGGGGAGTCTCACGATGCTCGGGACCGGCGGCGGCGCTTTCACGCCCTCGCCCGCGCCCCGGAACACCCGGTTATGCGTCGCCCCCGGCGGCAGCATCGGGATGCGCTTCACCCCCGGCCCGTCGAGCCGGAGCACCGGCGCGCCCTCGGCGCCGGCAGGCACGCCCTCTCCGGGCCGCGGCCGGACCCTGACCCCGGCCGGGAGCGCGGGCCTGTCGCCCCGACCCTCGACGTGCCGCCCGGGCTCTGGCGCCGCGGCTTCCGCCGGCCGCACCTGCTCCACGAACACCGGTGCGTCCCCGACGTCGGCCCGCTCGATGAGCTGGGCCACGGCCGGGGCCGTGGGCGCGAGGAACGTCGAGGGGTAGACGCCGATCCACACGACGAACACCAGGATCGCGCCCAGGATGGCGATCTCGCGCGGCTCGAGGTCCTTCAGGCCCTCGTTCTCCGCGTGCGTGATCGGGCCGAAGAACACACGCCGGAACATCCAGAGCATGTAGACCGCGCCGAGCACCACGCCGAGCGCCGCGAGGATCGCGAACACCCGCATCTCCGGCGACTCGAAGGCGCCGATCAGCACGAGCATCTCGCCGATGAACCCGTTCAGGCCCGGGAGGCCGACCGACGAGAAGGTGATCATCATGAAGAAGAACGCGTACACGGGCATGACCTTCGCGAGCCCGCCGAAGTCCTTGATCATGCGCGTGTGCCGACGTTCGTAGATCATGCCTACCAGGAGGAACAGCGCGCCCGTGGACAAGCCGTGGTTGACCATCTGCAGGATGCCGCCCTGGATGCCCTGCACGTTGAGCGCGAACAGGCCGAGCATCACGTAGCCGAGGTGGCTCACCGACGAGTAGGCCACGAGCTTCTTCACGTCGGGCTGCACCATCGCGACGAGCGCGCCGTAGACGATGCCGATCACGGCGAGCGTGCAGATGACAGGAGCGTAGACCGCGACGGCCTGCGGGAAGAGCGGCATCGCGTACCGGACGAAGCCGTAGGTGCCCATCTTCAACAGCACGCTCGCCAGGACCACCGACCCCGCGGTCGGCGCCTCGACGTGCGCGTCGGGCAGCCACGTGTGGAACGGGAACATCGGGACCTTGATCGCGAAGGCCAACGCGAAGAAGCCGAAGAGCCAGAGCTGCTCGTGGGTCCAGTCCTGCACCCCGTGGGCGATCGGGTCGCGCGCGGCCGCATACAGCTCGAGCACGTCGGAGGTGCCGAACGTGATCACGAGCCAGAGCACCGCGACCAGCATGAGCAGGCTGCCCGTCATCGTGAACACGAAGAGCTTGATCGCCGCGTAGATCCGCCGCTCGCCGCCCCAGATGCCGATGATGAAGTACAGCGGCAGCAGCATCAGCTCCCAGAACACGTAGAAGAGGAACAGGTCGAGCGCCATGAACGAGCCGAGCATGGCGCACTGGAGGAGCAGCAGCGCGACGCAGAAGCCCTTGACGCGGTCCTGGATCGCCGACCACGCCCCGGCCATCACGAGCGGTCCGAGGAAAGTCGTCAGCATGACCAGCAGGAGCGACAGGCCGTCCACGCCGAGGTGGTACGAGATGCCGTAGCTCGGGATCCATTCCGTGCGCTGCACGAACTGCATCCCAGCCTGCTCGGCATCGAACCCGAACCAGAGCCTCAGCGAGACGAGGAACCCGACGAACAGCGTGCCCAGCGTGCCCCATCGGACCGCGTTCTTGCCCTTCTCGTCCGAGGCGGGGAAGGTCGCGATCAGCAGCGCCCCGACCAGCGGGACGAAGACGATCAGCGTGAGCAGGTAGGTGTCGAGCATCACGAGCCTCCTGCGATCGAGTCGAGCGCGGGTGCCAGGATCACCAGGACGACGATCACCACCGCGACGCCGAAGGCCATGCCGACGAGGTAGCGTTTGACGTTGCCGTTCTGCACGAAGCCGAGGATCCCGCCGACGACCTTGACCACGTCGGCCACCATGTTCACCGCACCGTCCACCACCCACTTGTCGAAGGGCCAGAGCAGATCGCGGGAGCCGTGGTGGATCGGCCGCACAATCAGCGTGTCGTAGATCTCATCGACCTTGTACTTGGCGTTGACCAGTCGGTACAAGTCGCCGGCGAACCCGCCCGTTTCCGGCCCCGAGAGGAAGAGCTCGGAGCGGGCCGCAGCCGCCGAGCGGTTCATCACATAGAAGTAGTATGCGAGCGCGGCGCCGGCGGCTGCGACGGCGACCGCGATGCCACCTCCGAGCCACACCGACATCCCGTGCGTCGCGGCGACCGCCTCCTCGCCCTGCGCGGGGGCGTGCACGGCGGCGGCGCCCACGACCGGCGCCAGCCAGTGATGGAGCTGGTTGCCGCCGCCGAACCCCTCGTTGATGCCGATCCACCCGCCGACGACCGAGAGGACCGCCAGGATGACGAGCGGGATGGTCATGGTCTGCGGCGACTCGTGAACGTCGTGCTCCGGCATGTGGTGCAGCTCCTCCTCCGAGAGCCTGAGTTCGCCGAAGAAGGTCACGATCACCAGCCGGGTCATGTAGAACGCGGTGCACATCGCGCCCGCGAGGCCGATGACGTAGATCGCCGTGAACCCGTTCGCGTGCGCCGCGTGCAGGATCTCGTCCTTGGAGAAGAAGCCCGCGAAGCCCGGGAACCCGATGATCGCCAGGAACGCGACGATGAAGGTCCAGCCCGTCACCGGCATCTTCTTGAGCAGACCGCCCATCTTCCGGATGTCCTGCTGGTGATGCATCCCGACGATCACCGAGCCGGCGCCGAGGAAGAGCAGGGCCTTGAAGAACGCGTGCGTCACGAGGTGGAAGATGCCGGCGGAGTAGGCGCCGACACCCACGCCGACGAACATGAAGCCGAGCTGGCTGACCGTGGAGTAGGCCAGGACCTTCTTGATGTCGTGCTGGAACAGGCCCATCGTCGCGGCGAAGAGCGCCGTGAGCGCGCCCACGCCCGCCACGACCCCGGCCGCCACGTGCGCCTCGGGCAGCGAGTACAGGAAGCTCATCCGCGCGACCATGTACACGCCCGCCGTGACCATCGTCGCGGCATGGATCAGGGCGCTGACAGGCGTCGGGCCCGCCATCGCGTCGGGGAGCCAGACGTAGAGCGGGAGCTGAGCCGACTTGCCGCAGGCGCCGACGAAGAGCAGCACACCCACCACAGCGGGCACCGGCATGCCCCAGATGGTCGCGTCGCGGATGAGCTGCATCTGCTCCGCGAGGCCCGCGAATCGCACGCTCTCGCCGCCGATCTCGGTCGTGTATTCGTAGAAGACCGCGGTCGCAGTCCCCACGGAATGCAGCGTCCAGAAGAGCACGAAGAACCCGAGGAGGAAGCCGAAGTCGCCGATCCGGTTGACGATGAACGCCTTCTTGCCGGCGATCGCCTTCTCCATGTCGTGGTACCAGAACCCGATGAGCAGGTAGGAGCACACGCCGACGCCTTCCCAGCCCACGAACATGACGACGAGGTTGTTCGCCATGACGAGCATGAGCATCGCGAAGGTGAAGAGGTTCAGGTACGCGAAGTACCGTGCGTGGTTGCGGGTCGGCTCGTGGTCCGCCGCCATGTACCCGATCGAGTAGACGTGGATGAGCGAGCCGACGCCCGTGACGACGAGCACCATCACCGCGGTCAGCGGGTCGAACCGGAACGCGAGCGGGATCTGGACCACTCCGGAGTCGATCCACGAGTAGCACGTGAGCTCGAGCACCCGGGCGTCCACCGGCATTCCGCGGAGCTCGCGGAACGCGACGACTCCGATCACGAACGAGACGATCGGCAGCGCCGAGGCGACGACCCCGACCGTCTTCTCTGGCATTCGGTGCCCCGCGAGCCCGTTCCACACGGCCCCGATGAGCGGGAGCAGTGGGATGAAGAGCAGCGGGACGTAGTTCTGTGCATCCATGGCCGCCTCCTATCCCTTCAGCTCCCGGGCCTCGTCCACGAGGACTTTTCCCTTGTCCCGGTAGATCGTGACCACGATGGCGATCCCGATCGCCGCCTCCGCCGCGGCGACGGCCATGATCATGAGCACGAACACGTGCGCGGACCCGGCGCTCGCCTGGTGCGCGAACCCGCGTGCGAAGGTGACGAAGGCCACGTTGACCGCGTTGAGCATGAGCTCGATGCTCATCAGCACGAGGAGCGCGTTGCGGCGCACGAGCACTCCGAAGACCCCGAGGCCGAAGAGCGCGATGCTCAGGAACAGGAAGATGTTGAGCGGACCGCCGGCGAGCTGGGTCGTCATGGTTTCCTCTCTTTCAGGAGCGCCACGGCGCCGACGATGCCGACGAGCAGGACCAAGCTGATCGCCTCGAATGCGAAGACGTACGGGCCGAGGAGCAGCTCGCCGAGGCCCGCGAGGTGGCCGTACTCCTCGGGGAACCTCTCCTCGGCGTAGGGGTTTCGCGCGGCGCTGAGCGCGTACGACAGGAGCCCGAGCATCGCTACCGACATCACCCCGCCCACGACCACGCGCCACGAGTTGATCGGCACGTCCTCGAGGTCGCTCGGGAGCTTCGTGCCCATCAGCATCATGACGAACGCGATGAGCACCACGATCGCGCCGGCGTAGACCAGCACCTGCAGCACCGCGAGGGTGTGCGCCTCGAGCACGGCGAACTCGCCCGCCACGCCCACTAAAGTCAGGATGAGGAAGCAGGCGGCGTGGATTGGGACCTTCGACGTGACCACCATCACCGCAGCCGCCAGGGTCAGTCCGGCGATGATCGCGCCTACGATCTCGATCGGTGGGTTCATGGCTCGCCCTCCTCGACGTCGGTACGCCGCTCGTGGCCGAGCAGCGTCTTCCGATCGAGCACGAAGTCCTCGCGCCGGTAGGCCGTGAACGTGCTCTGCGGCGTGTCCATCCGGATCGCGTCCTTCGGGCACGCCTCGACGCAGTACCCGCAGAAGATGCACCTGAGCTCGTCGATCACGAACGCCTTGCACCGCTTCTCGATCACCGGGTCCGGGCTCTCCTCGGCCACGATGCTGATGCACTTGGCCGGGCAGATGGTCTCGCACATCAGGCAGGCCACGCACCTCGGCGTGCCGTCCTCGCGCCGGACCAGGCGGTGCACGTTGCGAGCCCGGGCCGGCACCGCGATCGGCTCCTCCGGATACTCGCAGGTCTCGATCCGTTGCCTGTGGACGACCGTGCCCCAGATGTTGCGCAGGAAGTGGCCCATCGTGACCGTGAGCCCGCGCACCACCTCGGGCAGGTAGAGCCGTTCCCAGACGTCGTACTTCCGTGGTCTGATGATGATCATCGCCCCAGCACCTCGACGCCCCAGACGTAGGTGACCAGGATGTTGGCGAGCCCGATCGGCAGCATCCAGCGCCAGCCCACTCGCATGAGCTGGTCGTACCGGAACCTCGGCAAGGTCCACCTCACCCAGATGAAGCAGAACGCGAAGAAGAACGTCTTGGCCATGAAGCTGACGGCCTGGACGAGGACCCTGGTGGCGATGGTCATCCAGTGCGCGAAGTCGAGGGACGGGAGCGCCACGGCGGCGGCTCCGAGCGCGAGGGCGCCCACGAAGAAGACCGCGGTGAAGATCTTCGGCTCGAGGTCGCGCCGGTCCTTGTAGACGATGCGCGGAGCGCGCGCGCCGTTCCAGATCGCGAGCCCGCCGAGCGCCATGACCACCGTGCCGGAGAAGCAGAGCACCCGCAGGATCAGGGCGGCGTTGTCCTCGATCGCGACGCGATCGAGGAACGGCACTTGCCAGCCGCCGACGAAGAGCGTCACGAGGATCGCGGAGCTGACCGCCATGCTCGCGTACTCGCCCATGAAGAACAGCGCGAACTTGAAGCTCGAGTATTCGAGGTGGTACCCGGCCACGATCTCGCTCTCGGCCTCGGGCAGGTCGAACGGGTTGCGGTTGGTCTCGGCGAAGATCGCGACCCAGAACAGGATGAAGCCGAGCGGCGAGATCACGAAACCCCAGCTCAGCGGGTTCGCGCCCTGCGACAGAACGATGTCCTGGAGGTTGGCGCTCCCGTACACGAGCAGGATGCCGATCACGGCGAGACCGAGAGTGACCTCGTAGCTGATCATCTGGCTCGCGCCGCGGAGCGCGCCGAGGAACGAGTACTTGTTGGCCGCGGAGTAGCCGCCGAGGATGAGCCCGTAGACCTCGAGCGAGGCCACGGCGAACACGAACAGGATGCCCGCGTTGATGTTCACGGCCTGCATCTCGATCTGGACCTCGTATCCCCAGAGCCGGCCGAGGTCCACGGGCTCGCCGAACGGGATGGCGCCCATGATCAGGATCACCGCGGCCATGACGAGGAACGGCGCGAGGCGGAACGTGAACTGCTCGGACGCCGTGGGCTCGACGTCCTCCTTCATCAGGAGCTTGAGCACGTCGGCGACGAGGTGGACCAGGCCGAAGGCGCGGATCCCCGCGATGCTCGCCCGGTTCGGCCCGCGCCGGTCCTGCATGTATGCGCTCGCCTTGCGCTCCATGTAGATGAGCAGCGGCAGCATCACGGCGACCACGTAGAGGAAGATGATCAGGAACGGCACGCCGAACTGGATGACCGTGATCAAGAGGAGCTCCCAGCTCATGACTTCTCCTCCCTGGCCCCCCCCGCTCCCAGCTCACCGAGCGAGGCGTATTTCAATCCCTTGAACCCGCCGACCTTTTTCACGATCTCGTCGAAGACGGACGCGGTGTCGGCCTTGACCTTCTTCTCGCCCAGCGATTCGAGCAGCGCGGCGAGGACCGCGGCCGCGGGCCGCGCTTCGCCGGGCGGCGGGACCGCGACGCCGACGACCTGGGTGTGGCCGAGGAAGTTGGTGACGGTGCCGTCGCGCTCGGCGAAGCCCGCGATCGGCAGGGCCACGGTGGCGGCTCGGCTGGTGTCGTCGAGGTGGCTCGACAGCACGACGATCGAGTCGATGCCCTTGAACGCCGACGCGGCGTCGGACGGCGCGCCGGAGAGCGGGTCGCCGCCGAGCACGACGACGGCCCGCGCGCCCGTGACGACATCGGAGAAGCTCGCCTCGCCGACGATCCGGCGCACGCCCGTGCGGTTGGCGCTCAGGTCGGCGCGTCGGAGCAGGGCGTCATCCCCGCCGCGTGGCTCCCACGAGGTGCCCGACCCGAGCTTCTTCGATTTCGCCTTCTCGAGCAGCCGCGCCAGGAGGTACGCCTCCTCGTTCGTCGCGTCGGGCGAGACGATTCCGACGAGACCCTCGCCCGCTTCCGCGAGGATGACCTTGACGGCCGCGAGCGCGTCGTCCCAGGTCGTGTCCTTCAGCTCGGCGCCTTCGCGCACCATGGGCGCCGCGAGCCGCTTGCCCTCTGTGATCCGGTGGTGGGCCAACCGTCCCGCGTCGCACATCCAGGGCCCGTTGACCAGCGGGTTGCGTCTCGGTGTGATCCGGTGGACGCGGCCCTTCGCGTGCTCCACCGAGATCGAGCACCCGCGCGCGCAGACGGGGCAGACCGACGGGGTCCGTTCCAGGTTCCAGACGCGGCACTGGAACCGGAAGTCTCGCAGCGTGTGCGCGCCGACCGGGCAGATGTCCACGACGTTGGCCGAGTAGGGGTTGTCGAGCCTCTTGCCCGTGCCCAGCGTGATCTCGGCGTGGTCGCCGCGGTTGACGATGCACAGCTCCTCGGTCTTCGGCACCTCCTTGCAGAAGCGCACGCACCGCGAGCAGTGGATGCACCGGTCGGCGTCGAGCACGACCATCGGGCCGATGTTCGTGTGCTTGGGGTGGACGACCTTGTCGTCCTTGAACCGCGAGAGGTACAGCCCCCACTCCCAGTAGTACTCCTGGAGCCGGCACTCGCCCGCCTGGTCGCAGATCGGGCAGTCGGTGGGGTGGTTGATGAAGTGCAGCTCGAGCACTTCCTTCACCGCCGTGCGGACCTGCTCGCTGGTGCGGCCCGTCCTCACCACCATGCCCTCGCCGACCGGGGTCGAGCAGGACGAGACCGGCTTCGGCATCTTCTCGATCTCGACCAGGCACATCCGGCACACGCCGGCGACGGACAGGTCGGGGTGGTAGCAGAAGTGGGGGATGCCGATGCCGAGCTGTTCGGCCGCCTTCAGGATCGTCGTGCCCCTGGGCACGGAGACCTGCCGGTCGTCGATCGTCAGGGTGATTGAATCGGTCTTCTGTTCAGCCATTGGCCTGACCTACTCCGCAGGGCACCGGCCGAGCCGCACGTGCTCCTCGAAATCGGCACGGAACTGGGTGACGAACCCCTTCATGGGCATCGCCGCCGCGTCGGCCAGGGGGCAAATCGTCCTGCCCATCATCGAGTCCGACACTTTCAGCAGCATGTCGATGTCGTCCATGCCGCCCTTCCCCTCCTCGATCCGCGTGATGATCTTCCGGAGCCAGCCCGTGCCCTCGCGGCAGGGGGTGCACTGGCCGCAGGACTCGTGGGCGTAGAACCGGGCGAGGATCGCCATGGCGCGGACCACGCAGAAGTCGTCGGGCAGCACGATGATGGCGCCCGAGCCGAGCATGGACCCGTGCGCCGCCATGGACTCGTAGTCGAGCAGGACCGTCTCCACCTGCGAGGGGAGGAGCACCGGGGTGGACGAGCCGCCGGGGATGACCCCCTTGAGCGTCGTGCCGTCCCGCATGCCGCCGGCGACCTCGTCGATGAACCTCTTCAGCGGGAACCCGAGCTCGACCTCGTACACGCCGGGCTTCTTCACCGGCCCGGAGATGCAGAACAGCTTGGTCCCCTTGCTCTTCTCCGTGCCGATCGCGGCGTACGCCTCGGCGCCGCGGGAGATGATCCACGGGAGTGCCGCGAGGGTCTCGACGTTGTTCACGACCGTGGGTCCCTGGAACAGGCCGATGGACGCGGGGAACGGGGGCTTGAGCCGGGGCTGCCCCTTCTTGCCCTCGATGGAGTTGATGAGCGCGGTCTCCTCGCCGCAGATGTAGGCGCCCGCGCCTCGGTGCACGGTGATGTCGAGCCGGAACGGTTTTTCCCGGTCGAGCTTCTCGCCGAGGATCCCGGCGGCGTACGCCTCGTCGATCGCCGCCTGCAGGATCTTCGTTTCCGCCGCGAACTCGCCCCGGACGTAGACGTACCCGTGGTGGGACTGCACGGCCCAGCAGCAGATCGCCATCCCCTCGATGAGCGAGTGCGGGTCCCAGCGCAGGATGTCGCGGTCCTTGAAGGTCCCGGGCTCGCCCTCGTCGGCGTTGCAGCAGAGGTACTTCGGGGCCTCGGACGCCTTGGGCACGAAGCTCCACTTCAAGCCCGCGGGGAACCCGGCGCCGCCGCGCCCCCTGAGGCCCGACCTCTTCACCTCGTCGATGACCTTGTCGGGCTCCAGCTCGAGGGCTTTCTTCAGGGCCGCGTACCCGCCTCGCTGCCTGTACGTGGAGAGCTTCCTGTGATCGGCATCGCCGAAGTACTGCGACAGGATCTTTTCCATCACTTCAGCTCCGCCAGGATCGAGTCCACCTTCTCGGCGGTCAGGTCCTCGTGGTAGTCGTCGTTGATCTGCATGACCGGCGCCGTGCCGCAGGCGCCCAGGCACTCGACCCGGGTCAGCGTGAACCGCTTGTCGGCCGTGGTCTCGCCGGACTTGATGCCCAGCTTCTTCTCGAGGTGCTCGATGATGTGCTCCCCGCCCATGAGCGAGCACGACAGGTTCTGGCAGACCTGGATGTGGTACGTGCCGACCGGCCGCTTGTCGAACATCGTGTAGAAGCTCGCCACGGCCGTCACCCGCGCCACGGGCACATCCAGCCGTCGAGCCACGAACTCGATGACGTCCTTCGACACGAACCCGAACTCCTCCTGGGCCAGCCGCAGGGTCGGCAGCATGGCCGCCTCGGCGTCCGGATAGCGCGGGAGGAGCAGGTCGAGCGCCTTCTGCCTATCGGGGGAGAACTGCATGATCCCTCACCTGTCCAGCTCGCCGGCGATGATGTTGAGGCTGCCGAGGAACGCCGACGCGTCGGCGATCATGTGTCCTTCGACGATCGGGTCGAAGACCTGCATGGCGGCGAGGCACGGCGCCCGGCAGTGGACCCGGTGCGGCGTCCCGCTCCCGTCGCTGACCAGGTAGAAGCCCAGCTCGCCGTTCGCCGCCTCGTGGTAGCCGTACGCCTCGCCATCGGGGACCTTCGGCCCGTTGATGACGTGCATGAAGTGGCCGGCCAGTGCCTCGATGTTGGCGTGGACCTCCGGAAGCGGGCGCCTGATCAGATCGGGGCGGTCGATGTTGACCGGCCCGTCGGGCAGCGCCTCGAGGGCCTGCTGGACGATCTTCCAGCTCTGCCACATCTCCTCGAACCGGCACATGATCCGGTCGTGGGTGTCGCCGGCCACGCCGACGACCATCTCCCACTCGAATTCGTCGTAGTGGTAGTAGGGGTAGACCTTCCGGATGTCGTACTCGAGGCCGGACGCGCGGGCCATGGGTCCGCTCAGCCCGTACGCGACGGCCTGGTCGCGCGAGATGCAGCCCACGCCGACGGTCCGGTCGAGGAAGATCCGGTTCTTGGCCACGAGGTCGCGGATGTCCCGAAGGACCCGCTCGAGGACCGGGCCGACGGCGCGCACGTCGTCGGTGAATCCGTCGTACACGTCGCGCGCCAGGCCCCCGATGCGGACGTAGCTGTTCGTCATCCGGGAGCCGGACAGCCGGTCCATGATGTCGAGCAGCACCTCGCGGAGCTGGAAGAAGTACCAGTACGGCGTCAGGGCGCCGAGGTCGATGATGTTCGGGCCGAGGCAGACGCAGTGGTCCATGATCCGGCCCAGCTCGTTGATGATGACCCTGAGCACCTTGGCGCGTTCGGTCACCTCGATGCCGGCGAGCTTCTCGACCGCCATGCAGTAGCCCAGGGTGTTCATCTGGGTCGAGCAGTAGTTGAGCCGGTCGCAGTAGGGGATCACGCCGTCCCAGTGGGTGTTCTCCGCCTCCTTCTCCATGCAGCGGTGGAGGTACCCGATCTCGGTGTCGGACTTGACGATGGTCTCGCCGTCGAGCTGCATCTGGATGCGGAGCACGCCGTGGGTGATGGGGTGCGCGGGGCCGAAGTTGATCGGCACGGTCTGCGACCCGTTCGGGAGCGTGATCGGCAGGAACCCGTGCTCCTCGAGCGGCACGGGCTCGGTGATGACCTGCGCCGGCCGCCCTTCCTTGGGGTAGTCCTTGCGCAGGGGGTGGCCCGGGAAGTCGCGGTGGCAGAGCAGGCGCCGCAGGTCGGGGTGGTCCTTGAACGCGACGCCGTACATGTCGAAGACCTCGCGCTCGAACCAGTCGGCGAGAGGCCAGCGGGCGCTCATGGTGTCGACAGTCGGCTTCTGGGCCGGGAGCGGGACCTTGACCCTGACCCGCTTCCACGTCCGGGTGCTGAGCAGGTGGTAGACGACCTCGAAGCGTTCCTTGTCGGGCCTGCGCCCGAGGTAGTCGGCGCCGCAGACGTCGACCAGCATGTCGAAGTGCAGCGAGCCCTTGAGGAGGTCCATGACCTCGCCGAACTGCTTCGCCTGCACCACGAGGGTGTCGTCGCCGCGGTGGTCGTGGCTCGAGACCACGGCCTTGGGGAGCTTCCCGGTGACCTCTTCGACGGCGCTGCGGCTCATGCCCTGTCCTCCTGGAACCCGTGCTTGTCGCGCGCGGAGCCCTCGCGCCGGATCTTGCCCTGGAGGTCGAGGATCGCCTGGAACAGCGCCTCCGGACGGGGTGGACAGCCGGCGATGTACACGTCGACCGGCACCACCTGATCCGCGCCCTGGAGCGTGTGGTAATTCCGGTAGAACCCGCCCGAGCTGGCGCAGGCGCCCATCGCGATGACCCACTTGGGCTCGGCCATCTGGTCGTAGATGCGCTTGAGCACGGGCGCCTGCTTGTACGTGATGGTGCCGGCGATGATCATCAGGTCGCTCTGCCGGGGGGAGAACCGGACCAGCTCCGCCCCGAAGCGGGAGATGTCGTACCGGCTGTCCATGGCGCACATCAGCTCGATGCCGCAGCACGCGGTGCCGAACGTGTAGGGCCACAGGGAGTACGAGCGCCCCCACGCCACCGCGTCTGCCAGCCTGGTCACGATGTAGTTCGACATGGCGCTATCCTTGCGTGTCGGAGCCCTTGGAGCAGGTGTCGGACGAGCCGCGGCGGTGCCACGGCGGCGCCGGGGTGCCCCAGTCCAGCACGCCCGACCCGACGACGAAGGCCCAGCCGGCGAAGAGGATGACGAGGAACACCAGGATCTCGATGACCGCGCGGTATCCGAGGCCCCGGAGGATGACCGCGCCGGGGTACAGGAAGACCACCTCGAGGTCGAACAGGAGGAACAGGATGGCGACGACGGCGAACTTCACGTTGAAGTGGCCGAGGAAGCCGCCTTTCGCCTCGATCCCGGTCTCGTAGGTCGTGAGCTTCTCGGGGAGGGGCCGCTTCGGCCCGAACAGACGCGACAGGACCACGAAGGCCCCGGCGAACACCACGGCGATCGCTGTCATGATCAGCAGGTGGAGATAGGGATTGGGCATTGTGGCGTACCCCGTCGAAGTGCTGCGTCTTTATCAAGGAAGCCTAGTGGCGTCAATTCCGGTCGGAGCTGTCACGCTCGTGGCACCGGTTGTCGCGGTGGACAGATCTGGTAGGGTGCTGGATGAAGGAGCGTTCATGACGGCACCTCACGTTCGTTCCCTCCGGGCTCTCCAGGCTCTCCTCGTGGCGGCGCTCGCCCTGGTTATCGCGGCTTGCGGCGCCAAGTCGTCGCTCGTCATCGACGACGAGCTGTACGACGCGGGACCAGACGGTGGCGGTCCGGACGCCGACTCCGACGTCGATACGGACATCGACACCGACATCGACACCGACATCGACTCGGACACCGACTCGGACACCGACTCGGACACCGATACCGACCCCGACGAGGACGAGCCGCCCCGCGACATCCTGGACCGCCTGCGGCGGATCGAGGGCATGACAGTGGACGAGCTCCCCAGCTCGTTCCCGGGCGCGCGCTACTTCCAGATGTTCTTCGAGCAACCCGTCGATCATCACAACCCGCGCGTGGGCCGGTTCACGCAGTTCCTGACCCTGATCCACCGCGACGAGGACGCGCCGCTCTTCCTCGTCTCGACGGGTTATGACAACTACATCGGCGAGTACGAGTGGGAGCTGACCTCGCTCTTCCAGGGCAACCAGATCATCGTGGAGCACCGCTACTTCGGCAGCTCGGTGCCCGAGCCGACGGACTGGGCGTACATGAACATCGAGCAGGGGTCGTGGGACCTCCACCGCATCGTCGAGGCCTTCTCCCCCATCTACACCGGGCCCTGGGTCAATACGGGCGCGAGCAAGGGCGGGATGACGTCGGTATACCACCGGCGCTTCTTCCCCGACGACGTGGTGGCGACCGTGGCCTACGTGGCGCCGAACTCGCTCGGCGCGCCGGACGAGCGGTACATCCCCTTCATGGACCGCATCGGCGTCGACTGGTGCCGCGAGCGCATGTTCGACCTCCAGGTCGAGTGGCTCGAGCGGCGCGAGGCCATGGTCGATCGGGTCGAGACCATGCGGCGGGACCTCGGACTGAGCTACGAGTACTCCGGCGGGTCCGACGGCGCCTTCGAGTCGGCCGTGGTCAACTTCCCCTGGACCTTCTGGCAGTACGCGGGCGTCGATGCGTGTTACGGAGCTCCCGAGCTGTCCGGGACCGATGGTGAGCTCTTCGACTTCCTCGCGCTCTATGCCGGGTTCGAGTACTACGGCGACGAGGAGGTGCTCCACTTCCTGCCGTATCAGTACCAAGCCGCGACCGAGCTCGGCTACCCGGCGATCCGGCTCGACCGCATCGAGCACATGCTCCGCGGCGGCGGCTGGTCGCTCTCCGACCTGCTCCCGGGCGTACCCATCGAGTACGACCCGTCGGTCATGCAGGACATCGCGGAGTGGGTCCGGATCGAGGGCGAGGAGCTCATGTTCATCTACGGCCAGTACGACCCCTGGACCGGCGGAGCGTTCGAGCCCGGCGACGCGCGCGACTCGTACACGTTCACCGTCCCCGAGGCCAACCACGGCGCCGCGATCTGGATGCTGCCGTGGGAGGACCAGTCCCAGGCGATCGAGATCCTCGAGCGCTGGATCGGCACGAGCTCGGGCTGGGGCCGTGGCCCGCTGCCCAGGCCGATGCCACAGCCGCGGTTCGAGACCCAGCTCCGCCTCATGCCGCCGGTCATGCGGTAGACGGTCCTCGAAACATGAAGGATCATGCATGAAGCCCCGTTCGAAGTGGACGGTGTGGACGGTGTGGACAGCGTGGACACAGCGAACGAGAGGATGATGTCCACAACGTCCACGAGGTCCACTCCGTCCACACCGGAGCAGCGGGGCGACAGCCTGATCGCACATCTCTCCGGCAGGGTCTCGACCCTCCGCGTGCTCGTCGCCGGGTGGGAAGGCGGGGTGATCTGGCCCACGGTCGAGTCGCCAGATCTCCGGGCGTGTCTCGATCGGGACGGCATGCTGGAGTGCTCCGAGGGCCACGACGCCCTGTGCCTGGACATCGGCCGCGCCGGCGGAATGTCGATCGTCGTATCCGAGCTGCCGGGGCAGGTCGAGCGCGCGGCCGCGCGGCGCGGGCTCGACTGGCGGATGGCCGGAGTCGCCCCGCTCCTGTGGGACGCGGTCCGGATCGGCGGGTGCCACGGCCTGAATGCCCCCGTCGGACGCGCGCTCTGGGACTCGCTCGTCACAGAAGAGCCAGAGCTGCGCCGTGTGATCGAGGTCGGCGGCGGGCAGTACCCCGTGCGGTTCTGGAAGCTCGAGACACCGCGCACGACCCAGTTCCTCGTGCAGCAGGACCGGCTCTGGGGCCCGGGGCGCCTCGCTACGCGCCGCAGGCAGGACGGTGGCGTGGAGCTCGACCTCTACGGCGTCCCGGACGGCGAGGACGACTTCCCGCTCGGCGTGAACGACCCGCGGGTCCTGACGTCGCGCCACGCGATGGCCCGGTGCCAGCGCATCCGCTATCTCGTGTTCGCCCGCGCGGTGGCGCACCTCGTCCGGGAGCTGGGGTTCGACGTGCTCGTGGCAAACGACTACCACGTGGGCATCGTGCCGTTCCTCGACCCTGACGTCGTGCAGCTCTCGATCTGGCACAACCTGGGCTACCAGGGGATCGATGCCTTCTACTCCCCCGACGGACCGTCCCCGGACGTCCCCGTCGGCGAGGACACACGGAGCGCGCTGCTCGACGACCACGCCGCGGCCACCGGCATCCCGTCGGACGTGCTCGACGACTTCTTCGTGGCCTGGCGGCGCGAGGGGTTCATCGGCACGCCCAACTGGGCCCAGGCCATCCTCCGGCTCAACACCTACCGGACCGGGCTCGCCGGCACGACCGTGAGCGCGAGCTACGCGCGACAGCTCGCCACCGAGGACCGGGCCCACGTTCTCGAACGGATCAGGGAGCAACGCGGCCCGCTCCCGGACGGGTACTTCGATCACGAGCGCGCCGCGGCGCGGCTCGAGGAGTACTTCGAGGGCGAGACCGACCGCGACGACTTCCACACCCCGGCCTGCGGACTGCCCGACCTGTCGAAGCTCTACATCGAAGGCGTGCTCAACGGCATGCACCCGGAGAAGACTCACCTGCGGTACCGGGACGACTTCCTGGCGAGCCTGCTCCTCGCGTTCGCCAGGGCCGGAGCCCGGGGGATGCCGCGAGCCCGCAGGCTCGTCGAGGCCCTCGGCTACGTTGACGAGCCCTCGTGGCTCGCGGCGCTCGAGCCTCCGTGCGAGCTCACGAGGAGCGACGTCACAACGCTCCTGGCGGAGCCCGGCGCTCCGCGTCCGGCGGACCGGTTCCGGACGGTCGAGCACCTCGTGGCGGTGAAGACCCTCGCGCGGGAGCTGCTCGCCGAGGACCCCAGGTTCGCCGTGCTCCGCGAGACCGGGGACGACCTGCCCGTGCTGTTCTCCTGGGGCCGGCTCGTCAGCCAGAAGGCGTTCCACGTGATCGCCGAGGCGGCGCGCCACCTCGCGGGCCGGGGCGTCCTCATCGTCCAGGCCGCGGCGCCCGCGGCGGACCGCGAGGGCCTGTGGGTCGAGCGCCGGCTGCGGGAGATCGAGCACCCGAGGCTCGTCTTCGTGAACGAGGTCAACCCCTGGCTCCGCGACCTCTGCAAGGCGGCCGCGTCGATCGCGCCGCTCACGTCGCTGTACGAGCCCTGCGGCTTGACGGACATCGAGGCCTACTGGTCTGGCGTGCTGTGCGTGGTCCACGAGGTCGGCGGGTTGGTCAAGGGCATGATCGACGAAGCGCCGCATTACGATCAGATCGTGACAGTCGCACCGGCGCGCGAGCCCGTGTGCCGCGGCTATCGCGCGTGGGACTCCACCGATCCCCGCCACGAGGCCGAGGCGTTCGTCGCCGCCGCCGATGAGCTGCTGGACCTGTACCGCGACGACCGGCCCAGGTTCGGCGCGCTCCAGCTCAAGGCGCTCGACCTGATGCAGCTCACGTGGGACATCCCGGCGGACCGGTACGTCGACCTCCTCCAGTACGTCTGGCTCGGCCAGGTCTGGCGCCGTCTCAAGGACGGTCGGAGCCCCGACGCCGTGACCAGGATGATGGACATCATCGATCGCGGCGCGGGGTTCGTCCCCGGATCCGGGCGGGGGTGCGCGGGCTCGCTCCGCGAGCTGTACACGCGGGTGTTCCACCCACCGCGCGACGGCGTCGGAGTCCCGCGCCTCGATGAAGACCTGATCCTGGACCGCGAGCTGAGGCGGAGGCTGGACTGAGCAGGTCCACTCTGTCCACATGGTCCACACTGTCCACCCGTTTCAGGGACCCGAAAAAAAACGACTGGTCTTGCCCGTTTCTCCGACTACAATCCCAGCGTTTCCTTCATTGAGGAGGTGTGATCGTGAATCGCCTGAATTGGCTGAGTGTGATGATTATCACGACCTTGCTCGCTTTCTCCGGTTGCGGCGAGACGGGCGGGGATGGGGACGCCGACACCGACGTGGACAGCGACGGTGACGGCGACGCGGACGGCGACGGCGATGTCGATGGCGACGGCGATGTCGACGGCGACGGCGATATCGACGGCGACGGCGATGCCGACGGTGACGGCGACAGCGACTGCGAAGACGACCCGTTCGAGGACAACGACGAGCCGGAGCGCGCGACGCCGATCGACGAGGGCGAGTACGCCCGGCTGCGCGTGTGCCCCGATGACGTGGATTTCTACTCCGTGGACCTCGGCGTCGACGACGAGCTCTCGGTAGTCCTGACCTTCGCCCACGCCGAGGGCGACATCGACGTGGTGCTCCTCGACCCGGACGGCGAAGAGGTGGCCGGGTCCGCCTCGACCGACGACGACGAGGAGTTCACCTACACCGCCACCATGGCAGGGCCGCACCTGATCCAGGTCGTCCTTTATGAAGACACGGGCGACGTTGGCGGCAACGACTACGACATGACCATCGCGATCGAGCCCGGGACCACCACGTGCGAGGACGACACGTTCGAGGACAACGATTCGGTCGACGGCGCCACGGCCATCGAGGCGGGCCACCATGCGGACCTGCGTCAGTGCCCCGGCGACGACGATTACTACAGGATCGACCTCGCCGTCGGAGACACGTTGAACGTCGGCATCGCGTTCTCCAACGCCGAAGGGAACATCGATGCCGCGATCTTCGACCAGGACGGCACCGAGGTCGCCATCGGCGACGGCACAGGCGACGGCGAGGACCTCAGCGTCGTTGCGGAGCTCGCTGGTCCCTATTGGATCGTCGTCACCCTGACCGAGGACGACGGCGCGGCCGAGGGCAATGACTACGAGCTGGACGTCGAGGTCATCCCGGGAGCCGGGACGTGCCACGACGACCCCTTCGAGGACAACGACTCAGTCGATACCGCGGCCGCGATCATCGAGGGCGAGTACCCGGGGCTCCGGCTCTGTCAGGGCGACCGCGACTTCTACGCCATCGACCTCGCGGCAGGCGACGAGATCACCGTGGACCTCGCCTTCGCCAACGCGGAAGGCAACATCGACCTGGCGCTTGGTGATCCCGACGGCATCGTGGTGGCCTCGAGCGAGAGCGAGGACGACGGCGAGACGGTGACCTTCACCGCGGCGGTCGCGGGCACCTACACCATCCTGGCCGTGCTGCTCGCCGACGCGGGCGACGCCGAGGGGAACGACTACGCGATGACCATCACGGTCGAGGGCGGGACCTCGACGTGCAGCGACGACTCGTTCGAGGACAACGACACGTTCGAGACCGCGACGGGCATCGGCGAAGGCGACTACCCCGACCTCCGCATCTGTGACGGTGACGACGACTTCTATGCCGTGGACCTCGCCGTCGGCGACGAGATCACGATCGACCTCGCCTTCAGCCACGCCGACGGCGACGTGGACATGGTCCTGATGGACCCTGATGGGACCAACGTCGCTTCTTCGACCGGTGTGACCGACACCGAGACCATCACCTACACCGCGGTCGCGGCCGGTCTACACGTGATCCGCGTGCTCCTGTTCTCGGACACCGGCGCCGCCGAGGGCAACACCTACGACATGAGCATCGCGGTCAACGAGGTCACGAGCACCTGCGACGACGACGGGTTCGAGGAGAACGACACCGTCGACACCGCGGCCGAGGTCGCCGCCGGGTCATTCGCCGACCTGAGGATCTGCCCGCTCGACGCCGATCACTATGCAGTTGTGCTGTCGGCCGGCGACGTCCTCACCGTGGATCTGACCTTCCTCAACGCCGAGGGCGACATCGACCTCACCCTCCTCGGGCCGAGCGGGGCCATGGTCGCGTCGTCAACCACTTCAACCGACAACGAGACGATCACCTACACCGCGGTCGAAGCCGGCGTCCACGTCATCCGAGTCGAGCTCGTGGACGACGACGGCGTGGAGGGCAACGACTACGACATGTTCATCGACATCGAGGAAGTCGTCCCGACCTGCCCGGACGACGGGTTCGAGGACAACGACTCGCCCCTCACGCCCGTGCCCATCGCGGCAGGCGACTACCCCGACCTTCGCGTCTGTCCGGCCGACGAGGACTATTACGCCTTCGACCTCGCGGTCGGCGACGTGCTCGACGTGGACCTGAGCTTCGTGCACGCCGACGGCGACGTGGACCTGGCGCTGCTCGATCCATCCGGGCGGCGCGTGGCGTACTCGGGCGGCACCACCGACACGGAGTCCATGACCTACACGGCACTGGTCGCGGGCACGTACCTCATCCGCGTCTACCTGTTCAGCGACGCCGGCACCGACGAGGGGAATACCTACGACATGGTCATCACCCACACGCCGATCGTGCCCACGTGCGTGGACGACGGGTTCGAGGACAACGACACCCAGGCCACTGCCGTGGCCATCGCGGAGGGAGACCACGCCGACCTCCGCGTCTGCCCCGACGACTATGACTTCTACGCGTTCGACCTCGCGGTGGGCGATGTGCTCAACGTGGACTTCACGTTCACCCATGCCGAGGGCGACATCGACGTGCGGCTCCTCGATCCCACCGGTCGCGTCGTGGCCTCCTCGAGCAGCTCGACCGACAACGAGTCGATGAGCTACACCGCCACCGCGACCGGGACCTACGCGATCCTCGTCTTCCTGTACGAGGACCTGGGCGCCTCGGAGGGCAACGGGTACACGATGTCCATCGAGCACATCCCCGCGGTGCCGGTGTGCGCAGAGGACGCCTTCGAGGACAACGACACGCGGGCCACGGCCACCGTGATCGATGCCGGTGCCTATCCGCGCCTGCGCATCTGCCCGGCCGACGAAGACTTCTACGCCTTCGACCTCGGAGTGGGCGACGAGCTCAACGTGGACCTCGCCTTCACGCACGCGGAGGGCGACATCGACGTCCAGCTCCTGAACCCCGCCGGCGCCGTCGTGGCCTCGTCCACCGGGACGACCGACGCGGAGTCCATCTCCTACACCGCCGTGGCCGCGGGCACCTACACCATCCGTGTCTGGCTCTTCAGCGACACCGGGACCACTCCCGGCAACACCTACGACATGACCATCGAGCACATCCCGGTCGTCCCGACCTGCTCCGACGACGCCTTCGAGGACAACGACACCGTCGCCACGGCCGTGCCGGTCCCCGTGGGGACCCACCGGGCCCTGCGAGTGTGCCCGGACGACGACGACTACTACCGCTTCGCCCTCGCGGTGGGCGACCAGCTCACCGTGACCCTCAACTTCACGCACGCCGAGGGCGACATCGACCTACAGCTCCTGAACCCGGCCGGCACCGTCGTGGCCTCGTCCACCGGCACGACGAACACCGAGACCGTGCGCTACACGGCCGTCGCGGCGGGCACCTACACCATCCGCGTGTGGCTCTTCCGCGACACGGGCACGACCGAGGGCAACAGCTACGACATGACCATCGCGCACGTCCCGGCCGTGCCGACCTGCTCCGATGACGCGCTCGAGGACAACGACAGCCAGGCCACCGCGGTGCCCGTCGCCGCGGGTGCGCACCCCGGCCTGCGCGTCTGCCCCACGGACGCCGACTTCTATAACTTCGTCCTGGCCGTCGGCGACCAGCTCAACGTGAACCTCATCTTCAGGCACGCGGAGGGAGACATCGACGTCCAGCTCCTGAATTCGCGCGGCACCGTCGTGGCCTCGTCCACCGGCACGGTCGACAACGAAACAATGCGCTACACCGCCGCGGCTGCGGGCACCTATACAATCCGCGTGTGGCTGTTCCGCGACTCCGGGACCACCCCGGGCAACGGCTACGACATGAACATCGAGCACATCCCGGCCGTGCCAACGTGCCGCGAGGACGCCTTCGAGGACAACGACACCCGCGCCGCGGCCACCCCGGTCGTGGCTGGCGACTACCCGGACCTGCGGATGTGCACCGGGGATGACGACTTCTTCGCGATCGTCTTGGCAGCCGGCGACGACCTCACGGTCGACCTCTTCTTCACCCACGCCGAGGGCGACATCGACCTCTATCTGCAAGACTCACGTGGCACCAGGCTGGCGTTCTCCGTGTCCGGCGACGACGACGAGACGCTCACCTACACCGCACCGGCTGCCGGCACCTATTACATCCGGGTGACGCTGTTCGCCGACACCGGAGCGGCTCCGGGCAACGACTACGACATGGCCATCGACGTCGCGGGCGTGGATCCTTGCGTGGACGACGGGTTCGAGGAGAACGACACGCGCGCGACCGCCGCGCCGATCGACCCGGGCTCCTACCTCGACCTCTGGGTGTGCCCGACCGACCTCAACGACTTCTATGCCCTGGATCTGGGCGCTGGTGACGAGCTCTCGCTCGACCTGTTCTTCACGCATGCCGAGGGCGACATCGACGTCGAGGTCCAGACCTCTGCCGGCACCGTGGTCGCCAGCGGAACGTCAGCCGATGACGACGAGAGCGTGACGTACACCGCGGCCGTTCCGGGGACCTACTATATCCGCGTCTACCTCTTCGCCGATGGCGGAACCACCCCGGGCAACGTGTACGACATGGACATCGGCGTGGTCCATTCCGATCCCTGCGCGAACGACGGGTACGAGGAGAACGACACGCGTGCGACCGCCTCGCCGATCGTCGCGGGGTCCTACCCCGACCTCTGGGTCTGCCCAACCGACGTGGACGACTACTTCCAGATCGAGCTCGCCCGCGGCAACACGATCAACATCGACCTGACCTTCTCCCACGCCGAGGGTGACATCGACGTGCAGCTCCTCAACTCGCGCGGGACGATGGTGGCGGTCTCCAACTCCACCACCGACAATGAGCGGATCACCTATGATGTCCGATCGGCCGGTACGTATTACATCCATGTATACCTCTACAGGGATACCGGCGCCGTGGTCGGCAACACCTACGACATGGATGTCGTCGTGAGGTAGGAGATCAGATCGGTCGGATCTTATCGGGGGTGAGCCAGTCCTTGTATCCATCCTCGTAGGTCACGTGGAACCGGCCATCGGCACCCACCTGGTCGATCACCGCGCCGTACCAGCTACTCCCCCACATGGCCTGGACCTTCTGTCCGGGGTGGTACATGCCGGCCTTGCCCATCGGCATGCCGCCCATGCCGGCCATGCCGCCCATGGCGCCCATGCCGGCCATGCCGGCCCCCTTTGTCATCGGCGCACCCGTTTGAGGTTGGATCTGGTTCTCCTGGACCCACGCCGTGTCCCCGTCGTCGAACTGGACGAAGTACTGGACCTGCGTGACCGTCCCCGGATACCACTGTCCGTTCTTCCACTGAGCCATGCATTTCGTGCCGATCGTGAACATTCGTCGAACCTCCATGCTCTGAACGTCGTGTCAGCGCGCCAGGGAGTATCGGACCGTGCGAACGAGGGTGTCAATCGAGCGAGCGACTCGAGGGTGAGGTTCCGTAGATGGGGAGCAACTCTCAAGTCTCCAGTCTGCCGAGGACTTTGTCCGAGGCCCTGGCCAGGGGTGGAGCTTCTGTTGACAGACGTTCGTTGCCGGTGGACGATTCCTGCATGGGGTGTCCGATGGCCCTGGACATGAACAACCCGGAGATCGAGCGACTGGCGTCGGAGGTGGCGCGCCTTGCCGGCGAGACGGTGGTCGAGGCCGTGTGCCGGGCCCTGGAGGAGCGTCGGACCCGTCTTGCCCGAGGACAACACTCGAGCGACCGCGCCGAACGTCTCCGACGATTCCTGGAAACCGAGGTATGGCCTTTGGTGCCACCGGAGGAACGCGGGCACCGACTCTCCCGGGAGGAGGAAGACACCCTTCTCGGCTTCGGTGAGGACGGGACGTGATCCTCGACACTTCGGCCATTGCTGCCATCATCTTTCAGGAACCCGGATACGAGTCCCTGCACGACCGCCTTGGAGCCGCCGCCACGATAGGTGTCGGCGCAGCAACCTTGGTCGAGGCGGGGATCGTTCTATCCGCGCGCCTCCGGTGTGACGCCAGGGACCTGTTGGCTCGCTTCCTACTCGAGGTGGATGCTCGGGTCATCGCATTCGACGAGGACCACTGGATGGCGGCAGTGGACGCCTGGCTGCACTTTGGGAAGGGACGCCATCCCGCCCGCCTCAACTTCGGCGACTGCCTCGCATACGCGACGGCGCGCCTTGCCAGAGAGCCACTACTGTGCGTCGGCGAGGACTTTCCCAAGACCGACATGGAACTGGCGTAGTACCTCGACCCGGAAGTTCGATCCGGGGTTTTCCGGTGAATAATCAAAGGGGGACCGCGATCTGATCGAGCATGGCCCGAGGTCCCCAGCCTGTCCCAGTGAGGATACCCCACGATCAACGTCCGGAGTTGAAACGCCTGGCCCATCGAACGAAGGCCGGCCACGTCGTGGTGCAACGCGCGAGGATCATCGTGTTGTCTGCCAGAGGCATGGGGACCGCCGCGGTTGCGCTGCGGGTGGGTTGCGATGAGCGCACCGTGCGCAAGTGGAGATGGCAACGCACACAGGGCAGTGGCAACCGACGGGATTGCGAGCCGGTCTCGACGAGGTGAGAGAGAGCCTGGTCCGAGACTTCGGCTGGACGCTGAGCCCCATCGTCTGATCCACGACCGCCTCTGGCCTGCGCCTCATGAACCGGGCATCTGCTCTGGCCCTGGAA
>Ga0233425_10001582_pt1 | contig 50236 bp, 50 predicted proteins | sample Watercolumn_Towu_2_FD_181712 | JGI IMG/M metagenome (GOLD analysis project Ga0233425, IMG submission 181712) | Freshwater microbial communities from Lake Towuti, South Sulawesi, Indonesia - Watercolumn_Towuti2014_140_MG | ecosystem: Environmental > Aquatic > Freshwater > Lake | place...
TTGCGCAGCATCTTCACCAGGTCGCGGGTGATGCGCTGCGGCAGCACGATCGGCACCTTGGTGCCGATGCGGATGAACTCGATGTGCGGGATGGCGCGCAGCCGGGTCAAAAGCCAGTCGAGCTTCTCGTCGGCCAGCGTCAGCGGGTCGCCGCCCGACAGCAGCACGTCGCGCACCTCGGTATGCGCGCGCAGGTACTCCAGCGCCCGCTCCCACTGCGCGTAGTTGAAGCTGTACTCGCCCCCGGGGTCGCCGACCATGCGCGAGCGGGTGCAGTAGCGGCAGTAGGTCGAGCAGAACCCGGTGGTCAGGAACAGCACGCGGTCGGGGTAGCGGTGCACCAGGCCCGGCACCGCCGCGTGCTTGTCCTCGCCCAGCGGGTCGTCGTCCTCGCCGCGCGCCTTGTAGTACTCGGCGTTGACCGGCACGTGGGTGCGCCTGAGCGGCTCCTGCGGGTCGTCCCGGCCCATCAGGCTCAGGTAATAGGGGGTGATGCCCACCGGCAGCGCCCCGGTGTGGCGCTCGATGGCGCTGGTTTCGTCGGGCGACAGCGCCAGGATCCGCCCCAGGTCCTTCAGCGTCTTGACGCGGCGGCCGATCTGCCAGCGCCAGTCGTCCCACTGGGCGCGCGACGCCTCGGGGAAGAAGCGGCGGCGGAACGCGTCGGTCTCTGGGCTGATGGGAAAGCGGGTGGTGCCGGTTCGCCGCTTGGCCGGCGCGGCGGGCGCCGAGGGGAGGGGGAAGCGGGCGGCGATGGCCTTGGTCTGGACGTCCGGTCGGGCGATGGTCGCGGCGGAGGCAAAGGGCCCAGAGCCGGTGCCGTTACTCGGCGGCTCGGTGTCCAACGACATTCGGTCTTCCATGCGGGATGCCTTCTCCGGTCTTGCGTCGCGGCGCGCCCCGCACCCGGGGCTGCGGCGCCGGGGCCGGCCGAGCGTGACATCGCGTCAGGCCGCCCCTTTTTTCGCTTGATATGACTCTCCCCCGACTCTTGTAAAGGCAAAAGTGGCGATTCGTCCCCGGTGCGCGCGCCGAGTCGCCTCCGCTCCCCCCGCCGCGGTCACATCCCGCGCGGCAGGTGGCGCGCGAACCACGCCATCGCCAGCATCATCGCGCCGGCGGCCGCGAACACCGCCGGCAGCGGCAGGAAGGTCAGGATCGCCGCGAACGCCATCGGGCCGGTGATGTCGGCGGTCTGCCGGTAGGTGCTGTAGACCGTGGCCATCTCCGCGCGCTCGTAGGGGTGGACCGCGCGCAGGAACGCAACGCCCCCCAGGGTGTCGAGCGCCGTGGTGACGGTCGCGCCCGCCACCAGCAGCGCCGCGGCGGCCAGCGGCAGCTGGGCGATGGCCGCCACGGCGACCGACAGCGCCCCGGCCCCCAGATAGGCCGCCACCACCACCGCCCGCACCCCCACGCGCTCCGCCAGCGCGCCGAAGGCGACGCTCAGGAACAGCATCACGTTGCCGACCGAGACGACCAGCGCGCCGACCGAGGAATCGTAGCCCGCCTTGACCATGAACAACGGGGCGTAGATGTAGAACATGGCCCACCACACGCCCCGGGTGAAGGCGATGGCGTAGGCGAGCCTGAGGCGCGGCTGGGCCCAGAACCGGCGCAGGTTGTAGGCCATGCCGGGCGGCGGCCTTGTGGCCGGCGCCACCGCCGGGTTCTCGCGCATGCGCAGAAGCCAGAAATAGCCGAACAGCAGCGCGCCGCAGACCGAAGCCGCCGCGCAGGCCGCCCACAGGCCCAGGCGGTCGGCGACCAGCACCCCCAGGACCGGCCCCAAGGTCCAGCTCACGCCCCCGAACAGGAGGCGCACCGGCTCGCTCCGCACCAGCTCGCGCTTGCGGATGTAGTCCATGATGTAGAGGTTGAGGGTGGTGTAGAGCGCGGCGGTGCCGAACACCCTGAGCCACATGCCCCCCGCCAGGCCCGCGAGCGTCGCCGTCGCGACCGACACCCCCATCCCGACCAGCGCCAGGCACCCCAGGCTGTAGACCCACTTGCGCCGCATCAGGCGCATCAGGAACGGGATCGACAGCGTGCCCGCCAGCCCGGCGAAGCCGATGCAGAGATACAGGACGCTCACGTCGCGCTCGCTCTGGAGAATCCGGTAGGCGGTCAGCGGGATCAGCGAGACCAGGAGCGCCCGCGCCATCGAATCGAGCAGGAACATCACGCCGAACACGGTCGCGCCGGGCGCGGCCATCGGCGTCAGGAAGCCGGGGACGAGCATCGCCGCGTTCATACGCCGCCGCCCGCGGATTGACCAGAGACCGCCGGGCGTCGGGGGCTATTGCGCGCGTGTCCGCGGAGAGTATGCTCGGCGCCAAGGCTTGCCGTTCCTCCGTCTCCACCAGCGCGAGGGGGCCGCCCCTTCCGGCGGCGGCGACACCATTCGACAATGCTGATCGTCGCCGGCCTCGCGATCCTCGCCCTGATCCTCCTCGGCCTCGGCGGGCCGCTCCACGCCCGCGTGCCCCGCGCCGCGCTCTGGGTCTATGGCGGCGCGGCGGCGGCCTCGGCGGCGCTGCTGCTGCTCGGCCTGTCGGCGCTGGCCTTGGGCGGCGAGCCGGCCGTGGCCGCGCTGCCGGTGGGCCTGCCGTGGCTTCAGGCGCATTTCCGCATCGACGCGCTCAGCGCCTTCTTCCTGGTGGTGGTCAACCTGGGCGGGCTTGCCGCCAGCCTCTACGGCATCGGCTATGGGGCGCACGAGCGCGAGCCGGCCCGCGTGCTCGCGTTCTTCGCGCCGTTCCTCGCCGACATGAACCTGGTGCTGCTGGCCGACGACGCCTTCGCGTTCCTGCTGTCGTGGGAGTTCATGTCGCTGAGCTCGTGGCTGCTGGTGGTCGCGAACCACCGCCGGGCCAACAACCTGCACGCCGGCTACGTCTATCTGGTCATGGCGAGCGCGGGGACGTTCGCGCTGCTCCTGTGCTTCGGCCTGCTCGCGGGCAGCGAGGGCGGCTACGCGTTCGAAACCATCCGCGCCAAGGCGCCCGGCGCCGGGCTCGCCGCGCTGGTCCTGGTGCTGGCGCTGCTCGGCGCCGGCTCCAAGGCCGGCCTCGTGCCGCTGCACGCCTGGCTGCCGCTCGCGCATCCCGCCGCGCCCAGCCACGTCTCGGCGCTGATGTCGGGCGTGATGACCAAGGTCGCGGTCTACGGCTTCGTGCGCATCGCCTTCGACCTGCTGGGCGAGCCCGACTGGTGGTGGGGCCTCGTCGTGCTGCTGTTGGGCGGGCTCACCTCGGTCATGGGCGTGCTCTACGCGCTGATGCAGCACGACCTGAAGCGCCTGCTCGCCTACCACACGGTCGAGAACATCGGCATCATCTACATCGGGCTCGGCCTGGCGCTGGCGTTCCAGGCCCAGGGCTTCCCCGGCATCGCCGCGCTCGGGCTCGCCGCCGGCCTCCTGCACGTCCTCAACCACTCCCTGTTCAAGAGCCTGCTGTTCTTCGGCTCGGGCGCGGTGCTGGTGGCGACGGGCGAGCGCGACATGGAAAAGCTGGGCGGGCTGATCCACCGCATGCCGGTCACCGCGCTGTTCTTCCTGGTGGGCTGCGCCGCGATCTCGGCCCTGCCGCCCTTGAACGGCTTCGTCTCGGAATGGATGACGTTCCAGGCGATCCTGCTGAGCCCGCAGCTCTCGGACTGGACGCTGCGCTTCGCCGTGCCGGCGGTGGGCGCGGTCCTGGCGCTGTCGGCTGCGCTCGCGGCCACCTGCTTCGTCAAGGCGTTCGGCATCGTGTTCCTGGGCCGGCCGCGCTCGCCCGAGGCTTCCGGCGCCGCCGAGGCCGACTGCTGGCAGATCGGCAGCATGGCGGCGCTCGCGGCCTTGTGCGTCGTGGTGGGCGTGGTGCCGGGGCTGTTCGTCGACATGCTGGGACCGGTGGCCGAGCTCCTGGTCGGCGGCCGGCTCACGCCGCAATGGGGCCTGCCGTGGCTGACCCTGGTGCCGGTGGCCGAGGCGCGCAGCTCGTACAACGGCCTGCTGCTGCTGCTGTTCATCGCCGTCTCGACCGTGATCCCGGCCCTGGCGATCCACCGCTTCGCCACGCGCGCGATGCGGCGCGGGGCGATCTGGGACTGCGGCACGCCCGGCGCCGACCCGGCCGCGCAATACACCGCCGGCAGCTTCGCCCAGCCGATCCGCCGCGTGTTCGGCACCACCGTGTTCCGCGCGCGCGAGCACGTGGACATGCCGCTGCCGGGCGAGGTGCGCGCGGCGCGCTTCCACGTCGAGCTCAGGGACCTGGCCTGGGACCTGTTCTACGCGCCGGTGGCGCGCGGCGTCGCCGCGGCGGCCGACCGCATGAACCACCTCCAGTTCCTCACCATCCGGCGCTACCTGACGCTGGTGTTCGCGGCGCTCGTGCTGCTGCTCGGGGTGCTGGCGATATGGCGCTGATCGTCGACCTCGTGGTGCAGGGCGCGCAGATGGCGCTGGTCCTCGCGCTGGCGCCGCTGTTGACCGGCGTGGTGCGGCTGGTCAAGGCGCGGCTCATGGGAAGGCGCGGCCCGTCGCCGCTGCAGCCCTACCGCGACCTGCTGCGGCTCACGCGCAAGGAGGCGGTGCTGGCCGAGAACGCCTCGTGGCTGTTCCGCAGCGCCCCCTATCTCGTGTTCGCGGGCATGTGGGTGGCGGCCGCGCTGATCCCCACCTTCGCCACCGGCCTGATCTTCAGCTGGGCCGGCGACCTGATCGCGATCGTGGCGCTGCTCGGCAGCGCGCGCTTCTTCCTGGCGCTGGCGGGCATGGACGTGGGCACGGCGTTCGGCGGCATCGGCTCGTCGCGCGAGATGATGATCGCCTCGCTGGCCGAGCCCGCGATGCTGATGATCGTCTTCACCCTGTCGCTGGTCGCGGGCTCGACGCAGCTTTCTACGGTCGCCGAGTTCATGCAGGGGCCGGAGGTGGGCCTGCGCGTGTCGCTGGGCCTCGCGCTGGTCGGCCTGGTGGTCGTGGCGCTGGCCGAGAACGCGCGCATCCCCGTGGACAACCCCGCCACGCACCTCGAGCTCACCATGGTGCACGAGGCGATGGTGCTGGAGTATTCCGGCCGGCACCTGGCGATGATCGAGGCCGCGGCGGCGCTGAAGCTCCTGCTCTACGTCTCGCTGATCGCCTGCGTGTTCGCGCCCTGGGGCATGGCGAGCGCGGCCGAGGGCCCCGCTTCCTACGCCGCGGGCGCGCTCGCCTATGCGGGCAAGCTTTTGGCGGGCGGCGTGCTGCTCGCGGCGTTCGAGACCTCGATCGCCAAGATGCGCGTGTTCCGCGTGCCCGAGTTCCTGGGCGTGGCGCTGATGCTCGGGCTGCTCGGCCTCGTGCTGCTGTTCGTGACGCGGAGCCTCTAGCGCCATGACCCGCGGCCTCGCCTTCGACGTCTCGCACCTGCTCGCCGGGGGCATGGTGCTGTTGAGCTTCGTGCTGCTGTACCAGGACCGCATGTTCGGCCTGCTCAAGGTGTTCGCGGCGCACGCCCTGGTGCTGGCGCTGTCGGTGGCGTGGCAGGCGAACGTGCAGGATGCGCCCCACCTCTACCTCACCGCCGCCATCGCCCTCGCGTTCAAGGCGATCGCGATTCCCGTGGCGCTGCACCGCATCGTGGTCAGGCTCGGCATCCACCGCGAGCTCGAAACCGTGGTCGGGATCGGGCCGACCATCCTGTTCGGCATGGGGCTGGTGGCGCTGTCGATCGCGGTGATCCTGCCGGTGACGGCCGAGGCCGACCCGCTGGCGCGCGAGGACCTGGCCTTCGCGCTCTCGGTGGTGCTGCTGGGCCTCTTGATGATGATCGCGCGGCGCAACGCGGTCAGCCAGGTGATCGGCTTCATGTCGCTCGAGAACGGGCTGGTGCTGGCGGCCACGGGCGCCAAGGGCATGCCGCTGGTGGTCGAGATTTCCGTGGCGTTCTCGATCCTGATCGCGTTCATCGTGATCGGCATCTTCCTGTTCCGCATCCGCGAGCGGTTCGACACGGTGGACGTGGGCGCGCTCGACAGCTTCCGCGGGGAACGGCGATGAGCGGCGCGGATATCGCGGTCTCCGGCCTGCTGGCGGCGCCCGCCGCCGCCGCGGGCGCGCTCGCGCTCCTGCCCAACTACCGGCTGACCGCGCGGCTCAACGTGGGCGCGGCGCTCCTGACGCTGCTCCTCGCGCTCTCGCTGACCATGGCCCGGCCCGCGCCCGGCCTCTATCTGCACGTGGACGACCTCAACATCGTCTTCATCGTGCTGACCACGTTCGTCGGCTTCACGACCTCCGCGTTCTCGGCCAGCTACATCGCACACGAGCTCGAGATCGGGCGCCTCACGCCCGCGTATCTGCGCTTCTACCACGCGATGTACCAGACGCTGATGTTCGCGATGAACCTGGCGCTGCTGGCGAACAACATCGGCCTGATGTGGGTGGCGATCGAGCTGGCGACGCTGACCACCGTGCTCATGGTCGGCATCTACCGCACGCACGAGGCGATCGAGGCGGCGTGGAAATACTTCATCCTCGGCAGCGTCGGCATCGCGCTCGCGCTGTTCGGCACCATCCTGGTCTACATGGCGGCGCGGCCGGTGATGGGCCAGGGCATGGAGGCGATGGCCTGGAACGCGCTGCTGAAGGCCGCTTCGGGGTTCGACCCGGCGCTCTTGAACCTCGCCTTCGTGTTCCTGTTGCTCGGTTACGGCACCAAGGTGGGCCTGGCGCCCCTGCACGCCTGGCTGCCCGACGCCCACGCCGAGGGCCCGACGCCGATCTCGGCGGTACTCTCGGGTCTTCTGCTCAACGTGGCGCTCTACGCGGTGCTGCGCTTCAAGATGCTGCTCGCGGCCAACGCCGGCGCCATCGCGCCCGGGCCGCTGATGGTGACCATGGGCCTGGTGTCGGTGCTGTTCGCCTCGTTCATGCTGTACCGCCGGCGCGACATCAAGCGCATGTTCGCCTATTCCTCGATCGAGCACATGGGCATCGTCACCTTCGCCTTCGGCATGGGCGGGCCGCTGGCGAACTTCGCGGGTCTGTTGCACATGGCGATGCACAGCCTCACCAAGTCCGCGATCTTCTTCGCCGTCGGCCACGTGGCGCAGGCCAAGGGCACGCAGAAGATCGCCGACATCAGGGGTCTGACCGAAAGCCATCCCGTGCTGGGCTGGGGCCTGGTGCTGGGCGTGGTGGCGATCGCCGGCCTGCCGCCGCTCGGCATCTTCATGAGCGAGTTCCTGGTCGTGAGCTCGACCTTCGCCCGGGCGCCGCTGCTCGCCGTCGCGCTGGTCGCGGGCCTCCTGGTCGGGTTCGGCGCGCTGTTCCTCAGGCTCCATGCCGTGGCGTTCGGCGAGCCCGCGGGCAAGAGCGCGCCGGTCGAGGCGTCCTACGTGCCGATGTTCGCGCATCTGGGCCTGGTCGCGGTCGCGGGCATCTACCTGCCCGGCGCGATCGTCGCCTGGTTCCGCAACGTGGCCGAGCTGCTGGGGGGCTGACGCGATGCCGGGCCAGGCGCGCGACCTGCGCAGCTTCCTGACCGTCGCCGGGGCGCGGCTGGCCGCGGCGCACCGGCCCTGGCCGCGCTTCACGGTCGATCTCGCGGGCTGGCGGCGGCTGGCCGAGGCGCTGGCCGGGACCGAGACCTGGGCGCTGCTGGATCTGTGGGGCGAGCCCGAGCAGGTCCACGCCGCGCTCCTGGACGAGGCGGCGAACGCCGTGGCCGTGGTGTCGCTCGCCTGCCCCGACCGGCATTTCCCGGCCTTGAGCGGCGCGCGGCCCGCCGCCGTGCGGCTCGAGCGCGCCATGCGCGACCTGTTCGCGCTCGAGGCCGACGGCGCCGCGGACAAGCGCGCCTGGCTCGACCACGGCAAGTGGCCGGTGGGCGGCGAGCACGCCAAGGCGCCCTACGAATACCTGCCGGTGGAGGGCGAGGGGCTGCACGTGATCCCCGTGGGCCCGGTCCACGCCGGGATCATCGAGCCGGGCTATTTCCGCTTCGCCGCCAGCGGCGAGACCGTCGTGCGCCTGGAGGAGCGGCTCGGCTACGTGCACAAGGGCATCGAGGGGCTGATGGCCGGCCGGCCGATCGCCGAGGCGGCGAAGCTCGCCGCCCGCGTCTCGGGCGACAGCGCCGTGGCGCATTCGCTCGCCTTCGCCCGCGCGGTCGAGGCGGCGCTCGGGACCGAGGCGCCGGCGCGCGCCCATTACCTGCGCGCGCTGATGGCCGAGCTCGAGCGCGTCGCCAATCACTTGGGCGACTTCGGCGCGATCTGCAACGACGTGTCGTTCCCGCTGATCCACGCGCATTGCGGGGCGTGGCGCGAGCGCGTGCTGCGCGCGGCCGACGCCGCGTTCGGCCACCGCCTGATGATGGACCGCGTGGTGCCGGGCGGCGTGGCGCGCGACATCGACCCCGCCGCGGCGCCGGGCATCCGCGCGCTGGTGCTGGACTTGAGGCACGAGGTGCCCCGCCTCGCGAGCGTGTACGAGGAGAAGGCCTCGATCCAGGACCGCACGGTCGCGACCGGCGTGGTTTCGCCGGCGCTGGTCAGGCGCTTCGCCGCGGGCGGGTTCGTGGGCCGCGGCGCCGGCCGCGCGTTCGACGCGCGCCGCAACGCGCCCTATCCGCCCTACGACAAGCTCGCCTTCGACGTGCCGGTCCTCGCGGAGGGCGACGTCGACGCGCGCGCCTGGATCCGCCTGCGCGAGATCGAGCAGAGCCTGGGCCTGATCGGGCAGGTGCTCGACGCGCTGCCGGAAGGGCCGATCGCCCTGTCGCTGCCCGCGGCGGCGGGCGAGGGCGCGGCGCTGGTCGAGGGCTTCCGCGGCGAGGTGTTCGCCTGGGTCAGGCTCGACGCCGAGGGCCGCGTGGCGCGCGCCCGGCCGCGCGACCCGTCGTGGCTGCAATGGCCGCTGTTGGAGGCCGCGGTCCGCGACAACATCGTCGCCGACTTCCCGGTGTGCAACAAGTCGTTCAACTGTTCCTACTCGGGGCACGACCTATGAGCGGGGGCGGGGCATGCTGAGGCTCTTGTCGCGCGCCCTCTTGAAAGGCCCGCTGACCGAGGCGGCGCCCGCGGCCGACCCCGAGGGCTTGGCCGAGCTCGCGCGCAAGCTCCAGGGCGCGGCGGCGGCGCGGCTCGGCCGCAGCCTCGCGATCCGCGAGGTGGACGCGGGCAGCTGCAACGGCTGCGAGCTCGAGATCCACGCCCTCAACAACCCGATCTACGACGTCGAGCGCTTCGGCATCCGCTTCGTCGCCTCGCCGCGGCACGCCGACGTGCTGCTGGTCACGGGGCCGGTGACGCACAACATGGCGGTCGCGCTCGAACGCACCTGGCGCGCGACGCCCGGGCCCAAATGGGTCGTGGCGACGGGGGACTGCGCGCTCGACGGCGGCTGCTTCGCGGGCAGCTACGCGGTGGTTGGCGGGGTGGACAAGGTGGTGCCGGTGGACTTGCGCATCAAGGGCTGCCCGCCGCGCCCGCGCGACATCCTCGCCGGCCTCCTGGCCCTCCTGGAAACGGCGGAAGGAAAGCGCTGATCGGCGCTACTTCTTGCCCGCGGCCGCCATGCTTTGCGCCGCGAGCGAGCTCGCGGCGATGGCGCCGAAATGGTGCAGCGAGAACTGGTGCAGGTAGATGGGCGCCAGCCAGTTGCGGTCGCGCCAGGCCAGGAACTCCTTGCCGTCCACCTTTGTCAGCTTCTCCTGGTCCACGGCCTTCATGCCGCGCCACGTGAGCTTGGCGCCGGTCTGATCCTTGGCTTCGACCACGCGGTCGGCGAGCACGCCCGCCGCCGCCAGGGCCGCGGCGAAGCGCTCGGTCAGCGCCGCCGCCTGGTGGTAGCGCTGGCACAACTCGACCGCGAGCTTCGCCACCTCCGTGGGCTCGCCCTTGCTGAACAGCGCGCGGCCGTCCGTGGGCGACAGCTTGTCCGAGGCCACGTCGACGAACACCACGGCCTGGCCCGGCTTCACGTCGTCGCCGGTGATGAACGGGAAGCGGCGCAGATAGGCCGGCACGTAATGGCCCGGGCGCCAGCGCCCCTCGGCGTCCACGTACTGGTTCTCCTGCGGACGCGAGCCCAGGATCGCCACGGGCATCGGCTGCTTGGTCGGCGCGCTTTGCAGGAACACGATCGGATAGTACTGCGCCGCCGCCGCGAACTCGGTCAGCGTCAGCGGCACCACGCCGGCGGTGCGTGCGAAGGCGAAGTCGTCGGGGCGCCTCAGGCGCAGGGCCGCGTGGCGCTCGCGGCTGAGCGGTTCGAGCCGGGTATAGAGCAGCGGCAGCGCCGGCGCGCGCGCGCCGCCGCCGTTCGATCTGGGCGGCGCGGGCTTCGCCGCGGGGGCGGCCGGCGGCGGTTTGGGCGGCGGCGATCTGGGCGGGGGAGCGGCCATCGCGGTCCTCGGCTGGCGGCGCGTCTCGGCGCCCCGATCGGACAAGCCATGCGGACGCGCGGGCGCGGGTTTCGCGTTTCGCGCTTCCGCCCCGTGCCATTACCTGAAATGCTGGCCTCCGTCCATGACCGAGCGCCGCGCCGTCCCATCCCCGTGACTTCGCCAGCTCCCGCGCCGCCAGTCCCCGCGCCGCAAGCCGCCGCACCGCAGACCGGCGCCGCGATTCGCGGCATCGCATGGATGCTGCTGGCGATGTTCACCTTCGTGATGATCGACGCGGTGGCCAAGTACCTGGCCGCGCGCCTGCCGGTCATGCAGGTGGTGTGGGCGCGCAGCGTCTTCGCGCTTTTGTTCACGCTGCCGCTCCTGGGCCGCCACGGCCTGCGCTCGCTCGGCGCCACGCGCCGGCCGGGCTTGCAGGTCGTGCGCTCGGGCTTCCAGTTCGCCTCCACCATCTTCTTCTTCACCGCGCTCAAGTACATCCCGCTGACCGACGCGATCGCGATCGCGTTCGTCTCGCCGCTCATCATCACCGCGCTGTCGATGCCGCTGTTGGGCGAAAAGGTGGGGGTGCGGCGCTGGCTCGCGGTCGCGGCGGGATTCGCGGGCGTGCTCGTGATCGTGCGGCCGGGCGTGGCCGCGATCCACTGGGCCGTGCTGCTGCCGCTCGCCACCGCCTTCACCTCCGCCATGTACCAGATCAACACGCGCATCCTGGCGCAGACCGACGATCCGGGCGTAACCCTGCTCTACACCGCGGTGATCGCCTCGGCGGTGTCGACCGTCTTCATGCCGTTCGTGTGGCAGTGGCCCGACGCCTGGACCTGGGCGCTGATGGCGCTCCTGGGCGCGCTCGGCACGTTCGGCCATTTCGTGCTGATCCAGGCCTATGCGCGCGCCGCGGCCTCGGTCCTGGCGCCGTTCGTCTATACCCAGCTGGTCTGGTCGGTGGGCGTGGGCTATCTGCTGTTTTCCCACCTGCCCGACGGGTTCACGCTCGCGGGCGCGCTCGTGATCGCGGCAAGCGGCATCTACACCGCCTACCGCGAGCGCGTGCGCCGCGCCGGCGCGGGCGTCAGCCCTCGCGCCTGAGCGCGCTTTCGTGCCAGCGCCTGAGCGCCAGGTGCTGCACCAGGCTCAGGACCAGATAGATCGCGATGCCCGCGGCCGAGATCAGCACCAGAGCCGCGAACATGCGCGGGATGTTGAGCCGGTAGCCGGATTCGAGGATGCGGTAGGCGAGGCCCGAGCCGGTGCCCGCCGTCCCGGCCGCGAACTCGGCCACCACGGCGCCGATCAGCGAGAGACCCCCGGCGATGCGCAGGCCGCCCAGGAAATACGGCATCGCCCCGGGCAGGCGCAGGTAGCAGAGCGCCTGCCAGCGCGTGGCGCCGTAGAGCCGGAACAGGTCGACCAGGTTGTGGTCGGCGCTGCCGAGGCCCAGCGTGGTGTTGGACAGGATCGGGAAGAACGCCACGATCCACGCGCAGATCAGCAGCGCGAGGTGCGGGTTCTCGACGTAGATCAGGATCAGGGGCGAGATCGCGACGATCGGCGTCACCTGCAAAACGACCGCGTAGGGATAGAAGCTGCGCTCGATCCAGCGCGACTGCGCGAACAGCACGGCCAGCAGCACCCCGCCCGCGACCGCCGCCGCCAGCGCCATGACGGTGATCTGAAGCGTAACAAGAAGTGACGGGAACAGCACGGCGCGGTCGCTGACCAGCGTCGCGGCCACCAGGCTCGGCGCCGGCAGGATGTAGGGCGGAATGCCGTTCAGGCGCACGACGGCCTCCCAGGCCGCCAGCGCGAGGGCGCCCACCGCGAACGGCGCGATGAGGTTGGCAAGGCGCTGCGCCGTCATGCCGCCATCGCCTCCTGCAACGCGGCCGAGGCCTCGCGGCACGACCTGTTGTAGGGCTCGGAGGTGCGGAACAGCGCGTCGCGGGGATAGGGGGCGGCGACCGCGATCTCGCGCGCGATGCGCCCGGGCCGCGCCGTCATCACCGCCACGCGCTGCGAGAGGTACACCGACTCGAACACGCTGTGCGTCACGAACACCACGGTCCAGCTCTGCGCCCGCCACAGCTCCAGAAGGTCGTTGTTGAGCTTGAAACGCGTGATCTCGTCGAGCGCCGCGAACGGCTCGTCCATCAGCAGGAGGCGCGGGCGCGTGACCAGCGCGCGGGCGATCGAGGCGCGCATCTTCATGCCGCCGGAAAGCTCCCTGGGATAGGCGCGGGCGAAGCCGCCGAGGCCCACCATGTCGAGCGCCTCGGCCGCGCGCCGGTCCGCCTCCTGCCGCGCCACGCTCCTCAGGCGCAGCGGCAGGCGCACGTTGTCGGCCACGCTCGCCCACGGCATCAGGGTCGGCTCCTGGAACACGAAGCCGAGGTCGCCCGCCGCGTGTCCCTTCGGCCATTCGACCGCGCCGGCGTTGGGCTCGATCAGCCCCGCGATCAGGCGCAGGGCCGTGGACTTGCCGCAGCCGCTCGGCCCCAGGATCGACACGAACTCGTGCTCGCCGATCGCAAGGTCGAGGCCGTCCAGCGCAAGGGTGCCGCTGGCGAAGGCCTTGCGCACGCCCGCGAGGCGCACCAGGGGTGCCGCGGTCATCGGGCTTGGGCGCGCCCGCCGCGGGTCGCCCGCTATTTCGGCATCCCGTGCTTCCGGTTGACGAACTTCAGCGTATAGGCCTTCCGGTAGTCGAGCGCCGCGTCGTACACCCTGGCCTTGACCGCGAACTCGAAGAACCGCTGCCAGCGCGCGTCCGACATCGCGCCGATGCCGAGCGTCTTGGCGTCGCCGGAATCGACGATGCCGTAGGCCTTCATCGCCTTGATGCCGAAGGCGATCAGGTCGTCGGTCATCTCGGGGTTGTCCTTCTTGATGAGCGCGTTCGCCGGCGCGGGGTCGCCGTAGAGGTAGCCGTACCATCCCTCGATCGAGGCGTCGACGAAGCGCTGCACCAGGTCCGGTTTTTCGTTCACCAGCTTCCACGAGGTCTCGATGGTCTCGTTGTAGCTGTCGTAGCCGTTGTCGGCCATCAGGTGCACGACCGGCAGCACGCCCGCCTTCTCGGCCGAGAACGGCTCGGAGGTGACGAACCCCTGGACGATCGCGCGCTTGTCGGCGAGCCACGGCGCCAGGTTGAACTGGTAGGGGCGGATCTGGTCGTCGCTGAAGCCGTAGGTGCCGGTGAGCCACAGCCACCAGCCGGTGCGCGTCGCGGCGCCGATATAGGCGGGCCGGCCCTTCAGGTCCGCGAGCTTCTCCGCGCCGGTGTTGGGATGCGCCATCAGGATCGCCGGGTCCTTTTGGAACGTGGTGCCGACCGCGACCATCGGGATGTTTTCTTTGACGAAGTTGAGCGCCGAGAAGCAGTTGTTGCCCATGTTGAAGTCGAGCCGCCCGGCGGCGAGCAGCTGCGAGTGGTTCACCGCCGGCCCGCCCTGGCGGATCGTCACGTTGAGCCCGTACTTCCTGTAGATGCCCGCGGCGACGGCCTGGTAGTAGCCGCCGTGCTCCGCCTCGGCCTTCCAGTTGGTGCCGAAGGTGACGTTGTCCTGGCCCAGGGCGGGGCCGCGCGCGGCGCCCGCGAGCGCGGCCGCGGTCAAGGCCAGGAGTGCGGTCGTCGGGAACGTCAAACGCGACATCGGCTTCTCCGTGGGCTGTTTGTCGGTCGATCTGCTGGGGCGGCCTTCTACCTGACCGTGCCGGGGCTCGAATGCGATGCGATCGCGCTGCCAGTCTTGCGCGATGCGGCAGGCGGATCAAGCCGCCAGTAGCTCGGCCACCTGCTCGGCGATCGCGAGGCTCGCGGTCAGTCCCGGCGATTCGATGCCGAACAGGTTGACCAGGCCGGGCACGCCGTGCTCGCGCGGGCCCTGGATCACGAAGTCCTGCGCCGGCTCGCCCGGCGCCTGGAGCTTCGGCCGCATCCCCGCGTAGCCGGGCATGAGCGCCCCGTCCGGCAGGCCGGGCCAGTAGCGCCTTATCGCGGCATAGAACCTCGCCGCGCGCGCCGGGTCGACGTCCAGGTTCTTGGGATCGTCCACCCACTCCACGTCGGGCCCGAACTTCGCCTGCCCGCCCATGTCGATCGTCACGTGCACGCCCAGGCCCGCCGACTCGGGCGCGGGATAGATCAGGTGCGTGAACGGCGGCTTCACGCCGCTGAGCGTGAAATAGTTGCCCTTGCAGAAATAGCGCCGCGGCACCGCCTGGGTGGGAAACCCTTTGAGCGACGCGGCCAGGGGCGGCGCGTCGTTGCCGGCGCTGTTGACCAGCACGCGGCACCTGATCCGCGCGGGCTCGGCGCCGCCCACGTCGAGTGCGACGCCGCCGTCCTCGATGCGCCCGCCGGTCACGGGGCTTTTGAACGCGACCATCGCGCCCGCCGCCTCGGCCTCGCCCTGGAGCGCCAGCATGAAGGCGTGGCTGTCGACGATCCCGGTGGAGGGCGACAGCAGCGCCGCGGTGCAGCGCACCGCCGGCTCCAGCCGCGCGACTTCGCGCGGCTCAAGCCACCGAAGGTCGCCCACGCCGTTCGCCTGCGCCTGCGCCTTCAGCTTTTCCAGGCCGCGCTTCTCCTCCTCGGCGCAGGCGACGATCAGCTTGCCGCAGTTGCGGTAGGGCACGCCGCGGTCCGCGCAGTAGGCATAGAGCGCGCGCCTTCCCGCCACGCACAGCCGCGCCTTGAGGCTGCCGGTGGGGTAGTAGATGCCGGCGTGGATCACCTCGGAGTTGCGGCTGCTGGTCGCCGTTCCGATGCCCTCGGCCGCGTCCAGCACCACGACCTCGCGGCCCCGGAGCGCGAGGGCGCGCGCGACCGCCAGGCCCACGACGCCGGCGCCGATCACCACGCATTCGACCGTGTCGGTCATGGCCGACCGAGATATAGGATGCGGCCCTGACGCGGAAGGGGCGGGATTGCGCCCGCCCCTTCCCTGGTCCTTGCCGCCTCTTGCGGGCTACTTCTTGCGGAAAGCCGCGACCACGGCCTCGCCGTCGGCGCCTGCGCGTTTCACCCAGTCGGCGGTCAACTGATCGCCGAACTTCTTCAGTCCGGCCGCCAGCGCGGGGCTGGGCGCCTGCACCTTCATGCCCTTGGCCTTCAATTCGCCCAGGTACCAGTTGGTCTTCTCCTCGGCGATCTTCCAACCGCGCGTTTCCGCGTTGGCGGCGGCCGAGCGGATGGAGCGTCTGGCCGTATCGTCCAGGCCGTTCAGCACGGCGGTGTTGATGAAGGTGATGTTCTTGGGAATCCAAGCCTGGGCGTCATAGAAGTGGGTCAGCGACTCCCACACTTTCGAGTCGTAGCCGGTCGAGCCGGACGAGATGAACGAATTCACCACGCCCGTCGCCAGCGCCTGCGGAAGCTCGGCGGCCTGGATGGTCAGCGGCTGCGCGCCCGCAAGCTCGGCGATGCGCGTGGTGCCGGCGTTATAGGCGCGGAATTTCAGCCCCTTCATGTCCTCGACCGTGTTGAGGTCCTTCTTGGCGTAGAGGCCCTGCGGCGGCCATGGCACGCCGAACAGCACGGTCAGGCCCTGCGCGGCCAGCTTCTTTTCGATGGACGGCCGCGACGCAGCCCAAAGCTTCTTGGCATCGGCGAAGCTCGTGGCCAGGAAGGGCACCACGTCGATGCCGAACAGCGCATCCTCGTTCTCGTGCAGCGAGATCAGCACCTCGCCGACCTGCGCCTGGCCGGTGGCAACCGCCCGCTTGATCTCGGGCGCCTTGAACAGCGAGGCGTTGGCGTGGATGGCGATCGAGATCTTGCCGCCGGTTCCCGATTCCACGTCCTTGGCGAATTGCGCCAGGTTCTCGGTGTGGTAGTTGGTCGCCGGATAGGCGCAGGGCAGGTTCCATTTGGTCTGCGCCTGGGCGGTTCCGCTGAGCACCAACGCCGCGCCGGCGGCAATGGCAAGCGCCGCAACGCCCCTGCGGTCTAGTTCGGTCATGGACTGGCTCCCCTGATAGTGGTCCGCGGTTGATGGGCCTGGCCCGAACGGTCACCCCGCAAACACCATTCGTGGCAGGACCATGACTATATCCGGAAACACCGTGATCATGGCAACCGCCACCACCAGCAGGCAGAAGAAGGGGATCGCCGCCGCGGCTACGGTGTTGGAATCCTTGCCACTCATGGTTTGCAGGACGAACAGGTTGAATCCGACCGGCGGCGAGACCTCCGCCATCTCGACCACCAGCACGACCATGATGCCGAACCAGACCAAGTCGAAGCCCGCCTTCTCGACCATCGGCAGCACCACGGCGCAGGTGAGCACGATCATCGAAATGCCGTCGAGCGCGGTGCCCAGCAGAATGTACATGAAGGTCAGCGCGGCGATCAGGGCATAGGGGCTCAGCTTCAGGCTGTCGACCCAATTTGCCAACGCATTGGGAATGCCGGTATAGGCCATCGACGTCGACATGAACGACGCGCCGGCCAGGATCAGCATGATCATGCAGGTGACGCGCGTGGTTCCCATCACGCTTTCGCCGAACGATTTCCAAGTCAGCGACCCGCTCCACCACGCGATCGCGAACGAGCCGAACACGCCCCAGGCCGCGCATTCGGTCGCGGTCGCCCAACCCAGCAGCAGCGTGGCGAACACCAGCGTGATGAGCAGCAGGCAGGGGATCAGGTTCGCCGATTCTCTCAGCTTCTCCTTCAGCGTCATGCTGGCTTCGCGCGGCGGCATCTTGTGCGGATTGAACAGCGACCATCCGGCGATGTAGCCGGAATAGAGCAGCATCACCAGGAACCCGGGCAGGAAGCCGGCAAGGAACAGCTGGATGATCGAGACGTTGGCCGCTACCGCATAGACCACCATCGTGATCGAAGGCGGAATGAGGATGCCCAGGGTGCCCGCGCCGGCGAGCGAGCCCAGGCTCAGTCTTTCGTCGTACCCGCGCTTCTTGAGCTCGGGCAGCGCGATCTTGGCGACCGTGGCGGTGGTCGCCGCCGAAGACCCCGAAACCGAGCCGAACAGCCCGCACGCCAGCACGTTCACGTGCATCAACCGCCCGGGAACGCGGCGCAGCCACGGCGCCAGGCCGCGGAACATCTCCTCGGATAGCCGGGTGCGGTACAGGATCTCGCCCATCCAGATGAACAGCGGCAGGGCCGACAGCTCCCACGACGCGCTCTTGCCCCAGATGGTGGTGGCCAGCACCGAGCCGGCGGGGATGCCGCCCACGAACAGCATGCCCAGCCACCCGGTGGCCAGCAGCGCAATGGCGATCCACACGCCGCCAGCCAGCAGGGCGGTGAGGAATACGAGAAGGACGAGCGCAATCTGCAGAAGGTCGGCGGTCGGCATGGTGCGGGCTACACGGAGCTGTGGACCACGCGCTCGACCGCCTCTTCGGCGGTCAGCGGCGGCTCCTTGTGGTAGCTCGGCAGGCGGCCGCGCATCACGCGGATCAGCTCGTCCAGCATGCCGGCGGCGAGCAGCACCAATCCGCCGCAATAGCCGAGCTGCGGAATCCAAAGCGGCATGGCGACAACGCCCTGGGCCAGGTCGTTCAGGCGCCAGGAATAAAGGGTCAACTGCACGGCGTGGTAGGCGAAATAGCTGGAAAAACCGAAACCGAGCGACAGCGAGACGATTTCGACCCCTTGGCGCACGCGGCCCTTCAGCCGGTCGATCAGCAGTCCGACGCGGATCATCTCGCCGTATTTGAAGGTATGCGCCAAGCCCAGGAACGCCATCGCGGCCATGGACCACGAGGCGAAATCGTCGCCTGCAGGGATGTTCAGGCCCACCTTGCGGCCCGCCGACATGGCCATCATCAGCGCAAAAATCGCGATCAAGAAAGCGCCGGCGGCATAGCCGGCCCACAGGTAAAGACGGTCAAGGACGGCACGCAGCATCGCACACCCCTTCACTTCTTGGCCGAACGCCGCAGTGCAAATTCCTTGCCGCGCGGAAGGACATATTGGTTTACGGCGCCCTTCCTGTCGATTCGGCCGCCGCCGGCAGCGCCTTCTTGATCGCCTCGGGAATGACGCCCGCGCGCAGGACCTCGGGATTGGCCGGGTCCGAGGTGGCCCAGATGCGGGTCTCGCCGCCTTCGACCGCCACCTCGCCGCCCACGCGGATGGTGTGCCTGAGCTCGAAGCTCTTGGCGCCCCAGTGCGTGATCGTGGTCTCGATTTCGAGCACGTCGCCCGCCCGCGCGGGCCTGCGAAACGAAGCGCGGGCGTCGACCAGCGCCAGCCCGCGGCTGCCATGCGCCGCCATCAGCTTTTCGCGCGTGAAGCCGTTGGCGGCGAACAGGTGCCACGCCGCCGCGTCCATCCAGCGGAAGAAGTTGGGGTAGAACGCGATGCGCGCGCCGTCGCAGTCCCCCCATTCCACGGTCACGGCGAAGGTGCTGGCGGTCATCGGCGGCCCCTGTTTCGTTTCGTCGTCATCCCGAGGAGGCGCGAAGCGCCGTCTCGAAGGACGACGACCGCATCATTGATACCGCAAGAACGTGAACCGCGCCCGTCCGTGCCGGCGCCGGTCGAAGGCTGCGAAGCCCGCGGGCGGATGCAGGTCCTCGCGCGCCTCCTGCTCCACCACGATCACCGCCCCCGGCGCGAACCAGCCCTTCTCCGCCAGCGCCTCCAGCGCCGCTTCCGCCAGGCCCGAGCCGTAGGGCGGATCGAGGAAGACGAGCGTCGCCGGCGCCTCGGGCGCGGGCGGGCGGGTCGCGTCGGCGATCAGCACGCGCGCGCGGTCGGTTTCGCCCAGCGCCTTGGCGTTGGCGCGGATGCACGCCACGGCGCGCGTCGCGGTGTCGAAAAACGTCGCGCGCCGCGCGCCGCGCGACAGCGCCTCGAGCCCCATCGCCCCGGTGCCGGCGAAGGCGTCCAGCACCTCGGCGCCCGCGATCAGCCGCCCGGCGGTCTCGGGATGGTGCGCGAGGAGGTCGAACGCGGCCTGGCGCGCGCGGTCGGCCGTGGGGCGGATGTCCGCGCCCTCGGGCGCCGCGATGGCGCGGCCCCTATGCCTGCCCGCGACGATCCGCATGGCCCCTGTGTCCGCCGAAATCGAAGCCGCCGATCTGGTCCTTCAGCACCCGCGCCGGAATCTCCTCCACCTCGCCGCGCGGCAGCAGGCCCAGCTGGAACGGCCCGTAGGCCACGCGGATCAGCCGCGTCACGTTGAGGCCCATCGATTCGCACAAGCGGCGCACTTCGCGGTTGCGCCCCTCGCTCAACGCCACGGTCAGCCACGCGTTCGCCCCCTGCCGGCGCTCCAGCGCCGCCTCGACCGGGCCGTAGCGCACGCCGTCGACCGTCGTGCCCTCTTTCAGCTTCGCCAGCCGCGCCGGGTCGGGCGCCCCGTGCACCCGCACGCGGTACCGCCGCACCCAGCCCGTGGCCGGCAGTTCGAGGTGCCGCGCGAGGGCGCCGTCGTTGGTGAGCAGCAGCAGGCCTTCCGAGGTCAGGTCGAGCCGCCCCACGCTCACGACTCGCGGCAGGTGCTTGGGCAGGCGGTCGAACACGGTCGGCCGCCCCTGCGGGTCGCGCGCCGTGGTAACGAGCCCTGCCGGCTTGTGATAGCGCCACAGGCGCGCGCGCTCCCGCTTGGGCAGGGGCTTGCCGTCGACCGCCAGGCGCCCGGCGTCGTCCACCGGCGTGCCGGGCTGCGTCAGCGTCCTGCCGTCCAGCGTCACGCGCCCCTCGGCGATCAGGCGCTCGGCGTCGCGGCGCGAGCACAGGCCCGCGCGGGCGATCAGCTTGGCGGGGCGCTCTCCCGGCATCCCGGCCGCGTCAGCGGCAGGCCGCGACGAAGGCGGCGAAGATGCGCTCGTCGCCCCGGGTGATGGCGAACTCGGGGTGCCACTGCACGCCCAGGCAGAAGCGGTAGCGCGGCGCCTCCATGCCCTCGATCACGCCGTCCGCGGCGCGCGCGTTGACGACGACGCCCGCGGGCTCGTCGGCCGCCGCCTGGTGGTGCGCGCTGTTGACCATCAGCCGGTCCGCGCCCACCACCTTGTGCAGCAGCGTGCCGCGCACGATCCTGACCTCGTGCCCGGCCTGGTCGCGCGGGTTCTTCTGCTCGTGCTCCAGGGCGTCCTTCACTTCCTCGGGGATGTGCTGGATCAGCTTGCCGCCCAAGACCACGTGCAGAAGCTGCTGCCCGCCGCAGATGCCGAGCACCGGCAGGTCGCGCTTCAGCGCCCCGCGCGCCGCCGCGAGCTCGAACTCGGTGCGGCGGTCCTTGGTGGTGACGGATTTGTGGCGCGTTTTGGCGCCGAAGATCGCCGGGTCCACGTCGAACGCGCCGCCCGTGACGATCAGCCCGTCCAGGCGCTCCAGATAGTCGCCCGCGCGCGCGGGCTCGTGCGGCAGAAGGATCGGCAGGCCCCCGGCGCGCGCGACGGCCGCGCAATAGTTCTCGCGCACGGCGTACCACGGGAATTTCGAGTAGCCGCCGGGCTTTTCGGCGTCCAGCGTCAGGCCGATCACGGGCGGGGATTTACTCGCGGGCATGGCGGCGCAATCTAGGGCCGCGGCGGGAGCGAGGCAATCGTCCAGAGACGCTGTTTTGCCGTTTTCGCAATATGTTGCAATAATCGAAATGCAACTGGGCGGTGAGCTGCAATGACTTCCCTGGACAACATGCACCGCAAATGGAAGAAGGCACTGGGCTACCGGCGCGCGTACACACGCCTGGGTGCCGAATTTGCGGTCATGAAAAAGGCGATCAGGGCACGCGCGATCGCAAGACGCCCGATTCATCCCGGCGAAATCCTGGCCGATGAGCTGAAGGCGCTGGGCATGAGCGCGGCCGAGCTGGCGCGCGCGCTGCGCGTCCCCGCGAACCGCGTCTCGCAGATCGCCGCGGGCAAGCGCGCGATCAGCGCCGATACGGCGTTGCGCCTCGGCCGCTGGTTCGGCACCGGGCCGCAGCTCTGGCTCAACCTGCAACAGGCCTACGACCTCGACCGCGCGGTGCGCGACGGCAAGCGCGACATCGAGGGCATCGTGCCGCGCAAGGCTGCATGACGCGCCGGCCCTCGCAGTCCTTCATGGACCAGGCGCTCGCGGAGGCCGAGAAGGCCGCGCTTGCGGGCGAGGTGCCGGTCGGCGCCGTACTGGTCGATTCGGCCACCGGCCGCGTGGTCGCCCGCGCGCACAACCGCACCGAGGGCGACCGCGACCCCACGGCGCACGCCGAGCTGCTGGCGATCCGCGCCGGGGCCAAGGCGCTGGGCGCGCCGCGGCTGCCTAGCTGCGATCTCTACGTCACGCTCGAGCCCTGCGCGATGTGCGCCCAGGCGATCGCGTTCGCGCGCATCCGCCGGCTCTACTACGGCGCGGTCGACCCCAAGGGCGGCGGGGTCGAGCACGGCGCGCGCATCTTCCACCAGCCCACCTGCCACCACCGGCCCGAGGTCTATGGCGGCATCGGCGAGGACAGCGCCGGCGCGCTTTTGCGCGCGTTCTTCGCGGAGAAGCGCTAGGCGCGCTTCACCGCGCGCCAGCCGATGTCGCGCCGGCAGAAGCCCTGGGGGAAATCGATCAGGTCCACGGCGCGGTAGGCGAGCGCCTGCGCCTCGGCCACGGTCTTGCCGAGCGCGGTGACGTTGAGCACCCGCCCGCCTGCGGCCACGAGCCGCCCCGCGGCGTCGCGCTTGGTGCCGGCGTGGAACACGTGCACGCCCATGAGCGCGTTGGCCTTCTCCACGCCCGCGATCGCGCCGCCGGCCTCGGGCTTCTCGGGATAGCCCCGGGCCGCCATCACCACGGTCAGCGCCGCCTCGTCGCGCCAGCGCAGGTCGAAGTCCTTCAGCTCGCCGTCGGCCGAGGCGATCAACGCCGGCAGAATGTCGGACTTGAGGCGCGGCATCAGCACCTGGCATTCCGGGTCGCCGAAGCGCGCGTTGTACTCGATCAGCTTCGGTCCCTCGCGCCCGATCATCAGCCCCGCGTACAGCACGCCCTTGAACGGCCGGCCCTCGGCCGCCATCGCGCGCACGGTCGGCAGCACGATCCGCTCCATCGTCTGCTTGGCCATCGCCTCGGTCATCACCGGCGCGGGCGAGTAGGCGCCCATGCCGCCGGTGTTGGGGCCCACGTCGCCCTCGCCCACCGCCTTGTGGTCCTGCGCGGCGGCGAGCGGCAGGGCGTGGACTCCGTCCACCAGCGCGAAGAAGCTCGCTTCTTCGCCTTCCAGGAACTCCTCGACCACGACCGACGCGCCCGATTGGCCGAAGCGCCCGCCCACCAGCGCGTCGCGCGCCGCCGCCACCGCCTCGTCCACGCTCTGCGCCACCGTGACGCCCTTGCCCGCGGCCAGGCCGTCGGCCTTCACCACGATCGGCGCGCCGCGCTCCTTGATGTACTGGGCCGCTTGGCCTGCGTCGGTGAAGCGCCGGTAGGCCGCCGTGGGAATCCCGTGCCGCGCGCACAAATCCTTGGTGAAGCCCTTCGAGCCCTCGAGCGCCGCGGCGCCGGCCTTGGGGCCGAAGCTCTTGATCCCCGCGGCGTCGAGCCGGTCCACGAGGCCCGCCACCAGGGGCTGCTCGGGCCCCACCGCCACGAAATCGATCTTCCGTTCGCGGGCGAAGGCGACGAGGCGGTCGAGCTCCATCGCGCCGACCGGCACGCATTCCGCGGATTCCGCGATGCCGGCGTTGCCCGGCGCGCAATAGAGCTTGGCGCACAGCGGCGAGGCCGCGATCGCCCAGCACAAGGCGTGCTCGCGCCCGCCCGAACCCACCACCAGAATGCGCAACGCCGATTCCCCCGTCCCAGGCCGTTTCCATCCGTGTATCATGGCGCACCCATGGCGACGCAAGCCTCTCCCGGCGCCCCGGCGGCCCCGGGCTCGAACCTGCCGGAGTTCACGGTCGCGGAGCTGTCGCGCGCGCTGAAGCGCGCGGTCGAGGACGGCTTCGGCCGGGTGCGCGTGCGCGGCGAGATCTCGGGCTTCAAGCGCGCGGCCTCGGGCCATCTCTATTTGTCGCTCAAGGACGCCGAGGCGGTGCTGGACGCGGTGTGCTGGCGCGGCACCGCCGGGCGGCTCGCGCTCAAGCCCGAGGACGGCATGGAGGTGATCTGCACCGGGCGGCTCACCACCTACATGGAGCGCTCGCGCTACCAGCTCGTGGTCGAGCAGATGGAGCTGGCGGGCGAGGGCGCGCTGCTCAAGCTCCTGGAGGACCGGCGCAGGAAGCTCGCGGCCGAGGGCCTGTTCGCGCCCGAGCGCAAGAAGAAGCTGCCCTATTTGCCCGCGGTGATCGGCGTGGTCACCTCGCCCACCGGCGCGGTGATCCGCGACATCCTGCACCGGCTCGCCGACCGCTTCCCGCGGCGCGTGCTGATCTGGCCGGTGCTGGTGCAGGGCGAGGGCGCGGCCGAGCAGATCGCCCAGGCGATCGCGGGCTTCAACCGGCTCGCGCCCGGCGGTCCGGTGCCGCGGCCCGACGTGCTGATCGTCGCGCGCGGCGGCGGCAGCCTCGAGGACCTGTGGGCGTTCAACGAGGAGATCGTGGTGCGCGCGGCCGCCACGAGCCTGATCCCGCTGATCTCGGCCGTGGGCCACGAGACCGACACCACGCTGATCGACTTCGCGGCCGACGTGCGCGCGCCCACGCCCACGGCTGCGGCCGAGATGGCGGTGCCGGTGCGCGCCGCGCTGATCGAGCAGGTGCTGGCGCTCGAAGCGCGCCTCGCCGCCTCGGCGCGGCGCCAGGTCCAGGACCGGCGCACGCGGCTCGGCGACCTCGCGCGCGCCCTGCCGCGCCCGCGCCAGGCGATCGAGGAATGCGCGCAGCGCCTCGACGGCTGGTCCGAGCGGCTCGGCATCGCCGCGCGCCAGTACCTGGCCGACCGCCGCCGGCGCGTGGCCGAGCGCTGGGCCGCGGCGCCCCGGCCCGCCGCGTTCTTCGGGCAGCGCGCCGATCTCGCGTCCGCGCTGTTCCGGCGCCTGCGCCCCGCCTTGCTCGCGCGGCGGGTCGACGAAGGGGCGGGCCGCGCGGGCGACCTCGGCGCGCGGCTCATCGTCGCGGGCAGCCGCGCGCTGATGCAGGCGCGCCACCGCTTCGAGGCGCTCGCGGGCCTGCTGGAGAGCTATTCCTACGAACGGGTGCTGGAGCGCGGCTTCGCCCTGGTGCGCGACGCCGCGGGGCATCCCGTCACCGCCGCGGCCGAGGCGCCGGCGGGCGCGCGGCTCGGCATCCGCTTCCACGACGGCGAGGTGGCGGCGACGGTCACCGGCGCCCACGCCCCCGCGCCGCGCCCGCCGCGCCGCAAGGACCCCAACGGCTCGCAGGGGAGCCTGCTGTAGGATTTCGCCGAATGCTGCCTTTCCGCCGAACCGCCGAGGATTTCGTGGGCTTCGACTGGGACGAGCGCAATCGCGAAACTCACTTTCAGAAGCACGGAATCGACTTTCCGATTGTCGCCCGGATCGAATGGTCCAGTGTCCTGAAATCGCGGGACCGGCGCGTTCGCAGCGAACCGCGGTGGGTTGCCCTTGCCTATTGTCCGGTGATCGACCGGGTCCTGGTTGTGGTATACTTGAAAAGAAATCGAATCGGACGGATCGTCTCGATCCGCTTGGCCAATGGCGAAGAAACGGCGCTATTCCATGCCCGATGACCGCGATCGCACCGACCATGCCAAGGTCCGCGCGACGCCCGACCGCGCCATCGACTACGCCGACATTGCGCCGTTGACCCACCTTTCATGGCGCGGCAAACCGGCCCGCAAGTCGCGGCCGGCGTCCCGCCGCGCCCACGCCCGCCGCGCGCTAGCCGCCGAATAGGCCGCGCCATGCGCCGCGCCCTGCCGGCGTCGCTGGTCGCCCTCGCCCTGTCGGCCCCCGCCTGGGCCGGCGCGCCCGAGTTCTCCGGCGCGTTCGTGCAGGGCGGACTGGTGCAGGGACGCGCCGAACCCGGCGCCACGGTGGCGCTCGACGGCAGGCCCGTGCGCGTGTCGCCCGAGGGCGTGTTTCTGCTCGGCTTCGGGCGCGACGCCGCGAAGGCCGCGCTGGAAGTGACCGGACCCGCCGGCATGCGCGAGACGCGCGTCCTGGCGATCGCCAAGCGCAAGTTCGACGTCCAGAAGATCGACGGCCTGCCCGAGGCGTTCGTCACCCCGCCGCCCGAGATCGAGGCGCGCATCAAGGAAGAGGGCGAGCTGGTGGACCGCGCGCGGCGGCTCGACGACGCGCGCACCGATTTCCTCCAGGGCTTCGCCTGGCCGGTCCAGGGGCGCATCTCCGGCGTCTACGGCAGCCAGCGCATCCTCAACGGCAAGCCGCGCGCGCCGCATTACGGCGTGGACATCGCCGGGCCCGTGGGCACGCCGGTGCTGGCGCCCGCCGCCGGCGTGGTCACCCTCGCGGCCGATCTCTATTTCACGGGCTGGACCGTGATCCTCGACCACGGCCACGGGCTGAGTTCGGTGTTCATGCACATGAGCGAGGCGACGGCCAAGGTGGGCCAGCGCCTGGGACGGGGCGAGCAGCTCGGGCGGCTCGGCGCCACCGGCCGCGCCACCGGCCCGCATCTGCACTGGGGCATGAACCTGTTCGACGTCCGGCTCGATCCCCAGCTCCTGGTCCCGCCGATGCCCAGGCCGGCGGAGTAGGCGCAAACCTCATCTTTCGACACGCTCAGGATGAGGGTTAAGGAAACATCCTCGTCCTGAGCTTGTCGAAGGACGAGGATCGCGCAGCGGTCACGCCTCGTCCGTCAGCGCCGCCTTGGCCGGCTCGGGCGCCGTCGCGGGCAAGAGGCAGGTCACGGTCGTGCCCTTGCCGCGCTCCGATTCCATCCGCACCCGGCCCTGGTGCAGCTCGATCAGGCTTTTCACCAGCGCCAGGCCCAGGCCCGCGCCGGCCTGGCGGCCCTGGCTGCCGCGCTCGAACTTGGCGAACACGCGGCCCTGGTCCTCCTCGGCGATGCCGATGCCGGTGTCGGCGACGGCCAGCGCGACCTCGCCGCCCTCGCGCCGGGCCTTGAGCGTGATGCGCCCGCCGTGCGGCGTGAACTTGACCGCGTTGCTGACCAGGTTGAACAGCGCCTGCTTCAGGCGCCGCTCGTCGCCCGGCACCGTGCCGATGTCCGTGGGGCATTCGACGGCGAGCGCGAGCTCGCGCTCCTTCGCGCGCTCGCGCATGAGCTGCGCCACGGCGTTCAACAGCGCCGCGATGTCCACCGTGCCGCGGTCGAGCGTCATGTACCCGGCCTCGATGGTGGCGAGGTCCAGGATGTCGTTGATCAGGTTCCTCAGCGCGTGCGAGGAGACGATGATGTTGTGCGCGTACTCCTTCTGCCGCTGGTTCAGCTTGCCGAAGAACTCGTTGGTCAGGATCTCGGCGAAGCCGATGATCGCGTTCAAGGGCGTGCGCAGCTCGTAGCTGACGTTGGCGATGAACTCGGTCTTGAGGCGGTCGGCGGCCTCCAGCGCCAGGTTGCGCTCGCGCAAGGCGCGCTCGACGCGGTCGCGGTCGGTCACGTCGAGGTAGGTGAGCAGGCACGCCCCGTCGGGCAGCGGCGTCAGCGCGTAGTCCACGGCCTTGCCGTCGACGCGTTCGAGCCGCCCGGCGCGCGCCTCGGGCTCGGTGATGCGCGCGACCAGCGCCGCCTTGCGCGCGCCCCAGTCCGCGGGCGGCGGGAACAGCGTCCGGGTCTTCTCCAGCACGTCGGCGATGTGCGGCCCGTCCGCCAGGTCCTCGGGCGCGAGGTTCCACAGGCGCGCGAACTCGGGGTTGCTGAGCCTGAGCCGCCCGTCGCCGCCGAACACCGCCACGCCCTCGTGCAGGTTGTTGAGGGTCTCGCGCTGCACCTCGGTCAGCGTGTTGACCGAGCGTTCGAGCGCCAGGCGGTCGGTCACGTCCTCGTAGATGAACATCAGGCCGCCGAGGGGATGCGGCGCCACCAGCGTGCGCAGCGCGGTCTCGTCGGGCAGATGCATCATTTCGTCCTTGGGCTCGATCAGCCCGGTGAACAGCTTCACCGTGTCGGCCTTGAACGCCTTGAAGTCCACGTACTCGGGCAGGCGGCGGCGCTCGCGCATCGCCTCCAGCACCTCGCCGATCGTGGGCTTGGCGGAGAGCCACGCCGCCTCGAGCCGCCACAGCCGCGCGAACGAGCTGTTGAAGAACACCAGGCGCGTGTCCGCGCCGTAGATCGAGATCGCCGAGGCGAGGCTCTCCAGCACCTCGCCGTGCGCCGCGAGGTGGCGCTCCAGGCCCGCCTTCAGCTCCGCGCTCTCGGTCGCGTCCTGCGCGAAGCCGACGAGTTCGCCCGGGCGGCTGCGGTCGAGCGGCTGTTCGGTCGCCTCCATCAGCCGGCGCTGGCCGCCGGTGACCACGCGCTGGCGCTCGCTCGCGGACTTGCCCGAATCGGCCGCGCGCTTGGCGAGCGCCCGGCCGGCCGCCGCGCCCAGCAGCTCGCGCTGGCCCGCGACCGCCTCGCCCGCCCCCGCGTCCACCGCCCGGGCATAGGCCGCGTTGCACCACGCGAGCATCAGGTCCGCGTCGCGCCGCCACACCGGCAGCGGCAGGGCGTCGAGCGCGGCCTGCAGGCGGTCGCGCTCCGCCGCGGCGGCCGAGGCGATCTGGCTCAGCTGCGCGGCGTGCGCGGCGTCGGCGCTGCGGTCGATCAGGAACACCGCGTCGGCGCCGTCCACGCGCCTGCCCGCGGCGTTGAAGCCGCGCCCGTTCTGCGCGGAAACCGTCAGCGCGAAGCCCGCGCCCTCGGCGCGCAGCCGCTCGACCGCGCGCGCGAAGCCGGCGCGGTCCTGGGGCGCGAGCGCGGCGGTGATTCGCGCGAAGTCGCCGTCGCCGGCAACGCCGAGGGCGGCGCCGAGCCCCGGCGAGAGGGCCGGGCGCGGCTCGTCCTTGTGCCACAGGGCGTAGCCGCCGCCCGCGCCGTCGAGCATGGCGTCGAGCAGCGCCGATGCGCGCCTGCCTTGCTCCGCCTCGCGTTCGCGCGCCGCCAGGCGCCGGGCCAAGAGCGCGGCGCGGCCGCGCAGGCGCCAGGCGATCCAGCCTAGGACCGCCCCGGCCAAGCCCGCGCCCAGCGCCGCGCCCGCGATGATCTCCATGGCTCCCGGCTGCACGCTTTCCCCGCCGCCGGGCAGTCTAGGGACGGGGGCAGGGGGTCACAAGCGAAGACGCGGCAAGACATTGCGTTCCGGGGAAACGGGACCTAGACCCGCCACAGCACGGGCCGGAAGCGCCAGCCCGCCGCGGTCACGGTTTCGATCACCGGGCGCTTTAGCTCCATCATGTCGAATTTGTAGTCTAACACCTTGCCGAAGCCGCCGCCCGTGGGGGTGCGGAAGCCGTAGGCCACGCCGCGCTCATAGCGGACCAGTGCGACGCCGCGGAAGAACTGGCGCCGGTACGAGACCGTGGGCGCGGTCAACGCGCCCGCGCCCCACTCCATGCTGCCGAACTCGTCCAGCGCCCGGGCCTCGCGCCGGCGCGGCGCATTGACTCACGTCATATTCCGGCGGGACGCGCCGGCGTAGCGTGCGCGCACGGAGTCGGCCGCCCGCGCGCAGGTGCCCGCCATGCCCGTCGCTTCCCCGTTCCGTCTCGGGCGGCCGATCGCCGCTCTGGCGCCCGGCGCCGCCCTCGCCCTGGCGCTGTCGCTCGCGTTCGCGGGCGCGGCAGGGGCGTGCAGCTGCCTGCCGCCTTCGCCCGACGCGGCCGCGGTGCTGCGCGAGACGCCGGTGATCTTCTGGGGCCGCGCCGTCGCGGTCGCCGAGGCGCCGCCGCTGCGCACCTACACGGTCGAGCTGTGGGCCGGCAACGCGCCGCTGCCGGCCAAGGTGACGGTCAAGACCCTGAACCACACCGCGATGTGCGGGGTGGAGCTCGGCATCGGCGCGGTCGCGCTGATCGCGGGGGTGGAGAAGGACGGCGCGGTGTGGACCAACCTGTGCACGCAATACGCGGTCGAAACCCACCGCGCCGCGATCGAGGCGCTGCTCAAGGAGTGCAGGCCGTTCCAGCCCTGCCCCGCGCGCTGAGGCGCGGCTACGCCTCCGCGATATCTTGGCTTCCTTGGCGAAATTCGCGGGCGGCGGCGCAAGAATGCCGCCGCATCCCGCCTATTTCAGCCGCGTGATGAGGTCGCTCCGGCGGACCGACGCAGTGAGAATTTTCCGCAGCGGATCCACGCGCATATTCCAGTTGTCCATGACGTCGCGCCCCAGAAGAGACGGGACGCGCATGATGGCCGGCGACGGCGCGATGATGCTGATTCTGAATTCGTAGCTATAGAGCGCGACGCCTGGATGCGCGAACGTCAGGACCGCAATTTCCGCGAAGGATCGCGCCTCGCCGCCGATCCCGACCGCGACGTGCGGGTTCCGCAGCGCGCCATAGGGGATCGCCGCCTTGGCGCCATCGAGCGGCATGATCGTGGTCTGGTCGGCGCCCGTGTCGGCGAGAAACGAGATCAGCGCGACGATCTTCAGGCGCGGCAGAAATAGGCGGCCCTCGAAATAGGGCCGACCTGTGGTGTCGCCGTACCGGCCCCGGATCACGGCTCAGAGGATCAGCGATTTCTCTTTGCGGTCGATGAAGCGGACGATGGCCTCCTGCGGCGGAATGCCCGACCGCTTGAGCCGCGCCAGGAGTCGCTTGAGGCTGGTGTCCGCCGCCGCCACCCGGCCGTCGTGGATGCCAACCCACCTGGACGGGTATTCCGCGATCAGCCGCGGACGGTCGGCGGACAACGCGCGCGCGGCCTTGGCGAAGCGGCGCAGCTCGCGGTCGATCTTGCTCGGTTGCGCGCCCAGCCTCGCCCGGGCATTTCGTCTCGTAACGCGCGCCATGGACAATCCTCCCCCGGCGGTCGCTGCAAACTCGTATCACATGCCCGCCGCGGTTTCATTTCCGCGTCCGTTCCGGTCCGGCGGAAGCGGCCCAATATCGAGGCGGATCAAGGCGTTGATTCGGCGGCCGCTCAGTGGTTGCCGGAACCGCCGGCCGGCCGGGCGACGGCGCGAATTGGCTCAAATGGCCGTTCCCATCGCGACTCGCCTGCGCCGCTCACACCTCCGCGAACTTCCGGCCTTCCCTGGCGAGCCGGGCCAGCAGCGGCGCGGGTTCGAGCCAGTCCTTGTCGCGCTCGTATAGGCGCTGCATGGCCGCGTAGAGTTTGTCGGGGCCGATTGCGTCGGCCCAGAACATCGGCCCGCCGCGCCAGCGCGGGAAGCCGTAGCCGTAAAGCCAGATCACGTCGATGTCCGAGGCACGCTGCGCGATGCCCTCCTGGAGGATCTTCGCGCCCTCGTTGACGAGCGGATAGAGGCAGCGCTCCACGATCTCCCGGTCGTCGATCGCGCGCCGCGTCACGCCCATCTCCTGCGAGCGCGCAAGGATCAGCTTCTCGATTTCGGGGTCGGGCAGGGGCGTGCGGTCGCCCTTCTCGTAGCGGAACCAGCCCGCGCCGGTCTTCTGCCCGTGCCGCCCCAGCTCGACGATGCGGTCGGCGAGGGGCGAGTAGCGCCGCGTCTCGGGCTTGGCCAGCCGCGCCGCGCGCTCCTTGCGGATGCGGTAGCTCACGTCGAGCCCGGCGAGATCGCCGGTGGCGAACGGCCCCATCGGGAGGCCGAAATCGCGGATCGCCCGGTCCACCTGCTGCGGCAGCGCGCCCTCCTCCAACAGGAACCCGGCCTGGCGCGTGTAGGCGTGGTACATGCGGTTGCCGACGAAGCTGTCGCACACTCCCACCAGCACGCCCACCTTGTTGATGCGCCGCGCCACCGCCATGGCGGTGGCGACGGCGGCGGGCGAGGTCCCGGCGCCGCGCACGGTCTCGATCAGGCGCATCACGTTCGCCGGGCTGAAGAAGTGCATGCCCAGCACCCGCTCCGGCGACTTGGTGGACGCGGCGATCTCGTTCACGTCGAGGCTCGACGTGTTGGTGGCGAGCACCGCGCCGCGCCGGCAGGTCTGCTCCAGGCGCGCGAAAATCCGTTTCTTCAGCGCCATGTCCTCGAACGCGGCCTCGATCACGAGCTCGGGGTCGGCGAGCGCGGCGTATTCCGTGGTGCCGCCGATCAGCCGCACGCGCTGGTCCATCTCGGCCTGCGTCAGCCGCCCGCGCTTCACCATGTCGGCGTAAAGCGCCTGGATGCGCGCCAGGCCCTTGTCGAGCAGCTCGGGCGTCGCCTCGACCACGCGCACGGGAATCCCGGCGTTGGCGAACGCCATCGCGATGCCGCCGCCCATCGTCCCGCAGCCCACGATGCCGACCAGCTTCACCGGCAGCGGCTCGACGCCCTCGGGCATTCCCTTGATCTTGGCCGCCTCGCGCTCGGCGAAGAAGGCGTGGCGCAGCGCCGCCGCCTGGTCCGAGGCGACGAGCCTGAGGAACGTCTCGCGCTCGAACCTGATCGCCTCGTCGAACGGCTTGCTAAGCGCCGCGGCGACGCACTCCACGACCGCGAGGGGCGATTCCTGCCCGCGCGCCGACTTCTTCACCGCCGCGCGGAACTCCTCGACGATCGCCGGGTTCGCGCGCGCCTCGGCGAGCTTGTCCTCGCGCTCGCGCGTGCGCCGCGGCTTGGTTCCCCGGGCGATCAGCCCGTCCGCGAACTTGACCGCCGCGGCGGCCACGTCGCCGGCCGCGAGTTCGTCGACGATGCCGAGCTGATGCGCGCGCTTGGCCGGGATCAGCTCGCCCGAGGTCATCAGCTCGAGGGCCGGCTTCACGCCGATCGTCCTGGTCAAACGCTGCGTGCCGCCCGCACCCGGCACGATGCCGAGCGTCACCTCGGGCAGGCCCATGCGCGTGTTCTCCGCCGCCGCGACGCGGAAATGGCAGCCCAGCGACAATTCCAGGCCCCCGCCCGCGGCCACGCCGTGGATCGCCGCGACCACGGGCTTTTCCGCGCGCTCGATCTTGTCGATCAGGGCCGGCAGGATGATGGCGTCCGCGGGCGGCGGCTTGCCGAACTCCCTTATGTCCGCGCCGCCCGAGAGCATCTTGCCGCGCCCCGCGATCACCACGGCGCCGGTGCCCGCGTCGGCTAAGGCGGCGTCGAGGTGCTTGTCCAGCGCGCGGCGCACCGCGGCGCCCAGGCCGTTGACCGGCGGGTTGTCGATCCACAACACCGCCACGCGCCCGCGCTGCTCGCGCGTCACCGCTTCGCCGGCCATGCGAGTCTCCCTTGTTCCTGGCGCCGGACTATAGCAAGCGCCGCGCGGGTGCTGGCAAGGCGCGTTGCCGCACGGGCGGCTAGTCGGCCTTCACATCCGCGATCCGGTCGATCACCGCCCGCGCGATGGCCTGGGTGCCGTCGCGCCCGCCGATCTCGCATGGGCGCAACGTTCCGCCCGCGAACGCCGCGTCCACCGCGCGCTCGAGCACCCGCGCCGCGGTGCCGCAGGCCTCGACGCCGTGCTTATCGCCGAGCCAATCCAGCATCAGCGCGGCCGAAAGCAGCATCGCAGTCGGGTTGGCGACTCCCTTGCCCGCGATGTCGGGCGCCGTCCCGTGGCTCGGCTGGAACACCGCGTGCCGGTCGCCGATGTCGGCCGAGGGCGCCATGCCCATGCCGCCCATGAGGCCCGCCGCGAGGTCCGAGATGATGTCGCCGAACTGGTTCTCGGTGGGCAGCACGTCGAACTCCCACGGGCGCAGCACCAGGTCGAGCGCCACGGCGTCGACGTAGCGGTGCGCCGCCTTGATGTGCGGGAACCGCGCGGCGCGCTCGTCGAACACCCGGCGGAAGAACGCGAAGGCGCGGAACACGTTGGCCTTGTCCACGCAGGTGACCAGCCCCTTGCCGCCGCGCGCCTTGCGCTTCTCGGCGAGGCGGAACGAGAAGTCGAACAGCCGCTCGCTCGTCGCGCGCGTGATGACCAGGGTCTCGCGCGCCTCGCGGTCCTCGATCACCTCGCCCTCGTGGCGGCGCGCGAACAGGCCCTCGGTCGATTCGCGCACGATCACCAGGTCGATCCGCGCGGCGCGCGGGTCGGCGAGCGTGGGCGGGATGCCGGGCACCGCGCGCACCGGCCTGACGCCCGCGTATAGATCCAAAATGTCGCGCAGGTCGATCTGCGGCGCGATCTCGCGCCCGTCGGGATAGCGGATCGCGGGCCAGCCCATGGCGCCGAGCAGAATCGCGTCGGCCGCCTCGGCCGCGCGCACCGAGCTTTCGGGCAGCGCCGTGCCGGTCGCGCGGTAGTGCATCGCGCCCGCGGGCGCGAACGCGAGGCTCAGGCGATAGCCGCCGACGCGCCGTTCGAGCGCTTCCAGCACCGCCTTCGCCGCCTCCATCACCTCGATGCCGACGCCGTCGCCCGGCATCTCGGCGATGCGGAATTCCTTGACGTTCATGCGGGCGCGTTCAGCCGTAGCGGATCGGCGTGGCGTGCCAGCCCTCTTGGTGCTTCTTCCAGTAGAGCGCGCGCAGCTTGGCGGAGACCGGGCCGGGCCGGTCGTTGCCGTAGATGCGCCCGTCGAGGCGCGACACGGGCATGATCCCGCCGGCCGTGGTGGAGGTGAAGATCTCGTCGGCCGCGCGCAGCTCGTCGACGTGCAGCCGCCCCGCGCGGCACGGGATGCCGAGCTCCGCGCACAGCTCGAACACCGACTTGCGCGTGATGCCCTCGAGCGCGCCGCGGTCCGGGCACACGACCTTGCCGTCCCTGACCGCGAACACGTTGAACCCCGGCCCCTCGGTCACGCAGCCCTCGCGGTCCAGCAGCACCGCGTTGTCGGCGCCGGCGTCCGACGCCTCGAACAGCGCGCGCGTCAGATCGCCCCAGTGGAAGTTCTTGACCGTCGGGTCCACGCATTCGACCGGGATGCGCGGCGTCCTGGCCACGATCAGGTGCGCGCCGCGCGCCTGCATGTCCTCGGGCATCACCCACACGAACGGCAGCGCATAGGCGATGAAGCGGTTGACGCAGTATTTGGGGTGGCGCGGCTTGCCGGGCTCGGGGTTGCCGCGCGTGACGATCATCGCGACGTAGGCGTCCTTGAGGCCCGTGCGGGCCACCAGGGCCGCGAGCTCGCGCTTCAGGCCCGCGGCGTCGAACGGGATCGTAAGGCGCAGCGCCTTGGCCGAGGCCTGGAACCGCGCGATGTGGTCGTCGAGGCGGAAGAACGCGCCCTTCCAGACGTGCACCACGTCGTAGGTCACGTCCGACCGGGCGAAGCCCCAGTCCGTGACCGGCAGGCGCGCCTCGGCGATCGGCACGATCCTGCCGTCGACGATCCCCGCGCCCTTCGACCAGTCGATGCCGGGTTGCCGTTGGGTTCCCACCGCGCGCGCGACCATGATGCGTGCCTTTCCTTAGCCTTGCGCGGCGAAGCATAGGCCCGCGCGCCGGCGAGGGGAAGCCGGATCGGCTCTCGGCTTCCAGCTATCAGCTTTCGGCTTTCGGCTTTAGGCTCTAAGCATCTATTGGTCGGCTGATCGCTGAAAGCTGACCGCTTATTGCTTCCGGCTTTCCTCCTCCCGCACCCCCGCCCCCTTGCCCATGTTGCAGCGCGCGCACAGCGTGCGCAGGTTCGAGAACTCCGTCTTGCCGCCGCGGGAGAACGGCACCGCGTGGTCGACGTGCAGCTTGCAGGCCGGGTCCTCGGCGGGCGAGGCGCCGCAGGCGGTGCAGCGGAAGCGGTCGCGTTGCAGCACCCGGAAGCGCAGGCCGGGATCGACCTTGCGCCGGTCCCCGGCCTTCGCCCGCGCGCGGGGCCCGGGCCACGGCGCCACGAGCGCCGCGCCGGTCGCCTCGTCCAGGATCCGGCGGCCCTCGGGATCCGCGTGCATCCGCTTGACGAACGCCGCCAGCGCGCGCTTCCAGGTGCGATGCTCGCGCAGGTAAGGCCCGGCCCCGATCAGCGAAGGCGGCCGGCCGATCTCGCTCATGCTGGGCGCGCGGCCGCAGTGCCGCCACACCGTCAGCAGGTTGTCGTGCAGCTCCTCGGGCGTGCGCCGCCCGGTGGGGTTGCGGTGCGCGAATCCCGCCAGCGCGACCGCTTTCGCGACCGATCCGAACCGGACGCGCAGCAGGCCCGTCGGCACGCTCTCCTCCTCCAGCATGCCGGTCGTCAGCACGGCGGTTGCGCGCACGCGCGCGACGGCGCGGATCGTCGCCAGCAGCAGCCGGTCGCTGCGGCGTTCCTTGGGCGGCCCCTTGCTGCCGCTGAAGCGGTGCGAAAGCCCGGCGCGTTGCAGCGCCGATTTCCACGAACCCAGATGGTCGATCACGGTCGAGGCGTCCACGCGCGCATGGCGGTTGAACCGCCCCACGCTCAAGACCGGGTGATCGACCAGCGCCGCGACGCGGCGGATTTCCTCCAGCATGGCGTCGGGCGTGTACTCCAGAAGGTAGGGCAGCTCGAATTCCGGCGCTTGCGTCCGTATCGTACCGGGCGGATCGGCCGCCTCCGGCCCGGCGGCGGGCTGCGGTGCCGATCCGCCTGCAATATCGGTTCCCGTTTGCGTCTCCTGCATCGTCGCCTTCCCGAAAACTATGTATCGTCCATTTTCATATCGTATCGCCCGGAACCGGGCTTGGCTAGGATTTTCCGGGGCGCATACCCGGTTGCCGCGGGAAAAAATTTTCGCTCGCCGCGTCAACGGATTGGGCCGCGGCGGTGCCGATTCCGACATTCCCGCGCTATGATCCCCGCCGTTGCACCGCCGCCCGGGACGGACAACCCGGCACCGACGAGGAGACGCGCATGAAAGCCGTCGTGGGTCCGCACGTGATCGCCGAGAGCGCCGACGCGGTCGAGGTGGACGGCTACTGGTACTTCCCCGAATCCGCGGTGCGCGCGGGGCGCCTCGCCAAGGCCGCTAGGACCGGCGACGACAAGCAATGCCCGCACGGCGTGCAGTTCTACGACGTGACCGTGGCGGGCAAGCGCCATCCCCGCGCGGCCTGGCGCTACGAGGCCCCGCGCGCGGCGATGGCCAGGGTCGCCGGCCGCTTCGCGTTCTGGCAGGACGTGACGGTGACGGCCTGAAAAGCCGCCATGGCCGGGCGGCAGACCCGGCCCCCCGAGCTCGTCGAAGGGCACGCTTTCAATCGAGTCCTGCCTCCCCACCGAAGCAGGGGAATCGCCCATGACGTGAGCGGATCTCCTCGTCCTTCGAGACGCCCGCTACGCTCGCCCTCAGGACGAGGAACTCCGCAATTTTTCCGACGGCCTCACCCCGAGGAGCCGCCCGCAGGGCGGCGTCTCGAAGGGCGAGGCCGTGACAGGCGATTGCCCACGGGTCAGGGGGAGGGGGTTTGACGGAAGCGGCTTCCGCGCCGAAGCCGGGCAGGAGGAGTCCCGCCGTTACCCTTTCAAGAAAAATCTCGCTCCGACCCCGGTTGCCCGATTTCTCGCTGATCGCCGGTACCAAAATTTGGTATATATTGGCACAAAGCCAGGGGAGGCGCGGCATGGCGCGCAACACGTCGGTTTCGCTCGGCGGGCATTTCACGGGTTTCATCGACGCGCAGGTGCGCGCCGGCCGCTACGGCTCGGCAAGCGACGTGGTGCGGGCGGGACTTAGGCTCTTGGAAGAGCACGAAGCGAAGGTGAAAGCGCTCCGCGAGGCGCTGGTCGCCGGCGAGGAATCCGGGCCGCCGCGGCGCTTCGCCGGCAAGGCGTTCCTGAAGCGGATGCGGGCCAAGCACGCGCGGTAGCCGGTGGGCGAAGGCTCTCTGTCTAGCTGACGCTCCTTCGCACAACGAGAAAAGTAGCCGTGGCTCGCCTTTAGTGCGGAATCTTGTTCCGTTCCCGTTTCCTGATTCGCGTTCTTGTAGGGAACGCCCTCAGTGGCCCGGCAGCAAAATGATTCCGGATCAAAGACTTGCGCGGCTCCTTGAACTGCCTGATAGGCTTTGCTATCCATTGATCAATTCGGCTACGGTCGAAGGGAGATCGCTTCGCGATCGCCGGGGGCTATAGGCCCCCGGGTTCGTTTCAGGGAAGCCATTTTCTTCCATAACCCTCGATCCTTCCGCTCGTTGGATGCCGGTCATACTTGGATTCCTCCAGGATCGCGGCCAACCTTGCTCCGTAGTCGCCGGGAATGGCCTCTCCCAGTTTGCGGAACTTGAACGTCCTGTGCGCGGGGTGAGCCAACAAGTCAGCAATTTGCAAACCCGCAATGTTTGCCAGCTTCAGCTCCAGTCTCAATTCTCTTGAGACTAGCCGTTCTTGTATTACGTTCTTTTGAAGTGTCGTACCGTTCACGTAGAAGAATCGGAACGAGCGGCGAAGCTGAGCGTCATGGGTCGGGTTTCGTGCCTCTCCCATCACGTCCCCGAAGTTGCCCGTCCTGCGAAGCCACAAGACGAACCGCTCCAACAAACACGTAAGCACGTAATGGTACGGATTGAATTGCCAGATTTTGTACTTCTCGAGATGCGCAAGCTTGTCGATTGAAACGGTGAATACTGGTCCGGGTAGAGCACGCACGATCTCCGAAAATCGGACGCCGAAATCGGCGCGGAGATTTTCATCATTTAGGCTCGAAAATACGCCCTTCCGCGTCATGATCTCCCGGCGATGAAGGACAAGCGATGAATTCTCTGCACCGAAGATACTGGTCTTAAGGTCGGTCAAGCGTTTGGTAACGACGCTATCGTGGTGGTCTTGCCTCAATACCAATCCGGTCAGACTCAGGTAACGCTGATTTGGGTCTTTCCTGGCAGCGTGCAGGTCGGCGTTCCCGGTTTCGTCGAAGAACAGGCGGTAGCGTTTTGATGGGGGAACGAAGGAAGGCGGCAAGTCGGTCATATCAAGAAGGCCTCTGGCTCAAGCTTACGGAAACCTTACCTGCTGGTTGTAATTCCTCCAACAGCCCCGGCCGGTTGCATCAAATTCTTGGCAATATCGGCTCGCGTTTCGCCTCTATCATGGCTCTCTGGTATACCCTTTCCGCCAAAATGAGCTGCTTCCCATAAGGACTCGCGCATGCCCCCCGCCGCCCCTTCTGCGAACCGTCCGAGCGTCACCGCGACCGGGCGCCACTTCCTGCAAATCCCGGGGCCGACCAACGTGCCCGACCGCATCCTGCGCGCGATCGACCGGCCGACCATCGACCATCGCGGACCCGAGTTCGCGGCGCTGGGCAAGTCCGTGCTCGAGGGCATGCGCGCGATCTTCAAGACCGAGGGCGCCGTGGTGATCTACCCCGCCTCCGGCACCGGGGCGTGGGAGGCCGCGCTGGTCAACACGCTCTCCGCGGGCGACCGCGTGCTGATGGCCGAAACCGGGCACTTCGCCGCGCTGTGGCACCGCCTCGCCACGCGCCTCGGGCTCCAGGTCGAGCTGATCCCCGGGGATTGGCGCCACGGCGCGCCGGCCGAGGCGATCGGCGCGCGGCTCGCCGAGGACAAGGCGCCCAATGGGCCGGGGGCGATCAAGGCGGTGTGCGTGGTGCACAACGAAACCTCGACGGGCGTGGCGTCGAACGTCGCGGCCGTCCGGCGTGCCATCGACCGCGCCGGGCATCCCGCGCTGTTCCTGGTCGATACCATCTCCTCGCTCGCGTCCATCGACTACCGGCACGACGAGTGGGGCGTGGACGTGACCGTCGCGGGCTCGCAGAAGGGGCTGATGCTGCCGCCCGGCCTGTCGTTCAACGCGGTCTCGGCCAAGGCGCTGAAGGCGCACGAGTCCGCGAAACTGCCGCGCGCCTACTGGGACTGGTCCGACATGCTCGGCCCCAACAGGCAGGGCTTCTTTCCCTACACGCCCGGCACCAACCTGCTCTACGGGTTGCGCGAGGCCATCGCCATGCTGATGGAGGAGGGGTTGGACGCCGTGTTCGCGCGCCACGCGCGGCTGGCCGAGGCCACGCGCCGGGCCGTGCGCGGCTGGGGGCTGGAGATTCTCTGCCTCGATCCGGCGGAGTATTCCAACAGCCTCACCGCCGTGCTGATGCCCCAGGGGCACGACGCCGACCGCTTCCGCCAGGTGGTGCTGGAGAACTTCGACATGTCGCTGGGCCAGGGCTTGACGAAGCTGGCGGGCAAGGTGTTCCGCATCGGGCATCTCGGCGGGTTCAACGAGCTGATGCTGATGGGCACGTTGGCGGGCGTCGAGATGGGCCTGCACCTCGCGGGCGTGCCGCACAGGAAGGGCGGCGTCGCCTTCGCCATGGACTACCTCGCCGGGCGGACGCGCCGGGATGGCTGAACCCGTCCTCGTCGCCCGCCCGGCGGAATTCGGCGGCGCGGTCGCCACGGTCGCGCTCAACCGCCCGGACCGGCTCAACGCGCTCGACCTCAAGGGCTGGACCGCGCTCGCGGACGCCTTCGACGCGCTCTCCGCCGACCGCGCGCTGCGCTGCGTGGTGGTGCGCGGGGCGGGCGGCAAGGCCTTCTCCGCTGGGGCCGACATTTCCTCGTTCGCCCGCGAGCGCGCCGACGCCCAGGCCGCCAAGGCCTACGCCCAGGCCGTACAGCGGGCGATGCGCGCCGTCGCCGCGGGCCTGCATCCGGTCGTGGCGCTGATCGAGGGCGCCTGCACCGGCGGGGGCCTGGAATTGGCCTCGGTGTGCGACATCCGCCTCGCCGGCGAGTCGAGCCGCTTCGGCGTGCCGATCAAGAAGCTCGGCATCACCATGGCCTACGGCGAGCTGAAGGCGCTGTACGACCTGGTCGGCCCCGCGGCGGCGCGGGAGATATTGCTGGAAGGCGAGGTGTTCGGCGCGGACCGCGCGCGCGCGCTCGGCCTGGTCAACCGCGTGGTGCCGGACGCGCAGGTGGAGGAGGAAGCCTTCGCCTGCGCCCGGCGCATCGCCGCGGGCGCGCCGCTCGCCGCGCGCTGGCACCGCCGGTTCATCCGCCGCCTGGCCGACCCGCGTCCGCTGAGCGAGGCCGAGATCGACGAAAGCTACGCGGCGATGGACACCGCGGACTACCGCGAGGGCGTGGCCGCGTTCCTCGGCAAACGCCCGCCCCGGTTCGAGGGGCGCTGACGCCGGCGGTCACTTGAACACGCCCGGCTTCGCGGATTCGGGGCCGAGCACCATCAGGTCCTCGCCGAACACGATCTCGCCCTGGTAGACGCGCGCCATCTCCGCGATCACCCGCTCGCGCACGCCCGGGCGGTCGAACTGGTCGTAGATGTGCGAGGCGACCAGGCGCCTGGCGCCGGCGGCGGCGGCGGTGCGCGCGGCCTCGAGGTGCCCGCTGGTGCCGATGCGCGTCGCCTCGTTGTCGACCGAGCCGCTGATGTAGGCGCACATGTGGATCAAGACGTCGCAGCCCTTCGCCAGATTTTCCAGCGCGCGGCTCGGGCCGGTGTCGCCGGTGTAGACCAGCGAGCCCGCCGCCGAGTCGAGCCGGAGCGCCAGGCACGTGAGCGCGGGCTGCGCGTGCGGCACCTCGACCGCGCTCATGCGCCAGCCCTTGCCCTCGACCACGCTGCCCTTGGCGACCTCGCTCACCTCGGGCTTGGGGCCGAGGCGCGGCTCCTGGCCGCCGCGCGCGCGATAGACGTAGAGGCTCGCATCCCACGTCGTGCGCGCCTCGAGGTCGGGGCCGAACGCGCCGTCCGGCCCGATCAGCCGCTCGACCATGCGCTTGATCGGCCTCGGCCCGTACACCTTGAGCTCGGGGATTTTCCCCGCCCCGTGGTCCCAGCGCGTCAACAGGAGGCGCGGGAAATCGACGCAGTGGTCGTAGTGCAGGTGGGTGAAGAAGGCGTGCGTGACGTCCGCCGCCTTCCGCCCGGTTTCGAGCAGGCGGTGATGGCTGCCCGGCCCGTGGTCGAGCACGATGGTGTCGCCCGCGACCTCGACCAGGTAGCCGGGCCCCATGCGCTTCAGCGACGGCGCCGGATTGCCGGTGCCCAACAGCGTGATCTTCAACGGCTCCTCCCGCCCGCCATCCGGTCGGGCGCAAGACGCGATCGACCGTTGCAACCGATCCGTCCCCCCTCCCACCGCGCGGTGTCCGAAGGACATTGCGCGAGGCGGGCTGAATCCGCGAAGCGGATCAGGGTTAGGGGGAGGGGGCATGCAACGTTGCGGCGACCCGCGGACCTGGGCGGTGCTTGCGATCTCCGCTCGGATCGCGTCGCGCGCCGTGGCGCGCGAACCCCTCGCCCTTCCCCCCTCCCGCAAGGGGAGGGGGGACCGGGGAGCGGCACGGCGTGGCGCACCGGGAACGCTCGCGCTACGCCGCCTTGAACTGCTTGTCCCAGAAGTCCTTGAGCTCCACCGCGCGCTTGGCCAGGAAGTCGAGGTCGGGATTGACGAACAGCTTCTGCTCCGCGTCGGTGAAGCCGATGCGCTTGCGCAGGTCCTCCGGCACCTTGGCGTTGCCGACCACGGGGTTGTAGCCCATGTCGGCGGCGAAGCCCTGCTGCACGCTGGCTTCGAGCGCCGCGTCGAGGAACGCGTACGACCCCTCGCGGTTGGGCGCGTTCTTCGGCACGCTGAAGCCCGAGACGTAGGTGATGAGGCCTTCCTTGGGCGCCACGGTCAGGATGTTGGTGCCGGCGTTCTGCCACTGCACCGCGCGCGCCTTCCACATGATGCACAGGCCCACTTCCTCGGTCTTGAGCGCCTGCGCCAGCGCCTCGTTCGAGGGATAGATGCGGGGCTTGAGCTTCTTGAGATCCAAAAGCGCCTTCTTCGCCTTCTCGAAGTCGCCGGTCTTGCCGCCCGCGACCAGCGCCGCGGCCATGGTGGTGTAGACGTGCTGGATGTCCACCACCCCCACCTTGCCCTGGTTGGCGGGGTCCCACAGGTCGGCGATGCCCGTGGGCACCTTCTTGATCAGCTTCGGGTTGTAGAGCACCACCTTGCCGCTGTAGATGTGCGGCGAGAAGTAGGGCGAATCCGCGATGCTGAACGTCTTGATGATGTTGCGCGCGTTCTTGAGCTTCGACAGGTCGAGCTTCTCCAGCACGTCGGCGTCGCGCAGCTCGGCGATGTCGGTCGCGGTCAGCGCCGAGACGTCCGACGTGCCCTTGGGCAGGCGCTTCTCGGCGATCAGCTTGGTCTTGCGCTGCTGCACCTGGGCCTCGTCGTTCACCACCTGCCAGCCCTTGGGCGCCAGCACCGGCGTCGAGACGTGCTTGGTGAGCAGCATCGAGTAATCCCCGCCCCAGGTCGACAGCACGATCCTGGGGTTGGCCGGCTGGCCCCAGGCGGGCGCGCCCCCGGCGAGCGCGCCGAGCGCGCCCGTGGCGGCGGCGGCGCCCGCGCCTTTGAGCGCGGCGCGGCGGGAAATCGTCGGCGTCTTCAAGCGGGTCATGTCGGCTCTCCTCCCTGTTGGACTTATCGGGTTGCGGCTTATCGCTCCGCCGGCGGCCGGCCCAGCGCCGTGCCGGCCATCTCGAACTCGACCGGCCGGTGCCCGGCCGGCATCTCGAGGGACTGATAGGTGGTGGGGCCGCGGCTCGAATGCCCGGCGATGTCCCAGGCCGTGCCCCAGCTCGCCCTGGGCAGGCCCAGGTGCCGGCACGCCGCGGGCGAAAGCCGGCGGCATTGCAGCCGGTGGCTGGCGGCGAGCGTCGGCAGGTTGAACCTCTTGCCCAGGATGCGGTGGAACGAGACGCCGTGCAGGCGTTCGATGGGCTCGGCCAAGAGGTGCCGGCCGTGCTCGTGGGCGATGTAGAAGCGGCTGAACGCCGGCGGGTCGTTCTCCACCCACACCAGGCGGTCGACGCGCACGCAGCGCCCCGCGCCCAGGTGCGCGCGCCACGGGCCCGGGCCGCGCTCCTCCGCGACGGCGAGCACGCGCGTGAACGGCACCAGCACCTGGCCGGTCGCGGGGTCGCGGAAGCGGAACACCACCACGTCCTCGGCGCGCCGTCCCGCGACGAACGTGCCGCGCCGGCGCGCGCGGCTGAGGAAGCCGAGCGCGGCCAGGCGCGCGAGCGCCTTCTGCACCGTGCCCAAGCTGACGCGGAACAGCGCCGCGAGCTTGGTCTCGGGCGGCAGGCGGCAGCCGGGCTTCAGGCGCCCGCGCTCGATCGCGCCCATCAGCGCCTCGGCGATCAGCCGGTGGCGCGGCGACGGCCGGGCGGCGTCGGCGCGGCCGAGGCTCTGGGCGATCCGGGCCAGCTGGGCGGCGGACATCGGGCCTCCCCCCAAGGAACGGCAAACCGGGAACGGCGGGAGCGGGAAGTGGAATACTATATAGTATTCCTGTCAAGCCCGCGGCCGGCGGACGATCGGACGTTTCCATTCCGGCCCGGCAGGCCCTAGCCTTGGGCGCGCCGCCCTGGCGCGAACGCGGGCATGGCCGGGCGGCGGCGCGGGCGGACTTAGCCCGCCGGCGGCGAGGGGGAACCAAAGCGGGGCTGATCATGGACAAGGAGCGCGTCAAGACGTTCGCCGACAAGGTGCTCGCCGACATGGCGGGCGCCATGGCCGTCGGCATGGCCTATCTCGGCGTGAAGACCGGGCTGTTCCGCGCGCTGGCGGGCAAGGGGCCGATGACCGCGGCCGAGGCCGCCCGGGCCGCCGCGCTCGACGCGCGCTACGTCGAGGAGTGGCTGAACGGCATGACCGCGGCCGGGTACCTCGCCTACGACCCGGCGGCGCGGACCTTCGCGCTGCCCGCGGAGCACGCCCATCTGGTGGCATCCGAGGGCACCGACCATTTCATGGGCGGGCTGTTCTGCTTCGCGCCGGTGCTGCTCGGCGTCGCGCCCAAGGTCGCCGAGGCGTTCCGCACCGGCGGCGGCGTGCCGTTCCGCGAGTTCGGGCCGGACGGCGTCGCCGCGCTCGACATGATCAACGCCGGCCAGTACGAGCAGCGCCTCGCCGGCTATTGGCTGTCCAAGCTGCCCGACGTGGTCCGGCGCCTGGAGAACGGCGGCCGCGCGCTCGACGTGGGCTGCGGCGTCGGCCGCGTCGGCATCGCCATCGCCAAGGCGTTTCCCAGGTGCGAGGCGGTGGGCCTCGATCCCGATCCCGAATCCATCCGCCGGGCGCGCGAAGCCGCGGCGCGCGCGGGCGTCGCCGACCGCGTGCGGTTCGTGGCCGCCACGACGCGCGAGCTCGACCGCGGCGAAGGATTCGACCTGATCGCGGCGTGCGATTGCGTGCACGATTTCGCGGCGCCCCGGCGCACGCTGGGCGAACTGCGCGGGCTGCTGAAGCCCGAGGGCACGCTGTTCGTGGTCGAGCCCAGGGCGGCCGACCGCCTGGAGGACAACCTGAACCCGGTCGCGGCGATGTACTACGGCTTCAGCCTGTTCCACTGCATGACCCAGTCCCTGGCCGAAGGCGGGCCGGGCCTCGGCACCTGCATGGGGCCGGGGCGCACCGAACGGCTGCTGCGCGAAGCCGGCTTCGGCCGGTTCGAGCGGCTGGACATCAAGAGCCAGACCAACCTGTTCTACGCCGCCCGGCCGTGACCCGCGAGGCCATGACCCGCGAGGCCGCGACCCGCCGGTCCGGGCGCCGCGCTCAGCCGGGCCTTGCGCCGCTGCCGATCACCGCCGGCATCGGCACGGCGAACCCGCCGGCCGGCGCGCGGAAGCGGGCGAGGCGCCCGGCGATGTGCGCGCGCATGGCCGCCGCCGCCGCGCCCGATTGCGCGGCCAGCACCGCGCCCGAGCGCACGGTGCCGGTGCGGATGGCATCGAGATAGCCGGCGAGGTCGGCCACGCGCCAGTCCTGGTCGAAGCGTTGCGCCGCGGCGTCGGCGAAGCCGCTCTCCGCGAGCGCCGCCCGCATGCGCGCGGGCGCGCCGAACTGGAACGCGTCGGGCCCGCGCGGCAGGGCCGCGTCCGCCGCGCCGCACGCCCGCGCCGCCTCGTAGATCAGCGCGAAGCCCACGCCGGACGAATCCCATACGCTGACCGCCACGCGGCCCCCGGCGCGCAGCACCCGCAGCATCTCGTTGAGCGCCGCCGCCGGCTCGGGCAGGTGCATCAGGCCGTAGCCGCACACCACGGCGTCGAAGCTGCCCGCCGGGAACGGCAAGGCCTGGGCATCGCCTTGGCGGAAGCTCGCGCCGGGCACCTGGCGGCGCGCCAGCGCGACCGCCGGCGCGGAAAAATCGAGTCCGACCGCCTCGGCGCCGCGCTCCAGCGCCCCCGCGGCCAGCAACCCGGCGCCGCAGCAGACGTCCAGCACCCGCGCGCCGCGCGCCACGCCCGCCGCGTCCAGCACGGCCGGCACCGACCGGCGCGCCAGCGCGCCGAAGGCGCGGTCGTAGCCGGCGATGTTGGCGTCCCAGCCCGCCTGCTCGAAGGCGGCGAAGCGCGCGGGCTCGCCGGATTTCTCGATCGCCATCGCTCCTCTTTTCCCCGCGCGGCACGGGCGCGCCCGCGCCAAAGGCCACGCGCCGCGGCCGGAGTCAACCCGGCCGGGCCCCGTCCCGCGCGCCCGTCCCTTTCCGCGCGGGCGGGGGAGAGGGTAGGGTGGGGCCATGACCGGCCAAGTCCCCATCGGCGACTCCGCCCTAGCGCAACGGCTCCGCCGCGAGATCGAAGGCGAGGTGCTGTTCGACGCGTTCGCGCGCGGGCGCTACTCCACCGACGCCTCGATCTACCAGATCGAGCCGATCGGCGTGGTGGTGCCGCGCAGCGCGCACGACGTGCGGATCGCGATGCAGATCGCGCGCGAATGGGGCGCGCCGGTGCTGCCGCGCGGCGCCGGGACGTCGCAATGCGGCCAGACCGTGGGCCGCGCGCTCGTCATCGACACCAGCAAGCACCTGAACAGCGTCGTCGCGTTCGACAAGGCGGCGCGGCGCGTGACGGTCGAGCCGGGCGTGGTGATGGACCGGCTCAACGCGTATCTCAGGCCCCACGGCCTGTTCTTTCCCGTGGACGTCTCGCCCTCGAACCGCGCCACCATCGGCGGCATGGCGGGCAACAACTCCTGCGGCGCGCGCTCGATCCGCTACGGCAACATGGTGCACAACGTCCACGCGATCGAGGCGATCCTGGCCGACGGCGAAACGCTCGCCTTCGGCCCCGCGGACGAGGCCACGGGGCGCGCCGCCGCGCTGTGGGAGCGCTTGCGGGCGCTGGGCCTCAGCGAAGCCGACGAGATCAAGGCGCGCTTTCCCAAGGTGCTGCGGCGCGTCGGCGGCTACAACATCGACGAGCTCGCGGGCAACCGCCCGAACCTCGCGCGCCTGCTCGTGGGCTCCGAGGGCACGCTCGCGTTCTCCACGCGCATCACGCTCGACTTGCAGCCGGTGCCGAAGCACCGCGCGCTCGGCATCTGCCACTTCCCGCGCTTCTACGCCGCGATGGAGGCCACGCGGCACATCGTCGAGCTCGATCCCGCGGCCGTGGAGCTGGTGGACCGCACCATGATCGAGCTCGCGCGCGCCATCCCGATGTTCAAGGCGACCGTGGACAAATTCGTCGCGGGCGACCCGGACGCGCTGCTCTTGGTCGAGTTCGCGGGCGACGACCGGGCCGACGTGTTGCAACGCCTGAAGCGGCTGGTCGAGCTGATGGGCGATCTCGGCTTCCCCGGGGCCGTGATCGAGGCGACCGACCCGGCGTTCCAGCGCGCGGTGTGGGACGTGCGCGCGCAAGGCCTCAACATCATGATGTCGATGAAGGGCGAGGGCAAGCCGGTCAGCTTCATCGAGGACTGCGCGGTGCCGTTGGAGCATCTTGCGGAATACACCGACAGGCTCACGCGCATCTTCCGCAAGCACGGCACCGACGGGACGTGGTACGCGCACGCCAGCGTCGGCACGCTGCACGTGCGGCCGGTCTTGAACCTGAAGCTGGAAAAGGACGCGCGGGCGATGCGCGCGATCGCCGAGGAATGCTTCGCCATGGTGCGCGCGTTCAAGGGCAGCCATTCCGGCGAGCACGGCGACGGCCTGGTGCGCAGCGAGTTCCATCGCGCAATGTTCGGGGACCGCATCGTCCGGGCGTTCGAGCGGGTGAAGGAGATCTTCGACCCCGGCAACGCGATGAACCCGGGCAAGATCGTCAACCCGTCGCGAATGGACGACCGCGCGCTGTTCCGCTTCAAGCCCGGCTACGCCGTGCCCGCGTTCGCAACCGCGTTCGACTGGTCGGCCTGGGGCGGGTTCGGCCAAGCGGTCGAGATGTGCAACAACAACGGCGCGTGCCGGCGCACCGACGCGGGCGTGATGTGCCCGTCCTACCGCGCGACCGGCGACGAGATGCACCTCACGCGCGGCCGCGCCAACACGCTGCGCCTCGCGCTCTCGGGCCAGCTCGGGCCCGATGCGCTGCTCTCGCCGGACATGAAGGCGGCCATGGACCTGTGCGTGGGCTGCAAGGGCTGCCGGCGCGAGTGCCCCACGGGCGTGGACATGGCTAGGATGAAGCTGGAATGGCTGGCGCAGTACCGCAAGGCCGTCGCGCCGACCTTGCGCGAGCGCCTGATCGCCGAGCTGCCGCGCTACGCGCCCCATGCGGCGCGCCTCGCGCCGCTCGTGAATCTCGGCAACGCGCTGCCGGAACTGCGCGAGAAGCTCGCGGGCTTCAGCGCGAAGCGGCGCTTGCCGCGCTGGCGCCGCGACGCGCTCAAGGATTCCGAGGCGCGCGACGCGCAGCCCGACGTGCTGCTGTTCGCGGACTGCTTCACGCGCTGGTTCGAGCCGGAGATCCCGAGGGCGGCGCTTGCCGTGCTGCGCGCGGCGGGAAAGAGAGTCGCGGTGGCGTCGGACGGCGCGCGGGCGCTCTGCTGCGGGCGCACCTACCTGTCGGCGGGCCTGGCGGACAAGGCGCGGGCGGAGGCGCGGCGCACCATCGCCGCGCTGAAGGGAAAGCCCGTCGTCGGCCTTGAGCCCTCGTGCCTCCTGACGCTGCGCGACGAATACCCGGCGCTGCTCAAGGGCGCGGACGCCGACGATCTCGCGGGCCGCGCGCTGCTGTTCGAGGAGTACCTGGCCGCGGAGCGGAATGCCGGCCGCCTCGCGCTACCCTTGCGGAATTTCGGCGCATCGCGCGTCCTGCTGCACGGCCATTGCCACCAGAAGGCGTTCGGCCTCGTGGGCCAGGTCGCGGAAGTCCTGTCGCTCGTGCCGGGCCTCGCGGTCGAGACGGTGGAGTCGAGCTGCTGCGGCATGGCCGGGTCGTTCGGCTACGAGGCCGAGCATTACGAAACCTCGCTCAAGATGGCCGAGCTCGCGCTGCTGCCGGCGGTGCGCAAGGCCGGCCCGCGAGACCTCGTCGTCGCCGACGGCACCTCGTGCCGCCACCAGGTCGCGGACGGCACCGGCCGCCGCGCGCTCCACGCCGCCGAGGTCCTGGCGCGCGCGCTGGCGTAAGAAGCTGTAAGCGGTAAGCTCTAAGCTTAAGGCTTGTGGCTTGCGGCTTACCGCCTTCCGCTTCCCTGCATTTTCCCAGCGCCGGTGCTATCGTTGCCGCCTCCGCACTCCAATAAGGAGCACCGCCATGAAATACGTTCTCATCGGCAGCATCGACGCGAAATGGGCGCTGAAGCAGGAGGAGCGCGTCAAGGCCGGCATGGACATGGCCAAGAAGCTCGGCGTCAAGATCGAGCAGACCCACTACGTGCACGGGCCGTACGACTTCGTCGACATCGCCGACGCGCCCGACGCCGAGGCGATGCTGGCGTTCTCGCTGTGGTACGCCAGCAAGGGCTACGGCAAGCTGATGTCGCTGCCCGCGCACGACGGCGCCACGATGGCCCGCGCCGGCAAGCGCGCGGGCGGGTGAGGAAGGAAGCTTTCAGCCGTAAGCGGTAAGCCTTAAGCTCCAAGCTCTAAGCCTAAGAACTACGGCTTATCGCTTACGGCTTACAGCTTACGGCCTAACGACTTCCCCTCTCCGCGCCTTCGCAGTTCTCTTGACCGGCGCTCCGTGCTAGGGCTGCGGCATGGGCTGGTACAAGCGGCGCGGCTATCACCACGGGCATCTGCGCGAGGCGCTGGTGAAGGCCGCGCTCGACCTCGTCGGCAAGCACGGGCTCGAAGGCATGACCTTCGCCGAGGCCGCGCGCGCCGCGGGCGTGAGCCCGGCCGCGCCCTACCGCCACTTCCGCGACCGCGAGGCGCTCTTGGCCGAGGTCGCGCGCCTGGGCTACGAGCGCTTCGCCGCGATGCTCGAGAAGGGCTGGGCCGGGGGCCGGCCCGACCCGGCGGCGGCGTTCGAGAACCTGGGCCGCGCCTACCTCGCCTTCGCGCGGGCCGAGCCCGCCTACTACGCGGTGATGTTCGAATCCGGCCTCGCGCCCGACGTCACGCCCGAATTGCGCGACGCGGCCGAGCGCGCCTTCGCCGTGCTGCGCGGCGCCACCGAGGAGATCTGCGCGCGCTTCCCCAAGGAGAAGCGCCCGCCCGCGGCGATGGTGGCGCTGCACGTCTGGGCGCTGGCGCACGGCATCGCGGCCCTGTTCGCGCGCGGCGACCGCGCGCGCCGCAAGCTGCCGATGACGCCCGAGCAGCTGCTCGAAGCCGGCGTGCTGATCTATCTGCAAGGGCTGGGGGCGGGGGGAGAGGGGAAGAAGTAGGCGGGAAGAGCTTGCTGGCTGCCACTGCAATCTTGCCGAGATGATATAAGTTCTTATATACTCAGCGCCGATGAAGCCCGTCGTTTTCCTGGGCAACTCGGTGGAAAAGGTGCGGGCGTTTCCCGAGGGCGCGCGCAGCGAGATCGGGTTTCAAATCGAGCGGGTTCAGCGGGGCCTCGACCCCGAGGACTGGAAGCCCATGCCCATGGTGGGCGGGGGCGTGCGCGAGATCCGCGTGCGGGAGGAGACGGGCGCTTTCCGCGCGATCTACCTGGCCTCGCGTGCGGATGCCGTATACGTGCTGCACGCGTTCCAGAAGAAGAGCCAGCGTACCAACCGCCTCGACATCGAATTGGCGCGCGTGCGCTACCGGAACCTGATGAGGAGCGGATGATGAGGAAGCGCCGGTACGAAAGCGTGTGGGACGCCATCGAAACCTCGCCGGGCGCCGCCGCCG
>Ga0233425_10001583_pt1 | contig 50222 bp, 51 predicted proteins | sample Watercolumn_Towu_2_FD_181712 | JGI IMG/M metagenome (GOLD analysis project Ga0233425, IMG submission 181712) | Freshwater microbial communities from Lake Towuti, South Sulawesi, Indonesia - Watercolumn_Towuti2014_140_MG | ecosystem: Environmental > Aquatic > Freshwater > Lake | place...
GCAATGTTTTGTAAAAGTGCTAAAATCGCTGTCATGGGCTTCTCGTTGGTAAGTTGGTGTCTTGGTAAACAACAACTTTACCCGAAAAGCCCTATTTCATTCGCTTAATTTTGGCGAAGGTATTGTAGAGTGGAAAGTTAAAATAATTAAGAACGCGGTGCATCTAGCAAGGCTTTTTGGTTATGGTGAAATCAAGGTCGGCGTTTTATCAGCCTTTGAGTTCGTCAACGATGATGTGCCCAGTTCTGTGGACGCAAAAGCGCTCTCAGAAATGGAATGGAGCAAAGGTGTAATTGTTGAGGGGCCTTTTGCCTTGGATAATGCTCTGGATGAAGAGTCTGCAAGACACAAGGGCATTTTTAAAATTGCTGCAGGTAAAGCGGATATTTTGCTTGTTCCAGATTTTCTGGCAGGGAACATTCTTTACAAATCACTTCACCTCTTAAGTAATTTTCCCTATGCTGGTACGGTCTGCGGAACGACATTGCCGGCAGCTTTGCCAAGCAGATCCGATTTATCGGATACGAAGTATCATTCCATACTTGTTGCCATGTTACAAACTTTATGAAGTTTCATTATAGTTTCAAATTCGCGAGCTTGTTTCTCTGTACAAAACGTAAACCGGTCAGAAAATCCTCCAAAGAAATCTGACCGTTTTTTTTGATGCAGGTGCCCCAGGCGGGAATTGAACCCACAGCCTTTGCCTTAGGAGTGCACTGCTCTGTCCGTTTGAGCTACTGGGGCGGCGAAAAAATTATACTTCACAATGGCGCAATATGGTATATTTACTGAAAGGATGACAATGGCTTTCTCAGAGTCAAAAGCCTAAACGCGAATGTCGCTAATTTGCGAATGGCGCGAATGAACCAGAGAAATTTTTGTTTCTTTGTTCTTAGTGGATCAAGCCTTGAAAGTCTATTGCAAAGGTTGGCTCTATGACTTCCCTAAATTCCCGCAATCCCGGCACGCCTCTTGACCTCGATTGGGTGATGGCCGCGCACGTCAACAAGAGCGCGGTGGAGCGGCGCGTCGCCGCGCTCCCCGGACGGCGCGCCATCAAGAAGGATTGGCAGGCTGCCTGGCTGCTGCGCGCCGTCACCTGCATCGACCTGACCACACTTGCCGGCGACGACACGCCGGGGCGCGTCCGCCGCCTGTGCGCCAAGGCTAAACAGCCCATCCGTCCCGACATGCTGGAGCGGCTGGGCGTGAAGGGCGAGAGGATCACCGTCGGCGCGGTGTGCGTCTATCCCAGCCGGGTCAAGGAGGCGGTCGAGGCGCTCAAAGGCTCCGGCATCCCCGTGGCCTCCGTTGCCACCGGTTTCCCCGCCGGGCAGACGCCGCTGCCGCAGCGCATCGCCGAGATCGAGCAGGCCATCGAATCCGGGGCGCGCGAGATCGACGTGGTCATTTCACGTGCCCATGTCCTGACCGGCGACTGGAAGGCGCTCTACGACGAACTCAAACAATTTCGCGCCACCTGCGGTGAGGCGGCGCACATGAAGACTATCCTGGCAACCGGCGATCTCGGCACGCTCAAGCAGGTGCAGCAAGCCAGCCTGGTGGCAATGATGGCCGGTTCGGACTTCATCAAGACTTCAACAGGCAAAGAGACAACAAACGCCACGCTGGAGGTCAGTCTCGTGATGGTGCGCGCCATCCGCGAGTACTTGGAACGTACTGGCTATAAGATCGGTTTCAAGCCCGCAGGCGGAATAAATTCCGCCAAACAAGCGATGGCGTGGCAGGCGCTGATGAAGGAGGAACTCGGCGACGAGTGGCTGATGCCCGACTTGTTTCGCATCGGCGCCTCCAGCCTGCTGACCGATTTGGAGCGGCAGTTGTATCATTATATTACTGGTCATTACGCGGCGCGGCATCACATGCCGATGGGATAAAGGCTTTTACCACGAAGGACACGAAGTTTCACAAAGGAAACCCATTTAGATTTTCCTTCGTGCTCCTTGGTGACCTTTGTGGTGAAGGATTGGAGTTTATTATGTTAACCCTCCTCGACCTCTTCAAAACCATGGAATACGGACCCGCTCCCGAGTCTCCTGCCGCGGTGAATGCGTGGCTGGAGGAGCATGGACGGAAGTTCGGGTTGTTCATCAATAACGAATGGGTGACGCCCAAGGAGGCGAAATACTATTCGTCGTTCAACCCGTCCACGGGCGAGCAAATCGCGGAAACCGCGCAAGCCGAAAAGAAGGATGTGGATGCCGCCATCGCCGCGGCGCGCACCGCCTTCGAAAGTTGGCGCCAGACGCCAGGGGTGGCGCGCGCCCGTTTCATGTACGCCATTGCGCGCAATGTCCAAAAGCACCATCGTCTGCTGGCGGTGCTGGAGAGCATGGACAACGGCAAGCCGATCCGCGAGTCGCGGGATGTGGATGTGCCGCTGCTGGCGCGTCACTTTTACTATTACGCGGGCTGGGCGCAGTTGATGGAAACCGAGCTGCACGATTACCAGCCGGTCGGCGTCATCGGGCAGATCATCCCGTGGAACTTCCCATTGATGATGCTCGCCTGGAAGATCGCGCCGGCGATTGCGATGGGCAACACGGTGGTGCTCAAGCCCGCCTCGTACACGCGGCTGAGTGCGCTGCTCTTTGCCGAAGTCGTGGCGGAGGCGGGACTGCCGCCCGGCGTGATCAACATCATCACGGGCAGCGGCAAGGCGGGCGAGAGCATCGTCACACACCCTGACGTGGATAAGATTGCTTTCACGGGCTCCACCGAGATCGGGCGCACGCTGCGCCATCTCACCGCGGGGTCGGGGAAGAAGATCTCGCTCGAGCTGGGCGGCAAGTCGCCTGTCGTGGTGTTCGAGGATGCCGATCTGGACGCAGCCGTGGAGGGGGTGGTGGATGCGATCTGGTTCAACCAAGGGCAGGTTTGCTGCGCAGGCTCGCGCCTGATCGTCCAGGAAAACGTCGCGACGCGGTTCATCCAAAAACTAAAAACGCGCATGGGTCATTTGCGTGTAGGCGACTCGCTCGACAAAGCAATTGACATGGGCGCGATCGTGGACAAGAGCCAATGGGACACGGTGGATTATTGGGTGAAGATGGGCGCGCAGGAAGGCGGGAACGTCTTCCAGCCCGACATCCCGCTGCCGACGAAGGGACTGTTCTATAAGCCCACGCTGATCACGGACCTCGACCCGGCTGCCGCGACGGTGCAGGAGGAGATCTTCGGTCCCGTGCTGGTTTCGCTGACCTTCCGCACGCCCGAGGAAGCGATCGCGTTGGCGAACAACACGCGCTACGGCCTCGGCGGCAGCGTGTGGAGCGACAACGTCAATCTGGCGCTGGATGTGGCCAGCAAGATCAAGGCGGGGGCGCTGTGGGTCAACTGTCACAACGTCTTCGACGCCGCGGCGGGATTCGGCGGCTATCGCGAATCAGGCTTCGGGCGCGAGGGTGGGCGTGAGGGGCTGTTCGAGTATGTAAGGCCGAAATGGATGGAGCGCCCGCGGCCAGACTTGACCTCGCTGAGGCTCGATGCGGCGACGAACGTTCCAGCCGGGAAAAAGAGCTGGGGCGAGCACACCCCGGCGCGTCCGAGGCGACCCGAAGCGGGTCGGGCAAATGGACATGGTCTTCCCACTGTTGATCGCACCCCGAAGATGTACATTGGCGGCAAGCAGGTGCGTCCGGATGGGGCGTACACGATGCCAGTGCTCGGCGCGAAGGGAGAGATCGTTGGGCAGGTCGGCGACGGGAATCGCAAAGACATCCGCGACGCAGTGGAAGCCGCGCACGCGGTGATCGTCGCCAAGCAGGGTTGGGCGATGCGGCACGGCTACAACCGTTCGCAGATCCTGTATTTCATCGCCGAGAATCTGGAGGCGCGCAACGCCGAGTTTGTCAAGCGCATCCTCGAGATGACGGGGCGCACGAAGAAATCGGCGCAAGCCGAAGTGGACGCGGCGGTGGAGCGCCTGTTCACCTACGCGGCGTATGCCGATAAATACGGCGGCAACATCCAGGAGACCACCCTGCGCGGCATCACGGTGGCGGTCAACGAGCCGGTGGGCGTGATCGGCATTGCCTGCCCCGACGAATTTCCACTGTTGGGCTTCGTCTCGCTGATGGCGCCGGCGATCGCGCGCGGCAACACGGTGGTAATGATCCCCAGCCAGAAATATCCGCTTTCGTCGACCGACTTCTACCAGGTGCTGGATACTTCCGATGTGCCGGGAGGCGTGGTCAACATCGTCACGGGCGACCGTGACCATCTGACCAAGACGCTCGTCCAGCACGAAGACGTGGACGCGGTCTGGTACTTCGGCCCGGCGGAAGGCAGTTACTGGGTGGAGTACGAGTCCGCCGCCAATATGAAGCGGACGTGGGCCGGCTACGGCCTGCGGCGCGCTTGGATGGAGCGCGAGCAGGGCGAAGGGCATGAGTTTTTGCACGAGGCGACGCAGGTGAAGAATATCTGGGTGCCGACGGGGGAGTGAGGGGGAGAAAGCGGATGACGGTGCGCAGGAGGAAGTCCGCTTTGGGGAGGGGGAGGCTGTCTGTGTGGAAGGGAAAGTCGCTTCGGACTTGGGGAAGGCTGTCCGTGCGGTGGGGTGTGGGGGAAGAAAGGGTGATCGATGAATTGAGGGATGACGGCGTGCGGGTGGAAGTCCCGCTTCGACGGGCTCAGCGCAAGGCTTGGGGCTAGGCGAAATTACGCCACAAAGGAAAGGGGCAACTGGCGGTATAATTTCGGGAGAGGTGACCCATGACCATTGCATCTTTAGACGAAAAACAATTCAAGGTTCTGCTCAAAGAAGCCTTGGTGGAACTCTTCGAGGAGCGGCAGGAATTTTTTGCCGCGATTGTCGTCGAAGCCATTGAAGATATTGGCCTTGCCAATGCCATCCGCGAAGGTCGAAAGAATGACTTTGTCAACAAGGAAGCAATAGACGCCATCCTCGCGGGGTAAGCCAATGAAAACCCTCTTTGAAAAGAGTTTTGGTCGTGACTTGAAGAAGATAAAAGACAGGCGCTTGCTGAAACGGGTGCAAAAGATTATCGCACAGGTCGAATCGGCGGCTTCATTAACTGACTTGCAGAATGTGAAGAAATTGGAAGGTTACAAGACGTATTATCGTATCAAGGTTGGGGAATACAGAATTGGGATTGAGGTTCTAGATGGGCAAGTGATCTTTGTTTGTTTCCTGAATCGCAAAGACACCTATCGTTATTTTCCGTAACCCCATTCATCCAAATGGAAGGCAATCAGTCTTTGGCGGGGTGTGACAGTCAACGGATGGGGAACGGATGACGGCGCGCAGGTGGAAGGCGGGAATGAATTCCCTTCTCAGCGCGTGAAAGTCCTACGGACTAGAGGAGGGTGTCCTCTTCGACAAGCTCAGTGCAGGCGTGCGGTAGGGGGTAGGAAAGCCGTCCACGAATGAAAAACCACGAATAAACGAACGGACGGCGCACCATTCGAGCATTCGTGAAAAATTCGTGGATGGTTTCGGTATGGAATCCGATTTGGGATGGGGGAGGCTGTTCGAGCGGCGGGATGTGGATGTCACCAAGTTGTGACAGGGCTGTGTCCCGCTTGTGACAGGAAAAGAATATAAATGCTCCTGTAACCTTACGCAAAGGAGCAACCATGAAAAAAATACTCTATACCCTTTTATCTGCTGGAATTCTGCTGTTGGGCAATCTTTATTTTTGACAACGGTACGTTCCAGGTTGGCGTGGAAACACCCACGCCGCTCCCAGCCCCGACATCGCTTCCACTTCCCGACATGGAAGCGACGCCCGCTGACGGCTCCATGCCGATCCCGACGTTGGCGCCTGTTGAGGCTGGCGACCCGTACGGCGAGTTATATTTTTCTGTTGTTCAGCCCAAAGAATACCAACCGCCGAACACACCTCCGCCCGGCTTGGACGAGTTCACATACCGCCTCTTGCGTTTACCTGGTTCGTGCGCCGCCGGTTTGATCGAATGTCCCGAACCTGAGGTGGTGTCCACCCCCTTCTTCATGAAGGATGTGCTCGCCACGGATAGCGACAGCGGCGCGCTGATTTGGTCGCCAGATGGACGCTTTGGCGTGATCACCACCCATCCCTTGGATGACCTCACCCAAGGCTGGCCGGCGGAGGAATGGGAGCAGTTCAGAGGGAGGGTTACGTCCTTGGCTGGGTTGGCGAGAGTATCATCACGCGCCGTTTTCTAGATCCCGCCTCGGGCAGTTTCGAGCACGCGGTGGAAAAGTTGACCCTGGATGGTCGGGTGATCAAACTATTCGAATCGGCGCGGATCGTGAACTATGCCCTGGCGCCGGATGGAGGCTCACTGCTGGCCGCGGAGGGCGCCACGCGTGACGGCGGAAGTCCGCAGAAGACGGTGGATGTGCTGGCGCTGGACGGAAGCGTGATCCGTTCATTCGGCACGTTTTCCAATAGTTCGTCGGCTATCTACCCCTTCGTTTGGTCGCCGGATGGCACGCAAGTGGCGTTCACCAACCTCCGCCGCGTGTACGTCGCGCCACGCGTCAGCCAACTGGACGTACCGGCGGATACTTTTGGCATTCCTCCTGACGTGCGCGAAGTATATGTGGCCAATGACACGTATATACCACCCAGCTATACGGATCTTCAATTCTCTCACGACAACAAGTACCTGCTCATGCAAGTTTACGAAGGCTTTAGCCACTTCGTGGTTGTATCATTGGAAACTGGACACACCACGGCGCTGACCATCCCTCACCTGGATCCATTCGTGGCGGATGACAACCACTTGGGAGCCCCCGCGTTTTTCTCCTGGCGGCAATAGTTGGACATCTGGAAAACTTAGCAAAGCACATCCTGGTTCGTTTCAGGATGTGCTTTGATTTATAATCGCATTATGCCCGCCCCGATACTGACCACGAAACTTTACATTCCCCCGCCGCGCCCTGGCCTTGTCCTGCGCCCGCGCTTGATCGAACGGCTGAACGAGGGGTGTGCACAGGGCTGCAGGCTGACGCTCATCTCCGCTCCCGCGGGCTTTGGCAAGACCACGTTGGTCAGCGATTGGATTACTGGTTGTGGGAGGCCGGTCGCATGGCTGTCACTGGATGAGGGGGATAGCGATCCGGCGCGTTTCGTTTCTTACTTGGTGAGAGCGTTGCAGACAATCAGGGCTGAAATTGGCGAGGATCTGTTGGCCGCGCTCCAATCCCCTCAGCCGCTGCAGATCGAAGTCGTTCTGACCACTCTGCTCAACGAAATATCCACCATCCCCGAGAACTTTCTGCTTGTCCTGGATGACTATCACTCGATTGATTCCCAGCCGGTCGATCAAGCCCTGGCTTTCCTCCTCGAACACCAGCCTCCGCAGATGCACCTGCTCATTGCCACGCGCGAGGACCCATCCCTGCCACTGGCGCGGCTACGCGCACGGGGTCAATGCACCGAACTGCGTGCCGCCGACTTGCGCTTTACCCCTGCCGAAGCCGCCGAATTTCTCAACCAGGTAATGGGACTGAACTTATCAGCCGAAGACGTCGCCGCGCTGGAAGCCCGCACCGAAGGCTGGATCGCCGGTCTGCAACTGGCCGCGATTTCCATGCGGGAGCATAAGGATGCCGCCAGTTTCATCCAGTCTTTCACAGGCAGCCATCGTTTCGTGATGGACTATTTGCTGGAGGAGGTGCTGCAACAGCAGCCCGAAAACATCCAGACATTTCTGCTGCGTACTGCCATTCTCGAGCGAATGTGCGGGGCTCTCTGCGATGCCATTTTGCTCGACCCATCCACCCCCGGGCAGGCAACCTTGGAATACCTCGAACGCGCAAACTTGTTCACTGTTCCTCTGGACAACGAGCGGCGCTGGTACCGTTATCACCACCTCTTCTCCGATCTGCTGCGCAAACGGCTGGGGCAAAATCTCGCTCCTGAAGGGATCGCCAAATTGCATCTCCGCGCCAGCGAATGGTATGAGGTCAACGATCTGATGCTCGAGGCCTTCCATCACGCGGCTGCGGCAAATGATATTGACCGCGCCGTGCGCCTGATGGAAAGCAGGAAGATGCCGATCCACGTTCGCGGCGTAGCGACGACGATCCTGGATTGGCTGGAGCTGCTACCAAAGAACCTGTTGGATTCCAGGCCAGCTTTGAGGTGGAAACAGGCCGCGCTGCTGCTGGTGATCGGTGAGCCAACAGGCGTTGAAGAGATGCTTCAAGCGACTGAAATTGCTTTGGATGCTTCATCCGTGCCAGGCACCGAGCTGGATGAAACAAACCGGGACATGATCGGAAAAATAGCTTGCGCCAGGGCAAACCTGGCACAAGCGCAGGCCCAGACCGAAACCATATTTTTCCAAGCGCGCCGCGCCCTGGAGTTTCTGCACCCCGATAATTATTCCGACCGTTCGGCAGCCACCCGGGCGATGGGGTTTGCCCATTATCTACAAAGAGATCTGGATGAGGCCGGCCAGGCCTATGCCGAAGCTTTGTCCCTGGCCCAGTCCGCCGGTGATCCGATCAACTCCACCCTGGCTTCGATCCGCCTGGGCCAGATCCAGGAAGAAAAGAACCAGCTCCACCTGGCAGCTGAGACATACCGGCAGGTCAGGCAGACGGTCGACGATTACTCTCCGTCGAATGCCTCCGTAGCGTACCTGGGTCTGGCCCGTACATTTTACGAGTGGAACGATCTAAACACTGCGGAGCAATACGGGGAGAAAAGTTTGCGGTTGGCGCAGCAGTATGACCAGGTTATCGACCGGTTGATCCTGAGCGAGATGTTCCTAGCCCGCTTGAAATTAGCCCGGGGAGATGCAACCGTCGCGGAGCACATCCTTTCGCAGGCGGAACAAACTACACGGCAAAAGGATTATCCATTTCGTATCCCATTCATCGCTTACGAGCGGGCGTTAATCCGGATCCGCCAGGGTGATACAGGTACAGCCCTTCAACTGGCACAGCAAAATAATCTTCCGTTCATTCAGGCACGTGTGCTGATCGCCCGGGATGAGGCAGCCGGGGCACTGGCGGTTCTGGAACCACTGCGCCAGGAAGCGGAAGCAAGAGGATGGTCATACAGGCTGCTTCTGATAATGGTCGTGCAATCAGTTGCTCACCAAGCGCACGGCGATCAGGAAAAGGCATTGGCGCTGCTCGCGGATGCGCTGGCACTGGCCGAGCCGGAAGGCTTCATGCGTATCTTCCTGGACGAAGGGGCTCCGATGAGGGAACTCCTGTCCGCGGCGGCTGCACAGGGCATCCGGCCGGATTATGTCAACAGGCTGCTAGCGGCCTTCGAGGCAGAGACGAAGGAAGAGCAGCCGGTTACCTCTGTTCCTGGAGTTTCGACCCTGGTCGACCCGCTCAGCCCGCGCGAGCTGGAAGTACTGGGGTTGATCACCCAGGGACTCTCCAACCAGGAAATCGGCAAACGGCTTTTCCTGGCCTTGGACACGGTCAAAGGGCACAACCGCCGGATCTTCGAAAAACTGCAGGTCAAGCGGCGCACCGAGGCCATCGCCCGCGCCCGTGAGTTGGGCTTGATCTAAGTCCATCTCTTCCCACATTCCCCTAATTCATTTCCCTAATTCAAAACAACACTCTGATCCACACCAAAGTGTCTACCGTCGGCACTTTGGTGCAGGTATATTGTCCGTGTATAAAGCAAGTAACACAGACCAATCTCTCTTGCCATCGAGGATCTAAACCATTGAAAAACAAACCCACTCCCCGACCCGAACCATTGCAGTCGCCGATCTATCGGATCCGAATCAGAAACCATCTGGATAGCCAATGGATGGACTGGTTTGGCGGTATGACCATCACCCTGGAAGAGGATGGCGTGACGGTTTTGACCGGCCCGGTGGCGGATCAGGCCGCGCTGCATGGCCTGCTCAAACGGGTGCGCGACCTCGGCTTGTCCTTGCTTTCCGTCAACCAGGTTCCCTCCCAGGAGCCTCCAACCCAAACTCAAAAGGAGTAAAAAATGAACACAAACCAAGCCCCTACGAAAAAGATAGATACGAAAGTCCTACTCTCGACCCTGTGGATCGTGGTCATGATCAACATGCTGAAAGAGGGCATCCTCTCGCTGTACATCCCTGGCTCGGCGGAAGAATTGGCAAGAACTTCCGCCAGCTCCGGCACATCCATTCCCCAATTGATGTTGATGGGCGCGATCATGGGGCAAAACGACTACGGTTCGCCCGATGTTCTCAAACTGGCTGAGGTCGCGCAGCCGGCAATGAAAGACGACCAGGTATTGGTTCGCGTCAAGGCTATTTCCATCAATGCCGGGGATGTGTTCGCCGTGCATGGCAGCCCATGGCCGATCCGTTTTACAGCCGGGTTTCCCAAGCCCAAAAACTATATCCTGGGCCAGGATATGGCTGGAGTGGTCGAGGCGGCTGGTTCCAGCGTGACGCAGTTCTGCCCCGGCGACGAGGTGTATGCTGCTAGCGGGAGCGCGCTTGCCGAATATGTCAGCGTGGCAGAGGATAAACTGGCGCTCAAACCCGCCAACCTCACCTTCGAGCAAGCTGCCGCCATCCCGACCGGTGCGATTACCGCCCTGAAAGGCTTGCGCGATGTCGGCAAGTTGCAGCCGGGGCATAAGGTGTTGATCAACGGCGCTTCGGGAGGGGTGGGCACATTTGCTGTGCAAATTGCCAAAGCGCTCGGAGCCGAAGTGACCGGTGTATGCAGCGCTCGGAACGCGGACATGGTGCGCTCCCTCGGTGCGGACGCAGTCGTGGATTACACCCGCAAGGACTTCACCCAAAACGGACGGCGCTACGACCTTATCCTGGACAATGTTGCCAGCCATTCATTTGCAGATATGATGCGTGTCCTCACCCCGCAGGGGTTGATCGTTCCCAACAGTGGTCACAACGGCATGGGATACGTATTCAAGGCGTTTTTACTCTCGCTGTTCCTGTGCCAACTGGGGAGTATGTATTTCGCTGTACCGAATGGCAAAGACCTGACGGAATTAAAGGAGTGGATCGAAACCGGGAAGGTCAAGCCGGTCATTGACCGAACCTATCCGCTGTACGAGGCGCCTGAAGCATTCCGCCATCTGGACAAGGAGCACGCCCGCGGCAAGGTTGTCATCACGGTGACAGAATGAAGGAGAGAACAATGCTAAACACAAGAATCATTCTTTCGGCAACCTGGGTTGTCGTCACGCTAATTTATCTATATGGCGATGTCTTGCGCATCTACCACGGCGGCGAAATGGCAAAAGCGTTGGCTGACATGAAGTTAAACCAGTTTGTTTGGTTGGGGATCGCGATTCTGATGTTGACGCCAATCCTGATGGTTTTCCTAGCCCTGGTGTTGCCTCAATCTGTGAGTCGCTGGGCGAATATCATCGTAGCCGCCTTCTTCTTCCTGTTCAACCTGGTTGGCCTGCCCACCTACCCACCGTTATTTGACAAATTCCTGCTGGCGGTCAGCATGGGATTCAATGTGGTCACGATCTGGTATGCGTGGAATTGGGTCGGAGCATGATGGTTAGCCCGGCAGATGCGGCAGATGTCAAATAATTAATGGACCTAATCTACTTGGAAAGGAGGTTTGCCTTTGGTAACATTTTCAGCCCTTTTCAACCCCCGGTAACCGGGTGGCGACCACAATTTTATTCACCGAAACTCATCAATATCGTTCAACAAAAGGAGATAAACCATTATGAAGACCTTGCAAAAATTTGGCGGCGTCGCCGCGCTGACCGGGGCGGCAACAAACCTCTTGGCCATTGTGATGTTTATAACCTTGTCCCCCAAAGGTCTCGGTTCCGATGACCCAGGCCAAACCGCGGCTTTTTTTGCGGACAACTTGGCCGTCTTGCGCATTTGGTACGTAATCATCTATCTGGTCTTCGGCGTGAGCCTGATTTTCCTGTCAATGGCGCTCCATGAGCGATTGAATGCTGGTTCGCCTGCACTGGTTCAGGCGGCGGCCATCTTCGGACTGGTTTGGGCAGCCCTGGTGATTGTGATGGGTACACTCTCAATCAACGACTTGGGCACAGTCGCCAGACTCTATAACGAAAATCCGGCCCAAGCGGTGACGATCTGGTCAACGCTCGACTCTGTGGAAACCGGTTTGGGCAACAACGGCGGGGAAACGATGATTAACGCCTTATGGTTTTTACTGCTAAGTTGGGCAGCCTTCCAGGCAAGGGGATTACCCAGGATCTTGAATTACCTGGGCGTGGTGACTGGACTAGCCGGCATCCTCTCAGTTATCCTGGCCTTGCCTGCCCTAACGGCTGTGTATGGATTGGGCCTCATCATCTGGTTGGCCTGGCTGGGGATCGTGCTGCTGCGTGGCAATCCGGGCAAAACAGCGTAAAAACTGGTGAGGTTCGCGCAACAGAACAAATCAAAAAAGGCAATACCGCAAAACTCGCTATGGACGGTTGCCAGAATGCTGGTTGAATAGGCCAATGTGCTCTTCATTGGCCGTAATCAAAACCATTTTGGCGCACTTTCTGGTCTCGATTACGGCAAAGAACGCCTACTCGACCAGCGGTAAAAGTGACTTTTGCGGTATTGCCAAAAAAGTGATTGGTGGGCGAACCCCTATGTTCGCCTATCAGGTAAAACGACTTTCAATCAACAAGGAGAGAAAGATGAAAATCTGCATTATTGGGGCATCTGGAAAACTTGGCAAGTACATGGTGCAACATGCGCTTGACCGGGGCTATGAGGTGGTGGGGGTCTGCCGGGAGCGCAGTGTGAGCAAACTCGACGCCTTAAAAGGGCGCATCACGATCATTCCCGGCGCGACGAATGACCGCGCGGTGATCAAGCAGGCGGTCGCAGGATGTGACGGAGTGCTCACCGTGCTGGTCCCTTGGGGGAATCAGCGCTACTCGTCGGGAACGGCGCAGGCGGTTCTCGATTACGCACAGCCCGGGGCGCGCCTCATCTTCTCCTGCGGCTGGCATATTTCGCGTGACGGAAAGGATGTATACCCGCCTTCCCTTGTCAAAGATGAGAAGATCGCCCGTCTGCTGACGCGCATCATTCCCTTCGTTGACCTGGACGACCAGTTGGAAGCCTGCCGGCGGATCTTTGCCAGCGACACCCTCTGGACGGTGGTGCGCGGCAGCGACCTTGAAGAAGGCGAAAGCCAGGGCTTGCCCGTGTGGAGTCGGCACGTAGGCGATCCCATTCTCGCCAGCAACCTCACGCGCCGGGTGGACTATGCCATGTTCATGGTCGCAACTCTAACGAATGATGAACTCATCCACGAAGCCCCGGCCATTGTTGGCTGCCGCGCCCCTTCGGCACTGGCTCATGTTGTTACTAATGGATGATACCGCCCAGCTTTGGTTCAAATCAACACTCCGGACCACACCAAAGTGTCTACCGGTAGCGCTTTGGCATAGGTATATTACTGGTACACCAAGCAAGTGGCACAGACCAGTATCACTTGCCACCACAACAGAAAGAAGGAAAAAATGAAAATGTCAACTAGCAATATCTTTAGGAAAGCGATTTACATTGTTTTGGTAATCCTGGCTTTGTCAGCGTGTGGGACTGATGATCCACCTGCTGCGGTGCTACAGGCACGATCTTTGCTGGCAGATCAACTAGGTGTGCCGGCTGAAGAAATCAAAATCATCAGTGTGGAAGAGGTCGAGTGGACAGATTCTTGTTTCGGTCTAGGAGGCGCAGCCGAGATGTGCGCGGCCGAAATTACACCCGGCTGGAGAGTAATTCTCGATGTAAACGGACAAGAGTATGAAGTTCGCAGTAACAAGACAGGAACCCTCATTCGTTCCCCACAACTTTGATGAGTTTGCATAGACTAACAGGCAAAGACATATATTAGAAAGAAGAAAAAAATGAAAAGGATCATCACATTCACAATAATCTTGTTGGCACTGACGGCTTGTACGTCATTTCGGGTCCAGACAGATGAATCTACTGGGACTGAATCTCCTCTTGTAAATATGCCGAATCCCGCCTCGGTCTATTGCGAACAGAACGGCTACGAACTCGAAATTCGCACTGCTGATGATGGCAGCCAGAGCGGGGTATGTATTTTCCCGGACGGTAGCACCTGCGACGAGTGGGCCTATTTCCGGGGAGAATGTAGTTCCGCAGCAAGTGGTGGCGGCCCAGGAGGAAGCGGTGGAACGAGTGGAGATGGTTCGGGCGGTTACATGCTGCCGGGTACTTCAGAAGAAATAGCAGACTGGCGGGGCGTTATCAAGAGTACCGAACCCGGCGCGCAGTATGATGACTACTTTGAATTGTGGACCAACGGGCAGATCATCTACTTTGGGATCGATTCTATGGACCCGACGGTTCAGGCACAGATCAAGGCGCTGCGCGACAGCGGCAAAATCGTTCATCTTTCCGGCACTTTGGTCAGCAATGTGCCTGACTTCAACGGCTCGCAGATCCTGGTGGATCGCATCGAGGTTGAAGAACAGGATTCAGGCGGTTACATGCCTCCCGGCGCCACAGAAGAGGTCTTTGACTGGTGGGGTGTCATCAAGAGCACAGAGCCTGGCTCGCAGTTTGACGATTACTTCGAGCGTCAAGACCTGGGACAGGTCATCTATTTTGGCATCGACTCGATGGACCCGGCGGTAAAGTCCCAGATCGAAGCGCTGCGCAACAGCGGCAAGATCGTTCATCTTTACGGCACTTTAGTGAGCAATGTGCCTGACTATAACGGTTCACAAATCCTGGTGGATCGGATCGAAATTAAACGATAACCAACCTTGAAAACGGAACCTTCCAACAGAAAACACAAAGAAGAAAATCAATCATGGACTACATCTTGCATGGATATTGCGGTGTGTACTGCGGCGCTTGTCCGAATCTGTGGGCAACAAAGGCAGGAATAAATAACGCTCTTCAAGAGTGTTACGGATGCAAAAGCGAAAAGCCCACCGAATATTGCTCCACCTGTGGCATCAAGGCTTGCGCCCAGCGCAAAGGTTATGAATTCTGCGGTCAATGCGACGGATTGAGGACCTGTGAACTCATGCTAAATTTCGTTTCGGATACACAGTACCCATACGGGCAATGCGTGTTGAAGAACATGCAAACGATTCAGGAAGAAGGCCTCCCAACATTTCTGGAGATGCAGGACAAGCGGTGGCGTTGTAAGAACTGCGGCGCGTTGCATTCCTGGTATCACGAAACGTGCCCCCAATGTGGCCAGGCCGTTGCCAGCTATAAAGAGGACCTATAACACATCGCAGGCTTGACGCCCCGGTTCCATAAATCTTTCAGGAGAGTGAATATGAATCTGTTTGTCAAAATTCTTGTAACGATTGGCAGCGCAGTGTCGATTGGCTTTGGTGGTTGGCATTTCATCGTCCCCAAAGCATGGAATTGGTATTCGTACATCGATGCCAGGGCGACAGAGTTAATAGCCGCTGTTCGGGCGATCAATGCCTTCTTTTCCTTGTCCCTGGTCCTGTTTGGGATCGTGAACATACTGTTCGTGTATGGAGACAAGTCAAACAGATATTCGATCATCGTGATGCTCACCGCGACCTGTATTTTGTGGATCACCAGGGTGGCATTTCAGGTGATCTATCCACAAGGTTCGCTGTATCCGGGTCTCCAATATGGGATGTTGTCAGCCTTTGTGATCGTTACTCTGTGTTATCTGATCTCTTTGTTGAGCGTCTTGTTCCAAAAAATCCCCGTTTAACCCTTATTGTCCATGCAGAATAAGCCGCAGCATGGTCAAGGAAACGCGAGAGGAATTTCAAATGCAAAACAAAATGTTGTCAATTGGAACAGTGAAAAGACTCGTTCAATCCGGAGAAAGCACTCCATGAACATCCTAATCATCGCACACGCCCTGAACGGACTATTGATGATTGCCATGCCCATCAGCCTGGCGATAATCTTGACCCGCCGCTGGAAGATGGGGTGGAGTATCTGGTGGATTGGTTTTGCCACATTCATCATTTCCCAGGTTGGGCATATCCCATTCAACTGGGGAGCGGGGCTGCTGCTCAATCGGTCCAATTTGGTTTACTGGTCAACCTTGGCGCAGCGAGTCTTCAACGCTGTTTTCCTGGGATTGAGTGCCGGAGTCTTCGAAGAAGTATCCCGCTATCTCGTTCTGCGTTTCTGGGCGAAGAAAGCCCGCTCTTGGCGAAACGGCATCCTCTTCGGGGCTGGTCACGGCGGCTCTGAAGCCGTCATCCTCGGTGTGCTGGTGCTGGTCACATATGCTTCAATGTTGGCAATGCGCGGGATGGATCTTTCCACCCTTGTACCTGCAGATCAGTTGGACCTGGCCCAGCAGCAGGTGCAGGCATATTGGCTTGCCCCCTGGTATGATTCTTTGCTCGGTGCAGTGGAACGTCTCTTCGCCATCCCGGTACAGATTTGCATGGCGGTAATCGTCATGCAGGCCTTTACCCGGAAGAAGATTGGCTGGCTTTTCCTTGCCATCCTTTATCATGCAGTGGTAGATGGAACAGCCGTCTTACTCATGCCGACTCTTGGTACGTATTGGACTGAAACGTTGGTAGGCGGTTTTGCGCTCCTCAGCCTGGCGATCATCTTCCTCCTCCGCCAGCCCGAACCAGCGCCAAGCCCCGAACCTCTGCCCGCACCGGCGCCAGCCGTGATCCTCAAGCCAGTGGAAGTGACATCCGAGCATCTGGATAATTCCCGATATCTGGGATAGGCTTATGATTCGCACGGAAAACCTGACTAAACGCTTCAAAGAAACCCTTGCCGTGGATAGTCTCAGCCTCGACATCCGCGAGGGTGAGGTCTTTGGTTTCCTCGGTCCGAACGGCGCCGGGAAGACGACCACCGTCCGTATGTTGACCAGCCTCATCGGTCCGACCTCCGGAGCGGCGACTGTGGCTGGATTCCCTATTGGCCAGCGGGACACGGACATTCGCCGCAATGTGGGCGTCCTGACCGAGACACCGGGCATGTACGACAACCTGTCAGCCGAGTACAACTTGCGGATTTTTGCGGACCTGTACGAGGTCCGCGACGCTACCGGGCAGGTGGAGAAGTACCTCAAGATGCTGGACCTCTATGACCGGCGTCTCGACTCGGCTGGGACCTTTTCCAAAGGCATGAAACAGAAACTAGCCATTGCCCGCGCTCTTCTGCATGAACCAAGAATAATATTCCTCGACGAGCCGACCGCCGGTCTCGACCCGGAAGCCGCGCACCTCGTCCGTGAATTCATCGCCGAATTGAAAAAAGAAGGCCGGACGATTTTCCTGTGCACCCATAACCTGGACGAGGCAGGCCGCCTGTGTGACCGCATCGGTGTCTTCAAGACTCGCCTGCTGGTGGTGGACACCCCGGCCAACCTGCGAACTTCCGTCTTCGGACGCAAGGTGGTCTTCCACCTGCGTGCCGCAGACGAAAAATTGGCCCAAGTGGTACGCGCCCTGCCGTTCTTGCGTGAGGTGCGTCTGGTGGACAGCAAGCTTTTGGTCATCCTGGAAGACCCGGAGACACACAACCCGGAGATCGTTCGCCTGCTCGTAGGGGCAGGCGCAGATGTGCAGTTCGTCGGAGAACTGCGTCACTCGCTGGAAGATGTGTATTTGCAGTTGGTAAAGGCGGCTTGAGATGAACAAAATTAAGACCATCATTCTCAAAGAATGGGCCGAGGTTTTCAAGAACCGCATGGTCATCTTCACTGTGGCCTTCCTGCCCCTATTGATGACAGCCATACCGCTCGGTGTCATTTTCGGGACGCATGAAAGCGGCTCGGAAACAGCCAGTCAGACCAACCTGGACGCTGAAATGCCATCTAAATTGACAAATGCCATGTGCCCTGAAGGATTGACCGGTGCAGACTGTTACCAGGTTTTCATGGTCAGCCAGTTCATGATGATGTTCATGATCATCCCAGTTGCCATCCCTGTGGCCATCGCGGCCTACTCAATAGTCGGCGAGAAAATCACCCGCAGCCTCGAACCGCTTCTGGCTACTCCCATTACAACCACTGAGTTATTGGTTGGGAAATGCCTGGCTGCTATCATCCCGGCAGTTTTAGCGACGTACGCGGCCTTTGGCTTGTTTGCTCTCGGTTCCTGGATTCTCATCGCCGATAAAATTCTCTTAACCGCCTTGTTGGACGTTCGCTGGCTGATCGCCATCTTCGTCGTCGGTCCGCTCATGGCTGTCCTGGCCGTGACCTTTGCGTTTATGGTCTCCTCCCGGGTGACCGACCCGCGCGTGGCTGAACAGGTCTCGATGGTCATCATTGTCCCGGTGCTGGCTGGTTTCTTCGGTCAGATGGCCGGGCTGTTCGTCCTGAATGCGACAGTAATTGTCTGGGTAGCGATTGTCTTGCTGGCGCTGGATGCCGGGCTGATTTATCTGGCTGCGAAATTATTCCAGCGCGAACATATCTTAACTCGGTGGAAGTGAAACTTTAAGGACCGGCGACTTCGTCGGAGAAATGGATTGATATGAAAAAACTAACTTTTGCCCTTTTGCTTACCTTGACCCTCTGCCTGCTGGCTATTTCCTCGGCATTCGCTCAAGACGAGGACATCACCCTGGAACTCTCGCGCGACTTCGGTTCCTCTTTAGGAACGGGCGATATCCAGGGTTTGTTTTCCATGAAAGTAACGGGACCGGACGATTTGGTGCGCGTCGAGTTCTACATTGACGAAACGAAAATCGGCGAAGACACGGAGTCCCCGTTTGGCATTCAATTTAGCACTGACGACTACCCGCTCGGCTTGCACGACCTTTATACCATCGGATACACCAGTAGTGGACAGAAATTACTCTCCCGCGTCCTGACCGGCAACTTCGTCAGCGCAGGCAAGGGCGGGGGCGTGGCAAGCAATATCATCATCCCGGTAGCGATTGCCCTGCTGATCCTTGTGCTGACCGTCATCGTTCCAGCCATCAAGACGCGTGGCAAGTTGGAACACCTGACGCTGGGTGCAGAACGGGATTATGGATTCCGCGGCGGAGCGATCTGCCCGAAGTGTCACCGTCCTTTCGCGATGCACCTGTGGGGATTGAATTTGGGATTGGGGCGCTATGATCGCTGTCCCTATTGCGGCAAATGGAGTATCGTGAGTTCCAAGTCATTGGCGAAACTGCGTGAAGCCGAGAGGGATGAATTATCCTGGAAGCAGGCAGAGACGCCACGAAAATCCGAGAAAGATAGACTCCGTAAAGAGATCGAAGACTCAAAGTACCAATAAAAATAAGGAGGAGAATTGTCTACTTGCTCTGTCCCACTGCTGCCAGCACATCCGCCAGGAATTCGGCCATGTCCCACGCGCCGTCCCGGCTGACGCTGAGCTGGACGACGATCATGTTTTGTGAAGGGAAGATGACGACAGATTGTCCGTCGTGGCCGGAGGCGTAGTAAATGTCAGCGGGCAAGTTTGGCCATTCTTTGGTTTCCGGTTTGCCCGGTTCGCCGGCGTTCAGCCACCACATCGCGCCATATTGTCCCGATGAATGGGGCGTGGGGGTGCGGCTGTAGTCCACCCAGCCTTCGGGAAGGATGCGTTCGCCGTTCCAGAGGCCATCCTGCGCAAAAAGTAACCCAAAGCGCGCCCAATCGCGCGCTGTCGCGTACATGTACGAGGAGCCGACAAATGTGCCGGAGGCATCTGGCTCGAGGGTGGCGCTGTTCATGGCAATTCGATGGAACAAGGCTGCCTGCGGGAAAGCCCAGTAGTCTGTGACAGAGCCTCCAAGAGTGTCGCGTATGATGCGTGACAGGATGTTGGCTGTGCCGCTGGAATAACTCCAGACAGTATCGGGCGCGGCGGCCAAAGGTTCGGAGGCGGCGTAAGCGGCCATATCGCTTTGGTTGTAAAGCATTTGCGTCACACCGGTGCTGAGATCGCCGTAATCTTCGGTGAATTGCAGACCACTGCTCGTGCGCATGAGCTGGTCAACCGTGATGACTCGACGCGGGTCGTCCGCCGATTGCCATTCGGGAACCGAGGCGGGAGCGTGAATGTCAAGCTTGCCTTGCTGCACCAGCACGCCCAGCAGTGCATTGGTCACGCTTTTGGCCATTGACCAGCTTTGGAAGAGCGTGTCTTTGGAAAAGCCTTGTCCATAACGTTCTGCGATGATCTGGCCATCCTTGACCACAAGGATGGCGCGCGTGCGCCGCGGGTTGGCGGGATCGGGGTCTTGGAACCACTTGTCCAGCACCGCCTCCAGCGCAGGCGAATTCTGTGTCGTGACAGTTTCGCCAAGGGGCCATGGCTGGTCCGGATCGAGCCGCTCAGAGGGGGGCATGTTTGCAGCGCTGGTTACGAACGGGCCTTTTCCTGCCAGAAGGGTACAACCCAGCCCGGGTCGCAGGATCGCTGTCTGCTTCGCCGCCCATCCCCAGAGCGTCACCGTGGCTTCACCTTTTGACTCGTCAATTTTGGGACGCAGGAAGGGAATCAACGGGTTGCCGGGCAATTCAGCCAGGATGCTCTCCAAATTCTGACCGGTGAGAAAATGATAGGAGCATACTGCTTTGGCTGTGTAACCGGTGGCCACTTTTAATGTGGGCAACATGTATAAGTACCCCGCAACCAGCGCAACTACGAGAAAAGCAGCTATACCGAGCAGAATCTTCTTTTTCATGGAAATTCTCCTTGTTAAAAGAAGCTGGTTATTCTATGTAGAAGCGATTATCTCGCCGCAACCCTCGTCTTTTTCTCAGGCATGGCGGAAATCAACGCGCGCAAGGCTTTGTTTACTTCTTCCGAAATAGTGAACACCTTGGCAACATCGGGGTCAACCATGACGATCAAAGGCTCATTTTTCATGCGTGATGCAAAACGATTCGGCTTCGCTTTTTTGTAGTCAAAGCGATATTCTGCATATTTGCGAAGATTGCTGGAGGCTTTTTGTGGATCCCAAGTGAATTTCATGGTTGGAGTATATCTCAATTTTGTTGGCTCGGAGGATGGGATTCACTTTAGGTGTGGGGATTCTGTCCGTGCGGCGGGAGGTGGTCAACGGATGGAGAGCGGATGATGGCTCGCGGGTGGAGGTCCTGCTTTGACACTCCCTGCGGGCGCAACGCGGGCTTTGGGATGAGGGATGATGTTCTTCTTGGTATAATCACCTTGTTTAGAGATAGGAGCGAACCATGCCTGAAAAACTTCTCGAACGGATTGAAGTCAACCCCGGAGTGATGCTCGGCAAACCTGTCATCAAAGGGACGCGTATCCCTGTCGAACTGGTCCTGCGCAAATTGAGCGAAGGCGCGACCGAATCCGATCTGATGGACGCCTATCCACGCCTGACGAAAATAGATATTCAGGCGGCATTGGCTTATGCCTCCAGCGCGCTTTCTCACGAGACCATCATCTTGCAGGTAGCGGCGTGAGCGTCTTGCGCTTTCTCGCAGACGAAAGTTGCGACTTTGCCGTTGTCCGCGCGTTGCGCGGCAAAGGATATGATGTCTTGGTTGTCAGTGAGTACATGCAACGCTCCGTGGATAGCGAGTTGATCGAAAAGGCACACCGTGAAAAGCGAGTTCTACTGACTGAAGATAAAGACTTCGGATGGCTGGTGTTTGCCAGCCATTCTGTTTCTGCGGGAGTAATCTTGATTCGTTTTCCCAACAACTTCCGTTCTGCGCTTGGAAGGTCAGTGTTGCAGTTGGTGGAACAATACGGTAACGAATTGGAAAATGCTTTCGTAGTGATCCAACCCGGTCAGATTCGCTTCAGCCAAAAGGGATAACCGCTCCATTCCTTGCCTTATAGCAGCAAGCCCAGAAGGAGACCACCATGCCCGAAACCCTTCCCCGTGATTTCTCCAGTGTAGATCGCAAAGCGCGCATGAAGATCGAGGCGCGCGGCCTGCCGATGCGTCCCGCCGCGGAACGGATCAGGGACTTCGACGAGGCCATCATCCGCCTGGACGACGAGTGGGCAATGTACGAAGCGACGCGCTGCATCCACTGCGCCGACCCGGCGCCTTGCCAGAAAGCCTGCCCGGCGACGAATGACATCTCCTATGCCATGTGGCTGATCGAGAACGGTCAATTCCTGGAGGCTGCCCAGCTCTACCGTGAGACCAGCTCGCTGCCTGAGGTGTGCGGGCGCATCTGTCCCCAGGAGAGGCTGTGCGAGGGGGCCTGCGTGCGTGGCAAGAAGGGCAGCCTGCCAGTACCGACCGGTGCGCTGGAAGCCTTCACCACCCACTACGAACGCCGCAAGAAGGGGGTCAACCTGCCGGTGGGTAAGTTCACCGGCAAGAAGGTGGCCATCATCGGCGCGGGACCGGCCGGCCTGGCCTGCGCCAAGCAATTGGTGGGTGCCGGTCACTGGGTGACGCTCTTCGATGCCTGGCCTGCGCCGGGCGGCTTGCTCATCTATGGCATCCCCAACTTCAAGCTGCCCAAGAAAGTCGTTTTCGACATTTGGGATGACCTGCTGCGCGCCGGCGTGACCTTCGTCGGCCATACCTACATCGGTCCCAAAATCACGGTGGACAAGCTCTTCGCCGGCGGCTATGACGCCATCTTTCTCGGCATCGGCACGACAGTGGACGCCACGCTGGATGTGCCGGGTCTCAATTTACCTGGAATCTACAAAGCCACCGATTTCCTGGTGCGCTCCAATGTGGATATGGACCTGCTCCCCCACGAGATGTGCGCCCGCCCTGAGATCGGGGAAAAGGTGGTGGTGATCGGCGGCGGGGATACCTCTGCGGACTGCCTGCGCACCGCGTTGCGCTTGGGCGCGAAGGAAGTCACCTGTCTATATCGCCGCAGCGAGGCGGAAATGCCCGGCGGCTACAAAGATCGTCACATGGCGGTGGAAGAAGGCGCCAAATATCATTTCCTGACCCAACCGGTGCGCTTCATTGCTGGCGCGGATGGACGGCTGGCGCAGGTTGAATGTGTCCGCACCGAGCTGGGCGAGCCGGACGAGAGTGGCCGGCGCAAGTTCAAAATTGTGGAAGGCTCGGATTTCATCGTCGAGGCGGACACTGCCATCCTGGCACTCGGCTATAAACCGGATCCGATCATCAGCGCCACCACCCGCGGCATAGAGACCCATTCCGACGGCTTGTTCAAAGCCGACCAGCACAGTGGGGCGACCAACCGCAAAGGGCTTTTCACCGGCGGCGACATCGTCACCGGCCCCCATCTGGTTGTGACGGCGATGGTAGCCGGGCGCAAAGCCGCCGCGGCGATTGACCGGTATCTGGGTTGGTAATACCCTTGCCTCTGGCTGTGCTGGATTGACAAATCCAGCAGTATAACTGGCGGATTTGTCAATCCGCCAAAGCATTTTATAATCTACGCCGCTGGGGGTGGCGGGCTTTTTTGCCGCTTGAATGGCACCAGCAGTAAAAATCCCACGATGATAATCCCCATGCCGATCTCCACGCCGATGGCCTGCAGGAAGCCAAAGTACGGCACGAACTCGGGCGGCGGGCGCGTCCCCAAGCCAAACACATCCGCCATGCCGCAGAAGACAGCGATAACGTAGCCTGTGGCCACCAGCCGCTGGCCTATGTCAGAAGCGATCGTGCTATCCCCATTACGCCAGAAGACCATCAGGCTGATATAACCGCCCAAGCAGATGAAGGCCAGTCCGACCAGGAAGACGGCGATCTGAACGAAACCGACCACCGAGCTGCGATCCAGGTAGAACATCTGGGGTCGCGCCCCAATCAGAAAGACGATGAGGCCGACCAGGGCGATGACCAATCCCACACGCACCCGAAAACGGGAGGGCAGCGCCTTTTTTGGATCGGTATCCGGGGAAAGGGACTTTTCTTTCTTCGATTTACTCATGAGGGTAAAGTCTCTCGGAGCAGGCGCAGCCAGTTTCCACCCAGGATGGCCGCGATGTCGGCGTCTGTGTAGCCGCGGGCGGCCAAGATGGGATCGAGCTTTTGAAAGTCGGCAATCGTATCCACGCCTGAAGGCGCAGACTCGAGACCCAAGCCGCCGTCGAAGTCGCTGCCCAGGCCCACATGAGCGGCATCGCCGGCCATCTGGCAGATGTGGTCAATATGCGCGGCAAGCTTCTCCAAGGTCGGGCGGTTGTGGGTTTCCCCTTTTTTCCAGCCATAGTCGAGGAACTTGCAGTAAGGGACCACGCCAATGACGCCATCGCGTTCGAGCAGGCCGCGGATGAGCGCATCGGAAAGCTGGCGGTTGCCCTCGTAATCCGGGATGATGGCTGCGGCGTTGGCGTGACTGGCGATGACTGCACCGGGGTAGCGATCCAGCGCCTGGCGCGCGGCAAGCTCGTCCATGTGGCTGAGGTCGAGGGTGAAGCCGATCTCGCCCATTTCATCCAGCAGGAGGCGGCCATCATCGGTCAGAGGCCCCGGTTCGCCGCTCCCGCCGCAGTAGCGCGTCCCGGTCCAAGCCGGACCGATGAGGCGGACACCCAGCTCCCACCATTCCTCCAACTCGGCAGGCGCCCGCACGCCTTCCGCTCCTTCCATCAGCGTCACCAGACCAATTGGCGGGGTCGCGGTCGCATCACTCCAGGGAGCAAGCACCTCGTCGAGGTCAGTGGCCGAATGGATCGGCCGGAATTTGTCAGGGTGGCGGTCGACCAGATCGAGATAGGCATCGAGCTGGGCGCGGTAGAGGCGATGGGCTTGCTCGAAATCGGAATAGAGCAAGGTGTCCCACGACCCCAACCGACGACGGACCGGCGCGGCGAAGAGCGTGCCGAAAACGACCGCAACGCAGCCGCGCTGGTAATCGGCCCAGCCGAGCAGGGTGTTGTCGTAGTGTTCGAGAATTGTGCTTCCCGCCTCTCGCAGGCGTGTTTCAGCCGCCGGGCGAGTGTAGTCCCGTCCGAGGGCGAGGATGTTCCAAGCCAGGTCTTCGTGAGCGTCGACGATCAGGTGCATGGTGGGGATGGTCTGATTATAAGAGAACGCACCCCTCAGGTGCGCTCTCGTCAGATCAGGCTTCTTCTTCGGCGTCTTCCTCGTCAGAAGCTTCTTTCGCTGGGGATTTCTTCTTGGGGGGTCTTTTTCTCCTGGAAGGCTCTTCCACAGGCATTGCTTCCAGGGGCAGGTCAGCACCCGTTCCCAAGTCAAAGCCCGCCATATCCAGTTCCTTGTACGCGCCGGAGTCCACTTTACGCAGACTCAGGCCGATGCGGCGTTGTTCGGGGTCAATGCGGATGATGCGCAGCGTGACCACCTCGCCTTCGCGCAGGCGTTCCTTGGGATGCTCGATGCGCGTCTCGCCGATCTCGGAGATGTGGATCAGGCCTTCCACATCACCTTCCAGGCGGGCGAAGGCGCCGAACTTGGTCAGGCGGGTGATGACGCCTTCCACCAACTGGCCAACCTTGAACTTCTCGACCTTCTTGGCCCAGGGGTCTTCGGCCAAGGCGCGCAAGCTGAGGCCGATGCGCTTCTTCTCGCGGTCAATGTTGATGATCTTGACCTTAACTTCCTGGCCGACCTCCAGCACCTCGCTGGGATGCTGGATATGCTCCCAGGAAATCTCAGAGAGGTGTACCAGGCCATCCGCGCCGTTGATGTTGACGAAGGCGCCGAATTCTGCCAGGCTGGTGATGCGTCCGGTGCGGATTTCGCCCTCTTTCAACTCTTCGATGACACGTTCCTTGAGCGATTGGCGCGTCTCGGTGCTGGCAGCCCGCTCCGAAAGAATAAGGCGGCGGCGGTTGCGGTCCACCTCAACCACGCGGACGTTGATCGGCTCGCCGACCATTTTGCCCCAGCGCTGCTCGGGCGTATCGCCGCTGGCAGACATGCGACGGATCATGCCGATCTGGGAGGCCGGCACGAAACCGCGCAGGCCGAGCACAGGTACGATCAGGCCGCCCTTGTTGAAACCGATGATCTTGCTGGCGCAGGTCTCATTCGCTTCGAGCAGCCTTTCAACCTCCTCCCAACCCTTCTGTTCCAAAGCGCGGGTGTAGGAGAGGACGATGTTGCCGTTTGCATCTTCAGAAGCCAAGACGAAGACGGGGATCTCCGAACCGGGTTGCATCTCGGCGCGGTCGGCGGCTGGGATCTGCTCCAGCTCGCGGCCGGAGATGACGCCTTCAGATTTTGCCCCAACGCTGACCAGGATCTGGGTCTGGTCAATGCTGGCAATCACGCCGCTGCGGATCTCACCTGGCTGGGGAAAATCCAAAGTCAGGCCTTCCTCCTTGAGGAGGGTCTCCATGTTGGTATTGGTATTGCTGATTCCTGCTGAGGGCGCCGTGTTTTCGGGCATGACCCCCTGCCCGGCAAGGGCTTCATTTTGTTCCATAGATATAGTGACTCCGGAGGATGAGATTAGGAGATTATACAGGCGATTGGAGAAGTTGGCAACCCTGATTTACACAAGAAGCAGTATAATCGCGACTTGGAGTCGGTTATGCCTTCGATATATCCCTTCACTGCCATCGTCGGACAGGAGCGCATGAGACGCGCCCTGATCCTCAACGCCGTTGACCCGCGCATCGGCGGCGTGCTAATCCGCGGCGAGCGCGGAACAGCCAAGTCCACCGCGGCACGCGCCCTGGCCGCGCTCCTGCCGCGCGTGCGCGCCGTACGCGGCTGCCGCTTTGGCTGCGACCCTGACCAGCAGGCTTCATGGTGTACCGAATGCCGCGAGCGGGCTGCATCTGGTGAGCCGCTGCCAGTCGAAGTGAAGCCCATCCCCTTCGTCAACCTGCCCGTCTCAGCAACAGAGGACCGCGTGGTCGGCACGCTGGATATCGAGCAGGCCATCCAGAAAGGCGAACGGCATTTCGAGCCGGGCGTTCTCGCGGCTGCCAACCGTGGCCTGCTCTACATTGACGAGGTCAATCTGCTCGACGATCACGTGGTGGATGTATTGCTCGATTCGGCAGCAATGGGCATGAACATCGTCGAGCGCGAGGGCATCTCCTTTTCGCACCCGGCGCGCTTCATCCTGGTCGGCACGATGAACCCGGAGGAGGGCGACCTGCGCCCGCAACTGCTCGACCGCTTTGCCCTTTCGGTGGACATCACCGGCATCCGCGAGGCGCGTGACCGGGTGACGATCATCGAACACAACCTGGGCTTCGAATCGGACCCGGAGGCCTTCCGCAGACAGTGGCTGCCGCACGAGGAGAAGCTCTCGCGCCAGATCGCCACGGCACGGACGCTGGTGGACAAGGTCGGCTACACCCGCCGTGACCTGCTCGCCATCGCGGCGCTGACCGCCTCGCTCAACGTGGACGGTCACCGTGCTGACCTGGTGATCCTCAAGGCTGCCCGCGCCCATGCCGCCTTCGAAGGGAGCCTCAAAATCAACGACCGGGACATTGCTCTGGCCGCCGAGCTGGCCCTGCCGCACCGCATCAAGCGCGGCCCCTTCCACCAGACCGCGATCACGCCGGAGCAGTTGCAGGAACGCATCGAGCAATTGCAAGGCTCGTCGTCCGAGGGTGAGCCCTCCGAGCCGCAGCCGAAAGAGGCTGATGCCGAGGCGCAAAAAAAAAAGTAATCACTGAGAGCGCTGAACAAGAAACCAGCGAACAGCCTCCTGCCCAGCCTGGAGCGCAAAAGACCGTCTTCGATACGCAGAGCGCTCACTGGTGGGATGGCGGCCAAAAGGTCAAGATTGGGGAGACGTTCGAGCCGCGCAAGCTGGATACCCCTCTGGACAAACTCGCCCGCCGCCACGCGGGGAGGCGATCACGCACGCACACCGAGCGCAAACGCGGCCGCTACGTGCAGGCGCGTCCAGCCAATGGTAAGACCGACGATGTGGCTTTCGACGCCACCATCCGCGCCGCTGCGCCTTTCCAAAAACGGCGTACCGAACAGCGCAAGCGAGTAGCGTTTGCCATCCAGAAGAGCGACTTGCAGCGCAAGGTGCGCGTCAAGAAAGCTGCCAATCTGGTGCTTTTCCTCGTCGATGCCTCGTGGTCCATGGCCGTAGCCGAGCGCATGGCCGCGACCAAGGGCGCGATCCTCTCATTGCTGACCGATGCCTACCAGCGCCGCGACCGCGTCGGGTTGGTTGTGTTCCAGAAAGACCGCGCCACGCTCATCTTGCCCCCCACCACCTCCGTCATGCTCGCCCAGCGCGCCCTGGCGGATATCCCCGTGGGCGGCAAAACACCGCTCGCCGCGGGTCTGCTGATGGCCTACGATGTACTCACACAGGAGCAAGTGATCCATCCCGATGTGGAGCCACTCCTGCTCGTACTGACGGATGGCGCGGGGAATGTTTCCATCGGCGTACAGCCCCCGCAGGAGGAGGCTTATGGCTTTGCCGAGCAGATCGCGGCGCGCAACTTTCGCAGCGTGGTTATCAATATGGAACACGCCTCCTTCGACCAGGGGCTGGCGCAGGCGTTGGCCGATCACCTGGAGGCCCCCTGCTATACCTTGAATGAACTCAAGGCGGAAAGCCTGTACCAGACCGTCCGCCAAGAGATGAGCGAGCCGCGCAAACCAACCGGCGCGGCATAAAAAAGGGGCTGTCCAGAAAGTCATGCTGAACACTTCGCTTGTCATTCTGAGCGGAGCGAAGAATCCCCGCTCGCTCAGTGTAAACCCCGCGAAGCATCTCCTTGCCGATGGGGAGACCCTTCGCTTCGCTCACACCGTCCCGGTGTCCTTCGGGAGGGTGACAGGTGCTTTCGGGACAGCCTCTGGGTTTTGGGATCATGTCTGGTTACAGTGCGTTCCCGCAATATGGGCAGTTTTTCCAGTCGGCCTGGGAGGGTTTGCCGCACTGCGCGCACACCCGGTTGGGAACCGAAGAGTGATTCCCTTTGAGCGACTTGACTACCCAGAGCACGCCAAACACCAGTAAAGCCAGGAATGCCAGTGGGACGAGCCACATGAAGATCATGCCGAAGGGCATAAAGCCGAAGCCTCTGATGCCATAGCCCATCATGGGCATGTGGGGCCAGCCGTAAGCCCCGTACTGGGGGCCGATTAGGCGGGAGAGAATCCCCAAGCCGAAGAACACGACCAGCACGACGACAATTCCGAGAATCCATTTCCAGAAGTTTTTCATTTTGTTTGCTCCTTTTGATTACGCTTATCATAGCCGCGCCGAGTTAAGATTGCGTGAAAATTGTGAAAAGATTCGGTAAAGATTCGGATTAGCTGAAACGCGATATACTTCGCCCATGCGAAACCTTGTTGGCATCTTCGGTGGTACCTTCGACCCGCCGCACATCGGACACCTGATCCTGGCCTGCGAAGCCCGTGCTCAACTTGGACTGACGCGGCTGCTCTGGGTGCTGACGCCCGTACCCCCTCACAAGCTCGATCAGTCGATTACTCCTCTCGAACACCGTCTGGCCATGCTCCAGCATGCGATTGCAGGGAACGCTGAATTCGAACTATCCCAAGTGGAGATGGATCGTCCCGGCCCGCATTACGCGCTGGATACAGTCGAGCTTCTGGCGCGTGAGAATCCTGGCGCAGGGACGGTCTATCTGATGGGCAGCGACTCGCTGCGCGACCTGCCGGCCTGGCACCGCCCTGCGGAATTGGTAGCTGCTTGTCGTCATTTGGGAGTGATGCGCCGCCCCGGCGACGCGGTTGACCTCCCCGCGCTGGAAGCCATCCTGCCGGGCATTACAGCCAAGGTCCGCTTCGTGGAAGCGCCGCAAGTGGACATCTCCTCGAGCGATATCCGCGCCCGCGCTGCCGCGGGGCGTCCCTTCCGTTATTTCCTTCCGCCCGCTGTGTACGATTACATTCTGGAACACAATCTCTATCGAGTGGCGGGCGGGTGGCGGGTGACGAGTAGCGGATGGCGTGAGACGTGTGACGTGTGACGAGAATAATCGTAAATCTGAAATCGTAAATCGTAAATCGAATGTCTCTCCTCCTCGACTCTCTTTTCAACTCCGTTGCTTACGGACATTTGATCGTGGACATGTTGAATAGTCAGCGCTCGGTATTGCTTACCTATTGGAGCACGAAGCTCGGGATGAGCAACACCACGCTGGCGCTGATCACAATGATCTACCTCTGGGTGGCATCGCTCTCTCAGCCAATCTTCGGCTGGATTACCGACCGCTTCGGCAAATCGCGCCTGCTGGCCTCCGGCGGCATCCTGTGGATGTGCGTCTTATTTGGTCTGGCGCCCTTCCTGCCCATAAGTTTTGCCATCCCTTGCCTAATCCTGGCCAGCCTCGGCTCGGCAGCCTTCCACCCGGCTGGGGTCATGCACGCCACACTGCGAGGGCGCACCCGCATGGCAGGGCGCGAGACGACCGCAGCATCCTGGTTTTTCCTCTTTGGACAATTCGGCTACTTCTTTGGCCCGATTATTGGCGGACCCCTGCTCACGCTCTTTGGCCCGCAAGGATTGCTCATCCTGGCCGGGCTCGCCCTACCCATCGGGTTGAACGCCGCCTGGCAGTTGCGGAAAGCTGCAACGATACCGGTCTCCCCCCAAAAAAGTGAAGTAGTGAAAACGCCCCGCCCGGCAGTAGCCCGTGGCTTTCTCGTCCCCTTGGCCGTGGTCGCCGCGCTGCAAGCCTGGGCGCAGCAGAACATGATCACCTTCGTTCCCAAGTATCTTAGCGATATGGGCAAGACCGCCGCCGTCTACGGCCTGATTGCCGGCCTGTTCATGGGCGGCTCGGCAGTCGGCAATGTGATCGGCGGCAGCCTGGCCGACCGCTTTGGCAAAAAGCGCGTTGCAATGACGATGCTGGCGCTGGCAAGCATCCCGCTATTCCTGGTTTCGATTATTGGCTGGTCGCCCTGGCTGTACCTGCTCATCCCACTGGCGGGCATGTTCACCGGCGCAGTGCATAGCATCATCGTCGTTTTAGCACAACGGACGCTGCGTAGCGGGATGGCGCTTGCCTCCGGTCTGACGCTCGGTTTCATGTTCTCGGCGGGGGCGTTGGGCACGCTGCTCAGCGGACCGCTGGCCGACCGCTGGAGCTTCCCGCCTGTCTTCCAGATGACGGCGGCATTGGTGCTCCTGGCCTCCTTGCTGACTTTGTTCCTGCGCGAGGAGGCTAAACAAAGTGGACAACGAATTGGGAACGAATAAACGAATTATTTCTATCTATACCCGAAGGAGTTCCTATGAATCCCTTTCTCGCTCTCGTTCTCACTTTTGCCATTGCCCTTGCCTGGCTGCGGCTGATGGACTTTGCTGCTCACCGTGGTTGGGTTAGTTCGCGCCTCAGCCGGAAGCTCATCCACATTGGCACTGGGCCGATCTTTGTGCTGTGTTGGCTGATGTTCCCGGAGGTCTGGTACGCGCGCTGGCTGGCGGCGCTGGTGCCGTTGCTGATCACTGCCCAATTTGCCATGGTCGGCTTGGGCGTGATGAAAGACGAGGCGGCGGTGCAAGCCATGTCGCGCACGGGCGACCGGCGCGAGATTCTGCGCGGGCCGTTGTTCTATGGCATCGTCTTTGTCGTCATGACGTTGGTCTACTGGAAGGATTCCCCAATCGGCATGGTGGCGCTGATGCTGATGTGCGGCGGCGACGGCCTGGCCGACATCATGGGGCGCGGCCTCAAATCCCCGAAGCTGGCGTGGAACAAGGACAAATCCTGGGCTGGGTCGTCAGGGATGTTCATCGGCGGGTGGGCGCTGGCGGTCTTCATCCTGGGCATATTCGTGCTAGCCGGGATCTTTCCCGAACCTTTTGCCGGATATCTCCTCCCAATCACGCTCATCGCCTTCGTAGGAACGGCTGTTGAATCCTTGCCATTCAAGGATGTGGACAACATCACCGTCACACTGGCGGCGGTGGCGTTGGGGCATTTGTTATTCAAGTAATGGCGTTTCTCGGGGAATTAACGTGATCGGGCGGTAGTTGCCGCCGTCCCTCTCGGTGACCACCTGCCGAAACCATTCGATGACATCGTTATCCAACCGGATGGTGATGCGCGTCTTGCCCGCAGGGATCGGATCAATCGCGCTGCGTTTACCTTTGCTGAAATCATATTCTCTTTTCATCGCTGTTCCTCGTATTGCTTGCATTCTGCCACTGTGGCTTTGCGCGCCGAGATGACACGGATGCTTTCGCCGCGCCAGGTATAGACTACCACGAATAACCGCCAAGACGCAGAGAACGCCAAGATTCGTGTGAATAAACAAAGAATTCTGTGTTCGTCAGTTGCACTTTGGACAAATCAATCCTCGGATGGGTGTCATTGCGAGCGAAGCGAAGCAATCTCCTGACCTACCAGGGGATTGCTTCGCCGCCAAAGAACAAGAACGGCGGCTCGCAATGACAAAAGAAATGTTCGATATGGCACTGACCAACACATAATCTCATCAAAATCTACATCCCACACACAATCCCCGCCTTCATCGTTGCTGGTACAGGCTCTTTGAGAAGTCCAACAGCCTGGATTGCTGTCCGAATCAGTATCGCAACTATATTCCGTCGTCCCGATTTTACGGACAACCTGGCCACAGTCCTTGGTCTGAGGATCAGGAGTAGCAAAAGGGCAGCCGTAATTGTCCAATACCACATGAGCGTTGCAGGTATCTGCTGCTGCCTGTTTCCCATTACCCAGCCAAACCAAGACTGCCAAAATCAGCCCTAGCAATAGTTTACACCTGAATGATCTAATCGCTTCCACCCTTTCATTCTGCTGGAAAAATTAAGGAAAGTAAAGGCTTGTCAGCCGTTATTGCTTGACGATACCTGATATATTCATTTCTTTTCCGAAGATTACCGGTCCGGCGGAGTTGGACAGTTGGTTTTTTAGCTCCGCAAAGCTGAAAAAATTTATCTGTCCATCCTGATAAGGACAAATGGCAATTTATCCCCCCGTAGTCAACGCATAACTTTTGATCTGCCTCCAGGACCTTGTCCCGGTTGAATGCCGACGTATCCAGGAAAAATTCGAGGTAAACAAAATACCGCGATCCGATCTTAAAAAAATCATTGATAAAGCTTTTTGTCAGGACCGGGGAGCCTTTCCTAATTCCAATCTGCCCCTTGCTTAAAACCTGAAGCTGGCGCACCCGGCCGTTTGCCAGATAGTTGAAAGTCAGATAAACCTGGTACATGGTTGCTTCCTTAGCCCTGACTCCCGGGAAAACCGTGACTTTTTCCGTAATTTTTTGACTAAGTGTCAGATAGGACATACCCATGTATTGAATGGTTCCGTAAGCGAGTGGATAAATACGGCCTTCTGGACCGAAAGAAACTTCCCTCAAGCCTGACGGAATATCCGTAGCACTGCCTTCCTGGCTGATCACTTTCAGCATCGCAGGGATGGACTCGCCTTTGATCTGCATTATTTCCGGCGTCCAGCGCATGTTCCGGGAAGCGTCGGGAATAATCCATTGACTGCCGTCATAGTAAGCAGCCACCGAACGGCTGTCCTTTTCCGTTGGATTAACAATCGCTTCACCTAAAGCCAAAAATGTCCCGGTGGCGCCGCTTTTCAGGCTTCCATCAATTTTGTCCGGGGTAATATCCAGCGTCTGGCCGTCGGCCAGTTTCAGGTGTAAACCATTGGCATCGTAAGTATAGCTGTCCGGCGGCAGGGCAACAGGAAAGTCTACCAACCATATTATTTTGGTAAGGTCGAAAGTCAATGGCGGTTTACCGTCGGCCAGAGCTTGCCAGTTACCGGCCTCGTCCTGCCCCGCCGCGTAGCCTTCCGGCGCTAAAGCTTGCAGGACAGCCGGGTTCAACTGCCACTCTCCGCTTTGATTATCAAAATACTCGAGGAAAAATTGTCTTTTATTTGCCAAAGTCACAATATTTTTCACCAACACCGGCTTTTCCCCGGCAAAGACCACTTGTGCATCTTGCGAATCGGGAATAACTGCGAATTTTTGAGCCAGATCCACCTGCAAAGCGCCGTTGGAGTCATAATACCAGGCGATCGGGTATTCGTTGAAACCCGGGCCGCTTTCAGCTTGTGACCAAATAATGTTTTTTGACGCGTTGCGCCCAAAGGTGACAATCCGGGAACTGTTCCCGGCCAAATTATTCCACACACTTTCCAGCTTGGTCCCGCCCGGAAGACGCAAGGCGGCCTGGTGTTCGTAAATTTCCATCTGATCGCTGACGCCTGCCGGGACTTCCCCGCCCACGCCTGCCTGCGCTTCGGCCAAGCTCGGCGGCCGCCACGGGGAAGAAGAAACGCTGTTACCATCCATCACGCCGACAAGAAAGCCGGCCTGGGTGGAGGTCGGCAGGGTAGATGGTGAGGCCGTTGGCGTGATCTCCGGCGTGCCCGCAGTGAGCGCCTGGTTGCAGGCGGCAATCCGGCGAGCAGGGTAAAAATAAGGAGAGCAAGGGCTGGCTGGGGCATGGCTAATCATCCCTCTTGTGGTCGAATCATGACCTTTCGGTAAAAGTTCTACCCACTACGATGAATGAATTCATCGCCTGAGAGGAAAAACATGCTAAAGCATGTTGCTAAAGCATGCGAAAAACTCGCGCCTAAACCTGTTTCCCTGGCCTGTCCGGCCACACCGTCCCGGTGTCCTTCGGGAGGACAGGCAACAGGTTTCCTATCTCAGCCGTCGGATTCATTTGACGGCTAACTCCGTTAGTCATTAACCAACCGAATATCGTTTTTGAGGATGAGAAAGCCAGGCAAAGAAGGTAGACTCTTTCTTTTGCTCAAATGGGGATGAATTCCAAAATCCACTTCACTTCTTACGGTTCTTACGCCATCACCGGCACGAAGATACTTGGCTTTTCCATGGCTGGCATCGCGCTGGTCTGGATGCGCGCAAAAACGATCGGTTTCCCTTCGCTGCCGTACCTGTCCAACAAATCCAGATTTAACTTTCGAACTTCGGGGTCGTCTTCAGGCAACAGCACCAACTCGAATTTCTCTGGGAGCAAATCCAGTACTTTAGGGTTGTTCAAAATATATCGAATGATTTGAGTGGTCAGGCGAACATTTCGCTCGACAACCTCATCCTTTGCTTTTACCTTTGTTTTAGCCATCCTTCGTACCTCCTGCGATACTGGAATCGCTTTGCAACCACATCATTGACGGCAATGGTAAACGCTTCGTTGTAATCCTGAACAACCATCGCTGTCTTTTCTTCGCTTTCGTAGGGGTGCAGGATATCACGATGGGCATACCCATGCACGGTATCGTATCTAACCACAGGGATCCACTCGCCGTCTTCCTCAAACGAACACTCCAACTGGACCATAAAACGAACTATCTGGCCGCGTTCGGATTCGAACATCACACGCAGGGCGTTGTCATCATCCAGCAGCCGGTGGAACTCTACGGCACGCATATGGCTATTCTACAACAGAATGGGCGGTTTTAGGCGCCGCCTTATACGAACCCATGCCACTCCCGCAACTGCGCCAGCCGCGCGCCAATCTCCGGCTCGCGATAAGGACTGGCATCCTGTGGATTGAACTCCACGCCGGTCAGGGCGCGCAGACAGACATCCACACCCGAGGCGACGTTTTCGGGGTTGTAGCCTCCTTCGAGGGCAAAGACGATCTTTCCCTGGCAATGCTGGTTCGCCAGTCCTACGAGGTGCTGGGCAAGGACGTAGAAACCGGCGGAGGAAAGTCCCAGCATGGTGATCGGCTCATCCCAATGCGAATCGAAGCCGGCCGAGACGAAGATCATCTGTGGCTGGAAGCGCTCCGCCAGCGGCGTGAGGACTTTCTCGGAAATCAATGCAAAAGACTTATCGCCGGTTCGGGCGGGAAGCGGCAGGTTGACAATCCGGCCGCGGGCATGTGGGGCTTCGCCGATCCGCCCGCTGCCGGGATAGATGCCTTCCTGGTGGGTGGAGAAATATGCCACGCGTTGCTCGTTCCAGAAGGCGGCCTCGGTGCCGTTGCCGTGATGAGCGTCGAAATCGACGATCAGGAGGCGCTCCATACCGCTCGCTAACGCGGCTTGGACAGCAATGGCGATATTGTTGAAGAGGCAGAAGCCCATCGGCTCTTCCGGCACGGCGTGGTGTCCCGGTGGGCGAACGATGGCAAAAGCATTCGCCGCCTCACCCCGTAGCACGGCGCGGGTGCAAGCCAGGGTGCCGCCCGCGGCGTTGAGCGCGGCCGTAAAGGATGTCGGCGTGACATAGGTGGGGGCATAATCCACGATGCCCGGCCCCTGTTCGCAGGCGGCTTCCAGCTCGGCGATCATCCGCTCGGTGTGGACAGCGGCAATCTCCGGGATGGTTGCCGGAACGACATCCAGATGCTTTAGGTGGTTGGCGTAGGGCTTTGCCTGCCAATTCCCCAGCAGGGAAAAGCGTCCCGGCTCTTCGGGATGGTCGGGGTAGGTGTGTTCAGGCGAGGAGACGAGTGCGATGGCGGTGGTCATGATGACATTATACTCAATACCGGTGGCGCGTCGCGCCAAAGAGGGTTGTATAATTGGGATATAACAAAGGAGTAAAAATGGTCCAGCAAATCAAAATAATCGTTGAAAAACACCCCGATGGTTATGTAGCATATCCCCTGGGGCTAAAAGGTGTGGTGGTGGCAGAGGGAGACACTTACGAGGAAGCCCTCGCTGACGTGAAATCAGCGATAAGGTTTCATATCGAAACCTTCGGCAAAGATGTACCATGACCCTCTACGAATTCCACATCTCCCGTAAAGCGCGCAAGAAGTACCAGTTCGATGAAAGCCTGTTCTCCACGGATGGGCGCGTCGTCTTTGCCAAATACGCGGCGGCGCGCCGTTTTGCCGACCAGATGACCGCCGTCCGCCAAGAGAAAGGGGCCGCGGCGCCTGTGCCGGCGAGCGATATCAACGCCATGGGGTTGATCGACGAGATCCTGCACCTGCTCGTCCGTCGCTACGAGCAGCAGAATCCCGGGGCGATGAGGCGGGCGCTGGCTTATCTGGATACAGAGTTGGGCAAGCCGCCTGTTGAGGACACCCAGCTCAAGTTCACCAATGATTTCCCGCCAATGCCGGTCTACCGCGGCGAGCTAAAAGAGGAAGACTACCTTACAGGCTCGACAAGCGGCCTGGAGCACCGCCAGATCACCCTGGAAGAGGTGCTCCTGCTCTACCTTTCGAACATCAATCCCGCCTACAAACCTTACCTTGAGCTATTCGACGATAAGAAGCTCAAGCGGATCAGCGCATATCCGCAAGTCATCCAGAACCTGCATACCTTTTTTGCCGGCCAGCCACATTTGGGCGAGGGCGGAGAGACGCTGATCGAACTGTTGCGCGCCCCCGCCCTGGCTTCGCCGGACTCGCTCTCTGGGCAGTTGGAATATATCGCCAAACGCTGGGGTGTCCTGCTCGGCGAGGATTTCCTCCAGCAACTGTTGCGCGGCGTGGACTTTGTCCGTGAGGAGGCTACGCGGCGCACAGGGACCGGGGGTGCAACCGGGCAGGTGCCTGTTTTGGAATTCAACTGGCTCAACCAGGAGTACGAACGCTTCAGTCCCGACACGGATTGGATGCCGCGCCTGGTGCTCATCGCCAAAAATTCCTACGTCTGGCTCGACCAGCTTTCGAAGAAGTACCAGCGCTGGATCAAGACGCTCGACCAGATCCCGGATGAGGAGTTGGATACCCTCCAGCGGCAAGGGATCACCGGACTGTGGCTGATCGGCTTATGGGAGCGAAGCCGCGCCTCACAGCGCATCAAGCAAAGGATGGGAAAGTCGGACGCGGTCGCCTCGGCCTACTCGCTGATGAGCTATGAGATCGCTGCCGACCTGGGCGGCTGGGAGGCATTGCACAATTTGCGCGGCCGCGCCTGGGCGCGCGGCATCCGCCTCTCGGCGGACATGGTGCCAAACCATATGGGCATCGACTCGAATTGGGTCATCGAACACCCGGATTGGTTCCTCTCGCTCGACCGGCCGCCGTATCCCGCATACACGTTCAATACCGAAAACCTGATGGAACATTCGAGCGTCGGCGTCATTCTCGAGGACCATTACTACAACCATTCCGACGCGGCGGTGGTGTTCAAGCGATTCGATCGCAATACGGGCGATGTCCGTTATATTTACCACGGCAACGATGGCACCTCCTTCCCCTGGAACGACACCGCCCAACTGGATTATTCCAAAGCCGCGGTGCGCGAAGCGGTGATCCAGACAATCCTGCACGTGGCACGCAACTTCCCGATCATCCGCTTCGACGCGGCGATGACGCTGGCCAAGCGCCATATCCAGCGGCTGTGGTTCCCGGAGCCGGGGCAGGGTGGGGCGATCCCGTCCCGCTCGGAGCACGGCATGACGCGCGCTGAGTTCGAGGCGGCGATCCCGAACGAGTTCTGGCGCGAGGTGGTGGACCGTGTCGCCGCGGAAGTCCCGGATACGCTGCTGCTGGCCGAGGCCTTCTGGCTGATGGAGGGCTACTTCGTGCGCACGCTGGGCATGCACCGCGTCTACAACTCGGCCTTCATGCACATGCTGCGCGACGAGGACAACGCCAAGTATCGCCAAGTGATGAAGAACGTGCTGGAATTCGACCCGCAGGTGCTCAAGCGATTCGTCAACTTCATGAACAATCCCGACGAAAAGTCCGCCGCCGAGCAGTTCGGCAGCACGGACAAGTACTTCGGCGTCTGCACGTTGTTGGTGACGCTGCCCGGCCTGCCGATGTTCGGTCATGGTCAGATCGAGGGCTACCACGAGAAGTACGGAATGGAATTCCGCCATCCCTTGTGGGATGAAGCCGTGGACGAGGGCTTGGTGCGCGGTCATGAGTGGCGCATCTTCCCGCTAACGCACCGGCGTCGGGTTTTCGCTGAGGTGGAGAATTTCCTGCTGTATGATTTCTTCACAACGGATGGGAATGTCAATGAGGATGTGTTTGCGTATTCGAATGGGGTGACCAGCGGATGGGGAGCGGACACCTGCCCCACCGCAGGTGCGGGTAAGCGGATAACAGAGCGAGGAGTGGTGATCTACCACAACAAGTATGCCCACACTTCTGGATGGGTCAAGACTTCTGCGGCGTTCATGGATAAGGCCGCAGGGCAATTGGTCCAGAAGTCGCTGGGGCAGGGGTTGGGATTGCCGGATGAGGGCTACGCGATTTTCAAGGATACTGTCAGCGGGCTGGAGTTTATCCGTCCATGCCGGGAGTTGGTGGAAAAGGGGTTGTTCGTGGAATTGGGCAGCTACCAGTGCCACGTTTTTCTGGATTGGCGGTTTGTGAGTGGGGAGCAGTGGAAGGTGGTGTTCGAGACGCTGAATGGCGCGGGGGTGGCATCCATGCAGGGGAAGTTCGATGAGCTGTTCGCGCCCAAGCCGGAGGAGAAAGATCAGGTGAAAGAGGAGAAGCCGAAGAAGGCGAGGAAGAAACGGGTTGTCGAGAAAGGAAAACGTAAGAAGTTGAGAAGTAAAAAAGAGAAAGCGGCGGTGAACAAGAGAAAGTGAGAATGCTATAATTGTGGAATAAGTTATTGTTCGCGTCAGGTACTTGCCCTGCCTGTTTTATTGCGAGGTGGTAGGAGAAAAAAGCACCGAGTAAGAAGAACGTGAGATGGACACATTTCAAGAAGAAAGATTCGTAGCGCAAAAAGTTACATACACGCTCGATATGAACGGTCAACTCATCGTCATTGAGAATGTTCCGGCGCGAGTCAACGTGGAAACAGGCGAGCAGTTGTTTTCACCCGATACAGTTGAACGCTTACAAAAGATGGTTTGGCAGCGAAGTAAGCCCAAGCGTGTGATTCAAGTCCCTGTGTACGAGTACGCCTAAACCAGACTTGCAGGAACGGAGAACAATTAGCGTAGGCACAATGAAGAAACGAGTCGTGAGGTATGCTTCATTGGGCGGCGCGTGCCTTACGCAGAAGGCTAACGCCTATGTCTCAAATGTGGTCAGCACCGATAAAAGATAAAGTCAACCAAATACTCATACAGTTGAAACAAGATGAGCGGCTAGGCCGATATGTTGATAATTCTCTTCAAATTCCGCAGCCGTATCGCGGCAACTGCGACATCAGATTGATAGTGCTGGGACAAGACCCAACAATCAAGGATGCTGAAAAACGTAAAAACATCAAGACCGTGTTGAATTTGGATAAGAAAGGCAGTATCAGAGCGTACCTTGCAGGAATCTGCAAAGGTCTTGGGGTCGATATCGAAAACATATACGCGACAAACTTCTACAAGAATTTCTTTGTCAGTCCTCCCACGCAGAATAAGGAAGTAGATATATTCCAAGAATATGCAGGCGCGTGGCTCTCTTTGTTGATTGACGAATTGGCGGAGTTTGGGCGCATCCCCATTATTACACTTGGGGAGCCGCTACTTGTTCCATTGGTAAAAAATGATATATCTACACAAGTAAAATATTATTGGGGTTACGTGCCAGAGTGGAAGACGCAGAGGCTTAATCCATTTCAGAGCATAGGCGCTAAAGACAACAAACTTGGACGTGTTGTTTTCCCATTTCCGCACCAGCCAAGCTTGCGAAAGGAATTCTACAAAGTAAAGATGAAGGATTACGTTACATTCGTGAAGAAGACTGCACTTACATAGAACACACACCTGCGAATATACGCACTGCAACAGCGACATCGCTCCATCTGAATCCTGAACCTGGACAGCCATCAAGCCTATTCAAGCCGCCTCCACTCGTTCTGCTCCGCAGCGACAACGGAGATCATTTTGCCCGCCTAGAGTCCAACCTCCCAGGCAATATCGGAAGCAAGGTAAATCATGGATTTTTCCAGCGAGGGCAGGAAAACCATCAGATTGCCATTGAAGACTCCGGTTTCTGATTCTTTGCTATAATCATCTCATCACTCCTCACTTTTCCCTTCTCTCTCCCACGGAGGTCCCCATGCAAAGCTTCTCGCGCGGTTGGTCGTTCCTCAAGCAAGCCTGGCAGATGGCTTTCAAGGACAAAGACCTGATCAAGCCGTCCATCTATGCCTTGTTTGCCGGCTTCATCGTCTCGGTCATCTTCATCCCGCTGATGATCGGCGCGGGCTTCCTGACCGGCGGCAATAACAGCACCTTTGGCCAGGTCGTCCTGTTCGTGCTGGGCGCGGTGATGATCTTCGTCCAGTATACCGTCGGCTATATCTTCTCGGCGATGACCGTCTACCTGATCTATGGCTTCCTGGCCGAGGGCGATGGCATCATGTCAAAGGCCTGGGCAGTGGTCAAACGCGACCTGCTCGACCTGATGAGCCTGGCTGCGGCTTCGACTGCCGTCAACCTGCTCAAGAACGCGATCAAGGGCAAGGGTCAATCAGGCGCGCGCAACATGTTTGCCGGGCTGATTGATACAGTCTGGACCGAGGCTGCTTTCCTGCTCCTGCCAGCCATGGTCATCGAAGACATCAACCTGAAGGATGCCCTGAAGCGCGCCGGTCACATCATCAAGGACAACCTACTGCTGGTGGGCATCAGCACGGTGGGCGTGAAAGCGGTCAACGGACTGATCGGTTTCCTGCTCGGCGCGACCGGTATCGCCCTCGGCCTGGGCGTCGGCCTGGGCATCGTCTCGCTGACCGGGCCGGAGGAAATCATCGGCTTGGTGAGTGGGATCAGTCTGGGCGTGCTCATCGCCGGTATCTTCATCATGGTTGCCACGGTCGTAACCTCTTACACGGCCACCGCCTACCACACCTGCCTCTACCTGTGGGCGCGGGACGTGGAAAAGGCGAAGGCCGCCGGCAGCGGCGCTCCGATCCAGGCCCCTGCTCCGCTGGCCGCGGTGCTAGGGAAATAGTTCTCTACAACGAAGGACACAAAGGCGCACAAAGGCGTTACTTTTGTGTAATTCGTGGCTGAAAAAAATGCGTCTCGTCAAAGTTGACCCGGCGGAGAAAATTCAGGCGCTGAAAGAGAACGAGTACTTCGACCATCTGAATGACGCCGACCTTTGCAGCATAGCGGAGTGCATGTCGCTACGCGCCTTCGAGCGCGGCGAAATGTTGTTTCTCGAAGGCGATCCCTGCGCCGGGCTGCATATCGTCCTGCGCGGCTGTATCAAACTCTACCGTCTCTCACCGCAGGGACGCCAGTACATCGTCCGGCTGGCGCAGGAGAAGGATACGTTCAACGAGGTATCGGTCTTCGCTGGCGGGACGAACCCGGTCAGCACTGAGGCGATCGAGACCAGCCGGGTCTGGGTGGTGGAGGCGGAATGCGTCCGCCGCATGGTGGCCTCCAGCCCCGACTTTGCCCAGAAGGTGATCAACAACCTCGGCCAGAACTTGCGCCACCTGGTGCAGGCGGTAAGCGAGATGGCCTTCTACCAGGTGACGCACCGCCTGGCGCGGCTCATCAGCCTATCATCGGGTGAGGAGGCGGCGCGCCTGACACAGGAGCAGCTCGCGGCGCGGCTCGGCACGGTGCGCGAAGTGGTGGCGCGCTCGTTGCGTGAGCTAGAGCGCAGCGGCGCGGTACGCAGCGAGTACCGGCGTATCATCGTCGCTGACCCTGCTATTCTCGGCCAGTGGGCGCAGGGGCCGTGGAACTAGCAATTTACGATTGACGATTGATAATTGACGATTGAAAACCCCGGCTCGATGAATCTTCCGAGTCGGGGTTTTGATTTTCACCTTTTGTTTTCCTTATGGCACTGGGGTAGGGACGCTGGGCAGGGTATAGTAACTGCCGGTGTCCAGCAATGAAGGGGCGTGGGCAGCCTGCACAGCCTTCATCTGCGCCTGACGGGCAAGGTTGGTGGCCTCGGCCAGGATGCTGAGGGCATATTCAGGGTTGTGGAAACCCATGCTATTCTCGGCCGAGACGAAATCCCAGCGGAACTGCGCATGGCGGTGCAGCGTGAGCGCTGCGTCGAGCAGGATCGGGTCCACATCCGCGACGGCCGCGGCGGTCTGGATGGCAGCAATGGCGTCCACCAGGGCGTCCTCGGTCGCCAGTTTCGCCGCGTAGACCTCAGCCTGGATAGTCGCGACGCGCCCAAGTACGTAATCCACATCGGTGTGGCATTGTCCGCAGGCCGGCTCAGGGTCCAGCAGCGGGCTGTGGATGTTGTGGCTGCTGTACTTCATCGCCCCGTCGCGGACGTAGGGCATGTGGCAGTCGGCGCAGGAAACGCCGGCTGCGTAGTGTGTGCTGCCTGCGGTAAACATCTCATATTCGGGATGCTGGGCTTTGAGCATGGGCGTTCCAGCGCCGGGGTATTTCCAATCAGAGAAGCCGATCTCATCATAATAGTCAATGATCTGCTCGATGCGGGTGCCATTGGCCCACGGGAAGGTCAGAATCTTTTTGTCGCCGACCATGTAGTATTCCACGTGGCAGTTGGCGCAGACGAGGGCGCGCATCTCCTGACGGGTGTAAGTGCGCCAATCGAGCCCCTGGGCTTTGAGGGCATTTTCCAGCGATGGATTGGTGACAATCAGGCGCATCGTCCCGGCCTCGTGACAGTTAGCGCAGCCAATGGTTTCGGTCAGGCGCGGGGCAATCTCCGAGAAGAGCATGGCATCGTAACCTTCGAGGCCGAGTTCGTTCCACAGGGCGGGATTATTGGATGACTTGCACGAGTAGCATGTGGCGTGTGTGGTCTCGGTGACGCGGCGCGTGGCGTTGACATCGGCCAGCGCGTTGCCGTGGCCGCGCTCTTCGTTATAGTCTTTACTGAACGGGTAGCCCATGAACAGGATCACCTGGCGCGGGTCTTTGACCAAGTGCGAGAATTTCTCCGAGCCTCCATAGGTCGTGGGGGTAGCGTTGGCCTCTGTTTTGAGCAACGTCGCGTATTGATTGGGGAAATTCAGCCCCCATTTGGACGAATCCGGCTCGAACGCGGCGATCTCGACGAGAGGCTCGAAGCCGCGCGTTTGCGGCGGCTGGTTCTTCAGGTAGATCAAGACGCCGATCAAGACTGCCGCCAACAGGATGATTATGCCTATCAGAATGAATGTGGTGTACTTCTTCATTTGCCATTCTCCTTGTGTTGCGAGGGATAGAGCGAGAACCCGCGCGCCCCATGGGCAACGGAACGGTGGCAATCCCAACAATAACGTTCGAACGGCTGCGCCCCGATCAAGATACTCTCCACCGTGTCCGAGTGGCAGCGGATGCAGTTGGCCTGGACGATTTTGTCGGTCTGTTCGTTGGCGCGTATGGCTACCGGGTAGGTCTTCATCGTGAACGAAACCACGTCCTTCATGCCGGAATATCCTTTGTAAAGATAATAGGCAAGGATGTTCTGGTGGGGCAGGTGGCAATCGGTACAATCCGTGAAGCGTTCGTGCGCGGCGTGGTACCAGTTCTCGTACTGGGAATCCATCACGTGGCAGTTGTTACAGGTCTGCGGCTCATGACCCAGGTAGGCGGGCGCGTCGGTGACCCAGGCGAAGACGCCCAAGGCCAACAGAAGAGCAGCAACCCCAACGATAAGTGGCCATTTAGCTGACATAGTTTTTCACACTTCCAAATATAACGAAAGTTTACCCCAATTTCAAGCATAGATTTGTGACTTATATCACATTTTATATATGCAGAAGATAAACACTTATGAAATGTTGCCATTGCTCAGTGCAAGGGCAAACGAATTTCTTGCGCGGTTTTTCATTCGTTTATTCGTTGGTTATTCGTTGTCACTGCTTCTAGATCACCTTTACGACAGAACCGCGTTCCGTTTTCTCCACCTCGATCCGCGTCGGGAACGCGTCCTTCATCTCATCCAGGTGGGTGATGACCAGGACCTTGGCAAAGTCACCGCGCACCGCGTTGATCGCCTCGATCAGCCGCTGGCGGCCCTGGGCGTCTTGAGAGCCGAAGCCCTCGTCAATGACCAGCGTTTGCAGGCGCGCCCCCTTGCGCTGCGCCAGCACCTCCGAGAGCGCCAGTCGGATGGCAAAATTGGCGCGGAACGCCTCACCTCCTGAATACATCTCGTAGTCGCGCACGCCCACCCCATCGCTGATCTGGATGTCGAGCGTCTCCTTTAAGTCTTCGCGCTTCTTATCCTTATATTCCGCCTGGGTGACGAAACGCACCGACATCGTCCCATCCGAGAGCCGGTCGAGCAGCTCGTTGGCCTTGGATTCGATCTGGGGCAACGCCTGCTCGATGAGCAGCGCCGGGACGCCATCCTTGCCAAAGGCACGTTCCAGCGACTTGTGGCGTCCGATCTGCAACGCGAATGCCTCGCGCTCGGCCTCGTGCTTTTTTCGCCGCTTGCGCAGATCGTCCAGCACAGTCACCTTTTGCCGCGCCGCGCCGACCTCCTGGTTGAGGCGGTTCTCCTGCTCCTGCAATTCGAACAGCGTGCGTTCAGCCTCATCAATGTCGGCCACGGGCTGCTGCGCGGCCTGGGCATATGCCTCGCTTGCCAGGGTCATTTCGATTTCTGCCAGTCGCTTAGGGCCAACGGCCTCCCATTTCTTGACCGAGTCCTGCAACGTTCCGATTCGCTCCGTCAGTTGGCTCACCGTATTGGAAAGGCTCAACCGCCGCTTCTCCGCATCCGCCAGTTTTGCTATCTGCAGTTCGCTATCTGCGATCTGCCTACCAAGATCATCCAGGCGCGAGCGGTTGAGGCGGAAACGGTTGCCTTTCTCCTTGCCCTCGTCATTGAGCTGCTTCAACGTGGACGCACGATGTTCTTCGCTCAGCGCCTGCCCGCACAAGGGACAGGTGGCCCCCTGCGCGGCTTCGAGCTGGTCAATGCGTGTTTTAAGCTCATCCATCTGCGCTTTGAGCATCTCGTTCTCGGTTTTCAACCGGGCGGATTCTTCGCGACCCGCAACGCGCTTCGCTTCCAGCTCGCCCCGATTGGCGATGTTCTTCTCGGCCTCGGTCAGTAATTTCTGCGCATTTTCGATTTGAACGGTCAAATCGGAGAGAGCCGCGGTCTGCTCGCGGGCTGTTTTCTCCTGTTCCTGCAAGCCGCGCCTTTCCTCCTCCAACTTGGCTTTCTCCGCAGCCACCTGTGACGCCGCGGCCTTTCTGAGATTCTCCAGGGCAGCCTCTTGTGTCTTGCGCACCAGGCGCAACTGCCGCAACTGCGCTTCGAATTCTTGTAATTTTTGCTTGCGCGGCGCCTCCTCTGCTAGCTCGATGTCAATCTCCCGGATGCGCCCACCCATCAGGTCAAGCTCGCGCTCAATGGCTTTTCGCCGGTCGGCGGCGCGCTCGCGGTAGGTCTCCCAGATTTCCAGGCCAAGGATATTGCCCAGGATTTCCTTACGCTTCGAGGCGGTTTGTTGGGTAAACTGGTCGGCCTTTCCCTGCAAGAAAAAGGCGGCATTGACGAAGGTTTCGTAGTCGAGGCGCAGCACCTGCTCGATGCGCGCCTGGGTCTCGCGCAGGGTGCGCTCGCTGAGAGGTTTCCAGACATCGAGCGAAGTTCTTGGCGAATGGAGGGTCGCTCCACGCTCCACCCTCCACGCTCCACCGTTCTGGAGAAGCTGGAACTCTAGCACAGTACTCTTCCCTCGCGGCAGGGAACGAACGACGCGATAGATGTTCTCTTCGTAGCCGAAAGTAAACGCCACCTCCGCCGCCTTCGATTGCAGGTTGACCAGTGACTCATCCCGCTTGCGCGCCTGGCCGAAGAGCGCCCAGGTGATCGCATCCAGCAGCGAGGATTTGCCTGCGCCGTTCGAACCGGAAATGCAAGCCAGGTCGAACGCGCTGAAATCCAGCTCGACCGGGTCACGGTAAGAAAGAAAGCCAGAAAGCCTGAGGTGCAGAGGAATCACGGCACTATTTTAACCGCGAAGCGACGAAGAGCGCGAAGGAAAATTGGCGGCAATCCGCAATCACCAATCTGCAATCATCAATCTGCAATCTAAAATCCTATGGTATCATAACCGCGTGTTTACCCAGGCCGATAGCCGCTCCCGTACCCGCCTCACCTTGACCGCCATCATCCTGGCGACCCTGCCCTGTTACTGCCTGGGGTTGGTGATGGTGAATTTCGCCCCTGGCCCGGCGACCCCGACGCCAACCTGGACCGTCACGCCCTCCGCCACGCTGCAGCCGCCGACCGTGACGCTGACTGCGACCTTCACCCTGACTCCCAGCATTACCCCGACCGGCACTCTACCGCCCTCGCCGACGGCGACCTTCACTCCCACCTCCAGCGATACGCCCACGCCCACATTCACCAACACTCCCATGCCCACATCCACCGACACGCCAACGGACACGCCCACGCTGACCTTCACGCCGACGGACACAGCCACTTTTACCCCCTTGCCAACAGACACCCCCACCGATACGCCAACCCCCAGCGAGACTCGCACGCCAACCCCTTAGTGTCAAACGTCGAACGTCGAACGTCTTGCGTCACTTGCCAATCGTAAATCGTCAATCGTAAATCGAAAAATGCCCGACATCCTCCCCTTCCTCAAAGACCTCCTCACCGCTCCCGGTCTCTCCGGCCTGGAAGACCCCGCTGCCGAAATCATCGCCTCGCGTTGGAAGCCGCTCGTCCACGAGATCAGCCGCAGCAAGGTCGGCTCGCTGCATGGACTGCACCGCGGATGCGGCGCAGAGCCGCGCCCCTCGGTCATGGTCGCCGCCCACATGGACGCCATCGGCTTGATGGTAACAGGCGTCGTCGAAGGCTTCCTGCGCGTCACCCAGGTCGGCGGCGTGGATGGGCGTGTCCTGCCCGGCCAGCCGGTCACGGTACACGCACGCCAAGACCTGCCCGGCGTCGTCGTCCAGCCTTCCGCCCGCCTCCTGCCGCCCGAACTCGGTAACAGCCAGCCGGTTCCACTTGAACACCTGCTCGTGGACGTGGGCTTGTTGCCGCGCAAAGTCGCCGAATTGGTGCAAGTGGGCGACGCGGTCTCCTTTGCCCAGCCACCGCTCGAGCTTACAGGCGAGACGCTGGCTGGCCACACAATCGACAATCGCGCCTCGGTCGCCGCGTTGACTGTCTGCCTGGAAGAACTTCAGAACAGACCCCATGCCTGGGATGTATGGGCGGTGGCTACCGTGCGTGAGGAAATTGGATTGCAAGGCGCGTATTCATCCTCGTTCCAGCTTCGCCCGCAGATCGCCATCGTGGTGGACACCTCCTGGGCAAAAGGCCCCGGCGCCAACGACTGGAACACCTTCCCGCTCGGCAAAGGGCCGACCATCATGTGGGGCCCGAACATCCACCCGGCGCTGTATAAGGCCTTTAAAGAGCTGGCCGAGCGGCTGGAAATCCCGCACGCGGTGGAGATCACCCCGCTGCACACCGGCACGGACGCGATCGCCACGCAAGTGACCGCCGAGGGCATCCCCAGCATCGCCCTGGGCATCCCCATCCGCTACATGCATACGCCGGTGGAGGTGGTGGCCATCAAAGACATCCAGCGCGCCGGTCGGCTGATGGCGGAGTTCATTGCCGGGCTGGAGGTGGAGTTTGTGGAGAAGATTCTTTGGGAGAAATAAATTATGGAAACTCGAACATCAAAAAAATATGCAGTTGTTTCAGAGTTGTTCGAAATCTGTAAAAGTCGAGGCTCCTTTGAGTTCGATAACGATCTGGTTGAAGAGGTGGCAAGAAAACACAGTTTCAAAAACAAGTTCGATGCCACTAAGTTGGATAATTCATCCTTGCTTCCAGAATCGGTATTGAATGAAGACTACTTTATCTTACATCTTGGAAAAGGAAAACACTGTTTTGCTCGCGGTATTCATTATTGGTACCATCAGTTTGAACAAATAGACACTTCCGAGACAGTGGAATGGAGATATCGTCAAAGCATCCTCAATGACTTTGACACAAGCGAATCGAATATATTGTCTGTAGCGAGTAATCAACGGATTGTTCATGAATTTCTGTATCATGATATAGTGGCAAATCCTAAAGTTTATAATGCTCGCCGAACGAAAGCGAATCTGACATACAAAGCAGGGCCTTACACTGTCAATGCAGAGAAAGTACAGATTGAAATTGATCTGACGATGGAGTATCAGGGGGTAGTTACAGTTATCGAAGGTAAAAATGGTTTCCCAAATGATTTTGCCATATACCAACTGTTTCATCCTTACTTGTACTTTCTCACCATAAAGAACAATAACCAATTGCCAATCCATGAGATTACTTGTTGCTATGTTCTCAGGAAGCGAACAAAAGACAGTTCTATGCTGAGGTTATATAACTACACGTTTGATAATCCATTGAATATCGCTTCGATACGATTAGTAAAAAAGGCACAGTACAATCTTATCAAGAGGTAAGAATGAGAAGACCTATTGGGATTGAAGGTTTTGTTGATCGAATTTATTTAGGGGACGTTTTGGCATTGCTAAGGCAACTACCAGATAATAGTGTTGATATGGTGTATGGAGATCCGGATTACAATGTCGGGATCAAATATGGGGAGAACAGTTATACAAAAAGCTTTGGCGAATATATTGAATGGTATATCGAACTGAATCGTGAATCACTTCGCGTACTGAAAAGAGACGGGAATCTGTTCATGATGAATTATCCTAAGCAAAATGCTCATTTACGCGTCAAATTTCTTGATGATGCTTGTCAAGATATTTTTGAATATGTGTGGGTTTACAACACCAATATTGGTCACAGTCCTAAACGATTTACAACAGCTCATCGCACAATATTGCATTGCAGAAAATCTAAGAATAATAAGTTCTACAAAGATCAGGTTGCTGTTCCATACCAAAACCCAACTGATAAGCGCATCCGACAGAATATTGCCAATGGTTCCAAAGGTCGTATGCCGTACGATTGGTTCTATTTTGACCTCGTAAAAAATGTAAGTTATGAAAAAACTATCCATGCTTGCCAAATTCCGCAATCGTTAGCAGAAATGCTGATAAAGGCTTGCACAGAAGAAAATGACACCGTACTTATATTGTTCGGAGGTAGCGGTTCGGAAATAGAAGTTTGTCAAAAACTAAACCGTCATTTTGTTTCAGCTGAGATCGATCCAACATATCACCGCATTATCGAAGATAGGCTTGAGAAGGGCAGTATTTCAGCAGAATATCGAATGCTGTTTAACATGCGTAGGGAAACGGCATTTGAATCGAATCAACCTCGCCTATTGGATAAACCCGAGAAATATCCGACAGGACCTGCTAACGAGTAGATTATGCAAATCGGTTCACATCAACTCAAACTCTTCGAAAAACTGTGCACTGCCATGGCCGTCTCCGGCGACGAGGGGGAGGTGCGCGCCATCGTGCTGGAGGAGATCAAGGGGCACGCCGACCAGGTCAAGGTGGACGCGCTCGGCAACGTGCTGGCAACCCGCGCTGGCTCCGGGCAGAATCGCTTGAAGGTCATGCTGGCCGCACACATGGATGAGGTTGGCTTCATGCTGGCCGCCGATGACGGCGAGGGCATCTTCCGCTTCGAGACCGTCGGCGGCATAGATGTGCGCCAATTGCCCGGCAAGTCTGTGATCGTTGGCAAGGAACACCTGCCCGGGGTCATTGGGGCGCGGCCGATCCAC